>Ga0153915_10005693_pt1 | contig 11606 bp, 13 predicted proteins | sample Opewatmetagenome_2_FD_107003 | JGI IMG/M metagenome (GOLD analysis project Ga0153915, IMG submission 107003) | Freshwater wetland microbial communities from Ohio, USA - Open water 3 Core 3 Depth 3 metaG | ecosystem: Environmental > Aquatic > Freshwater > Wetlands | place: USA: Ohio, Lake Erie...
CTCCTGCACCAACCGGGGCGCGTCGCCCGCGCCGGGGCGGTCGGGCAGCTCGTGCTCCATGGCCAGCACCTCGAACACCCGCTCCATGGCGGCGAGCGAGCGCTGCAGCTCGGAGAACGAGTTCACGATGTTCCACACCGGCCCCATCAAGAGGAAGGTGTACCACTGGAAGGCCATGAGGTCGCCGATGGAAGCCCGGCCTACCAGGTTCATGTAGCCGCCGTACCAGATAATCACCACGTTGACGCTGGCCTGGAGCAATCCCCAGGTGGTCCACAGCCACAGCTCGCGGCGGAAGGCGAACATCTCCTTGCGCAGCACCGTGTGCCGGCCCGCCATGTAGTCCAACAGCTCCCATAGCTCGCGCCGGAAGGCGCGCACCACCCGGATACCGGAGAAGGTCTCGCCCACCCGGCCGTCGATCTCCTCCACGTCCTTGCGGATGGACCGGTAGATGGGCCTCACCCGTCCCGCGGCGGCGAAGCTGATGAACATCGCACCCGGGATCACGGCCATGGCCATCACCGCCAGGCGCCAGTTCAAGGTCAGCAGCACGCCCATGGCGAAGATCAGCCGGATGGCCGAGATGGCGGGGGACACCAGCGCCAGCTGGAGCAGCCCGGTGGTGGTTTCGACGTCTCCCGCCAGGCGCGAGAGAATCCCTCCGGTCTTCATCTCCCACAGCCGGGGCAGCGGCAGGCGGAGCAGCTGGTGGTACAGCGACCGCCGCAGCGAGAGCATGACCCGCACGTTGAGCAGCCGCTGGCGGTAGTCCCGGAACGCCCCCGTCACGTTGGACACGATGATCAGGCTCAGGAAGGCGCCGCCCGCCAGATTGAGCAGGAAGAATCGTCTGCTGCTGGCGAGGCCGGTCCGGAGCAACACCTTGTCGATGATGAACCGCATGAACAAGGGCTCGATCATCTGGAGCCCGGCCACCACCAGCGCCACCAGGAAGAAGCCCAGCACCGCGTAGCGGTGGGGCCGGAGCCAGCGGAGGTAGTCGCGCAGGTACTCCCGGCGCTTGCCGTGACGGGCGGACTCCGCCCGGGAGGCGGCATCGTCTCCGGGCTGATCCAGGCGCTTGTGCTTGTAGTCCTGGACGAACTTCCGGTACCGCTCGCGCCAGGGGCGGCGGTGGCTCATGCGGCGTTTCTCACGATCCGGTGGAGGGGGTTCCGGTACGCACGCCAGACGGAAAACTGGCTTACGGGCTGCGCTGCTGCCAGAGCTTGAAGGCCTCGTTCATCAGCTGACGCCGGCGCTGGAGCTCCGGGCCGTACGCCTGGTTGAGCACGGTGAGATCGGCGCGGACCACGCTGTCCCGCACGTTGCCGTGGTACACCACCGCGTCGAGCACATCTCCCAGGGTGAGGCCCGGCCCCACGGCCACCAGGTCTCCCGCCGGGACAGAGGTTCGGCTGGTGCCGGTCACCACGACGTACGCCGGGGCGTCGCCCAGGCCAAAGCGCTTCCTGCCCCGCCCGGGGCCGTCGCGTCCCACCAGCGGCTCGATGGACCACATCCGCCCCGGCGCGTACTGGCCCGCCAGCTCGCCCGGGAACCCCATCGCGATCTTGTCGCAGTGCCGCGCGCCGTAGATCGCCAGGGCTTTGACGTTCTGATCCAGCAGCTCCCGCGCGATGATGTTCCGGATGTTGCCCCCCCGGTTGAGCAACGGCACCAGTTGTTCGGGGCGAGTGATGGCGGACCAATCAATAGGGCTGTCGCCGCCCAGCACGCGCACCCGCTGTTCCCGCGGCAGGGCCAGGTTGACTTCCCGCACCACCCGCAGGAACGCCTCGTAGAGGGGGCTTTCCCAGACGTCCGCGCCGCTGGCGTCGCGCCACACCGGCGCCAGCGCTTCGCGGGAAAGGGAAGCGCCGTCCAGGATGAAGCGGTCGAGCAGATCCTGATGCACCGGGTTCGCCGACTCCACCACGACCACCCGGACGGTCCTGGGGAAGTCGGGATGGCGGACCAGCGCGATGCGGAGGTCGGAGTCGTACTGGCGCCCGTGGTCCTCCCCCAGACACACCACGTCGGCGGTCTTCCAGGCCCCGAGGATCTGCTCTACCACCGCCGCGTACCGGTCCTGACCCACCGCGGCACGGCAGGGCAGCCACGCCAGTACCAACGCCGCACGCCATGACCTCGTCATGCCGGCCCTTCCTGCTGGTCGTCGCCTACCAGAAAATCTTGCGGACGCCCTCGAGACCCGGTCGCCACATGGTAAGGTAGATGATAAAGCCAGAGGCGGTGAGGAGCGCCAGGACGACGCCCCAGACCATGGCTACTACCAGACCCCCGCCTCCGACGAACTCGCCGCTGTGGATCCGGTGGTAGGTTCTCCCGTGAAGATCGTCACCGTGGGCCGCGGCCCTTTGAATTGGAGCTCCACCTTGTCCACCGGGGCTGTGGGGTAGCGCGCCGCCGCGGTGGCGAAGGCACGCGCCATGGGGGCGGCCCGAGCCGAGTCCGGCGATCCTATGGTCATGGGACTCACCAGCAGCCTGGCAGCTTCCCGCAGGGCTTCCTCTTCCCCGAAGAACTCGTACCGGCGGTGAGGATCCCAGTCACGGAAACGAACAGCAGGAACACCGTTGAGGGGAACGCAATCCACCGGTGCCAGGCCCGGCGACCATCTCACTGCCCGGTCGGGGCCCGGCATCGGGATCCCAGGCTATCGGCCCCCGCACCGCGTCAACCGGACCTCTGCCGCGGCCGGGGTTCCGTGATGGACGTAGGTGTAGGCCGTGATCCCTACCCCCGCCCGCCATTCCATGACCTGGTGGTCCGGCATGGTCCGCATCGTCAGGCGCCACGTCTCCGGGCCCGGCCTGCCGCAACCGGCGGGGACCGCCGGCGCCGGCCTCAGGCGCTCGACCACCCAGCCGTACATGGCGTCCTGGCGCGGCGGGTCCTGCCCGAAGATCGCCCCGTCAGAGAGCGGCTGCTGCAGGAGGACTTCCCCCCGCGTCGCGCCGGCCTCGGTCCAATGGTCAAAGCGGTACCTCGCCGCCGAGTCGGCGAGGAAGGCCACCCGCAGCAGGCGGTCTTTGAGGCAAACCAGGATGGAAAGACGCGGCGCGGTGCTGGGCACCGACCACGCCAGCTCGGATACGAATCCCCTGATCAGGAGCAGGCGGCCCGCGGGTACGGCGCGGGTGGCGAGGACCGCGGTGGTCCACTGGACCGCAGCGGAATCAGATTGACCCGACCCTGCGGCCGTCCACTGGCGCCATCCGGAATAGGTCCACGATGCGCCCGGCTTCACTGCCTCCAGGTCGAGGCACGCGGAGGGCGGCGACGCAGGCGTGACCTGGGCCAGTGCCAGGATGCCGGAGACCGCGTGCACGAAGGCGAGCGTCACAGCCAGGAACATAGACCCGGGGGGCGCGCCGGCCAACGTGTTGCAGAGGCCGGCCGGCGAAGATACCGTTGGTCCGCTGCCGCAGAGCCACCCGAACCATCACCATGGAGTCGAGATGAACCCGCGCCGCCTCCTGCTTGCCCCTGGCGTTCTCTTCCTGCTGCTGACCTCTCTGAACGTGGCGCTGGCCTTTCAGGGCCCTCCGCCAGAGCAACGCCCGGCGACCCCGGCCAAGGCCGGCACCGAGGCCAACCTCCTCCCCGCGGATCCGGTGGTCACCCAGCACACCGCGCGCATCGGCGATCAGACCGTGGCGTACACGGCGGAAGCAGGCTGGCTGCCCATCCGGGACGACGGCAAGGTGGTGGCCCGCATGTTCTACGTGGCGTACACCAGGAACGGCATCCAGGACCTGAGCAGCCGGCCCATCATCTTTTCGTTCAACGGCGGCCCGGGGACGGCGTCCATCTGGATGCACCTGGGCTATACCGGCCCGCGACGGGTGACCTACGACGACGACGGCTTTGCCCTGAGGCCCCCCAGCGGCCTGGAAGACAACCCCAACTCGATCCTGGACGTGGCAGACATCGTGTACCTGGACCCCATCGGCGTGGGATTCAGCCGCATGATGGAGGGCGAGGATCTGCACAAGTTCCACGGCAAGCTGGCCGACATCCGGTCGGTGGCGGAGTTCATCCGTTTGTTTCTGGTGCGCAAAGACCGCTGGATGTCGCCCAAGTTTGTGATCGGGGAGAGCTACGGGACCACGCGGGCCGCAGGGCTCGCGGGTTACCTGGTGAGCGAGCACCAGATCTACGTGAACGGCGTGATCCTGGTGTCCATGACCGGGCTGGATGTAGACCGGGGTCCGGACGACGGCTATGCCACCGCCTTGCCCCAGCGGGCCGCCACCGCGTGGTATCACAAGCGGCTCCCCGCTGACCTCCAGGCCAAGCCGCTTCGCGCCGTGTTGGACGAAGTCGAGTCCTACGCGCTGGGCGACTACCTGACCGCCCTGGCCAGGGGCGACCGTCTCACCGACGCCGAGCGGGACGGCGTAGCGCAGCGGGTGGCCCGCTACACCGGGCTTACGCCCGAGTACGTGAAGTCTGCCAACCTCCGCATTGACGCGCGGCGCTTCTGGAAGGAGCTGCTCCGCGACCAGCGGATGGTGGTGGGGCGTCTGGACAGCCGCTACCTGGGGGTGGACCGGGACGCGGCGGGCGAGAACCCGGAATACGACCCGGCCATCTCGGACTGGAACAACGGCTTTGCCAACGCGGCCAACCGCTACCTGCGCGAGGAGATCAAGTTCAACCCCGACCTCGAGTACCACGTGTGGGGCGACGTACGTCCCTGGCAGCAGGATCCCACCACCCGGGTCGGCGACATGCTGCGGCAGGCGATGCAGAACAATCCCTACCTCAAGGTGATGGTGCAGGGCGGTTACTTCGACGCGGCGACCGACTACTTCACGGCGCAGTACACCATCTCCCACATCCAGCCGGGCGGCGAGTTTCGAAGCCGCTTCCGTTTCAATTTCTACGAGAGCGGGCACATGCTGTATCTGCGAAAGCCGGACCTGACGCGCGCCAACAACGACCTGCGGGATTTCATTCGCTGGTGCCTGCAAGACAAACCGGCGTATCCGCGCCAGGCGAAATGAAGGCCGGGAATAGGCCTCAGCCCGCCGCGCCGTACCATGCCGTATCTTTGGGGCATGACGGACTCCGCCCATACCGTTGTCGCTGTTACCTACAAGGGCTTCGCCATCACACCGCGGACGTTTCAGATACACGGTTCCGGGCGCTGGACGCTGGATCTGTTGATCGGCCGCAACCGGCGGGTGCGCGCCTTCAGCGGCGGGGAGACCTATCCCACCGAGCAGGCGGCCATCAACGGATGCTGTGAGTTCGGCCGGCGCATCATTGATGGCCAGGTGCAGCAGTATCCGGTCGAGGACTTGCCGTAAGGCTGGGGCTGACCGCACATCCGGGTAAGCCGGGTGGAATCACGGCGATGGCGACTGACTCCAGCTACGAGGCGATCCCCGACTTCGGCGTCCTGTACGACGCCGTCCCGCTCTACGCGACCCGCTCCGACGTCCCCTTCTACCTGGACCAGGCCGCCAGGGCGGCCGCTGCCGGCTCCGCCGGGGTGCTGGAGCTGGGCTGCGGCACCGGGCGGGTTCTGCTCGCCCTGGCGCGAGCCGGCCACGCCGTCACCGGCCTCGACCTATCACCCGCGATGCTCACCCACTGCCGGACCAAGCTCGCCGCCGAAGCGGCGGCGGTGCAGAACCGCGTCACCTTGTGTCAGGGCGACATGCGCGACTTTTCCCTGGGGCCGCCCGGCGCCGGCGGCTTTGCGGCCGCCTTTGCGCCGTTCCGGGGCCTGCAGCACCTCGCCACCGCCGCGGAGCAGCTCGGGTGCTTCCAGGCCGTGCGCCGCCACCTGGCACCCGGTGGCCGGTTCGTCTTCGACGTCTTCAACCCCAACTACCAGCTCATGACCCAGGATCGCAGCCGGGAAGTGGAGGACACCGCCGAGCTGCAGCTGCCGGACGGGCGTTACCTGCGGCGGGCGATGCGGGTGATCCGGGTCCGCTGGGTCGAGCAGCTGAGCGAGGGCGAGCTGATCTACTACCTGCGCTCCGGGAATAGCACCCGGCGCCTGGTGCAAGCCATCTCGATGCGGTGGTATACGCCGTCGGAGCTGCAACACCTGCTCGATCGCGCCGGCTTCCGGGTGGAAAACCTGTACGGCGACTTCAACCGGAGCGCCCTCGCCGACGAGTCACCGGATATCATCGTGGTGGCCGCGCGCGGCAGCAGCGATTAGGGCAGGCCCAGCTTCTTCCTCGCGAACGGCCGCACGAACGCCGCCGGTGGGTTGTGGGCGGTGGCCAGGTCATACGCCTTCTGATAGGTCGCCCTGGCTTCGTCCTGCTTGCCCAGCTTCTCATAGGCCATCGCCAGCAGGCACTGCATGAAGGGATCCCGCTCGTTCCCCCGCATGCCGATCGCCCTGGTGAGCTCCGCTTCCGCGGTGGGAAGGTCATTGGTGTACAGCGCCACGTAACCCACCAGGTAGGGGAAGAAGCGCTCCTGCTGGACGGCCATGGCAGAGTCGCCATCCAGGATCTTCCGGGCGGCCGCGATCTGCCGCTGCGCCTCCGCCTTGTCCCCCCGCCGCGCCGCCAGGCGGCCCAGCGCGTGCGCCAGCCGGTAGTCCCAGAGGCTCCTGGGATGGGTCTTCGGGTCAGGCTCCTTGAGCCCCAGCTCGGTTCCCCTCCGGTACATCCGCTCCGCTGCATTCAGATCGCCGGCGTCAATACACACGCGGGCGCCCTCGTTGGCCAACTCGCCTTCCTGATAGAAGGCGTTCTGTGGCTCCGCCTGCTCGCGGGTCTGCCAGTAGGCGATGACCATCTCCTCGTACTTGACGGTGTTGGCGCAGTCGCCGTCAAAGGCGTACGACATGGCCATCGCGCGCTGCGCCTGGGCCCTCGCCTCCGGCATGGCCTCCGAATTCAGCAGCGTCTGAATGATGGTCCGGGCCTGGGCCGTGTTCCCGTCCCGATCCAGCTGCATGGCCTGCCGCATGGCGGTGGACGGACCGCGCTCCTGCTGGGCCTGGCACAAGCCCAGCGCCAACAGCTGGGCGGCGGCTACCATCACGGATATGGCTTTCATGTGGAATCCTCCCCTGATCAGAATCCTCCGCCCCCACCCCCGCCACCTCCACCTCCCGACGACCCGCCGCCAAACCCCGACCCGCCCGAGCTCCTGGGAGAAGAGCCCATCGTGCTTCCGGCCTGGCTGGAAAACGCCGCCATGCGGCTGGAAAACGCCAGGCTGTTGAAGGTCCCGGGTCCGGTGCCCACGTACCAGCTGGGGGGCTCGTGGCAGATATCCTGGAAGGCATGGGCCCAGCGCCGCTCCACTCCGAAGGCCATGGCGTAGGGCAGGAACCGCTCGAACATCTCCGGCGTCTTCACCACCCGAGCGTAGCGGTCGCTTTCCACCCGGTTGAGGAACTCCTCGAATCCCAGCACCCGCTCGTAGGTGCGGGCGCCCAGCACGGTCCGCGCCGGCATGATCAGCCCGAACAGCGCCAGGATGGCCCCGCTCGCGATGGCCGCGACGATCAACGTCGTGGGTGCGATGCTGGAGCTCCTGGCCAGTTGCGCCGCGGCGAAGCCTGCGAACATGACCAGAGCGGCGATGACGATCCACCGGCCCTTGACCTTGTCCGGCCGGCTGCGGTAGAGCCCCCGCTGAATCAACCGCTGGTATGCGCTCTCCCGGATGTCGGGCAGGTTCTTGTAGAACTCGTTGTGCAGGTCGGACATCTTCACTTCCCGCGCCCCGTCGAAGATGCCCAGCAGCACGCTTTCCTCGTGGGCCTCCAGCGGCTTCGCCCCATCTTTGGGATCCAGGCGGTGGAACACGAACTCCTTGTGCTTGAACAGCCCTAAGAACAACGGCTCTTCCCGTTCCTCGATCTTGAGCCGTCCCTCCACCGCCAGGTTCACCACCGTCGCGGTGATGTCCCTCATATCCACCGACCCGTCCATCAGCGTCCCGGCTTCCCCCGGGGTGAGCCCGTCCGGCGGCTCGTACTGCACCGCGACGGGCAGTGACCGGGGATCCCGGCCCACCCGGTACCACAAGGCGAACATCCCCAGGAAAACCAGTACCGGGACGCCCAGCGGCCAGTTGGCTCCCAGGAACAGGCCTACCCGTTGTGCCGCTGTGGGCGCCCGTACCGCGCCCTTGTCCCACCCCACGACCGCGGTCAGCCCCTCGCGAAAGCCCAGGCCCTGGGGCATCGCCAGCGCCACCGTGGTCCCCGAGGTGGTGACCTGCGCGTCGCGCGCGGTGGAGCCGTAGGCGCCGTTGAAGGCGATGGCACGCACCCCGCTCGCCGTGCCCGGCAAGCTGATCCGCGCCGAGACCGCTTCCAGCGGCACGTCCCATTCGTCTCCGGTCACGTTCCAGTACAGCTCGTCGTGATCTTCGAAGAACCGGAGCCCGTTGTACGCCAGGTAATGCAGCCTCACCGTGTGGGTCGCGTTGTACGCGTTGGGCACCCAGATCTTGTACTTGCGGTAGTGCCGCTCCCTGGAGCCTTGCACCCTGAGGCTGCGCCCCGACTCATCGGTGGCGCCCAACAGCTTGAGGCCCAGCGTCCAGTTGAATCCCTGGGGCGTGCGGTACACCACGGGGATCATGCGGGAGATGCCGTTCCACGATCCGGTGAACCGGGCGGTGATGGACTCGGTGACGTCCAGGCTCCCATCCCGCTGCACCGCGATGGTGGCGTCGAACCCCTTGATCGCCAGGGAGCGCTGAGCCCAGGCCGGCGCCGCCGCGCAGAGCAACCCGGCCAGAACCAGCCGGCGGATCATGGCTTGTCCCCCAGGTCCAGCGACGGCACCGCGCCCTCGGCCTCGTCCTTGAGCCCGAAGAACTCGCCCTGACGGAAGCCGAACAGTCCGGCCACCAGGTTGGAGGGGAACTGCTGGATCTTGATGTTGAAGTCGCGTACCACGGCGTTGTAGTAGCGGCGGGCGTTCTGGATGGTGTCTTCGATCTCGGTGAGGTTCCTCTGGAGCGCTAGATAGCTCTCCGCCGCCCGGAGATCGGGATACGCCTCGGCGACCGCGAGCACCTGGCGCACCTGCCCGGCCAGGGCGCGTTCCGCCTCCCCCTTTGCGGCCGGCCCCGGCGCCTGGATGGCGCGGCCTCGGGCGGCCACCAGCTCCTCCAACGTCCCCCTCTCGTAGCCGGCGTGACCCTTCACGGCGGCAACCAGCTGAGGGACCAGGTCGTGGCGGCGCTTGAGCTGGACGTCAATGTCCGCCCAGGCGTTGGCCGTAAGGAGCCGCAACCGCGCCAGGCTGTTGTACATCAGGATAGCGGCCAGCGCGATCGCGGCCAGCGTGAGGAGCAGAATCATCGGCACCTCCCGGCGCTCAATCAACGCCCCGCGGCGGCCCGCAGCAAGTCCCGGAACTCGGAATAGTGCAGCACTTCCACGCCGGACCCCTCGCGCTCGGCGTTGAGGCACATCGCCCGGCCCGGATCTTCCACGGCGATCTCGTGAAACCGGCGCGGCAGGGCCCAGGACACCCGGGGGAACATCTTCTGGGCGATCCAGTCCTGGAGGCCGTAGCGGATTTCCCGGGTGGCCAGCAAGCTGGGACGGAGGAGGCTCACGCGCACCCCTCCGCCGCCGGGCGGGCCTCCTGCTCCTCCAGGTCCACCACCTGCTGGGTCAGCTTCTCCGCGCCCGGGGCGCCGGCAAAGAGGTCGGTCGGCCGGCGGGTGAGGATGGTGACCGAGGCGCACGCGGACGATGCCAACAACGATCGCGTGAGCGACGACCCCACCGCGCCGGTGGCGCCGATGATCACAGCCCGGTAGGCGATAGCACCTCCAGGTCCCGGGCAGCCCCTTGGCTGGAGGGGACATTTTGCGCCAGAACGGTGACGGGGGTCACCAGGATGAGGATGAGGACCTTCATGGTTGGGCTCTTAAGGTATTTGCCTCTTGCCGTGGCGCCATCCATGCTGCACCTTGAGGGTGCTCCCCTACATCGAAGGTGCTCTTGGTGCTCGCCGCCCAGGTGAAGTTCGAGGGCCGCGCCGCGGAATTCGTGGCTGAATTGAAGGAGAGGGTGGACGCCTATTTCGAGGGGTCTGGCCGCTCCCGCCACGCCGATTGGCGCATGATCGCCAGGACGATCTCGGCCTTCTCCCTGACCTTTGTCCCCTATGGCCTGATTCTGAGCAACCGGTTCGGCCCCTGGACCATGCTGGTCCTCGCCATCGTCATGGGGGTCGGCATCGCGGGCGTCGGCTTCGGCGTTTCGCACGACGCGCTGCACGGGGCGTATTCGGCCAACCCCACCGTCAACCGGCTGATGGGTTACTCGTTCGACCTGCTGGGCGCCAACGGCTACCTGTGGAAGATCACGCACAACGTCATCCATCATACCTACACCAACATCCAGGGCATTGACGAGGACCTCGAGGTCTCGCCGCTGCTTCGTCTGTCGCCGCGGTCCGAGTGGCGGCCCATCCATCGCATCCAGCCGGTCTTCGCCTTTGCCCTCTACGGCCTCTCCACGCTCTTCTGGGTCTTCGCCAAGGACTACAAGTACTTCCTCCAGAAGAACCTGGGGCCCTACAAGGAGAAGAAACACCCACCTCAAGAGATCGCCATCCTGGTGGTCGGCAAAGTCGTCTACTACACCTGGTCCCTGGTGATCCCGTTCCTGGTGCTGCAGGTGACCTGGTGGCAATTCGCCATCGGCTATCTCGCCATGCATTTCACGGCCGGCCTGATCCTGGGCATCGTGTTCCAGCTGGCGCACGTGGTGGAAGGGGCGGAGCATCTGGCGCCCGACACCGGCGGCCGGATGGACGCCGCCTGGATGATCCACCAGATGCGGACCACGTCCAACTTCTCCACCGGCAGCAAGCTGCTGACCTGGTACGTGGGAGGACTCAACTACCAGGTGGAGCACCACCTCTTCCCCCGGGTTTGCAGCATCCACTACCCGGCCATCCGGCCCATCCTGCGCGAGGTGGCGGCCAAGTACGGCGTGCCCTACCACGAGCAGCCCACCCTCCGGGCCGCCATCCGCTCGCACTACCACATGCTCAAGGAGTTCAGCCGTCCGCCGCGCCCGGCGTACGGGTAGGGCAGGAGGGCAGAGCGGGCGGGTAGGTCCACCCGCCCGCTCCCGGTCCAGGCACCCCGCGCTCACACCGGGCACGGCGTCGCGTCAGTGGGCCCCGAAGGTCCGCGATGCCGACCACCGCGGCGCCATGGGCGGACGCGAGGCTCGGGTGGGGGCGAGCCAAGCGAGCGGCACACTTGACATATCAACTGTTGTTGATATATTTGCCGCCATGCCTCTGCTGAGCGGCAACGACCGGCGGTCCCTGGCCGCCTGCTGTCACGCCCTCTCGGACGACACCCGCCTCAAGATCCTGGAGCGGCTCTCCGCAGGCGAGCGTTGCGTGTGCGAGCTGACCGGTGCCCTGGGGGCGGCCCAGTCGCGTTTGTCCTTCCACCTCAGGACGCTCAAGGACGCCGGGCTGGTGGTGGACCGTCCCGACGGCCGCTGGGTCTACTATGCCATCAACCAGGAAACCCTCACCCGGATGAGCGCACTGCTGGAGCGTTTGAGCGGTCCGGTGCGGCACCAGCTGCCGGTA
>Ga0153915_10005694_pt1 | contig 11602 bp, 7 predicted proteins | sample Opewatmetagenome_2_FD_107003 | JGI IMG/M metagenome (GOLD analysis project Ga0153915, IMG submission 107003) | Freshwater wetland microbial communities from Ohio, USA - Open water 3 Core 3 Depth 3 metaG | ecosystem: Environmental > Aquatic > Freshwater > Wetlands | place: USA: Ohio, Lake Erie...
GACTTCGATGGCAACTGCCCTGACGCTCGGCGTCCTGGCAGGCCGGCTCCTCGCCCAGTGCCCAGACGGCACGCCGCTCCCCTGCGGCCGCTCGGGCGCTGCGCTGCGGCCGCCGCCGCCGGAGCTCGAGCGGCGGCGCAGTTTCCTGGTGCTCCCGTTCCGCAACCTCTCCCGCAGCTCCGCGCGCGACTGGCTGGTGGAAGCCTCGACCACGATGCTCGCAGATGCGCTGGGCCAGTGGACCGAAGTCAGCGTCGTGCCCGACGAGCGGCTCTACCCCGCGCTGCGGCGCCAGGGCCTGCGCGCAGGCGGCGTGGCGGATCTCGCCCGCGTGCGACGGGTCGCCGCCGAGACCGGCGGTTGGACGGCGGTCACCGGCGAGATCATGGCCCAGGGCGGTCGCCTGCGGGTGACCGCGCGTGCGTACGACGTCGTGTCTCAGCGGCTGCTCGCGCGGGCGAGTGGCGAGGTGTCATTCGCCGCCGACGTGCGCCCAGCGTACGACAGCATCGCCACGGCGCTGCTCCGCGCGGCGGGCCTGGAGACGGCCAACGCGGACGTCGGCTCCGCGACGACCCGCTCGTTTGACGCCTACCGGGCCTATCTGCGAGGTCTCGCCCACCGCAACCGCTCCGAGTATCGCCAGGCGCGCGAGGCCTTCGCGGAGGCGGTAAGGATCGACAGCGCGTTTGCGCAGGCGTACGCGAAGCTCGCCGAGGTGTCGCTGCTCGCGCTCTCGGTCCTGGAGCCCAGCAACCCCGCATACGGGTATGCGGACCACGCGGCGGCGCTCGCCGGGAGGCTGCCGACCCTGGCGGCCCGCCAGGTCCGCGCCCTTCACAGCCTAGTGAACGGCGAGTTCACCGCGGCGCGGCACGAGCTGGAGGCCCTGGTTGTCGAGGACTCCAACGATGTGGACGCGCTGGAAACGCTGGCGAGCCTCGAGTTTCTCGATCCCCTGCTGGTGGCCTCGCCGCAGGGAAGGGAGCATCGCCGCGGCTCGCTGAACGCGGCGGTTCGCCTGGCGAAGCGGGTGCTCGATCTCGACCCGTCGCGGCACGGCGCCTACCAGGGTCTGGTCACGGTCTACCTGCTCGCCGGAGGCCAGGCGCCGGGCGCCGTGGCCGGCTACCGGCGCGACGCGGCGCGTCCGGTGCGCAGCTCGGTGCAGGCGTGGTGCAGCTGCGATTTCGAGATCGGGGGGGACGCACCCCCGACCGCCGACCTGGCCCCGGACGTGGCGTTCGCACCCGTGCTCAGGGACTCGATCGAGCTGGTGCCCGTGGACGAGCTGGGGGCGTGGCCGGCCGACTCAGTTGCGGCTGCCCGGGCCCGGGCCCGATCCGCGGCGCGCACGTGGGCTCAGCGATGGCTGGCCGCCGGCTCGGGCGAGGCCGAAGCGCACCGCGCGGCAGAGCGCGTGGACGAGCTCGACAACAACTTGGAGGCCGCGCTCCAGGAGCTCAGGGCCGTGGACTCGCTCGGGGCACAGGCGGAGGCCGAGGCCGTCCCGGCCCGGCGGATGATCCTGTTGGGCAAGCTCGGGCGGCTCCCGCAGGCCACCGTGATCGCCGATTCGCTGTGGCGTGCGGGCTACTTCGGCGGCGATCTGTTCCTCGAGGTGCCGGCGATGACGGAGGCCTACGCCTGGGCTACGAGCCTGTTCGCCGCTGCGGGCGACTTCGCGAAGGCCCGGGCGGCGCTTGCCGCTTTCAGCGGCCGGCTCGCGCTGCGGCTGCAGCCGGCCGAGGCGGAGGCGAGGGCGGTAATGGTGCTCGCGGGCGCCGGGCTCGAGCCGGTCCCGGTGGTCGTCCTGCCCGAGGGCATTCGCACCGCCGTGCGCAACGCGCTGCGCGCAGAGCTGGTGCGCTCACCGGGCGACGCGCTCCTCGGAGCCTGGCTGCGCGCCGTGGGAGGCGCATCATGAAGCGATCACTGCTCGTTCTTCCATTTCTCGTCGTGGCGTGCGCCCGCGCCCGGCCGGCTCCCGGCCCACTCGCGCCGGAGACGCAGGAGGCGTCGCTGCCGCCCGCGAACGCGACACTGCGCGTGCCGCAGGACTACGCCACGATCCAAGCGGCGGTCGCCGCGGCGGGCGCTGGCGACCGCATCGTGGTCGGAGGCGGCACGTACCATGGCACCGTGAACATCGTGGGTACGGTGAAGAACGGCCTGCAGATCGTCGGCGACGGCGCGCGGCTGGTGGGCAACCACAGCGAGGGGATGGGAACGCGGGTTTGCTACTTCGCGCGCGACCAGCTCTGCCCGGAGGGACGCGCCGGTTTCTACCTGCGTGACGTGTCGGGCGTCGTCATCCGCGGCTTCACCGTCACGGATTTCGGTCTTGGGGCCAGCTCGTGCGAGGGCGAGGGCGTACTGCTCGTCAACGCGCACTACAACCGCATCGAGCACATGTCCATGACCGCGAGCGACATGATGGGCGTCACACTGCTGAACTCGACCCACAACGTCATCGCGCACAACCGCCTGTTCCTGAACGATGTCGAGCGTCCCGGCCGGTGCGGAACCGGCTGCGGGGTGCATGTGCAGGGCGGGCCGCGGACAGGGCCGTTGCCTGTCCCCGGCCCGGCCTCGGCCGACAACGTGATCCAGGAAAACGAGATCTGGGGCAACCCGTTCGCCGGCGTCATGTTGCGCAGCGCTGGAGCCGGGAACGCGGTAATCAACAACGTCATTTTCGAGGGCAGCCGCTGGGGCATCACGAACTGGGCCACGAACGGCACACGCATCGAGGGCAATGAGGTCAGGGATCACCGCGGCTTCCAAGCCTCGTGGGACTCGACCAAGGTGATCGGCGTGGGTGACGGGATTGACGTCCGCACGTCGAGCGACGTCATCGTGCGTGGCAACACGGCGCGCGGGAACAGCGGCCACGACGTGTTCTGGGACAGCACCGGCACGGGCAACCGGTTCCTCACCAACCGCTGCACCACGGCGAGCCCGAGCGGGATCTGCCCGTAGTCCCTCTGGGCGCGCTGCCTCGAGCGCGTCGCGGGGGCCGTGGTCGCCGCCGGGCCGAGCAAGGCCAGGCGCACCAAACGGCAGCGGCCGCCCCGAACGGGCGGCCGCTGAGTTTCGGTCGAGCTCGGCTGGATCAGCTCTTCGGCGTCTCGCACCGCGACGGCGGCATCGTCGCCGTCGGTGCCACCTTGGCGAAATAGAGCCGCCGTACCGCGGGCACCGGGAGGGGGCCGTAGGAGAGCACCTGGTCGTGGAACCTGCAGAGGTTGAACGCGTCCCCCTCGAGCGCCTCGGCCGCCCGGCGGAATTCCCACCACTCCCGCAGACCGACGGGATAGGTGTTGAGCTGCACGTAGTCGAGCTGGGCCCGCTGCAGCTTGGCCACGGCCTCGGGCCGCTCCTGGAACGCGTCGCGCACCATCAGCGCCACCGCGCTGTCCCCGTTCATCCCCATCGTGTGCAGCCGGATGTCGATGATGACGTTGGCGTACACCCGAAGATCCGCCTTCATCTCCACCAGCCGCGCGTTCACCGCGCTGCCGCCGTTCATGCCGAGCTGGTCCATCATGTGCTCGGCGTACACGGCCCAGCCCTCGATGTACGTGTTGGGTCCGTACACGGCCCGGAGCAGCCGCCGCCACTCGGGCGTCACCCGGTTGGCGTAGGCCCCCTGCACGATGTGACCGGGCACCGCTTCGTGGATCGTCAGGGAGATCATCTTGTAGCGGTTGTACTCCCGCAGCTTCGCCTCGGCGTCGGCCGCCTTCCACTCCTTGGGAATCGGCGTCACCCAGTAGAACGAGCTGAGCTGCGGCTGCAGCGCGGGCGCGAAGACCGCCCCACCCACGCCGTAGATCCCGCGCATGAACACGGGGGTCGGGATCACCTTGAGGTTCGAGAAGTCGGTCTGCGACAGGACCCGGCGGTCCATCACGAACTTCTCGAGGTCGGCGACGGTCCGCTGCCCCACCTCGACCAGCGAGTCGCGATTGGTGTGCTCGGCGCCGATGCGCGCTAGCACCTCGCCCACCACGGCGTTCAGCACCGCGGCGCTGTCGCCCGTGTGCTTGTGGCTGAACGACGCGTCGTGCATCGGCTCGGCCAGGAGCAGCATCTCGCGCCGGATGGCCCGCATGCTGTCCTCGGCCGCCCTCAGCATCTGGTCGGGCGTGACCGACGCCTGGAGATAGTACTTCCACTTCTGCTCGAACATCGCCCGGCCCATCCGCCAGTCGAACGTCCCCCGCTTCGGCAGCGTGTCGCGCACAAACCGCGCGTAGTGGTCGAGGGCGGCGATGGCCGCGGGCTGCGCCGCGTTGTACGTGGCCTCCGACGGCGTCCCCTTCACGAAGGCGGCCCCCATGCCCCTGATCAGGTCCACCACGCCGGACAGCTCCTCCAGCGCCACCTTCCGGTACACGTCGTTCGACGCCTCCAGGTTGGCGACCGCGACGCCGATGAACGCCGGGACCTTCTCCAGCCGCGCCGCCAGATCGCGGGCCCGCGCCGCCGTGTCGGCGTACTCCAGGCTGATGTTCGCGAACAGGGCGTTGCCGAGCACCTCGGGGTAGAGCTGCGGCTTCCGCTGGTAGAAGCGCTCGCTGTCGAGGCTGAAGGTCGCGAACTTCATGGCGTTGAAGAGGAGGTCGTAGTCGGCCTGGGTCTGCGGATCGAGCCGGTCGCGCCGGATGGCCGCGAGCTCAGAGTCCACCCCGCGGTAGTAAGTTCGCTCCCGCGCGATGGCGGCCGGCGAGAAGTCGTCGAGCATCGCGTTGAGGCGCAGGGTGTCCTTCGTCCTGGGATCCACGAACACGTGGAGCCCCACCTGCGTCGCGCCGGAGGGCGAGAAGCTCAGGCTGGTGTGGACGAAGGAGTCGGCGAGCGCGGGGAACGCGCCGCTTCCGCGGCTGCAGCCCGCGGCTCCCGCGACGAGAGTTGCGGCGGAGATGGCGAATACGATCTTGCGGAGCATGCGGGATCCTCGTGATGGAGTGGCGCAGAACGGCGGCCCACAATCTGCGCCGCCGCTCCCCCGTACGCCACAGGGAAACCCGAGCGAAGCGCCGTCAGTTGAGGGGGAGGGGCGCCGGGTCGCCCGCTGAAGCGGGCAGCTCCCGCGCACGCGACTGGTGAACCGACAAGAGGAGATGCGATGCCACAGACCACCCGCGCCGTCCTGATCGAGCGCCACGGGCCGCCCGACGTGCTGGTCGAGCGCGAGGTTCCCCTCCCCGACCCGGGCCCGGAGGACGTGCACCTCAGCGTCCGCGCCGCCGGCGTTAACTTCGCGGACCTCCTGATGCGCGCCGGCCTCTACGGCACGGTGCCGCCGCGCCCCTACAGCGCCGGCTTCGAGGTCGCGGGCGAGATCGTCAGGATGGGCCCGGGTGTCAAAGGCTGGCGCGAGGGCGACCGGGCGGTGGCGCTACTGCGGTACGGAGGGCAGGCGCGCGACGTCATCGTCCCCTCCCGCCAGCTGTTCCGGTTCCCGGACACGCTCACGCCGGTCCAGGCCGCCGCCATCCCGGTGGTGTACCTCACGGGCTGGGTCGCCCTGTTCGAGGCGGCCCGCGTGCGGGCCGGCGAGACGGCCCTGATCCTCGGAGCGGCCGGCGGCGTCGGCACCGCGGCGACGCAGCTCGCGGTGAGCCACGCGCTCCGCGTGATCGGGACCGCCGGAAGCGAGCGCAAGCGGGAGTTCGTCGTGAAGGAGCTGGGCGCCGCGGCTTGTTTCGACTCGCAGGGCGATTGGGAGGCGGAGGTGCGTCGCTTCGCGGGGACGAGGAGCGTTGACGTGGCCCTCGACGCGGTCGGGGGCCGCGCGTCGAGGTCGTGTCGGCGGCTGCTGGCGCCCCTCGGCAGGCACGTGGTCTTCGGGCTGAGCGCCGCGCTGCCGGGCGAGCGCCGGAGCTGGCTCCGCGCCGGCGTGGCGTGGCTCCGCACGCCGGGTACCCGGCCGCTGTCCCTCATCGAACGGAACACGGGGATCTTCGGGATCCATCTGCTGCACCTGTTCGGACGGGAGGCGGTCCTGCGCACCGCGCTCGACGAGATCTATCGCAGGGTCGCGTCGGGCAAGCTGAAGCCGGTGATTGACCGCACCTTTCCGCTCACCCGCGACGGCGCCGTGCAGGCGCACCGCTACCTCCATGCACGCAGGAACCTCGGGAAGGTTGTATTGGAGGCGAGCGACTAGTCGACCTGGAACTCCATGGTGGCCAGCACCGTGCCCATCCTGCCGAGCCGCAACGGGAACAGCCGCCCCTAGCGGCCGGGTCCGACTCCGAGCGCCGCCAGCAGCTCCGGCGACCAGAGGGCGAGCTGCTCGCCGCCAGCGCTGTTCTGCTCCGCAGCGGCCTGATTGTAGACGACCAGTACCTGCCGCGGATCCAGCATGCAATCAATCAGCTTCGCGCGCCCGAATCGATGCTCGATCGTGACGGCCATCTTCCAGCCGACCGTGTACCACGGGCCCTGCACGCCGAAGAAGCTGTAGCCGGCGCTGTCCCGCGCCTGCTGTGTGGCGAGTTTCGCGTGCACGAGGTCGAGCAGGAATGCCTGCACACGCACGAGGTCCCGGTTGAAGTTGGCCATGTCGCGGTCCCACCGCGCCCGGTCCGCCGACGGGCTGTCCGCGTGCGGGTGGACATCCGGCCCGCCCGCCGCGGCGAGCATCGCGAACCCCTCGCCAAACGCCCCCACCCACTCGGCAGCTGCCTTGGCGTCAGGCGGCAGCGCGGCGATCGCCGAGTCGCCTGGCGCCGACACCGTGGAGTACCCGATGTGGTGCAGCTCGTGCGCGACCGTGTTCTCGAACTGCGCCGCCGTCCTGGAGGGGTCGAGATAGAGGAAAATGGCGGGGTCCGTCCTCGTCTCGTAGACAAAACTGTTGATCCCCGGCTTGATGAGCACGAAGACCTTGGCCCGGATCCGCGCGTCGGCCGGCAGATAGGCGAACGCGCGCGCGGCTGCAGCCGTCAGATCGGCGCCCTTCCAGTCGTCCAGCGTGCGACGGAGCGCGGGCGCGCGCGCCGCCAGGGTGTCGGCGAGCACGAACGCCTCGAACTCCCCGTCGGTGAAACCGATGTGGAGCGACGCCTCACGCCGCTTCAGTCGCTGGTACGGCTCCGTCACGAAGAGGCGCTGCCAGTCGGCGTCCGCGACGGCCTGTCCTGCCCGGTGCTTTCCGATGATGCGAAGCACCGCCTCGGCCTCCGAGGGATCGAACCGAAGCTGGAGCCGGTCGCTCGCCTGCTGGGCGCGAGAGGGCGTCGCGGCGGTGGCCCAGACGACCGCCGCGACGCCCAGTGTGGTGAGCCGCATCCTCTACGGCCGCTGCTTCGTGAGAACCTTGTGACGCTTGACCGGGGCCGAGCTGCTGTCGCACAGGCCGCCGTCGCACAGACCCTGCACGATCGCGGGCACGACCTCCGCGGCCACCCGGACCCCCATCTCGGCCAGACGGGGCGCCACTTCGGCGGAGATCCGGCCGGCCGCATCCTGGGCGCGGATCAGCTCCGGAACGACGCGGACTCTGACTGAGTGCTTCACCTGCTCCCCGAGCTGGACCGCCGCCCGGGTCACGGCCTCGAAGTCCACAGTGTCCAGAACGTCGAACCGACTGCCCAGCGTGTCGAGCTGCTCGTCGAGCGAATCGAGCCGATCGGACCCCAGGGCGGGCTCGCTCCCGCCCCGCGCTTCGGCCCAGGCCCGCGACCCTGCCATGAAGCGCGCCTCCGCCCGGGACCACGACTCCGGGGCGGACGATCCTGCCTCCGCCCACCCCAGCGCCTGCTCCGGCTCGAGCCGCACCGGCTCCAGACGCCACAGCGTCCGGCCGTCCTCGTCCACGATCCGCACGCTGTCCGTCTCGCAGACCTTGACCGCGCGATCGCCGCTCGGCTCCCGGCCGTTCACCAGCAACCGCTGGCCATCGCCCAACTCGATCGCCTGGCCACCGCGACGGATCCCGAGGTGTCCCTGCCCCGTGAGCCGCGGCGCGAAGCCATCGCGAAAGATGATGACATGCGCGTCGCGAATCGTCGCCCACGCCTGCGGCCCACCCTGACGCCCGGTGAGCGCCCATGACGTCGCAGCCTGGGCCCGCGCAGCCGGCGCTCCCTCATCCTGATCGCAGGGCGGCGAGATGCCCGGCGCGGCGAACGCCACGGACGAGAGCACCAGCGCCGCCAGGGGCACGGCCGACTTCATGCGCCGGGCCGAGGGCTGCGCACCTTCCAGCAGCCGGTGCACGCGCTCGACGAGCTGCGACCGGTTCTCCGCCATCCCCGAGACCGGCACGGCGCGCGGGGCCGCCCCGATCCAGGTCGCGACTTCGGCCAGACACCTGGCCAGCGTGAGGCTGCCACCGGTCTGGTGCACTGCCCAGTCGTCGCACAGGTACTCCGCCGCTTCCTGCACCCGCCGCCGCGCCAGGCGGTTCAGCGGCTGGAAGAAGAAGAGGCTCTCGCACGCGACCGACAGGCCGAGCCAGAGCGGGTCCTGTCGCACCAGATGCCCCAGCTCGTGCGAGAGGACGGCCCGCTGCTCGGCGGGCGAGAGCGCCGTGAGCGCCCGCTGGGGGAGGCAGATTTCGGCGGCACCCATCGCCACCGGGCCGGCCAGCTCGCTCGAGATGGTCAGGCGGATCGGGCGGCGCGCCCCGGCCGCAGCGCGCAGCGAGTCCAGCATCGCGACCAGCGGCCCGCTCTCGATCTCCCGGCGATCACCAAGCTGCCGGGAAAGACGGAGCTTACAGCGAAAGACGCGCACCCCGAAGAGCATGGCACCGAGCAGCCAGACGCCGAGGATGACGTTGGGCCAGAACCACAACGACGCCTCCGCGGTCCGGGGATCAGGGATCGGGGAGACGACGGGCGCCAACCGCAGCTCCGGGGCCGCAGGGCGGCGGACCACCGGGACACCGGAGGAGCGAGGAGCGCTCCAGGAGGGCGAGATGGCCACGGCGCTCGCGGCCGCCACCGGTGGGTCGACGCGCTGAGTGCCCGCAGCCAGGGTCGACCGCGCGACACCCGGCAGCAGGACGTGCGCGCTGTAGGGCTGGTACGGGAACGCCGAGTACACGGTGGCAGTGAGAATGCCGCCGACCAGGCACACCTTCCACACCAGGTCCTTCGCGACCGGCGAGCGGACGATCCGCGTGGCCGTGAGCAGCCACGCCCCGCCGAGCAGGATCGAGCTGTGGACCAGGTACGTCAGCAGCCACGCGACCACGAGCAATGTCAGGGTCATGTCAGCGCTTCCCTTCCCGTTCCTTGGCCTCGATGAGCTGCTTCACGCGGGCGAGGTCGCCGGGTCTGATCTCGCGCGCGCTCACCAGATGGCTGACCAGGGCTGCCACGTCCCCCTCGAACAATCGCTCGGCCAGCGCCGACACCATCGAGCGGCGCACCTCCTCCTCAGATACGAGAGGACGGTACACGTAGTGTCGGCCGGACAACCGGTGGGAGACGAGACGGGCCTTCTCGAGGCGTGTGAGGACCGTGGCAACCGTGGTCAGGGCGAGGCCCCGCTCGGCTTCCAAAGCCTCCTGCACCTCGGCCACCGTGGCTTGCGTCTTCTGCCACAGCACCCGCATCACGGCGAGCTGCAGCTCGCTCAGCTCCAGGGTCGCGTTCATCCGGTCTCCCTACTACACCTGTAGTGGCTTCCGGTGCCAAGATACTACAGCTGTAGTAACGTCTGTCAAGGGGAGACGCGGTCGCCGCCAGGAACCGGCTACCCTGGCAGGCCTCGCCCGCGGCGCGTCCACCAGATGAGCGGGCCCGTCACGGCCATGACCGGGAGGCTCAAGCTGAAGAGGCACATCAGGATGCGCGTCGGCCAGCCGAACAGGTCCCCGGTATGGATCTCCCGGTTCCACATCGAACTGTACTGGATCGCGGCGGGCGCGAGGCGCGACGAACGGACCGCGAGCAGCCGCCCGGTGCAGCCAGCGAGGAACACCTGGGTCCTGCCCGCCGGGGTGTGGTCCTCCGGGTACTTGAAGACGACCCGCACGGGCGAGGGCCCGCCGGGCGTCTGGAGCCAGGTCGCCCGCGCACCCGGGACGGCCGCCGCCGCCGTGGCGAGGAGCCGGTCGGCGGGAAGCGACGCCTGGTCGCGGCAGTCCTGCGCCGCTCTCGGGATCGCCGGCATCGGCGCGGTACGCGTCAGCCTGGCAAGCCACTGGCCCGCGGGGACGTCCCAGTGAATGACCGCTCCCGTCACCGCGAAGACGAGGAGAAAGACGAACGAAACGGCACCCACCGCGTTGTGCAGGTCGAACACGAGCCGCTTGGCCGGGGCGCCCCACCTGACGCGCACGACCTTGGCGGGCCACCACAGGATCAGGCCGCTGACCGAGAGGAAGACCAGGAGGAGCGAGCCCCATCCCAGGATCGCCGCGCCGGTCCGGCCCGCCAGCAGGTGGGTGTGGAAGCCGTGGAGGCTCTGCATCACCGGCCGCGCCTCGGACGCCGTGCCGAGGATCCGGCCGGTATGCTGATCCACGAAGAGGTCGGCCCCGTCCCGCCCGCCGGGGGCGGCCGCGGCGATGGCGTATGCGTGGCGCTCGTCAGCCGGGAACTCGGCGCCCACCAGCCGGTAGCCGGGATACGCGCTGTCGATCCGCGATTCCAGAGCCGCCAGGGACAGCGCCGCGCCGCTCGACGTGACGCGCGTCAGCTTCGCGTTGAGCGCGTCGTCGATCTCGTTCTCGAAGACCATCACCGCGCCCGTGAGGCCCAGGGCGAGGAGGAACGGGGCCGCGAGGAGGCCCGCCCACAGGTGTGTCGTCAGCAGCGCCTTTCGGAATTGCACGCGTCTCTCCCCGTTGCCGCTCGGTCGTACGACGTCGCTCTGTGGATGGTTTCAGGTCCGGAGCCGGGCCCTGTTCCCAGGATGCATACCCCGGCCGCGGAGTCGCTCGGGCGCCCGGTCGGCCCTAGGTTGGATGCATGACGACACCCGCCCGTTTCGCGATCGGACCTGCCCTCGCCCTCGCCGCCCTCGTCGGCGCCGGCCCCGTGCCGCACGCAACGGCGCAGGAAGCCTACTGGCCGACGCACGGCTGGCGCCGCTCCTCTCCGGAGGCCCAGGGGATGGACTCGAAGGTGCTCGCCGACGCCTTCGACTACATCCATCAGCACCGGATCCCGATCCACAGTCTGACGATCGTCCGCAACGGATACATCGTGCTGGACGCGTACTTCTGGCCGTTCCAGGACGGGCAGCTGCACGATCTCGCCTCGGTCACCAAGAGCATCACGTCCTCCCTCGTCGGCATCGCCATCGGCCAGCGCAAGCTGAGCGGCGTGGATCAGCCTCTGCTCTCGGTGTTTGGGCAGCGGCAGGTGGCCAACCGCGACGCACGGAAGGAGCGTGTGACGATCGAGCACCTGCTCACGATGACCTCGGGGCTCGACTGCCAGGTCGCCCAGGGGGAGATCACGCTGACCCAGATGATGGGAAGCGTGAACTGGCTCCAGTTCATGCTCGACCTGCCGATGCGGGACTGGCGGGGGAGCCGGTACGAGTACTGCAGCGGCGGGATGCTTCCCCTCTCCGGAGCCGTCGCGCCGGCGCCCGGGGAGAGATCGCTGGCGTTCGCCTGCCGCGA
>Ga0153915_10005695_pt1 | contig 11602 bp, 13 predicted proteins | sample Opewatmetagenome_2_FD_107003 | JGI IMG/M metagenome (GOLD analysis project Ga0153915, IMG submission 107003) | Freshwater wetland microbial communities from Ohio, USA - Open water 3 Core 3 Depth 3 metaG | ecosystem: Environmental > Aquatic > Freshwater > Wetlands | place: USA: Ohio, Lake Erie...
ATCGGGCGCTTCACCGTGGTCAACTTCGCTCAGTAAAACGTACCGGAGCGGGCCGGGGCACTGCCCCGGCCCGCGCGGAGGTTCGCATGCGGATTCGTTCTGTTCTGTACGGTGTGGCGCTGCTTGCCGCGGTGTGCACGCCTCTGTCGTTCGCGGCGGCCCAGACGCCGCCGACCTGCGGCCAGACGGGCGGCTGCCCGCAGATCAAGTCCGACAATACGGCGTACGGGACCACGGCAGCGGAGTTCCTGCTGCTGTCCCCGACGGCCAGGGGCGCGGCGCTCGGCGGCTCGTTCGCCGCGCTGACGACGGACCTGTCGGCTGTCTACTTCAACCCGGCCGGCCTGTCGCAGATGGACCGGCCCGGGGTGATGGCGTCCACTATGAACTACGTAGCGAACACCAAGTACGCCTTCGCCGCGGTCGGCCTTCCGTTCGGTGGGGGCGCGCGCGCCGTGGGCCTCTCGGTGGCGAACTTCGGGTTCAGCAACCAGCCGGTGTACACGGTTGACGACCCCAACGGCACCAACGGCCAGGTCTACTCGGTGAGCGAGACGGCCATCGCGCTGACCCTCTCGCAGCAGTTCTCGGACCGGTTCAGCGCCGGCATCTCGGGCAAGTTCATCAGCGACCAGCTGGGCGACGTATCGGGCAACGCGTTCGCCGTGGATTTCGGCACCAGCTTCCACGCGATGATCGGTGGCCGCCCGATCCGCGCGTCGTTCGTGATCCAGAACCTGGGGACGACGCTGTCTCACAACGGCATCGCGCTCGATGCGCAGGTGCTGCGGTCGAGCTCCGATACCCTGCCACAGGAGCCGGCCTCGGCCAGCCTGAAGACCAAGGACTGGCCGTTGCCGATCATGTTCCGGGTCGCGCTCGCGTACGACCTCTTCCAGACGAGCGCAGGCCGCTTCTCGCTTATGGGCGAGTTCACGCAGCCCAACAACTCCAACCCCGGCTTCAACTTCGGCGGCGAGTACGCGGTGGGATTGGGGAATTCGGGCTTCTCGCTCGCCGGTCGCGGCGGGATGACGTACTGGCCGGACGAGCACGTTTCGGCGGACAGCACAGCCGCCACCGGGGCGGGGTTCGCCAGCGGACTGTCGAATCAGCTGATTCGCTGGTCGGCCGGCGGAGGCCTGCATTATGGCCGCAGCGGCTCCTTCGGGTTCGGCGTGGACTACGCCTACCGGAGCATGGGGCTCCTGGGCGGCGTCAACATGTTCACGGTCGAGCTGAACTGGTAAGCTGACACTCGAGGGCGGGGCGCCGGGGCCGCGGAGGCCACCGGCGCCCGGCCGGCAGGTGTGGATGCGGAAGGTTTGGGTAGCCCTCGCGGCCGCCACGATTCTTGTGGCCTCGTCGGGGGCGAGCAGGCAGGGCGGCGGGGAGCCGCTCACGGTCAGCGCGGTACGGTTCTATTCGGCCTCCAGCGCGACCACGACAATCGAAGGGGTCTGTGAGTTGCGCCTGGGCGCGCTGGCGTCCGGCGCAACGCCGACGGTGCGCTACCGGATGGAAGTCGCGGTGCTGGACAGCGCCGGTCTCGAGCTGCAGAAGAGCGACTGGGTGCGCGAGGTGCCGGCGGCGGTAGCCAGGGCGCGAGGTGCAACGTCCGTCGAGACGTTCAGCTTTCGCGCGGCGCCCGGACAGTACCGGATCAGGGTCCGGGCCATGCCGGACAGCGGGCCGGCACTGGATGGCGCCCTCGAGGTCAAGGCGTATGCCGGGCGGCCCGAGATCTCGGACCTGCTGCTCGCCACGGCGGTGCGGATGCCGGGCAGCGACACGGCGCCAGTGGAGCCGGGAGAGATCCGGCGGGGCAGCCTGGTGATGCGGACCGCCCCGGTGCCTCACCTCACGCCGACCGCGGCATCGCTGTCGTACTACGCGGAAGTCTACCCGCGCAGCGGTGCGGCGACCGAAGGTGAGTTGCGGGTGGGGGTACTGGGTGCGGGCCACCGGAGCGTGATCCAATCGGCGCCCCGTGCGGTGCGGTTCCAAGCGGGCGGCGGTGTCACGCAGGGAACTGTCGATCTGACCGGACTCCCGCAGGGCGAGTATGTGCTGCAGCTCCGGCTCGGGATCGGCGATTCCAGCGTCGTCGCGGAGGCGCCGTTCGTGATGGGCGCCCTGAGCGCCGCGAGCGCGGGGGCAGATCGAGTCCCGGCCGTCGCCGATCCGTTCGCGGGGGCCAGCGAGGCGCAGCTCGACTCGATGTACGCGCCGCTGGTCTACTTGATGGAGGCCCGCGAGCAGGGCGTGTACGAACGGTTGGGTGTCGAGGGGAAACGGCGCTTCCTGCAGGACTTCTGGCGGAGCCGGGACCCCACGCACGGGACAGCCGTCAACGGGACGATGGTGCAGTTCTATCGGTCGGTGACGGCGGCCAACGAGCGGTTCCGGGAGGGTGGCGCCGGGCAGATCCCGGGATGGCGCACCGATCGCGGGAGGATCTACCTGAGGTACGGCCGCTGGGACGAGATCCTCCAGCGCCCAATGGCGTCGCCGAGGCCGTACGAGGTCTGGAAGTACACACGGGATCGAGGCCGGTACTACGTGTTCCTCGATCGGTCGGGATTCGGGCACTACGTGCTGATCGGGTCGAACGACCGGCGGGAGGCCGGCCTGCAGAACTGGCAAGGCTATCTGCAGGGCGAGAATTACCAGGACGTCGCGCACTTTCTCGGTTTGGCGACGGATACGCTGTAACGGCAGCCCTGTGGCGGTGCGCGGTCGAACTCATGCTACTTGAGCGAGGGCAATCATGAAGCGTCAAGGTAAGGTTCTGCTTGCGGTGGCGATTGTGGCGGCCGGCGTTGCGGGCTGTTTCACCGATCCGACCAAGAGTCTCCGCTCCGGCCCGGCGTTGGTCCAGCTGGATCACTCCTACTCGTACCTCGCGACCGGCGACAGCGTGGCTGTGACGGGGCAGGTGGTGGACAATATGGGCAACATCTACCCGACCACCGGTGCCTCGTGGACGTCGTCCAACACCAATGCGGCGACCGTGCGCCAGGACACGACGGTGGTGCCGGGCAACTACTTCACCCGCGCGTTCATCCTTGGGGCGACGCTGACGGCCGCGGACAGCTCGACCGTCACGCTGACTATTGGCGGTCTCAGCCAGACGCTGAAGGTGGTCGTGCACCCGTGAGCCGGGCTCTCGTGTGACTGCGCGTTGATGCCGAACCGCCGCCGGGCGCCTGAGGGCGTCCCGCCGACTGCCTGAACCTCGCCCCCGCGCGCTGCGGGGGCGTCGGCTTTTCAGGCCGGTCGAGACAGCCGCAGTGAGTTGGCGAGCACGCTGACGGACGAGAGCGCCATGGCGAGCGCGGCGACGATGGGGTGCAGCACCCCGGCCGCGGCGAGCGGAACGGCCAGCAGGTTGTATCCGACCGCCCAGCCGAGGTTCTGCCGAACGATGCGTCGGGTTCGCCGGGCCAGGGCGAGCGTCTCAGGCACCGCCATCAGGTGCGAGGTGGTCAGCGCGACGTCGGCGGCCTCGAGCGCCACGTCGGCACCGGTGCCGAGGGCGATGCCGATGTCCGCTGCCCCGAGTGCTGGTGCGTCGTTGATGCCGTCCCCTACCATCGCCACGGCGAACGCGTCCGAGCGGACCTGCGCGACGGCCGCGGCCTTCTCCTCCGGTGACAGCCCGGCGTGCACGTCCGCCGGGCCGATGCCGGCGGCGAGGGCAACCCTCGACGCAACGTCCGCGCGATCTCCCGTCAGCAGCGACGTTCGGATCCCCATCGCCGCCAGAAGGGCTACCGTGGGTGCAGCCTCCGGCCGCAGGCGGTCCGCGGCCTCGATGGACCCAGCGTAGCGGCCGCCGACGGCTACGCACGCCACCGTGGCTCCCACCGCGCGGCCGGCACATGGCTCGGGCACCGCCACGCCGCGTTCGGCCAGGAAGCGGGAGGAACCGACGAGGACCCGGCTGTCGGCGACCGTGGCGTCCACGCCGCCCGCTGCCTGGGCCCGCAACGGCCCGACGGGTGCCGGCCGCAGTCCGCGCGCACAGGCCTCGTCCGTTATCGCCCGGGCCAGAGGGTGTCCCGATCCCGCCTCGGCCGCGGCTGCCACCTCCAGGACCGCGTTCTCCTTCCACCCCGCTTCGGCGTGGACGCCCACGACGGCGAGGGCACCCTCGGTCAGGGTGCCTGTCTTGTCGAAAGCGACGTGTCCGGTCGAGGCGGCCCGCTCGAGGGCGTCTGCGCTCCGGAAGAAGATCCCCCGCTGCGCCGCCTCGCCGACGGCGACGGCCAACGCCGCAGGCGTGGCCAGGCCGAGGGCGCACGGGCACGCGATCACGACGACCGCCACTCCGACCAGCAGGGCGCGCTGGGCGCCGGCACCTCCCAGCGCCCAGCCCGTGGCGGCAAGTACCCCCGCCGCCAGCACGGCAGGAACGAACCATCCCATCGCGCGGTCGGCGACTCGCTCGATCGGCGCTTTCGACTCCATCGCTCGTTGCACCGAACGGACGATGCGACCCACAGTGGCCTCGGCCCCCACCCGGAGCGCCACAACCCGCAGCACGCCCCACCCATTGAGCGAGCCTCCGGCGACCTCGCTCCCGGCGGCGACGTCCCGCGGCGCCGCCTCGCCCGTGAGCACGGACGTGTCCAGGCTGGAGACTCCCTCCGTGACTACGCCGTCCATGGGTACCCGTTCGCCGGGGCGTACCTCGACGATCTGTCCCGGATTCACATCGCTGGCGGCGACCGTCGCCGAGCCGTCCGGCGTTACCAGCCTCGCGACATCAGGCTCGAGCGCCAGGAGGTTGCGGATGGCGCGCGTGCCGCGCCGCCGGACCGCCTGCTCTACCAGCCGGCCGCCGAGGATCACGGTGACGATCATCGCCGCGGTATCGAAGAAGACCGGGCCGCCGGTGGCGAGGCCGTAGAGGCTGACGCCGAGAGCGGTGGTCGCGCCCAGCGCGATCAGGGTGTCCATCGTCGCCCGCCGTGCGCGCAAGGCGTTCGCCGCGCCGCGCAGGAACGGCCAGCCCCCGTAGCCGACCACGGGAGCCGCCAGCAGCGCGGACCCGACCCGCAGGGCGTCGCGCACGCGGGCGCCGATGCCCTCGAGCTCCCCCGCGTAGAGCGCGACCGCCGCGAGCATCACGTTCATCGCGAGCAGCGCGCTGACGCCGGCGCGCAGGACGAGCCACCTCCACTCCCGGTCGTCCTGGAGCGCCCGGAGGCGTTCCTCGGACGGTCTCGCCCGATAGCCGATCCGCCGCAGCTCGGCGAGCAGGTGCGCCAGCGAGGTGCGGTCGCGGTCCCAGCGAAGCCGGCAGGTGGACGTGGCATAGGATACCCGTACGTCGACGACCCCCTCCCGCTTGCCGAGGTAGTGCTCGATCAGCCAGGCGCAGGAGGCACAACGCATCCCGACCACGTCCAGGTCGGCCTCGCCCGCGGACTCGAGCGCGTCGAGCCGCGGGAAGACCGGTCCGCCGCCCGTCTCCACGTCGCGGGCCGCGCGGGCGGACAGGGGGCCGACGCCGCCGGCGTCGTAGAAGCGCTCCAGCCCCTCATCGCGGAGGATGGAGTACACCGCCGCGCACCCCGCGCAACAGAAGATCTTCCCGGACACGACCCGCGGATCAGGTCCTGCGTCGAGGCCGCAGTGCGCGCAGCGCCGGGTGGTTCTGGTCTGCACGAGGGAGCGCGGATTGGGAGGCGCGGGCGCGCCGCTAGCGCCGGGCGGAGACCGCCACGCGCGGCGAGGCAGTGAAGCCCGGGTCAGTCGGGGTCGCGATCGCCACCTTCGCGCTGCTCGCGCCGGGCGCGTAGCACCACCCCCAGCACCACCACCCCGATGCCGATCGGGATCAGAACCAGCAGCGCGCCCGTCACGAACATGGTGAACCCGAGCCGCGCGTGATGCGCCATGTCCTGCGCCCAGGCGGGCTGGGCCGCTAGAAGGAGACCCGGTAGAGCAGCAGGTAGACGACGACGCCGGTCAGCGAGACGTACAGCCATATGGGCAGGGTCCACCGCGCGATGCGCTGGTGCTTCGGGAAGCGCCCGGTGAGACCGCGGTACGCCGTGGTCACGGCGAGCGGCACCACCGCCGCAGCCAGCAAGGTATGAGAGAGGAGGATAGCGAAGTACAGGGGCCGTATCCAGCCCTGACCGGTGAAGTGTCGTATCCCCGCGTGCGCGTGATAGTAGAGATAGGAGGCCAGGAAGAGCGTGGAGACTGCGAAGGCCGCGAGCATGCACACCTTGTGCGCCGTCAGCTTGCGGCGGCGCACCATCACGAACCCGGTCGTGAGCAGAACCGCGGTGGTGGCGTTCAGCGCCGCGTTGACGGCGGGCAGGTCCGCGAGCTGGATCACCGGGACGGCCGGCGGGTGGCCACCCAGGCGGCCGCCGCAAAGGCGAGCATCGCGCACGCGACGGTGATGCCGAGCGAGACGCCGAGCGCGGGGAGGTCCGGCTCCACCGCAGAGGCGAGCGAGCGCCGCAGCGCCGCTACGCCGTACGTGAGCGGGTTGATGCGCATGAGCACACTGAGCCAGCCCGGTGTCCCGGCAAGCGGAAACAGCGTGCCCGCCAGCAGCCACATCGGGATCAGGAACAGGTTCATGATGGCGTGGAAGCCCTGCGTCGAGTCGAGGCGCCACGCAATGGCGGCGGCCAGGGCGGTCAGCGCGAACGCGAGCAGGAAGAGCACGAGCAGCAGCTCGCCCAACGCCCCGGCCGCCGGAAGCGCCAGCCCCGCGGCGGGCGCGAGGAGGAGAAACAGCCCGCTCTGGAGCAGCGCCAGCGTCGTGCCGCCCAGCACCTTTCCCAGAATGACGCTGGCGCGGGGCGCGGGGGACACCAGGACGCCCTGCAGGAATCCCTCACGCCGGTCCTCGATGATGGAGATCTCCGAGAAGATCGCGGTGAAGAGCAGAATCAGGATCACCACGCCGGGAAAGAACCAGGCGAGATAGCTCGTGGCGCCGCCGCCGGGAGCGCGGAACGAGGCCCCGAGCCCGGAGCCGATCAGCAGCCAGAAGAGCGCCGGGGGCGCGAGCGCGCCGACCACGCGGCTCGGCTGGCGGTAGAAGCGCACGATCTCCCGCTGCCAGAGCGTCCAGACGGCGAGGAGGAAGCGGCTCACCCGCCCTCCCCGGCTGCGCCATGCTCGAGGTGGCGCCCCGTGCGCCGCACGAACACGTCGTCGAGCGTCGGCTTGCCCAGTGCGATCCGCTGCACCTGATCGGGAAAGTGCTCCACCAGGAGCGGCACCAGCTCGTGGCCGCGGGCGCGCTCCAAGCGCACCGCGCCGTCCACGACGGAGGCGCTCTGGCCGAAGCGCTCCGCAATGCACGCGGCGAGGCGCTCCGGATCGCTCGTCGTGACGGTGATCACGTCACCGCCGATCTCCGCCTCCAGTTCCGCGGGCGATCCCAGCGCCACCAGCGCCCCGGCATCCAGCACCGCGACCCGGTCGCCGCGCTCCCCTTCGTCCATCAGGTGGGTCGTGAGGACCACGGTGGCCCCGGTCTCGGCTTTCACGGCGCCGAGGAGGCGCCAGAAGTCACGCCGGGCCGCCGGATCCAGGCCCGTGGTGGGCTCGTCCAGCAGCAGCAGCTCCGGCCGATGGAGGAGCCCCTTCGCCAGCTCGACTCGGCGCGCGAGGCCGCCCGAGAGGCGCTCGACCCTCTCGTGGGCGCGGTCCGCAACGCCCGTGCTTTGCAGTGCCGCGGCAATGCGCACCTCGAGCTCGTGCCCCCTGAGACCGTACAGCCGGCCCTGGTGCCTGAGGTTCTCGGCGGCGGTGAGCTTGCGGTCGAGGCTCGGAGCCTGAAACACGACGCCCAGGGCGCGGCGTACCAGGTGGGGCTGCCGGACCACGTCGGCACCGAGCACCGTCACCGTGCCCTCCGTGGGGACGAGCGCGGTCGAGAGGATGCGGAACAGCGTGGTCTTGCCGCTGCCGTTGGGGCCCAGCAGAGCCAGCATCTCGCCACGGCGGACGTCGAGGGAGATGCCGGCGAGCGCTTCACGATCCCCGAACCGCTGCCGCAGCCCCCGGATCTGAACGGCGGTGTGACTCAGCCCAGCGCCATCAGGAGGCACAGCACCGGCAGGTAGAGCAGCGAGTAGCGGAACAGGCTGGCGGCATGCGCGTGGCTCTCGGGGTGAAAGGCGAAGCGCGTGCCCGAGGCGAGGAACCCGAGCCCCAGGCCAAGCGCGCCGTAGAAGTACAACGGGCCGGCCATCCCGACCAGCGTCGGCATGAGACTGACCACGAGCAGCGCGAGCGCGTACAGCACCGCCTGCCGAGCGGTGCTGGTTCCGTCCGGATCCACGACCGGCAGCACCCGGAACCCCGCCCGCGCGTAGTCGCGCCGGTAGAGCGCCGCCAGCGCCAGGAAATGCGGCATCTGCCAGAAGAAGAGGATGAGAAAGAGCACCCACGCCCCGGGATCGAGCCGGCCACGCACGGCTGCCCATCCGATCAGGGGCGGGATCGCGCCAGGAACGGCGCCCACGACCGTGGCCAGAGACGTGACCTTCTTGAGCGGCGTGTAGATCAGGAGGTAGCTGGCGGCCGTCGAGGCCGCCAGGAAGCTCGGCAGGCCGCCCGCCGCCACCGCCAGATAGGCGATGCCCGCCACTCCGAGGGCGATGCCAAAGACCGCGCTCTCGCGCGGCGCCAGGCGGCCCGCCGGTATCGGGCGCCGCAGCGTCCGCCGCATCACGGCGTCCGCGTCGCGCTCGGCCCACTGGTTCAGCGCGCTCGCCGCGCCGGCCACCAGGGCCGTGCCGGCGAGCGTCTCGAGCAGCAGCGGGACGTCCGTTGCCCCGCTCCCCGCCGCCAGGAACCCCACCAGAGTGGTGAGGACCACCAGGAACGTGATCCGTGGCTTGGTGAGCGTCACGAAGTCGGCGAGGCGCCGCGGCGCCAATGCCGCCGCGGCAGGCACGGCGCTCATGCTGGCGAGGCCGATGGTGACGGTGCGCCCGCCGCCGCGTCGGCAACCACAGCGGTCGGGGCCTCGCAGAACCTCCGCGCCCGGAGCGCCAGGATGAGTGCCGTCACCAGCAGCAGCGCGCCGGACAGGAGGTGCGTCGTGGTCGGAACCACGGCCTTGCGGGTCCAGATGACGGCTGCCCCGAGGTAGATCTGCCAGGCCAGCAGCGCCAGGAGCAGCAGGGCGGGACGCGCCAGCACCGGCCGGCTGCCGTGACGGCGCAGCACGCGGCCGGCGGTCCAGATCACGCACACCGAAACCAGTCCGGCGCCGAGCCGGTGCGCGAACTGGTAGAGCACGAGCTCGCTCGAGAACGGCGGCACCAGGCGGCCGAAGTTGAGCGGGAAGTCAGGAATCGCCAACCCGGCGCCGCTGTGGCGCACGAGGGCGCCGACCAGGACCTGGAGGTAGACGACCACCACGGTGGCCAGGCTCAGCGAGCGCAGAGACGGGCGCTCGCGGTCCGGAATCGGCTCCGGCGCGGCGAGCCAGCCGCGCGAGGTCACCAGCGCGATGGTGCTCGTCAGGCAGAAGAAGATCTCGGCGACGCCGGCGTGAGCGACGGAGACTGCAACGGGCAGTCGGAGGAGCACCGTCAGGCCCCCGAGCGTCCCCTGGAGGACGACGGCGAGCAGCGCGTACGCGCCGAGGCGTCGTACCCAGCGGCGCGGCTCGGCGCGCCACAGCCACACGGCCAGGACGACAATGAGCACCCCCACCGCGCCCGCGACCATGCGGTGGCCGTGCTCGAACAGCACCCCGCCCCTCATCCGCGGAAAGACCTGCCCGAAGGAGAGTGGCCAGTCGGGCACCGCCAGCCCCGAGCCGGTGCTGGTCACCAGGCCTCCGACGAACAGCAGCGCGCCCGTCGCCGCCGCGACGGCGGTGGCGTACCGGTGCAGCCCGCGCGCGTAGCCCGCCGGATCGCTCACTTGCCGAGGAAGCGCCTGAGCTGGCTCAGGTAGATCGCGAAGCCCAGGGCGAAGACCGCGAAGGCGATGGACGAGGCGAGGCTCCAGGTGGTGCCGCTCTGCTGGTACTCCCGCCATCCCCACACGGCGAAGAACACGCAGAAGACGATCGCTGTACTGATCAGCACCTTGTGAAAGTTGATCACGGCGCGGGAACGACGGGCCAGGCGTGGATCACGGCCGCGACCAGGATCACCGCCAGCGGCAGCGGAGCCAGCACCACGTACAGCAGGCGCTTGGGCTCGAACCTGAGGTGCATGAAGTACAGCGCCACCAGCATCGCCTTCCACAGCGCCAGGAAAACCAGCGACACGATCATCAGCCGGCGCGGCAGCCGCAGGTAGACCACGCCGACCTCGACCACCGTCAGGACGAACAGCCCCGCCCAGACGGCGATGTAGTTGGGTTGCTTGTGCTCGACGGACTCCATCGCGGCCGGGCTCCTCAGATCAGGTAAACGATGGTGAACAGGATGATCCACACCAGGTCGACGAAGTGCCAGTACAGGCCGATGGTCTCGACGCCGTGGTAGTTGCCTCCCACGTACTTGCCGCGGAACGCCCGGATGGTCACCCAGATCATGCTGATGACGCCGCAGCTGACGTGAAAGCCGTGGAAGCCCGTCATCGTGTAGAACGTCGCGCCGAACAGCCCGGAGCTGGGCAGGAACCCCTTCTCGATGAGGTGATGGTACTCGAAGGCCTGGATCGAGACGAACGTTGCACCCCCCAGCACCGTGAGCAGCAGCCACCGCTTGAGCCCCGCCTGGTCGTCCCGGGTGGCGGCGGCGAAGGCCTTTACCATCGACACGCTGGAGCAGATCAGGATGAAGGTGTTGAGCGCCGTGACCGGGATGGCCAGCACCGTCCGCGGCTCGGGCCAGCTCGCCTCGGTGCCCCAGCGGAGGATGATGTACGAGCCGATCAGCGCCGTGAAGAACATCACCTCGGACACCAGGAAGACCCACATGCCCAGCTTCTGGGTGTGGACGCCGACGCTCCCCTGGGCCGGCACCCGGGCGGCAGGCGCGCCGACGGCGGCATGGGCCGTCATGGCCGTCCCTCCGCAACCGGAGCCGCGGGGACGTTGACCGGCAGGTAGTCCTCCGCCGCGCCGGGCACGCTGAACTCGTAGGGGCCGCGGTACACGGTGGGGGTGGTCGCGAAGTTCCCGTGCGGGGGCGGCGAGGCGACGGTCCACTCGAGCCCGTTGTCATGCCAGGGATTGAGCTCCGCCCGCTTGCCCCTCACCAGGGTCCCGATGAAGTTGACCGCGAACGGGATCTGCGAGAGCATCAGCAGGAACGCGCTGACCGATATGAAGACGTTGATGGGCTGGAGCGGCCGCAGGTACTCGTACACCGTAGGATCGTAGATCCGGCGCATCTCCCCGCCGATGCCGAGGAGGTGCATCGGGAAGAAGGTCAGGTTGTAGAAGACGAACGTCAGGACGAAGTGGATCTTGCCCCACCGCTCGTTCATCTGCCTGCCGAACATCTTGGGATACCAGAAGTAGATCCCGGCGAACACGGCGAACAGGCTCCCGCCGAACAGCACATAGTGGATGTGCGCGACGATGAAGTAGGTGCCGTGGATGTACATGTCCACGGGCGTCGAGGCCATGAAGATGCCGGACAGCC
>Ga0153915_10005696_pt1 | contig 11600 bp, 7 predicted proteins | sample Opewatmetagenome_2_FD_107003 | JGI IMG/M metagenome (GOLD analysis project Ga0153915, IMG submission 107003) | Freshwater wetland microbial communities from Ohio, USA - Open water 3 Core 3 Depth 3 metaG | ecosystem: Environmental > Aquatic > Freshwater > Wetlands | place: USA: Ohio, Lake Erie...
CCTCGTGCGGCTGCGTTCGCCCGATGAGGGGCTGAATCGGGCCTTCGAGTGGGCCAAGACCCGGATCGATGCGTGCTTCGTGGAGACGCCCGGCATCGGGCGCTCGCTCGTGGCGGGATACGCCCCGTCGCGGCCCGGCTGGGGCGACGGGCGCCCCGGATATGCGTGGTATTTCGGACGCGACGCGTGCTGGTCGGCATTCGCGCTGCTGGCCGCGGGCGACTACGCGAACGCCCGCCTGGTGCTCCGCTTCCTGGGTACGACCCAGGACGTGAGCGGCAAGGTGATCCACGAGTACACCACCAGCGGCCTGGCCCACTACGACGCGGCGGACGCGACGCCGCTCTACCTGCTGCTCGCGGGCCGCTACGCGGCGTGGACCGGCGATCTCGCGTTTCTGGCCGAGCGCTGGCCCGAGATCGAGCGTGCGTACCGATTTTGTCTCGAGACTGATGCGGACGACGACGGCCTGATTGAGAACACGCGCGTGGGCCACGGCTGGATCGAGATGGGCCCGCTGTCTGGTGCGCACGTCACGCTCTACCTCGCGAGCATCTGGTGGGCGTCATTGACGGCGCTCGAGCCCGTGGCGCGCGGGTTGGGGCACCGTGCCTTGGCGGCCGAGTTGGCTCAACGCGCGACACGGGCGCGCGCGTGCATCGCCAAACGGTTTCGCACGGCGGATGGGTATTCCCTGGGGATCATGGCCGACGGGACCCCGCAGCGGTCGCGCACCGCGCTCACCGCCGTGGCGCTGTTGCTCGAGGCTGTGGATCCGGCACCGGCGACCGCCTGGCTCGACGCCATCAGCGCGGCTGGCTTCTCCGCGCCGTGGGGCGTGCGCCTGATCCCGCGCGAAGATCCGCTGTACAGCCCCGCCGGCTATCACAGCGGCGCCGTGTGGCCGCTCTACACGGGGTGGGTGAGCTTGGCCGAATACGCTTGCCACCGGGCAGAGCAGGGACTCACCCATCTGTTGGCGAACGCCCGGCTGCCATTTGCGCACGGGCAGGGGTCGTTCGCGGAGGTGCTCGACGGCGATCTGGGGACGCCCGCCGGCGTGTGTCCCGACCAGGCGTGGTCGGCGGCGATGCTGGTCGCGCCGCTGATCGAAGGGATGCTGGGCGCGCGACCCGATGCGCTCGCCAGCCGCCTCACACTGGCGCCGCATCTGCCGTCGGGTTGGCGCGATTGCGAATGGCGCGGCTTGCACGTCGGCCACACCACGCTGGACGTGCGGGTCAGCGCGTCACCGGAGCGCGTCCAACTGCGCGTGCGGCGTACCGCCGGCGGGCATCTCGACCTGACGGTGGCGCCGGCGCTCCCGCCGGGACGCAAGCTCAGCGAAGCGCGCGTGGACGATGAGCGGCTCGTCGCGCGGGTCTCGGAGCATATGGGGTGCCGGCACGCCGCGGTGACCTTCGAGCTCTCCGACGAACACGAAGTCGAATTCCGGCACGCGAAGGAATAATGTCGTAGGTTATCGCCGCGATGGCCTCCGTCACCCTTCGCCAGCTCACCAAGCGGTTCGACTCCGGAACACCGGCGCTTCAGGATCTCTCCCTGGACGTGGCGGACGGGGAGTTTCTCGCCCTGCTCGGGCCGTCGGGGTGCGGCAAGACCACGGCCCTGCGGTGCATCGCCGGTCTGGAGGAGCCCACCGCGGGCGAGATCCACATCGGCGCCCGTGACGTGACGCATCTGCCGCCGGGCGATCGCGACGTCGCCATGGTGTTCCAGAACTACGCACTCTACCCGCACCTCTCGGTGCGCGAGAACATCGCCTTCCCGCTGGAGATGCGGCGCACGCCATCGGCGGAGGTCGTCCGCCGCGTGCGCCAGGCGGCCGATCGGCTGGGGCTCGGCGAGCTGCTCGACCGGCGGCCCGGAGAACTGTCGGGCGGGCAGCGGCAGCGCGTAGCACTGGGCCGGGCGATCGTACGCGCACCGCAGGTGTTTCTGTTCGACGAGCCGCTGTCCAACCTGGATGCGCGCCTGCGCGTGGACATGCGTGCCGAGCTGCTGGCGCTGCACCGCGATCTCGGTGCGACGATGATCTTCGTTACCCACGACCAGATCGAAGCCATGACGATGGGGCAACGCATCGCCGTGCTGCACGAAGGGCGGCTACGCCAGGTCGGCGCACCTGCGGATGTGTACCGCGCGCCGGCCGATGCCTTCGTGGCGGCGTTCGTCGGCAGCCCCGGGATGAACGTGCTGGTCGGCGCGCCGGAGCCGGAGAAGAAACGCGTGGTGGGGTGCGGATCGCTGCGCTTCCGCATGCCGGCGAACGTGACGGGCTCAGTCCAGATCGGCGTACGGCCGGAGCACGTGTCGCTCGCGCCTGTGGGAGAAGGCGTGGGCGACGCGGACGTCCGCATGGTCGAGCCGCTGGGCAGCGACACGTTGGTCCACCTCGATGCCGGCGGCGTCCCGCTGGTGGCGAAGGTGCCGGGGATCCCAGCCCTCGCGTCCGGGACGCGGGTGGGGGTTCAGGTAGACCCCGCGCACGTCCACCTGTTCGACGTCGCGGGCGTGCGCGTCGGATGAGATCCGTGATGCCGCTCATGGCCGCTGTCGTGATCGCCGCCTGCGGCGGGACGGCCGCGGGAAGCGGCCGCACCGAACTGGAGCTGGCGAACTGGGCCGACTACCGCGAGGCGGACCTCGAGAACCGGGTGCTCGCGCCGTTCGAAGCAGCCCACCCCGGCATCACCGTCCAGCAGCAGAGCGCCGGCACCGGGCAGGCGGAATACCGCGAGCGGATTCTCACGTCGATCGTGGCGGGCCACCCACCCGACGTCCTGCTGCTCGACAACATCGACGTCCCCGCGTTCACTAATCGTCGCGTCTTGCTCGATCTCGCACCCTACCTCCCGCGCCTCGGCCTCGACCCCGCGCGCTACGACTCGACGGTGCTCGGCATCTTCCGTCGCGGATCGGCGATCTACGCCCTGCCCAAGGGCTACACGCCGATGGTGCTGGTCTACAACAAGGACCTGTTCGATCGTGCCGGCATCCCGTACCCGTCCGACGATTGGACCTGGGATGATTTTCTCCACATCGCCCAGGCGCTGACGCGCGACACGGATGGGGATGGCCAGATCGACCAGTGGGGCACGGCGTACGACCGGCGCTACTTCCTCTGGGCGGCGTGGCTCTGGTCGGGCGGTGGGGACATCCTCTGTCCCGAGGGTGATCGGGCGACCGGGTGCCTCGACGCGCCGGCGAGCGTCGCGGCGATCCGCTGGTACACCGATTGGGTGACGCGCGACAGCATCGTTCCGCGCGCCTACAACCTGCGCCGCACCCTGGGCGACAACCTGCGGCTGTTCACCTCGGGCAAGGTCGCGATGCTCACGACCGGTCATTTCTGGATCCCGAATCTCCGCCCCTATACGGCCGACGGGCGCCTGCACGTCGGGTTCGTCGAGATCCCGCATCTCACCGGAGCACCATCCCTGACGGTGCTGTACGCCTCGGGGCTCGCCGTGCCGGTGACCGCGCCGCACCGCCGCCTGTCGGTCGAGCTCGCCGCCTACCTCGCGGACTCGGTCGCGCAGTCGATCCGGGCTGCGGGCGGCCTCGAGCTGCCGAGCCTCACCGCCGCCGCCCAGGCGCAGGCGATCCTCGACACGACCGGATGGGAAGCGGTGTTCCTCCGCGCCAGCCGGCACGCCCGCATTCCGTGGGGGGCACGGATCGAGCGTTGGCGGGAAGTGGAGGAGGCGCTGCCGGACATGATGGACCGGATCACCCTCGAGCACGTCGATCCGGCCGTGGCGGCGCACGAGATGGCGCTCCGGCTCGACCGGATGCTGGGCGGGGACCCCCGGTGAAGCTGGCGTGGCGGCTCGGGGCGGTAGGCGTCGCCACGGCGGCGGGATTCGGTGCCCTCCTGATCGGCCACAGCGTGGCCCGGCGCGCCGAGCGGGAGTCCGCTGCCCGCGCGGCGCGGACCGCCGCCTCGTTTCTCGCGATCGTCACGCCGTCCGCCCCGGGCGGCGCGGGCTACGACCTGGTGCAGCTGCTCGCGCAGTCGCGCGGGCTCGGTCGGCTGCCGGGCTGGGCCGGTCGGATCGAAGTGTACCACGGCACGGCGCCGTTGGTCCGGGCGACAGGCGCCCCGCTGTCGGCAGACGTATTCGCCGAGCTGCGCGATCGGGAGGCGACGCGGTTCTTTGGTGGAGCGATGCTCGCGCCGCTGAAGGACCGGGACGACTGGGACGTCGTGGGCGCGGTCGCCGTGAGCGCTGTGGCGACCGAGCCGGTGCTCGCGGGATGGAATCTGGTGTTCCTGGTGGCGCTCGCCCTCACCGGCGGCCTCGCGGTGACCGGGAAGCGCTGGCGCCGGCGCCGGGCCGTGATTGCCTGCTGGGGCGCGGCCGTGGTCGTCGGTGTCGCCGGCTACCTCCAGGCGGTGCAGGGAGAGCGCGACGCGACGGATCGCTGGCTCAACGAGACGAGCCTGGTGCTCGAGCGAGCGGCCGCTCGTGTGCCACAGCGGGGCGGCAGCCTGGTCATCCGGTTGGCACCGATCGGGCGAGAAGCCGACCTGACGTCGGCCGACAGCGGACCCGCCGCAGTGCAACGCGTGACCGAGGCCGGCGTGCGTTTCGCCGAGGTTCGCGTGCGCCTGACTCGTGCCCAGTGGGTGCGGCTGCGCGAGCAGGCCGGTGAAGCGGGCGCCGGAATATGGCTCGCCGTCACCATTGCCGTGGCGGCGCTCGGGCCGGTGGGGGTGTGGCTCCTCGGATGGGTCGAGCGGTCGCGGGCACGGCCGCGCGCGCTGCGTGAGACGGTCGCGGCTTGGGGATTCCTCGCGCCGGCGACGTTACATCTGACGGCGTTCTCGTTCGGGCCGATTCTCTTCGCCGTGTATCTCGCGTTGCATCGCTGGAGCCCGATCGAGCCGGCGCGGCCGTTCGTCGGCCTCGCCAATTTCGTGGCGGTCGCGCGCGACCCGCTCGTCTGGATCTCGTTGCGCAACACGGTGCTCTATACACTCCATGTGCCGGTGGCCATGGCCATCGCGCTGGGGATGGCGCTGCTGTTGCAGCGCCACTCCCGGGCGACCCGAGTGGCCCGTACGGTGTTCTTCCTTCCCTATGTCTCGTCTGCCGTGGCGATCGCGCTCGTGTGGCAGTGGATGTATCACCGCGACTTCGGCCTGCTTAACTATCTCGGTGGTCTCGTGGGCCTGGCGCCCGTCGACTGGCTCGGCAATCCGCATACCGCCCTCATCGCCGTCATGCTCGTCTCGATCTGGGTGCAGGTCGGCTACCAGATGGTCGTGTTTCAGGCGGGCCTCCAGGGCATCCCGCAGGACTACCTCGATGCAGCGCGAGTGGACGGCGCCACGACCTGGCGGCGGTTCTGGCGGGTGACGTTCCCGTTGCTCCGCCCGGTGACGCTGTTCGTGCTCGTCACTGGGATCATCACCTCGTTTCAGGTCTTCACGCTGGTGTACGTGCTGACCGACGGCGGGCCGCTGCACGCCACCGACGTGCTCGTCTATCGCATCTATCAGATGGCGTGGGAGTTCCTGCAGTTCGGACCGGCGAGCGCATTGTCGCTCCTGCTGTTCGGCCTGCTGTTCGCCGCCACCTGGGTGCAATTCCGGCTGCTCGGCCGGCGGGTGCAGTATGCGTAGCGCGCGTGTCGTGGCAGTGCGGGGAGCTGGGTGGGCGGGCATCGCCGTGGTCACCGTCGTCGGGGTGACCATGGTCCTCCCCTTCCTCTACATGCTCACCACCTCGCTCATGGACGAGTTCGAGGTGCTGCGCTATCCGCCCGGGCTCCTGCCCGCCCACCCACGGTTCGCCAACTACGCCGGTGCGCTGACCGCGCTCCCGTTCTGGCGCTTCTTCTGGAACTCCGGTGTCGTCGCCCTCGCGGTCGTGGCTGGGCAGGTGCTCACCAGTGCCAGCGCCGCGTACGCCTTCGCCCGGCTGCGGTTTCCCGGCCGCGATCGGCTCTTCTTCGCTTTTCTCGCCGTGCTGATGGTCCCGGCCGTCGTCCTGCTCATTCCCCGCTTTCTGATCGTGAGCGCCCTGGGTTGGGTGGACAGTTACTCCGGCTTGATCACCACCGAGCTCGTCACCGTCTGGGGGATCTTTCTGCTGCGGCAGTTCTTCCAGACGCTGCCGCGCGAACTGGAGGACGCGGCACGTCTCGATGGGGCGGGGGAGTGGCAGATCTTCTGGAAGGTGGTGCTGCCGCTGTCGCGGCCGGCGCTGGCCACGCTCGCCGTATTCGGCCTGGTGGATCAGTGGAAGAGCTTTCTATGGCCGCTCGTTGTCACCCGCTCGGTGCGGATGCAGGTCGTCGAGGTGGGCATCGCGTCGTTCCACGGCTTGTACTACACGAACTGGCCGTATCAGATGGCCGCGGCGGTGACCGCGGTCGTGCCGCTGGTCGTGCTGTTCGTCGTCGCGCAACGGTATTTCGTCCGGGGGATTCAGCTCACCGGCTTGAAGTAGCCTGGCGAAACCGCAGCGACCATTCGACGTCCCTCCCGGCAGTTCCCTCCGGCCATGTGAGCACCGCGTGCTCGGTCGGGAGCCGCTGCAGCGTACATCCCGGATCCGCCGTCGCGTCCGTCGGCTCAAGCCCACGGGGCACGGCGATGGTGATGGCGTACGCGCGCCGGTCGAGGTTCACCGAGGTCCCGTGGAGAGTGCGGGTCGCCGGATCCCAGCGCTCGGCGGTGATGTCGATGGCGCCCTGAACGACATGACGGGTCGTGCCGATCACCTGGGGGTGCGCGGCCGCCGGGCGCAACGCCAGGACGAGGACGGCGTGCGGCTCGAGCGGCACGACGAGGGCGTCCTCGGCGTCGGGCAGCGCCACCTCGCCCCACACGTCGTAGACCGAACAGCGCTCGGCGGCGATGCCGAGCTCGGCCAGCCGCACCTGCCGCTGGTCCGCCTCGTCCTCCCAGTTCACGAGCGCCACCGTCCACCACTGCGGCGCGCCTTCCACGATCCAGCGGCTGGGCGGCGGATCACGCCGCACGCTCCAGAATCCACCGTCACCGCCGCCGTCGAACACGCGAATCGCGATGACGTTCTCTCCGCCCCAGTCGAGCACATCGGCGGGCACGGGGTAGCGACGGAACGTCTGCCACTCGCTGCGATAGGCCGGCGGAAAGTCGCCGCGCTGCCCCACCTTCACGCCGTTCACGAACGTCTCGTCCACGTCGTCCAGCCGCCCCAGCTCGAGCCAGACCGGCAGATCGAGACGCCCGCCGGTGCGTTCGGGGGAAGGGATCGGAAGCGAAAACCGTGTGCGATACCACGCGGTGCCGTCGTATCCGGCGTGCCCCTGCCGCTCCCACGTCGCCGGCACGCGTATCGATTCCCAGCCGCGGTCGTCGAAGTCCCTGGCGGCGAATGCCGCATCGTCGCCGACCCGGAATTGCCAGGGCCCCGCGAGGCGGACGGTATCGATCTCCGGGGACACGATGGCCGGGGCGCGCTCGTCACTCGGCGCGCTCAGATCGAGGGCGCGTCCGGCGACCGGGGCCGGTGGGATGGTGCGCTCGAGCAGAGCGAAGCGGTCGGCCGGGAGCTTCGGCAGGTCGTCGGAGAACAGCGTCATCCCGCCCGACACGGCGACGATCGAGGCCCAGACACGCGCTTCGTCCGACGAGAGTGGCGGGCGCACGACGAGGCAATCGGGGTCGTTGAACCAGATCGTGCGGTGGTAGAAGCTGCGCAGCGCGGCGGCACGCGCCGGTCCCTGAATGCCGCCCCACGAGGCGTCCACGTCGCCGCCGATTCGCATGCCGTTCACCATCCCCGCGGCGTGTTGCAGCGGAGCGCCGCACCCCAGCAGAAAGGCGTCCGTTCCCAGCCCCTCTCGTAGCGCCGCGAGACCGGATCGGTACGCCTCGGCGTGCGTCGCACCGCCCCAGTGGGCCTCACCCCGTGTGGCGTACAGCAGGAAGTCGATCTTCAGGTAGTCGTAGCCCCACTCCTGCACGACACGATGCGCCAGGGCGCCGAGCCACGCCTGCACTTCCGGGTGGCCTCCGTCGAGCGCGTGCACCGGGCCGCCCCAGCTCGGGTTGTCCCACAGCACCAGTGGCGCTCCCTTCTCGCTGAGGAGCCAGGTGGGATGCGCCGCAGGGATCCCCGATGGCGCCGTGACGGCGAACGGTGCGATCCACAAGCCGGCCTGGAAGCCGCGCTCGTGGATGCGGTCCGTGAGCCAGCGGTGGCCGTGCGGGAACTTCGCATTCACGTCCCAATCGCCCGCCGCGCGCTGGTAACCATCGTCGATCTGAATGGTGCGAAGGAAGCGGCGGTCGAACCGCGCCGCGCACAGCTCCAGGTTGGCGATGATGTCCGCTTCCGTGACCGTGTCGTACAGCTCGTACCACGAGCACCAGCCGGCTGGCGCCGCGGCCGCGAAACGGCCCTGGTCGGCCGGGCCCGGGGCGAGCAGCAGCGCCAAGGCGGAGAGGGCGTCGCCGGCGGGTTCGAACCCGATGCGCAGCGTCGCGGCGTCGCCGGCGGGGCGGACGGGGCGCGCCGGCAACCAGTCGGACCGCGCCTCGAGTGTCGCCGTTCCCAGGTGGACCGCGGCCTCCCCGGGCTCACCGGGATCGAAGGCCAGGGCGAGACCGCGCCGGCCGCGCGACAGCCCCAAGACCCCGAAACTCGTCTGCTCGCCCTCCTCGAGCGGCAGGGTGACGACCCGATTCGCGCTCCAGGAGTGATAGCCGTTGACCAGGGCCGTGAGCGTTTCCCGACCCGGGAGCACTGCCTCGGGTGCGAGCTGGGCATAGCGAACACCCCGGGCCAGGCCCTGGGAGCGGTCCGGCGAGAGGGTCACCGTAATGGCGGCCGCCTCCCCCGGGGACCCGTGGGCGAAGGCCGCCTCCACGGCGACGCCGTCCGCCGAGCCCGCGACCACGAGCTCGGCGCCCTCCGGTGCCGAACGTCGCGATACGGTGACATCTTCCAGGTCCGCCAAGGGGACCCAGCGCTCTCCCAAACCGACGGCCAACTCGGCGTCGAGGACGAGCGGAACGGGGGCCCCGGCGTCGTGGTAGGAAAGGGTCCAGCGCCGCTGCGCATCGAGGCTGAACACGAGCCGGCCGTCCGCGTTGCGGCGTGTCCAACCAGGGCCGATCATCCAGGCGCGGGATCCGAGCAGTGAACCCGAAGCCGTCCCCGAGAGGAGCATAAACGTGCGTCGATTCATCGCGCCAATGTTCACGCTGCTCACCGCCTTGTCCACGCCGCTCGCCGGCCAGGCCCTGTCGTTCGGGTTCGCCGGGACACTGGGGGGGGACTGGTCGATCGAGGCCGGGGAATTCGGTCTCGTGGAGCCGGTCGGTCTCGGACCGGTGCGAAACATCGCCGCGTCGGTGCGGGCCGGATTCTTCGGGGACAACCGGACGTCCATCATCAGCCACCAACGCGGGTTCCTGGGGGCGCTCGCCCTCGGCGTGCGCAGCGGGACCAAGAACTTCTTCGCCGTCGGGGCCGAAAACGCGAACCCCACCCAGATCGGGGTGGACGTCACGCTGGAGGTGGCGGGGTACATCGCGTCGCACTCGCCGTTGCCGGAAGGCAAACGGTGGACGTCGGCGGCGATCCTGCCGGCGCTGCGCGTTGGCCAGGAGAACCAGACCCAGTTCGCGCTGGTGATCGGGCCCACGTGGTTCTACGGTGACGTGCAGCGCGTGCACCCGTTTCTCGGGGTGCGGGTTGAAGTGCCGCTGGCGCACGCTCGGGGGGGTCCCTAGGTTAGCGAGGTAATGCCAGGCTCGACCCTCGAGTCACCTCCCGCCGGGCTCCGCGTCCTCGCGGACGTCGCCGATATCCTCGCCGCCGGGTTCGTAACGGAAGACGCGCTGGCCCGCGTCGCCGCCGTGTTGCGCCGTGGGCTGGAGCTAGGGGACGCGCGACTGTGGCTGCGCGCCGCCGAGGGTACGGGGTTCCGCCCGCTCCCCGGGCCGACGGCGCCGGGTGCCGAGCGGACCTTCGCCCCGAGCGATGAGTGGTTCCGCCGCGAAGTGGAGCGCGAGCGGATCGCGGGCGGTGGCACGCGGTTGCGCTTCCCGCTCGTGTTCGAGGAGCAGGGCCTGGGCGCGCTCGAGCTGCGGGTCGACGGGGGGCGGGCCGACGGCCCGGTGAGCGACGTGGGGCGGGTGGTCGCCCGGCTGCTGGCGTCGGTCATCGCCGCCACCGAGCTGTCGCAGGATCTCGCATCGGAGGTGGCGTTGGCCGCGCGGGAGGCCGACTCGCAGCGCGCCTTCGTCGCCCGCATCATCGATTCGCTGCCGGTCGGCCTGTACGTGATCGACCGGGACTACGTCATCCGCGCCTGGAACCGCCAGCGCGAGAGCGGCACGCAGGGCGTCGCGCGTGATGACGCGGTGGGGCGGGAGATCTTCGGCGTGCTGGACCGGCAGCCCCGCGACCTCTTGCGGCGCGAGTTCGACCGCGTGTTCGAGACCGGCGAGATCCAGCAGATGGAAATGGAATCCACCGCGAGCGGCGACTCGCGGTACTTCCGGGTCTCCAAGATCCCGATGCGCCTCGACGACGTGCGGATCACGCACGTGATCACCATCGCCGAAGACGTGACCGAATGGCGCCGCGCGCAGCAGCGCCTGGCGCAGACCGAGAAGCTGGCGGCCGTGGGGCAACTGGCCGCCGGTGTGATGCACGAGATCAACAACCCGCTGGCCACCATCCTCGCGTGCGCGGAGGCGCTGAGCCATCGGGCCGAGGACCTCACCGCCCCGGCCCGCGCCGGGTTCGAGGAGTACCTCAAGATCATCGACGCCGAGGTACAGCGCTGCCGCCGCATCGTGGACGGCCTGCTGGATCTGTCGCGTCCCAAGACCGGCGAAAAGCAGCGCGTGGACGTGAATCAGCTGGTCGAGCAGACACTGTTCCTGTTGAAGCACCACGACCGGTTCAAGCGCATCACGGTGCAGCGTCAGCTCTCGCTGGGCCTGCCAGCGGTGATGGTCGACCCCGAGCGGCTGATTCAGGGGTTCATGTCGCTCATGCTGAACGCCATGGACGCCATGAATTCGCGCGGCGTCCTCACGGTCCGCTCGAGTCGCAGCCCGGGGCGCGGAGCGGACGAGGTGCTGGTGGAATTCATCGATACCGGCATCGGGATCCGCAAGGAAGAGCTCTCCAAGATCTTCGAGCCGTTTTACACGACGAAGCCGCAGGGACGCGGCACCGGATTGGGCCTCTCGATCTGCTACGGCATCGTCGCCGACCACCGCGGCCGCATCGAGGTCGAGTCGCAGGTGGGGGTCGGCTCGAATTTCAAAGTCTACCTCCCCGCGGCCGAGTGAAACTCCTCGTCATCGAGGACGACCGCACGGTCGGCCAATACGTCAAGCGCGGACTCGCCGAGGCAGGCAGCCAGGTGGACCTGGTGGCGGACGGCGCGGAAGGCCTGCAGCTCGCCTCCGACGGGCACTACGACGTCGTCGTGCTCGATCTGCGGCTCCCCTCGATGGAGGGACGGGAAGTCCTGCGGACGCTGCGCGATCGCGGCAATGCGGTCCCGGTGCTCGTCCTCACCGCCCAGGACGCCGTGGACTTCAAGGTCCAGGC
>Ga0153915_10005697_pt1 | contig 11600 bp, 8 predicted proteins | sample Opewatmetagenome_2_FD_107003 | JGI IMG/M metagenome (GOLD analysis project Ga0153915, IMG submission 107003) | Freshwater wetland microbial communities from Ohio, USA - Open water 3 Core 3 Depth 3 metaG | ecosystem: Environmental > Aquatic > Freshwater > Wetlands | place: USA: Ohio, Lake Erie...
CATTCCCTGATTGGCCGCGCCTTCGCCAAAAAAGGCCACGCCGACCCGGCCCGGCCGGAGGTGTTTAGCTGCCAGCGCGAACCCGGCGGCCAGAGGTGCGGCCGAGCCGACGATGCCGGAGGAGGCGGCTAAGTGCTCCAAGGAAAACAGGTGCATATGGCCACCGCGACCTCGGCAGAGCCCGTCCTCGCGGCCGAGCATCTCTTTAAGCATCAACCCCAAATCAACGCCGAGGAGATTGAGCACGGGTGATCCACGATGATCGAGGGCCACTCCGTCTCCCCGCACGATGTGGGCAACTACCCCTGCTACTGTGGCCTCTTCACCCGTGCCCAGATGGAGTTCTCCAGAAATGAGCCCCTGGTGCCATAGCGCAGCTTGGGCTAGCTCAAACGCCCTCGCTTGGTACATATTTTTATGGAGTTCGAGGAGATCTACGAGCATCCTCCTGAGATGGGGTAAAGATCTGCCAATATGGAAACACCTCTCAGCCGGAAAATCAAGGTTTTCCCGGCACTTCGAATCTATGTTCATGCCGGGAGGATCGGCTTCGGCTCACGCCAGGCCGTTGACTTGGTATTTCGAGGACTGTATAGATATGAGATGGGCCCGGCGCAAAGCCGGATGAACATGGAAGGTCACCTATGAGCGAAAGGCTAGAATGGCCTTTTGCCGCGGAAACCATGAAGAAGAGGGCGCTGAAACGGCGGGATTTCATCAAGCTGGGCCTCTCCGGCGCCGCGTTGGCTAGCCTGAACCGCGGTTGCCAGGAAAAATCCCAGCCCGCTCCACCTTATCACAGTGACGAGGTCACCGAGCTGACAGACGGCCGGACGCTCTACGATGATTTTGACGGGAACGGCAATCTCCAGACATATAACAATCAGAACCTGGCTGAAGCCGGCCGGCTCAACTCCCAATTATGGGTCGGCTCCCAAGGAGCGGAAGTTGTCCAAGACCCTGCCGGGCAGGCACTTCTGACTGTCGTCAATGAGGAAGGGGAGAGGGTGGAATACCGGCGGCAGCAGGGGGAGGCCGAGGACACCGAGTATGTTTATGATAGCGAGGGAACGCTTGTCCGGGCTGTTCCCCATATGCCCGGGCTGCCCTATCGGAGCGCCAAGAGACTGGTCTGGCTGGGAGCCCGGAACGGACAGCATGAGGCCCAAGACGGCCTTCTGAGCATAAAGAAAGGAAGCGTCTATGGGAGCGCCGAGGTCATGCCGTCCGGTGGTGGAGGGTGGGTTCTCAGGCTCAGCAGCAGCCTGACCCATCTTATGGGGTGTTTGCTTGCCTCTCCGAGAGAGATCGCTTTCGCCGATTTTAAGACCTTCGGCGCCGATGTCATGGTGTCTTCGACATCGACCGCGCGGAGCTTTTACGCCGCCCTGGATTACCATACGACGATCCCCGAACAGCCGCCGGGAAAAAGCTGGGTCTCCGATATCGGATTGCACAAGCTCGCGAGCGGTGAGCTCTATCTGTTCGCGCAATGTCTGAATGTCAATGCAGGAAACGGGGCCTATCTCCGCCTGGGACAGGCTCAGTTCGACAGTTGGTACACTGTCCGGCAGGATATTGTGACCTGGAGAGAGGATCCCACGCTAAAGGATAACGAACTGAGAATCAAGTATTATGTGAATGGGGTACTGAAAGGGACGGAGTTCCCCATCGATAGCGAACTCCTGCTCGATCCAAATAGAACGGGGTGGGGACCGAACCGGCTTCTCATTAATTATGTCGTCGAGGCCGACGGGGAAGGTGTGGTCTTTTTTGATAACATAAAAGGCGTCTATAGGAATAGAATAAGCTGAGATGTTGAATATCGTTCTAATTTAGCATACAATTGTACTCAAAATAGGTATAAATATGAGTAAAAACATTCTCGAGGCACTTTTCGGGAAAGCCAGAAGGCTGGTATTGGGGCTTCTCTTCCGCCAGCCCGATGAGGCTTTTTATGTCAGGAAGATCATCCGGCTGACAGAGCTGTCCCCAGGGTCTGTTCAGAGGGAGCTGAAGAGGTTCACAGATTCCGGGATCATCGTGCGCTCGGAGAAGGATAACCATGTGTATTTCCAGGCCAATCCCGCCTGCTCCGCCTACATCGAACTGAGAAGCCTTTTTATCGGCTCTGCCTGAAAGCCGAACTGAATAAGGAGAAGGTGATGGAATTCTTGGAGTTGATAAAGGAGCGCTACAGCGTAAGAGCGTACAAGTCGACGCCGGTCGAGGAAGAGAAGCTCCAGAAGATCCTGGAGGCCGCGATCCTCGCTCCGACGGCGGCCAACAGGCAGCCCTTTCGGCTGATCATCCTAAAGACAGCCGGGCGGGAAGCCGACCTCAAGCGGATCTATGCCCGGGGCTGGTTCGTCCAAGCCCCGCTTGTGGTCTGCGCTTGCGCTGTCAGGGAGGAATCCTGGGTCAGGAGGGATGGGAAGTGCTATGCGGACGTGGACACCACCATCGCTTTTGACCACCTCATCCTGGCAGCCCGCGACCAGGGGCTGGGGACTTGCTGGATTGCCGCCTTCGACCCGGAAGCGGCGCGTGAGGTATTGGACCTGCCTGCCGGGTTCGAGCCCATTGCCTTCACGCCGCTCGGCTACCCCGCCGATAGGTGGAAGCCGAAAAAGCGCCGGCCGGCCGCGGAGCTTGTCCGATACAAGTCATGAGGAAATAAAGACCGGCCTCATTTCCCCGATCTGCATTTTTGAAGGGGAGATCTCGGTTAGTCTCCCCCGTCTAATCGGGTGAATACATATGATATCCCCCTTTTCAACCCTATCTCAAATGGTGTTATAATAGGGGACAATTCAGAGGGAGACACTATGGACACGATCATCAGAGATTATCTTTTGGGCCTCAACGTCGAGGAACCCCAGCGGCACAAGAACATGTCTGTGTTTCCACTGTTGACTCAGCTCAACGGGGGACCCGACTATACCACCCTGAAGGATGCGCTTGAAAAAGCACTGCTCAGCGTCACCGAGGTGAGCTCGGGAGGGTCGGTACCGGAACTCAAGGTTGTGAACACGGCGGGGATCTCGGTCCTCCTCCTCGATGGTGAAGAGCTGGCCGGCGCCAAGCAAAACCGCGTCCTCAACACCACGATCCTGATCAAGGAAAAGTCTGAGACGGTCATTCCTGTGAGTTGCACCGAGCAGAGACGATGGTCCTACGCTTCCAAGGCCTTCCAAGATTCGGACACCGTCATGTCTCCCAAGTTGCGGGTGGAAAAAGCCCGGACGGTCTCGACCTCTCTGAGCAGCACCGGTCAATACCGCTCTGACCAGGGGACCGTCTGGCAAAAGATCGACGAGCAGGCCGCCAAGGCCGGCACCGTTTCCCAGACGGGAGCGATGAAGGACACCTTCGTCCAGAAGGCGGCTGAGCTCGACGAATACCTCAAGGCCTTCCGGCATATCCCCGAACAGAAAGGCCTCCTCGTCTTTATCGGAGGGGAGCCCGTGGGGTTTGATTTCATATCCAAGGACAGCGCCTTCGGGCTTCTTTACCCCAAGCTCATCCGGAGCTACGCCATGGAGGCCGTCCTCGAAGAAAAAAAGGACGGGGCGAAGCCGGACCGCAAACAGGCGGAGGAGTTCCTCAAAGAAGCAGCGGAGTGCGAAGAAAAGAAATACGATTCGATCGGCCGCGGGAATGATTTCCGCTATGAGGGCAAGACGGTGGTCGGGTCGGCGCTCGCCGTGGACGGGAAGGTCGTCCACATGGCTTTCTTCCGGGTCAGCGAAGCCGACAAGACCGGCGAGATGGCCCGCACCCGGCACCGCATCAAATTCAGGTTGTAGTCCCGGATGATCGGGTACCCGAGCAATGTCTTGGTCGTGGCGGATTACCCAAAGCCCCGGTTCGAGGAAGCCATAAGGTCCAAGATCGATTTCGTCCTTTCCCTGGGCGACGTCGACCCTCCCATTCTCGAGGAGATCCACCTCCGTTTCCAGAAACCCATCTTTGCGGTCAAGGGAAACCATGACTCGACCAAGCCCTTTCCCGATTACGTCACCGACGTCCATCTCCGGTACGTCCAGCATCGCAACTGGTTCATCGGTGGGTTCAGCGGCGTGCCTTCTTATAAAGGCTCGGATGCCTATGAATGGGATGACCTGTCGGCCGCTGAGAAGCTCAGCAAATTCCCCTACGTGGATATTTTCATCTGCCACGCGCCGCTCCTGGGGATCACCGACAAAGAGGACTTTGCCCACCAGGGGAGTGAGGCCATCCGGCGGTACATCGATGCCCAGCAGCCCAAGTTCGTTTATCATGGCCACGTCCATGAAAAGATGGCCGCGATGGTGGGGGAGACGGCCGTTGTTAGCGTCTACGGCGCCGATGTCTTCTCCCTGACCTACACGTCCTGATTATTTCCCGGCCGGGAAAATCGGCGGCGGTCAGCAAATTTCCCGGCTGCCAAGATCCGACAAGCGGCGCAGGGTGGTACTTTGGGGAACGTCCCCGTTGAATTTTAGGCGGGCGGAGAGTATATTGGCTTTTTTATTTCAGAGGAGCTTCAAGATGCCCAAATACGTTTACTTTTTTGCCCCTGCTCATACGGAAGGCAATAGAGACATGAAAGACCTCCTCGGCGGCAAGGGCGCCAACCTGGCCGAAATGGCCGGGATCGGGCTTCCGGTTCCTCCGGGGTTTACGGTTTCGACGGACGCCTGCAACCTCTTCTCAAAGGCAGGGGGGACTCTGCCGGCTGAGGTTGAGGCTGAGATCCAGGCCGGCCTGCGCCAGCTCGAAGAGGTGGCCGGCCGGAAATTCGGCGACCCCGCAGACCCGCTTCTCGTGTCCGTCCGCTCCGGAGCCAAATTCTCTATGCCGGGGATGATGGATACGGTTCTTAACCTCGGCCTTAACGACACGACCCTCGAAGGTCTGGCCCTCAGGAGCGGCAGCCGACGCTTCGCCCTGGATTGCTACCGCCGCCTTATCCACATGTTCAGCGACGTCGTCCTGGATGTTCCCAAGAAGAAGTTCGAGGAAATCCTCCACGGCTTTAAGGAAAAGAAGCGCATCAAGCTGGACAACGAGCTGACCGAGAGAATGCTCGAGGAAGTCATCGCCGAATATCGCAAACTCGTCTGGGCCGAAACAAAAAATGACTTCCCCCAGGATGTCCAGGAGCAACTGCGCCTGGCCGTCAACTCCGTCTTCAAGTCCTGGAACAACCCCCGCGCCATCACCTACCGGCGACTCAACCATATCCCCGATGACCTGGGCACGGCCGTCAACGTCCAGCTCATGGTCTTCGGCAACATCGGCGAGAAATCCGGTACCGGCGTCGGGTTCACAAGGAACCCGGCCACGGGCGAAAAGATCCTCTACGGCGAGTACCTCCTCAACGCCCAGGGCGAGGACGTGGTGGCCGGCGTCCGCACTCCCTCACCTATCAAAAAACTCGAATCTGAAATGCCCGAGGTGTATAGAGAACTCAAGGATATCACCACCAACCTGGAAAAACACTACGGAGACGTCCAGGATTTTGAGTTCACCATCCAGGATGCCAAGCTCTACATGCTCCAAACTCGGAACGGCAAGCGGACCGGCCAGGCCGCGGTCAAGATTGCCGTCGACCTGGTCGAAGAGGGGCTGACCAGCAAGGAAAAGGCGCTTCTTCAGGTTGAGCCGGAAGCCCTGAACCAGCTCCTCCATCCCGTCTTCGACGCCGACGAGAAGAAGAAGCACGAAGTCCTGGCGAAAGGACTGGCTGCTTCCCCCGGCGCGGCCGCCGGCCAGGCTGTCTTTACGGCGGAGGAAGCTGAGACCTGGAAAAAGGAAGGCAAAAGGGTCGTCCTCGTCAGGGCCGAGACATCGCCCGACGACATTCACGGGATGAGCGCTTCTCAGGGCATCCTGACCGCCACGGGCGGCATGACCTCTCACGCCGCTGTAGTCGGCCGTCAAATGGGAAAGCCGGCGGTGGTCGGCTGCGCGGCACTGCGGATCGACGAAGAGCGCAAGAGGTTCACCGTCAATGGGCGGACCTTGAAGGAGGGCGAATGGGTTTCGATCGACGGCGGCACGGGTGAAGTCCTGGCCGGTGAGATCTCGACCCGTCCGTCCGAAATCCTCCAGGTCGTGCGCGGCGAGAAGAAGCCCGAAGAATCCACGCTGTTCCAGTATTTCAGCAAGCTGTTGAGCTGGGCGGATGAGGTCAGAAAGCTGGGTGTCCGTGCCAACTCCGACACTCCGGTGGACGCCCGCACCGCGTTCGCCTTCGGTGCCGAGGGGATCGGTCTGGCCCGGACCGAGCACATGTTCTTCGGTCCCGAGCGGCTGCCCATCGTCAAGGAAATGATCCTGGCGGACAACGAGCCCGACCGGCGCCGAGCCCTGGACAGGCTCCTGCCTTTCCAAAGGAAGGACTTCTATGAGTTCTTCAAGGAGATGCACGGAAACCCCGTGACGATCCGCACCATCGACCCGCCCCTCCATGAATTTTTGCCCCGGCGCGAGGACCTGATGGTCGAGCTGGCCGGGCTCAAGGTCAACCCGCGCAAGAATAAGGCTAAGATCATCGAACTCGAAACACTCCTTGCAAGAGTCAACCAGCTCTCCGAATTCAACCCCATGCTCGGTCACCGTGGGTGCCGGCTGGGCATCTCCTACCCCGAGATCACCGAGATGCAGGCCCGGGCCATTTTTGAGGCGGCCTGCGAGCTCACCAAGGAAGGGCAGAAGGTCCGTCCCGAGATCATGGTCCCGCTTGTCGGGCATGTGGCCGAGTTGGCCAACCAGAGAGAGATCATCGTCCGCATTGCCGATGAAGTGATGAAGCGGCACGGCGTCAAAGTGGATTATCTTGTCGGCACGATGATCGAGATCCCGCGCGGGGCCATTACGGCGGACGAAGTCGCCCGGGAAGCGGAGTTTTTCAGCTTCGGCACGAACGACCTCACCCAGACGACCTATGGAGTGTCGCGCGACGACGGCGGTAAGTTCCTCAACTTCTATCTGAATAAGGGCATCTGGAAGGATGATCCTTTCGAGACGATCGACACCAAGGGCGTCGGCGAGTTGATGAAGATGGCCGTGGCGAAGGGGAGGAGGACCCGGCCGAACCTCAAGATCGGGATCTGCGGGGTTCACGGAGGCGATCCGCGTTCGATCACCTTCTGCTACAAGATCGGCCTGAACTATGTCAGCTGCTCGGCCTACCAGATCCCGATCGCCCGGCTGGCGGCGGCCCAGGTGGCGATCGGCAAGAAGGGCACTGAGGCCGATTAGTATCGCCCGGGGCGTCTGTCCCGATTCATCCGGCTCTGGAATTGACTCTCGCACTCCACAGTGATACTGTCAGCTCAGCTGGATAATGGGAGGGCTGGGTCATGAGATGTCCCCGATGTGGAATCGATAATCCCGAGTCCTCACGATTGTGTTCGGGTTGCAGCGCTGCGCTGGCGACCCTGGGAGTTGAAGGAGCCTCGCCGGCAGCCTTCTCAGAACCCGTGTCTACCCCCACCCGGACTCTTCAGCCTGAGATCAAAGACATAACTCCGGGCGCGCTCATTGCCGGGAAATACAAGCTACTCGAGGAGCTGGGGAGCGGAGGGATGGGGGTTGTCTACCTGGCCGAGCAGGTGGAGCCTGTCAGGCGGCGGGTCGCCCTGAAGATCATCAAGTTGGGCATGGACACCCGCCAGGTCGTGGCGCGGTTTGAGACGGAGAGACAGGCCCTGGCGGTCATGGACCATCCGAATATCGCCCGGGTGTTTGATGCGGGAGCCACCGAGACGGGCCGTCCTTATTTTGTGATGGAGCTTGCCCGGGGCATCCCCATCACGGATTATTGCGACAGGCATAAGCTTTCCGCGCAGGAGCGCCTCAAGCTATTCATCGGAGTCTGTCAGGCGGTGCAGCACGCCCACCAGAAAGGGGTTATCCACCGGGACCTCAAGCCTTCGAACATTCTGGTGGTCGTCCAGGACGACCGTCCGGTTCCCAAGATCATCGACTTCGGGATCGCCAAGGCGACCGACCATCGTTTAGCGCAGCGGACGCTTTTCACCGAGCGGGGACAGTTGATCGGGACGCCCGAGTACATGAGCCCGGAGCAAGCGGAGATGTCGGGCCTGGATGTCGACACAAGGACGGATATCTACTCTCTCGGGGTGATCCTTTATGAGCTTTTGGCGGGGGCGCTGCCCTTTGACGCCGGGGAGCTGAGGTCGGCGGGGTTTGGAGAGATCCAGAGGATCATTCGGGAGACCGAGCCGCCGAAGGCGAGCACGCGGCTGAGCACGCTGAAAGAAACTAAGGCTGAGATCGCCGAAAAAAGGGGGACGGACGCGGGTTCACTGGTCAAGCTGCTGCGAGGTGACCTGGACTGGATCACCATGAAGGCGATGGCCAAGGACCGGACGCACAGGTACTCCTCGGCTTCAGAGCTGGCGGCTGAGATCGAGAGGTATATGCGGCATGAGCCGGTGACGGCGGGACCGCCCAGCGCCCTCTACCGGATCCGGAAGTATGTCAGGCGCCACAAGCTGGGAGTGGCAGCTGCGGCCGTGGTGTTGCTCGCCGTTCTCGTGGGGACGGCGGGGACGACGATCGGGTTCTTAAGGGCGGTCCGCGCCGAAAAGAAGGCGGTCGAGGAGGCGGCGACAGCTACGCGCGTGTCGGACTTCCTGGTTGACCTGTTCAATGTCTCCGATCCGAGCGAGGCCAAGGGGAACACGATCACCGCCCGGGAGATCCTTGAACGCGGGGCAAAGAAGGTAGAGAAGGAGCTGGCCGGCCAGCCCGCCATCCAAGCCCGGCTGATGGACACCATGGGCCAGGTCTTCCAAAGTCTGGGTCTCTTTGATCAGGCTCTTCCTTTGATGGAGTCGGCCCTTCAATTGCGGCGCCTGAACCTTGGCAATGACCACCCCGATACAGGCCTAAGTCTGGAACATACCGGCTTGGTGCTGATTGCCAGGGGGGATTACGCCGCGGCAGAACCTCTGCTTCAGGAGGCAATCGAGGTGCGCCGGCGGCTCCTCGGGAATGATCATGCCGATGTCGCTCGGAGCCTCGCCGGCCTGGGTGAGCTCAACTATATGAAAGGTGACCTCGAGCAGGCTGAAAGATTTTTCCGCGAGTCTCTGGACATCCGGCGAACGGCTCTCGGCAGCGAACATGTCGAAACCTCGAACAGCCTGAATGACCTGGCCATGACCCTCAAGGCGAAAGGCAGTTATGAAGAGGCGGAACCCATGTATCGGGAGTCTCTGGCCATCAGACAGAAGCTTTTTGGAGAAGACCACCCCGCGATCGCTCAGAGTCTGAACAACCTCGGGATGTTCCTTTATCAGATGTTCCTCAACAAGAAGAACGACGGTAGCGAGGCCGAACAACTATTTCGTCAGGCCCTTGAGATGAACCGCCGGATGCTCGGGAACGATCACCCTGAGGTCTCGACCAACCTCAACAATCTGGCCCTGCTGCTGCGTGAAAAGGGAGACTACGACCAGGCCATCGTGCTGTTCCGTGAGGTCATTGAGATCGACAGAAAAAACCTCGGCGATGAGCATCCTTATATCGCGAACGCGATGAGGAATCTGGCCGCCGCGCTGGTGAGAAAAGGCGACTATACCATGGCTGAAGAGTTGTTCCGCCGGGCCATCGAAATCCAGCGAAAGACCTTTGCGGAAGACAGCTGGAATATCGCTACGACCAAGCTCCTGCTTGGGGCATGTTATAACGAAGCGAAGAGATTTCGGGAGGCCGAGCCCCTGCTGCTAGAAGCATTTCCCGTCATAAAAAAGGCCTTTGGTATCGACCACTCCCGGACTCAGGCGGCCATAAATAGTCTGATCGGTCTTTATGAGGCCTGGGGAAAGCCGGAGAAGACCGCCGAATACCGTTCCCTTCTCAAGAAATAGGAGAGGTCATTCCACCCGACAGGTTTCAGCGGACCTTGACCACGTTCACCTTCATGGTCTGGGGAATGAGCACGGACGCAGCGGGAAGCGCAGTTTTGACTTTCGCTGCCAGCTGCCGGTACTGAGAATCCGAGCCGTGCATGGCCACGATAACAGCAGGCCTGAGGTCGAGCGCCATCTTCAGCGCGTCGTCAGGCGAGGCCGTGGGAGACGGATCTCCTGCCGGCAGAAAGGCCAGCCCCGCCTTGAGGTTCTTCAGCGGGACATAGGCGGAATCTCCGCCATGGAAAATTCCACTGCCGCCGGCCTGGATGTGGAAGAGGATGATGGGCCCGACGTGCGTTCCCCGCACCGGCGTGATCATGAATTCACCGATAGCCTGGCTTCGGCCGGGAGTCAGACTGATGATCTTTCCGGCCGGGATTCCGGACCACGACTTGAGCGGCCGGATGACCGAATCCTCTCCGCAGATGGAGGCTCCCGTCGCCTTGAAGAGATTGCGAGCCACAGCGGCCTGAAAATGGTCTCCGTGGCCGTGGGTGTAGAGGACGGCATCGACCTTTTTCCCCTGGAAATGGCGCATGTCCTCGTCGCGCAGGAGATCTGCCGGATCGATGATGAGGGCGCCTTTGGCCGTCCTGACCAGGACCGCGGAATAGCCCAGATAGATGAAGGCGGCTTCATCCTCAGTTAGGGGAACGGAAAAGAACTCGTCAAAAACGTTCGTTTCGCCCGCCGGGGCCGGCGGGATGGAAACGGCAAGTCCTGCCAGCACGAAGATCACCGCGACGACCAAGTCTATCCTGATCATGACATCACCTCTCCACTTTTCAGTGGCTGTGACAGCCTCTCTTCTTTTTTTATCACACGGGTGTGAAGACTGCAATCCCGGACTGAGCGCTGATTTCAAGCCGGAAAATTGAGTTTGTCCGTTTCCTGATATATACTCCGTCATCCGCATCATGCGCATCCTGAAATTCCTGGACAGATGGCGGTTCCCCATCCCCTTCGTCTACAGCGACGATTACTGGATGCTCGATGTCGGCCGCCATGTCTTCCCCATCAAGAAATACCGGGCTCTTTATGAGAAACTCCTCCTTCTCGGGGCCAGAAAGGCGGACTTCATTAAGCCCGAGCCGGCCTCTGACAAAGACGTCCTCCTCGTCCATTCACCTCGCTATGTCAAGAAACTCAAGACGGCCTCGCTTTCGAGCGCCGAGATCGCCATGATCGAGCTCCCTTTTTCCCTGGACCTCGTGCATTTCGCCTGGCTGATGACCGGAGGAACCATCCTTACGGGCAGGCTGGCCCTGGAGCGCGGGCTGGCCGTCCATATAGGGGGCGGCTTCCACCATGCCTTCCATGACCACGGCGAAGGATTCTGCGTCCTCAACGACGTCGCCGTCGCCGTCGAAGCCCTCAAGAACGAAGGCGCCGCCCAGAGGATCATGATCGTCGACTGCGACCTCCACCAGGGGAACGGCACCGCCCATATCCTCTCCGGGAAAGACTACGCTTTTACTTTCTCCATCCATCAGATGGATATCTACCCTTCGACGAAGCCTCTCTCGACCGTGGATGTCGGCCTCTGGTCAGGGGATGGGGATGCGGAGTACCTCACGGCCCTGCGGGGGCACTTTCCCCGCCTGTACCAGGAATATAAGCCAGACCTGGTGTTCTATCTGGCTGGAGCCGATCCCTATGAAAAGG
>Ga0153915_10005698_pt1 | contig 11597 bp, 11 predicted proteins | sample Opewatmetagenome_2_FD_107003 | JGI IMG/M metagenome (GOLD analysis project Ga0153915, IMG submission 107003) | Freshwater wetland microbial communities from Ohio, USA - Open water 3 Core 3 Depth 3 metaG | ecosystem: Environmental > Aquatic > Freshwater > Wetlands | place: USA: Ohio, Lake Erie...
AGTCAGCAGGGGCTTATGGAATATCACGTTAAAAAATACCGGAAGGAGCTTATGCCATACCTTTTGCTGATTATAGGCAAATTCATTTTCTATGGATAGATTCAGGTAGGGGAGTCTGTTTATTTCCTCAAGAGACATCCTTTCAAGGTCCTTTCCGCCGGACAGTCTCTCTAGGATGTCCTGTTCGATATAGCGGATCCCCAGATATCTTTCCAGGTCAAAAATGTTCACTGTGACGGAATAGTCATTGATCCTGTATCTTTTCAGGGTCTTGAAAATATGGGTGAAGACCAGAAATCTTTTCTTCTCCCTCAGTGTCTTGAATGTTATTTTTGCCCTGCGGGTCGTGTTTACAGGCTGGCTGTTGGCGATAATAAATATCTCGCCGTCCGGTTTCAATGCGCCGTATATCTTCCATAACGTGTAGAGGGCATGCCTCTCCAATTGTTCCCCGGAAATTATCTCCCCTGACCGTTTCAATTTTTCAAGGAGGATAGTCCTGTAAATATCCCTTGTAAGGATTATCATATCAAGGGGCTCTTTGATCGATCCGAGCCTTTCAGGCGAGTTTAGGATCTTAAAATTGTGTTTCTTGAAGCGGAGGGTCAGATCGATTATTATCGGGTCATCCTCATGGGTCAGGACACCGATGCTGTAATTCTCCTTCATATGTCTTTTGCAATGAGAATCGATGACCTTGCTGATCTCGTCCGCCTTGTCTTTTATATTTCTGGCAGATGCGGATACAAGCTGGACAGGTATGAGATAATAAGGAGTTCCATGGTTGGAAAATCTTATAAGAAGCCCGATCTTTTTATATATCCGGTTCAGTTCGGCGGAGTGTTTTTTTATCTGTTCCGGATTATCATATGTTATGGATTGGAGAAGTTTAACATCCTCCGATTCCAGGTGTTCATAGATCTCGAAAAAACCGAAGCCGTAGGCATTGCCTCCGGAACGGCTTGTTAACAACGGAGGATGACGATGGGCCGCAGAGGTCCCCGGTGTTATATCCGATGGATTTATTCCGAGGGCATCATATTCCTCGGATTTAATAATGCCGAAAGGATCTGATGACCAGAAATAATCTTGAGATCGGGACTCGTTGGAGACCATCTGAAATCCTTATTCTATAGGAAATTAATAAGAGCGGACAACCGCCCGGTTACAAAATCTAATTGAACTATATCTTTTATGTCAAGAAATAATCATTAATCCTTATATAGTGTTAGGGAAAATTGCTTATTGTCTTTCTCTTGTCTATATGATAATTTCAAATATAATTCTATATCACAAGAAGTTAATAATAGGTATTTTTTTTAGAACAGGAGCTGGCAATGGAAATAAAAATAATTCAGGCAAAACCTGATCAACTAAGGGAAAAACCCGGCGATAAAGATACTCTGAGTTTTGGCGATATATTCACAGATCACATGTTTGTGGTTGATTATAAGACAGAGACCGGATGGTATAATCCTCGCATCATTCCCTATTGCAATTTTAATATTGATCCTGCCGCTATGGGGATCCATTACGCGCAGGAGATATTCGAGGGGCTCAAGGCATACAGCGGGAAGGATGACGAGATATACCTTTTCAGGCCTGAAGAAAACATCAGGCGTTTCAACCTGTCCGCATCAAGACTCTGCATGCCCAATGTGGATGTTAGTCTTTTCATGGACGGCATGAAGAAACTGATCCTCCTGGACAGGGATTGGATACCTAAGAATCAGGGGACGTCTCTTTATGTCAGACCGGCCATGTTTGCCACTGAACCTCATCTGGGCGTGCGTCCTTCAAAGGAATATATCTTCTTCATTATCTTGTCTCCGGTGGGGGCCTATTACAAGGAAGGCCTGAATCCGGTAAAGATATATGTGGAGGATAAATATGTAAGGGCCTCCGCAGGGGGTCTGGGAGAGGCAAAGACAGGCGGAAACTATGCGGCGAGCCTGCTGGCATCCGAAGAGGCAAAGAAAAAGGGTTTTACGCAGGTGCTTTGGCTCGATGCGGCCCAGCGCATGTATGTAGATGAAGTCGGAACAATGAATATCTTTTTCATTATTGATAACGAAATCATTACCGCACCCCTGACAGGGAGTGTCCTCAGGGGGATAACAAGAGATTCTGTCCTCCGTCTGACTGTAGACTGGGGCCTTAAGGTATCGGAAAGGCAAATCTCCATTAATGAAATAATAGACGCCGCGAAAAGCGGGAGGCTTTCAGAGGCCTTCGGGACAGGCACGGCAGCTGTCATATCCCCGGTTGGACAAATAACCTACAAGGGAGAAGATTATCAAGTCGCCGGCGGAAAGATGGGGGAAATCTCCCAGAAACTCTATAATGAGATTATTGCCATCCAGTATGGATATAAGCAAGACCCCCACGGATGGAGGGTTAAGATCAATTAGATCCTCCAGGTTTTTAATAATCCCTGCAATTTTAGCCGGAAGGAGTTGCCTGTGAATAAGGTGTCTACAGGTATTGATCAATTCAGGGAAGGGCGCTGGAGAGGATTTAAAGGCCTGAGACTGGGGCTCTTATCCAATCAGGCATCCCTTGCCAGTGACCTTAAGCATACAAAAAATGTAATATCCGAACTCCTGCCCGGACACATGAAGGCGCTTTTCGGGCCCCAGCACGGTCATGGCGGCGAAGATCAGGACAACATGATTGAGACAGGTCATTCCCTTGACAGGGAATTAAATATCCCTGTATTCAGCCTGTACAGCGATCAGAGGGAGCCGATCGGGGAAATGCTTGACCTGATTGATGTCCTGTTAATTGACCTCCAGGATGTGGGGACAAGGGTATACACATTTGCCTCAACCGTGTTGAACTGCATGAAGGCCGTGAAAAAGGCAGGAAAAAGGATAGTTATCCTTGACAGGCCCAATCCAATAGGCGGACTTGTCACCGAAGGCAATCTTTTAAGGCCTGAACTCTTTTCCTTTGTCGGTCCCTGCCGAATACCGATGCGTCATGGTTTGACATTGGGGGAGATGGCCCTTATGTTCGATCATGTCTTCAAGCTGGATGCAGCGCCGGAAATCATACGGATGCACGGGTGGCGCCGCGAAATGTTATGGCATGATACAGGCCTGAAATGGATTATGCCTTCTCCTAATATGCCGATCCCCGAGACAGCCTATGTTTATCCAGGTCAGGTGATATGGGAGGGGACTAACATCTCCGAGGGAAGGGGGACATGCCGTCCCTTCGAGATCTTTGGAGCGCCCTATCTGGATACCCCATTAATCAGGGAGAGATTGATGCCGGAGGCAATTGAGGGATGCTGCCTTCAGGACATCTCCTTTCGCCCCACCTTTAATAAATGGGAAGGGCGGCTTTGCAGGGGGTTCATGATCCACATACTTGATCATGCGGCGTTTCAACCCTATTTAATGTCAGTCGCTTTATTAAAGGCCATTATGGAGATACACCGGAATGACTTCCAATGGAAGACGCCTCCCTATGAATATGAGTTTGAACGGATGCCCATTGATTTGATACTGGGGGATCAGGGATTAAGGCAGGCAATCGAGAGCGGGGGGGATCTTCTTAAGATAAAGGCCGGATGGGTCTCGGAGAACAGAGATTATGGAATATGGCGGGCCGGATTTCTAATATATGAATAATGATCGTCTGAAAAAGACTGTCTGAATTCATGTCGTCCTCTATCAAGAAGCTGCTTTCACATAAGACTGAAAAGATAAATGCCGTAATTGTCTCCTTAAACTAGGAGATTACGGCATTTATTGTTAATTACAGAGACGCTTCAGATTATTATCTCTTGGATATTAATATTGCCTCTCTGTCTTTAACATGGGAAGCAAGACTAATGTCCATCCTTCATCTGCGCAATCAGGCATATTATTTCTTTGGTCCGCCGCTTATCCATTTATCAATGGCTTCTTTATCGAAACGCCAAACCCGACCTATCCTGATAGCCGGAATCTTGCCCTCGGCAGCGTATTTGCAAATCGTAATCTCATGTAACTTGAGATATTTTGCTAATTCTTTTGTAGTCATTATCTGGGGCATAATAAACTCCTTATTATTATTAAATGAGTCAATCAACTGATTGATAAAACATGTTATGCTATTTATAATACTTCAAAATTATTAAGTCAATAAAAATAGTCAATAGTAGATAAAATTATCTTATGTTTACATATTTAATTTGAATTTCTTTCCTCTAGGCCTTATTCTCAAATAATAAGCATAACCACATGTTTTAAAAGGAAAAACATGATCATGTTTATTATTCTAGGCTGATAGATAGGAGGATGCTGGCTGGTTGATAGCACGGGACACTAAGTAAGTGGCTCTCTGGAGAATAAGGATGCTTAAGGTCAATTCCTGCGTATCATATGATTTACCGCGGCTTCCAGCCCGTCCAATGTGAGTTCGAACATCGGGAATATCTCACGTATCATGCTTATGGTTCGGGTATAGGGCCATTCATCCGCCATCTTGGGATTAAGCCAGACAGAGTGAGGGAACGTCTCAGCTATAAACTTAAGCCTGGCGTAACTGGGTTTGCTTGTTCTTTCTTCAAGGTGGATCGATCCGTCCGTGGCCATAAGTTCATAGGGCGCCATGCTTGCGTCTCCCACAATGATAATGCGGGTCTCAGGATCAATGCGCGCCATTTCATCTACAGAAAAAGGTCTTCTCATCCTGGCAGGATCTTCCCACAGGTGGTCATATATGGTGTTATGGAAAAAAAAGGTCTTAATATCCTTGAACTGCGCCCTTGAATAATAGAAGAGTGTCCGCACTACCTCGATATAGGGCTCCATGGACCATCCTCCATTATCAATGACAAGCATGACCTTCAATCTGTCTCTGAGGCTTCGTTCATAGACTATCTCAATCTCTCCGGCATTCTTCATGGTCTGGTAGATGGTTTCATCGATATTCACCTGATCCTTGGGACCGACAGGCACCATGTTCCTCAACCTCTTTAACGCCTCTCCCATCTGTGATTGACTGAGCGGACCGTCCTGTGAATAATCCCGGTATCTCCTGTCCATTGCCACCTTTACTGCGGACTTGTTCCTTGAAACGCCCCCGACCCTCATCCCCCCCGGATGATATCCCGAGTGCCCTACAGGGGAGGTGCCGCCGGTGCCTATCCACTTGCCTCCGCCATGGTGTTCTTCCGCCTGATCCTTCAACCTGTCAAAAAAATATTTTATCAATTCATCGGGTGTCATCTTGGAGAGTTTGGACTCATCAACACCCAATGCCTCGGCAAGTTCCCTGGGAGACTTAAGCCATTCATCAAGCATTGCGCGTGCTATCTCGGATATTACTTGTTCGTCCGGATCTTTAAGTTCTGCACCCTTAAAGCGATGTGCAAATACCTGGTCATAGATATCAAAATATCTCTCGCTCTTGACAAGTATGGAACGTGCTGCAATGTAGAACTCATCCAGGGAATTGATGGCCCCCATCTTAAGGGCCTTTTGCAGTCTCAGGAAGGAGGTGGGCGATACAGGGATGCCGACCTGTCTTAATGTATAAAAAAAATCCGTGAACATGGATAAAACTCCAAGCGATTAAATTCCAGGATACTGTACAGCTAAATATGAAAATTCTATAAGTGCCAGCGCATTAAATATTCCCGCTAAAGCGGTATCTCTGACATGGTCCAGGCAGGGCAGCTTATCATTGCTACCTGCTATGCCCATCCGATTTTTCTTAAACCCTGCGCCCTAAGCCTTGCGCCCTGAGCCTATGTCTTACTTTCTGTGTCTTGCCACATAATTCTGGGCCAGGGCATAGTCAGGGCTCTTTTTAAAAAGGATCCCCAGATAGGGCGTATCCCCCTTGACAAGATCGTTGGCCTTCAGTCCGGGGTCTGATTTAAGCGCCCTCAGCCAGTTGATCAACTCCCTGGTGGCCGGTTTTTTCTCGATGCCGTTGAAATCCCTTATCCGGTAAAAGGTAGTTATCGCGTTTTCAAGCAACTCTCTTTTGATATCAGGAAAATGCATCGTGATAATTTTTTCCATCATATCAGGTTCAGGAAAGGCTATGTGATGGAAGTTGCATCGGCCAAGAAAAGGATCGGACAGGTCCTTCTTTGCGTTGGAAGTGATTATGATTACAGGCCTGTGCCTCGCCTTAACAGTTTTGTCTATCTCTATGATATCAAATTCCATCTGGTCCAGGACATCCAGCATGTCATCCTGAAAATCGGTATCCGCCTTGTCGATTTCATCAATAAGCAGCACCACCCTCTCATCAGAAACAAAGGCCTGTCCGATCTTTCCCATCTTAATATATTCCTCAATATTGCTGACGTCCCTTTTTGAATCACCGAAACGGCTGTCATTGAGGCGCGTGAGTGTATCATACTGATAAAGCGCCTCGACAAGCTTCATACTCGATTTGACGTTAAGGACTATAAGCCTCATGTGAAGGGTCTCGGAAATGGCATGGGCAAGCATTGTTTTCCCCGTTCCAGGTTCTCCTTTGAGCAAAAGGGGCATCTCAAGGGCCATTGAAATGTTGACTATTTTGGCAAGCTCATCATCCAGCACATATCTGGTAGAACCGGAAAAATCTTTAAACGAATTATTGTCTGACATGTAAAACTCCTTGGATTTTATTAAGTATTATTTTACTGTTAATCATGGAAGGCGGATCTGTAAGCTTTTCACACAGGTCTAAATAATAATCATAATTTGCAGGGATGCAATAATAATATTTTACCCTCTTATTGGCTGTCATTTAATATTTGGAAATATTGCATAAAAAAGCTTGACACCTATTTTTTACTTTGTTAATGAAGTCACTTACAGTTGGCTAAGGTCAATTGTGATTGTAACTATAAGTAATATTTTGAAAATTTACTTAATATATTTATATGGAGGATACATGATATGGGATATGAAGTAGTAGTCGATCATGATAAATGCGAAGGGTGTGAGGAGTGTGTTGAGGTTTGCCCCGTGGATGTTTACGAGATACAGGATGGCAAATCAGTTCCGGTAAACGCTGAAGAGTGTCTAGGATGTGAAAGCTGTGTGGAGGTATGTGATCAGGAGGCCATTACGGTTACTGAAAATTAAAGAGCCTCCTTTTTTAGCCGTTGATATTATCATTTAGAAATATTTCATTATACATAAAAAAAGCCGCTTTTTTAAGCGGCTTTTTTTATGGTCAATTTAAATTGTATGCATGTGTTATTTATGATTTTGCATGGCAATCGTTGCATTTAGTGGTTGGCGCAGTATCTTTGCCTGACTTTTTGTGGCAGTCCTTACAGTTGGTATGAAAGGCGGTCTGAAGCTTCAGGACCTTGTCCTGTGTCTTCTCAGGGTCATGGCAACTGACGCATGTCTTTACGGCATCCCCTTCCTTCCATATATTCTTACTGTCTTTATATTCGTGGTGGCAATCCGTACAAGCTGCTTTATAATCTGTGCTGTGTTTTAGATGATGGAATGCCACAGGACCCTTGGTGTCCTTACTATAACTAGTATTATTAATAGTCAGAACGTTGGTTATCGTAGTGCCTCCTGCGGTAGTGGTTTTAGTCTCGGTAGCGGTAGTTGCCGCGTAAAGGACTCCCGCAATAAAAAATGCAGTTCCAAATAAAATTAATCCGATTGTCAGTAATATATGCTTCTTCATTTCTATCACCTTTGCCATTAAAAAAAACTACTATGATTTTCCTGTATAAAGCCAAATTGCTTTTATTACTTATCATATAAAACAGGCAGAATTTTTGTCAAGATTTAAAATTCAATTTCTTTTGTTCAATATTGTCTAATTACCCCTTGGCTTGCGTATATCCATGATGAATAACGGGTTAAATTTTTTCAAGCTTTCAGACTTATTCATATCTTCAGATGCCTTATCATATTCTTCATGGCTGTAATAAGTCACCGAACGGTTGTTGTACGCACCCGCGAATTCCGGATTGATCTCCAGTGCCTTATTAAAATCAGAGATAGCTTGTTTGTATTGGCCTTTCATGGCGTATATGACTCCCCTGCTGTTATAGGCTGCGAAGGATGAAGGGTCGATTTCTATCGCCTTATTGAAATCAGCTATTGCCTGATCAAGCTGGTGTTTTTTTGAGTAACATTCGCCCCTCCCTGTATAGGCCGGGACAAAAGCAGGATTAAGTTCAATGGCCTTATCGAAATCCGAAATAGCCTTATCCAATTGATTAGATGATGAAAGGACGGTCCCCCTGCCGAAATAGGCAAAGACAGAGTCGGGGGCTAATTCAATAGCCTTGTCAAAATCAGAGACGGATTCGGGGTATTTCTCCTTAGCGGCATAGGCGTTTCCCCTGCCGATATAACTGATCACGGATTGAGGCTCTATCCCTATGGCCCTGTCAAAATCAGTGATAGCCCTGTCGAAATCTTCCCTGGCATAATTGCTTTCTCCACGACCGATATATGCTGAAACGGATTCCGGATAAATCTCAAGGGCCTTATTGAAATCGGAGATAGCCTGGTCATATTGTTTTAACTTGATATAAGTATTGCCGCGGAAGTTATATGAATTGACATCGGCAGGATTTATTTCTATTGCCCTGGTATAATCGGACAGGGCCTTTTCATACTGCCCCAGATTTTCATAGGCGGTCCCGCGATATATAAAGGCATCCGCATCCTTGGGTTTTTTGTCTATAATCTTTGAATAATCAGATATGGCCTGATTATTATCCCCTTTTATCACATAGAAAATCTCCTGATTTTTTGATGATTTTTTTTGCTGATCACTTGTCGAGCATCCTGTTAATATCAAGACGCATAAGACAATTAATGATCTATTTAAAAGCCCTAGCCCAACCATGTTTATCTTTTTCTCCCGCACCGTATAATCATCAAAAAAATTAAAACCGATAAAAAAATACATCATTAATTCCTAATTGAAAAGAAATTTCTTGCAGCGATCAAAGGTGGTTACGTATTTTTTCGCCTGACTTCCCGTCTCTTACAGTAAAAGTCCCATTTATTTTATCAGAAGTGTCTCCTAGAGCCCCTTTATCGCGCCATAGATAATAATTTTCGCCTCGTCCACGTAACTCCACCCTGCTTCCATAATATCAATATCCGTGGTCCCTTCAGGCAATGGTTCAACCTTAATAATAGTTGCCGTGCGGGTTGAAGAACCGGCATTGTGATCCCAGTCGGCCTTGTAAGGCCAGATAACATTTTGATTGGCGGCGGTGCTTCCCTGATCAGGAGGGCACAATATTTTTTGGGGCGCGATAACCCGGCAGGGTCCCTCTCCATCGAGCTTGTTTGATGATGAAAGAATGCCTGTGTCCAGGTTTTTCCCGTCACGCTTGAATGCCAGCAATAACTTCAGTCCCCCCGGGACATTTATGGTTTGATCATGGCTATATCCCTTGCATAATGGGGAACTGTAATTACACCATCCCCCGTTATCTTTGTCTGCCTGCGCATCATATTTATAAAGGGCAGCAGGATAATCCCCGAAAACGTGATACAGGGACGGATCAGGATCGGATTCAAGGGGATGATACTGGGACCATCCGTCAGGGGAATATATCCTGATTCCGGTTGCACTGCTTAGGATGCCTGCATCTTTGAGGAGTGTTTCCAATGTAACGCCAGTATATTCGGCGTAAAAGTCTTCGGACTTGCTGGCGTTCATCAGTAAAAATTGTGTATGTTGAGGGAGCGATTCCAATTGTGACCGCGTGTATATGCGAAAGGGGGCGATCTTTTTAACGGGGTCATCCTCTTTATTTCCAGGAAACCGCGTTGCCTCAATCTCTATTTTATTATTATAGCCGTCTCCGTCGGAGTCTTTCGAATCAATGGCCCTGACGGAATCCTGGTTTCTGCCGTTGCTCAGATAATCAATGCCATAGGCGTTTAATGTATCTTTAATATTCCCTCTTCCATCATAACCGTATTTATAATGACACCACTGGCAGCTCCCGAGGCTGATTGTGACATTGGAGGACTTTACATATTGTCCTCCTGAGTGGCATAGTGCACAGCTATCCAGCTTTGTATTTTTTTTATTGGAGTAAATCTTAATGAATTCCGCGGAGTCTTTTTCTCCCATATGATGATAGCTTGAATACCCCAGGGGAGCCGCAAAAAACAGAATGGCTATTCCTATTGATACAAGCACTGCTTTCTTCAACATTTTTCCTCCCGCTGGATCGGATTATAATCAGTCTATTATTCACATTTGACAGGACATTATGTCAATCGGCATTTTGGGGAAACGGCAAAACAGCTCCATGTCCTTTTAAAAAAATGCCATATTTATATGATCATGCGATTATAGACTGAGGTTATTTTGATAAAAAGAAATAATTGCATTCGCCTGAATGGCGAAAGAACTTTGAAATGAGGACCTCGCCTGTTATCATACTTGCAGCGTCACTTGCGAGGAAAACGCCCCTTGCTATCTCATCAGGCTGCGAAAGCCTCTTGAGAGGAATTAAGGCAGGTTGCGTCTTCAATAAAAGGGACAGGCAAAAAATCAGTTTAAAATAAATCCCAGGACTACCTGATCCAGAGGGTTTTCTTCATCATCCTTCTCCATATCGTCATCATAGACGATTTTACCCCGATACTCCTCTTTAAGCTCATACTCCCCATCCTGGGCTGTAAAGAGAAACAGGTCAGAACAGGAAGGGCAGAGGGGGCCATGCTCGTCTTCACCGTCAAAAAAACAGAAGATCCAGTCTTCATCTATAATATCTTCAATATCGCTGATTGAAGTTCTACATATCGTGCATTTCATGATAAGGCTTCCAATACCCCCGTATTAAATTACTGCTCAGCAATTCTGTCTCAGACAGAAATATACTTTCCTTTTCGTCATCGGGAAGGGACATTATAACGAAAAAATGGCCTTTACAAGAAAAATTATTTTTTAAGTAAACGCCTTTTTATGGGTCGGTATACACAGCAGTATAACAAAAAGCTCGATAGCTGCTCATTTCACATATAAGAAAAGGTGGAAGGACAATCCCTCTTGTGCGGGAGAAAAAGGCCAGGACTTATTATGTGATACCCCGGTTCATATTGTTTCTCGGGGAGGAATAAAACTTTTTGCCTTTCTTCAGGAAAGGCAAAAAATATCCTGTCCATCCTGTAAATCCTGTCTAAATTATTGCCTTTCGATTTCTTATATTTAAGGTGGAACCTTTTCATTTCTCATCCTGCTTTGCAGGATGGATTAATGATGATTTAATAATACAAAATAACCGGAAATTATTGTGTCTGATTCGTTGATTCGGAATATTATTGATTGTTCTCGATTTTTACCATATTAGATAACTTTCCTATATTCTGTTAAAGGCAAGGAGGGAACATGAAAAAAAACCATTTAGTTGCAGCATGTTTCATCATAGTTGTACTGGTCGGCGTTTCCGGGTGTCAGGGCAAATCCGATTCCACAAAAGGCAGTGCCGCCTCAAAAGATAATAAAATAATCACGGCAGCTATACCGCCCATGGGCTGGAACAGCTGGAACTGTTTCCGTACCGAGATTAATGAGGATAAGATCAAGGCCGTTGTTGATGCCATGATAGCTACAGGCATGAAGGATGCCGGGTATCAATATATCAA
>Ga0153915_10005699_pt1 | contig 11596 bp, 9 predicted proteins | sample Opewatmetagenome_2_FD_107003 | JGI IMG/M metagenome (GOLD analysis project Ga0153915, IMG submission 107003) | Freshwater wetland microbial communities from Ohio, USA - Open water 3 Core 3 Depth 3 metaG | ecosystem: Environmental > Aquatic > Freshwater > Wetlands | place: USA: Ohio, Lake Erie...
CGGGGCAAGTTCCGCAAAAGCCTGGAAAAGCCGGAGCCCTTTGTCCCCAATCAGGTGGAGAAGATCGAGTTCGTCATGCCGGACGCCTACCACGTATTCAGGCCGGGACACAAGATCATGGTCCAGATCCAGAGCTCCTGGTTCCCGCTGACGGACAGGAATCCCCAGCAGTTCTTGGATATTCCCAAGGCCAAAGAATCCGATTTCGTCAAAGCCGTCGAACGCGTGTACAGGGGCGGGAAGGACGGGTCCCTGATCCGTCTTGTCGTTGTTGAATGACGTCCGTCACTTCACCTTGATCGGGAAAGGCGGACGCACCAGCTTCTTCGGCGGGTTCGCCTTCAGCTCCTCCATGATGATTTGGATAGCCTTCTCGAGCTGTGGGTCGTGCCCGGCCGCGACCTCGGCCGGCCACTGCTCGACCTCGATGTCCGGCGGAACGCCCTCGTTCTCAACGATCCAGCCGTCCTCGGTCCAGATGCCGAGGTTGGGCGCGGTGACCTGTCCGCCGTCCATCAAAACCGGGAAACCCAGGATCCCGACAAGTCCTCCCCAGGTGCGCTTGCCGATGAGCTTTCCCAAACCGGATTTCCGGAAGAGCCAGGGCAGGAAATCGCCGCCGCTCCCCGCCGTCTCGTTGACGAGCATGACTTTAGGTCCGGGGATCATGGCGTTCGGCGTCCGGTAGTCATGACCGTATCGGGTCGCCCACATGGCGAAGAACTGTCGCTTCAGGAAATAGATGTAGTAGTCGGCCAGGTTGCCGCCGCCGTTAAACCGCTCATCGACGATAATAGCCTCCTTGTCGGCCTGGGGGAAGAAGTAACGCTTGAAATACATGTGGCCGCGGTCGGCGGTGTCGGGGACGTAGACATAAGCGACCCGGCCGCCCGTCGCCTTCTCCACTTTCTTCAGGTTGCCTTCGACCCAGTCGCGATTTCGCAGCCCGCCCTCGTCGGCCACAGGGACAACCTGAACGGTCCGGGACCCTGTCCCATCCGGGTTCGGCCCGACTGTGATCTCGACGATCTTCCCAGCCGTATTTTCGAAGAGGCTATAAACATCGGTGGGAGGGCGAAGGTCGACCCCGCCGACCTCCAGAAGGTATTCCCCCTCCTTGGCGTTCACCCCGGGTTCGGTGAGAGGCGAGCGGAGCTCAGGGTTCCAGTTCAGCCCGCCAAAGATCTTCTTGAACCTGTACCGCCCGTTCTCGACCGCGTAGTCGGCGCCGAGGAGCCCGCCGGGAACCTGTTTGGGGGTGAAGAGCTGGTCGCCGCCCCCACTGTAGCTGTGCCCAACCGCCAGCTCGCTGCACAGCCACTGGATCAGGCGGTTGAGGTCATTGCGGCAGCTCAGGTGGGAAACGAAAGGTGCGTACTTTTCTTTCATGGCCGGCCAGTTCGCCCCGTGCATTTTGGGATCGTAGAAATAGTCGCGGTTGATCCGCCAGACCTCGTTGAAAACCTGGCCCCACTCGGCCCGGGGATCGATCCGCACCTCGACCGTCTCCAGGTTGAGCCTGCCCTTGCCCGGCTCGGGCTTTCCCGCGGCCGGCACGATCCAGACGGAGTCCTTGAGCCTGTACCCGATCTTCTTTCTGTCGGCCGTCAACATGAACATCTCGGCCTCGGGAACGACGACTTCGTCCTTCCGGGCCTTCATGTCGTAGCGATGGAGGGAGCCGGCGAGTCTCTGTTCTTCGACCGGAAAGCCCCCCTCGACGGATTTCGTCTCGAGGTAATAAACCTGTCCTTCATCGCCGGCCTGGAGGTTCCAGTAGTAGCCGGCCGGAACGGGCAGGGCCAGGATGCGGTGATCCAGGCCGTCAAAGTCGATCCGGAATTTCTCCTCGGGCTTTTCTTCAGCTTTCTTTTCGGGCTCCTTTTTCTGATCCTGCGGTTTCGAATCGGAGCCCGCTTTGCCCTCCGCTTTCTGTTCCTTCTCCGCCGGCTTCTCCTCATCACTCTCCTTAGCCAGGGGAGACGGAAGGTCCTTCCTCAAGACGGCAAGGTAGATGGAACTCGTCATCCGCATATCGGCGGCGGACTGGTCGAACCAGTTCTTGACCGGCCCGGCATCGGTGCTCCCGAAGAAATAGAGGTACTTTCCGGTCTTGTCAAATACGGGCTCGACCGCTTCACTCAGTCCGTCCGTGACCGGGAACGACTTGTCCTGCTCGAGGGAATAGACATGGATCCTTTGGATGGAGGCCGTCGTATTCAGACTGTAAGCGATCCACTGGGAGTCGGGAGACCAGACGGTCGTCATCGTCCGGGAACGGAACGGACTGTAGTAGTATTCCTGGCCGATCTTCTTGACGGCTCCCGTTTTAAGGTCGATCCAGAAGAGGCTCTCCGAGTTGTCAGCAAAGGAGATCTTCTGGCTGTCCGGCGACCAGACCAGCGAATCATAGAAACCGGCCCCGTCGAGCTTGTGCCGCTTGGGCTCGCCCTTGCCGTCCTGGTTGAGGACCAGGAGCTCGTACTCCCCTGATGCATCGGAAACATAAGCAATAGACTTGCCGTCGGGAGACCAGGCGGGCGTCCGCTCGTGGGCCCCCGGTGTGTTCGTGAGGTTCCGGAAATCCCCTTTTTCGGCGGGCACGGTGACGATCTCACCGCGGAACTCGAAAACGGCCCGGGCGCCGGAGGGCGAAAGGGAGCCGCTCCGGACCCACTGCGGTCCCCGCACGTATCTCGGCCGGAGCTCGAGCAAGTCGGCGGCGAGCCCGATGGTAAGCTTGGTCGCCTTCGCGGTCGAGGGCTCAAAGAGATGGAGATAGCCTGCCTGCTCGAAGATGATCTTGCCGGCGCCGGCCGAAGCGCTGAGTATGGGAAAGTCGCTGAAGTTCGTCTGCGGCTTGATCTCTTTGGTCTTCCGGTCATAAGAGAACAGGTTGAACTCCCCGTTCCGGTCGGAGAGGAAATAGATCTTATCGCCGAGCCACATCGCCTGGATGTCGTTCGAGCGGCCTTGGGGCTGGGGGATCTTCTCGACCGAATAATCGTTCACTTTGAGCATCCAAATCTCCGAGACCCGGCCGCCGCGATAGTGCTTCCACTGGTCGAAAGCGTCCATCAGCGGATTGTAGGCGATGGTTTGGCCGTCGGGAGAGAGCGCAGCCCGGTAAACAGAAGGGATCTTGAATTCCTCGGGGAACCCGCCGCCGACCGGGACGCGATAGAGCTTGACGCTCCCTGGGGTCGCCATGGTGCGCGTCGAAACGAAATAGACGGAGGCCCCGTCGGGAGCAAAACCCTGGACGAGGTCATAGCCCGGATGCCAGGTCAGGCGCTTCGGTATGCCCCCCTCGGCCGAAACGATGTAGACATCCATGTTGCCTTCGTACTGGGCGCTGAAGGCGATCGATTTCCCGTCGGGTGAGAAGGCGGGGCTGTTCTCGACGCCGATATCGGTCGTGAGCTGCCTCGGGTTCGCGCCGTCGAGGTCGGCCACCCAAAGGTTATTGGCATAAACAAAGGCGATCCGCGCCTGGCTAATCGCCGGCTGGGCGACGAAGCGCGTATCCTTTGTATCGATCCCGGCCGCCGTCTGAGCGAGAACGGCCAGCCCAAGAAAGAGCACAAAAGCACCCTGAGTTACCAAAGATCTCTTGGACATTTTCCCTCCGTGTCAAATTCTTTTGGCCCTGCGGTCCGCGTGCAGGCGAGGCACATTCCGATAGACTCAAAATATGGACTCATTCCCTTAGAAGTATAATACGAAGGCGCTCTGAAAAAGGTTCTGGCAGAAAATCGGACGAGAAACGCGTGCCGCGACTTTCCGTAACGCTCGACAATAGTCTTCATGCTGGCCATGGCGTTGGCTATGGTCCCCATCACTCGGCCGCCCGGGAATGGGAGACAAGAGCGTACAATATTCGCAGCCCGAATGTAAAGCAGGGGCAAAGCGGGGCGTCCGGGAATTGCGTTCCAGACCAAACTCCTTTAGAATTATTACGTATTACCTCCAGGAGGTCCGCATGGACAATGTCCTCAAGGTCGCAGGTCTAAGGAAATTCTACGGCGGGCTGGAGGCGCTCAAAGGGATCGACTTCGAGGTCGGCCGGGGGGAGATCTTCGCCCTGATCGGCCCAAACGGCGCCGGCAAAACCACCGCCCTTCGAATCGTCGCCACGCTCCTCTCCCCTTCCGACGGCAAGGTCACGTTCCTCGGGTATGACTTGAAGAAACAGCCCGAGAAGTTCCGCGAAAAGATCAGCTACCTCCCCGAGGAGGCGGGCGCCTATAAGAACTTGAAGGGCACCGATTACCTCAAGTTCATGGCCAAGTTCTATGCCAAGTCTGACAAGGAGCTCGGGGAGTTCATCAAGCGGGCCCAGGACATTGCCGACCTGGGTACCCGGCTCAATGAGAAGGCGGGGACTTACTCCAAGGGGATGACCCGGAAACTCCTTCTGGCCAGAGCGCTCATGACCAGGCCCGACCTGGCCATCCTGGATGAGCCCACCTCCGGATTGGACGTCATCAACGCCCTCGAAGTCCGGGAGATCGTCAAACGGTTCGCCAAGGAGGGCATCTCGGTGCTCCTCTCTTCGCACAACATGCTCGAGATCGAGTTCCTCTCCGACCGGGTTGGCCTGATCGACAAGGGCCGGATCCTGGATACGGGGACCCCGGAAGTCCTGAAGGAAAAATACAAGGCCCGAAACCTCGAAGAGGTTTTCAGGAGTGCGCTCCAATGAACAAATTCCTCAACCTCCTCTACAAAGAAATCAAGGAATTGGTCACCCTCCAGCTCCTCATCTCGCTCCTCTTCACCATCTTCCTCTTCTACTTCATCGGGCAGATGGCCAAGACCGAGATGAAGAAGGCCATGCGGACCCAGAAGATCGCCGTCCTCAACCTGGACGACTCGCCCTTCTCCGAGCAGCTGATCGGCAACCTCAAGACGGCCAACTTCGAGCCTCAGATGGTCAAGGAGCGGGACAAGCAAAGAGCCATCGACGAGACCAAGGCCACCGACGCCAACCTGCTGCTCGTCATCCCGCAGGGGTTCGGGCAATCGCTGGAAACGCAGGAAATCAAGGAGATCGAGACCTATTCCTACCTGCGCACCTTCTCGCTCGTCGGCAGCCGGAGCTCGGTCATCATCAACGCCGTGATCAAGGCCATCAATGAATATCTTTCCAATGACTACCTGAAAAAGAAAATCCCGGACCTCAGCCCGGAAAAGATCAAGAACCCGATAAAGAGCAAGGATTTCGTCATCGTCAAGGACCGCATGGCCGAGGGGAAGGCGGAAGCGGTCGCCGGGTTCGTCTCGTCCCAATCCCTATTCGTCCCCATCATCCTGATGATGATCATCATTTACGCTTCCCAGATGGTCATCTCGGCCATCGCCATGGAGAAGCAGAACAAGACCCTGGAGACGCTCCTCACCGTGCCCATCAGCCGGACCTCGATCGTCACGGCCAAGATGTTCGCCTCGGGGATCGTCGGGTTGATTTCCGCCGTGATCTACATGTTCGGGTTCCGCTTTTACATGAGTGGATTCATGGGGGATATCAGCCAGGCGGCAGCGGCCTCCGGCGTTTCCGGCGTTATCCAGAAGCTGGGCCTGGCCATGGACACCAAGGGCTTTATCATCCTTGGAATTTCACTCTTCTTCGCCATCCTGGTCGCCCTGGCCCTGGCTACGATCTTGGGCGTGCTGGCCGAGGACTACCGGAGCGCTCAGAGCCTGATCATGCCGCTCATCTTCCTGGTGATGATCCCTTATTTTCTGTCTTTCTTCTCCGACCCCAAAACCCTCTCGCTCCCGGCGAAGATCCTCCTGTATGCCATCCCCTTCTCCCACCCGTTCCTGACGTCCCAGAACCTGCTTCTTGAAAACTACAGCGCCGTCCTCTACGGCATTTTGTACATGCTGGCCGTCTTCATCGTCCTCATCATCGTCGCCGCGCGCATCTTCTCCACGGACAAGGTGCTGACGATGAAGCTCAAGTTCCGGAAAAAGAAGGTGCAGTTCTGAAAATCGGTTTTCTTCAGATTCTGGCCGCATTGGTCCTCTTCCCCCCCATCTTCGCCACGCCTGCGGCCAAAAAGATGCCCGTTATCCTGGACACGGATATCGGCGACGACATCGACGATACCTGGGCGCTGGGGTTCCTGCTCAAGTGTCCAGAGGTCGACATCAGGCTGGTTGTCGGTGACCACGGCAAGAATATCTATCGGGCACGCCTGCTGGCCAAGTTCCTGGAAGCTGTCGGCCGCACCGATATCCCAGTTGCCATCGGTTTGGACGCCAACCTCAAGGGAGAGGGTCCACAGGCGGAGTGGGTCCGAGGCTACAACCTCAACGATTACCCGGGCCGAATCTATCCGGACGGAGTGAGGGCTATCGTCGATATCATTATGGCCTCGGACGGCCCCGTCACCCTGATCGCCATCGGGCCGTTGCCGAACATCGCGGCGGCTCTCGAGCTCGAGCCGCGCATCGCTCGCCAAGCGCGCTTTATCGGCATGCACGGCAGCCTCTGTCGCGGCTATGGCGGGGCCCTTTCGGCCACGGCGGAGTACAATGTCAAAGAAGACGTCGGGTCCTGCCGCCGCGTTTTTGAAGCTGGCTGGCCGATCACTATCACGCCCTTAGATACCTGCGGTGTGATGGATCTGAGCGGCGAGCTCTATCGCCGGGTCAGAGATGCCCAAGGTCCTCTCGCCCGGGCTATCATCGAAAATTATCAGATTTGGTGCCGCCGCCAGCCCACGCTTCAAGCCCCGGAAATGCCGCGCGATCGCTCCACCATTCTCTTTGATACGGTGGCAGTGCTTCTTGCACTTGGACGCCCGTGGCTTAAAGTCGAGGAGCTGGGCGTCCGGGTTACGGATAAGGGCTATACAATTCTCGACGATCAAGCCCCGCGTATGCTGGCGGCGACAGGGTGGCAGGATATAGACAGCTTCCGGCGTTTCTTGGTTGACCGCTTAACCGGACAGAAGCCCTAGGCTTCTCCCCAAGCACCGGTCCCTCCGTAACCTGCAGATTCACTTAAGTCGAATCCGACGACCCGTTTGGATCCTCCTCACCTCACGTTTAACGCTTCAGGAGCCCGAAGCACGGCGCCCATTATTCCTTGAGATCGCGGATTCCAAAACGTACCTTATGACCTAAGGAGGGAGATGATGCCAGGTAAACCGACCGGCCGTTCATTCCGTCTAATCGTGGCTGCTCTGCTTTTTGTTTTCCTCGGCCAGGCATTGCTCTGGGGCGCCCGCAAGGGCGCAATACTCAGAGTCCAGCGGACCGATCAATCAGTCGCCGAGGGGGAGCTCGTCGCGGTACGGGAGACAAAGCTCATTTTCGTCGACTCCTCATCTCGGGACCTAACCATTGATATCAATGATGTGAATTTCCTGACCATTGACAAGAAGGCGCACCCCTGGATTGGAGCCGCACTGGGAATGATCCTGGGAGGAATCGTCGGATTTGCCGTCGCTCCCTCCGAGAAGGTCGAGAATATTTGGGAAGCTCCTGTCGCCGTCACGGAAGAGTTCCTGGGCAGGACGGGATACGGACTGGCCGGGGCGCTGGCCGGCGGCGTCTTGGGTGGAGTCATTGGTGGCGCGCTTGGCTCTGACTCTCAAATTGTCGTCGCCCGGATGCGCCCCGTCGAACGCGAACATCTCCTCATCAAGCTGCGTTCGAAAGCCAGGGTAAAAAACGCGTCCTGAAAACGGGACAGCCGGCTATTTGATCAGCCGCCTCTTCATCGTCTTGAGTCCGATGGTGAAGGCGACCGCCTCGAGGGCAACGATCACCAACAGGCTCCAGATCAGTCCGGTGTGGATCGTGCCGGAATAGACGGCCCGCGAGATCTTGACGGCATGGGTGAGAGGCATGAATTCGGAAAAAGTCTTCATCCACGGCGGGAACTTGTCGAGCGGAAAAAAGACCCCCGAAAAGAAGAGCATCGGCGTGATGATGAGCTCGGTGTAATAATTGAAAAAATCGAAGCTCGGGGAAAACGACGTCACGATCATCGCCAGTGAGGCGAACATGACCCCGATGAGGATCATCAACAGAAGAAGCAGCAGGGCACTGAGGAGAGAGGCCGGCAAGACACCCATGACCATGGCGACGAGCATCATCAGGGTCCCGCTGATCAGCCCGCGGAAGGCGCCCCAGGCGATATCGCCGGCGACCGCGTCCTCGGCGGAAACGGGTGTCGCGATCAGGGAATCGTAGAGCTTCTCATGGATCATCTTGACGAAAGTCCCGTATAGGCACTCGAACGTTGAGGACAGCATGACGGACGAGACCAGAACTCCGGGGACGAGGAAAAAGAGATAGGGCTTCCCCCCAAAATAGCCGATATAGGCGCCCATGCCGATCCCGAAGGTGACGAGATAGAAAAGGGGTTCGATCAGGCTGACAAGGAACGTCGGGACCACGAATCTCTTATAAGAATAGAGGTTCCGGAGAAAGATGTAATAGATCCGGTAGGACAGGTTCATCCGATCGGGCAGCTCAACTTAACCGGGGGGATATCCGTTATCTCGGGTAGCTGACCTTGCAGACCTTGAACAGATCCTTCGCCAGGAGGTTCGTCCAATTCAGCTGCTGAAAGACCTGGCGGGTCATGTCAAAAGAGCAGTAAGGCCTCCATTCCGCCGTGTTCGACGGGTCGGGCGTCTCGATGCTGAACGTCACCTTGTCGAGAGTTGCGAACGTCTTGTAGAACTTTTCGACCTTGGGGGCCAGGTCGGCGCCGACCTGCTGGTCAAAGTCCTGTTGGTCTGCCAGGTACAGATGATAGTTGACTTCATAGCCGTCGGCTGTCTTGTTCAACTCAGAAGCCCCCGAGATCTGGGCGCCAGCTTTCCCCATGACCGACATCACGGCCTCCAGGCTAAGGCTCTCGGTTCCGGCGGGCGCTCCCGTTTTCCCCTTGCAGGCGGAAATGGAGATCGCCGCCAGGATGATCAGTGCGATCGCCCCGATCCGGACCAGCATCTTCATTGTGTCTTTCATTTTAGCTCCTCATATGGCTCTTAAGATTATTCATCCACGAACCCCGCCAAAAGTCAAGCCGGGGTCGGGGCGTTTTGATTCACTTTGGGTCTGGCTTCTCCTCTTGGCGTGACTTCCTGTATTCCCCGATCCTCTTCTTGGTAAGGTTGATGAGCCAGGTGACTTTGATCCCGCGCGGGCAAACGCGGGTGCATTCAAAACGGCTTTCGCAGGGCCACACCCCGTCCGGGTCATCGAGCGCGGGAAGGCGGTCCGCAAAACCCCTGTCCCGGCTGTCCTCGTTGAACCGGGCGGCCTGGACGATGGCAGCAGGGCCGACAAAGGCAGCATTTTTTTCCTGGCGCACCGGGCAGGCCGAATAACAGGCGGCGCACAGGATGCACTTGGTCGCGTCGTCGATCCTGGACCGTTCCGCCGGGGTCTGAAGACGTTCCTTCCCGGCGACAGGCTCGGGGTTGCTGAAATAGGGTTTAATCTTGCGGTAGTGGGCGAAAAAGGGGCTCTGGTCGACCATCAGGTCCTTTTCGACCGGCACGGTCTTCAGGGGCTCGATTCGGATGACCGCCGCTTCTCTTTCAGCTACATCCTTGATCAGGGTCTTACAGGCCAAACGTTCCTTCCCATTTATGACCATGGCGTCGGACCCACAAATGCCATGGCCGCAGCTCTTGCGCAGCCCCAGTGTCGGATCGAGGACCCGGCTCACGTGCAACAGGACGTCGAGCAGGCGGTCGTTGGGAAGGGCGTCCAGTTCGAACTTCTGCCAGGAAGGATCCCTGTCTTTCTCCGGGTTAAAGCGGCGGATCTCGAGGATAATCTTCATTATGGATTCCTCAGTATCTCCTCGGTTTGGGGGGCCAGAGCGAAATATCCACGGGCTTGCTGCCGATCACCACCCTTTGCTCCTTGAGCCAGGCGAGGGAATGTCGGAGCCAGTTCGGGTCATCCCTCTCCGGATAGTCCTCCCTGGCATGAGCGCCCCGGCTCTCCTGCCGCTGGAGAGCACAGCTGGCCGTTATGTAGGCAAGGTCGAGGAGGTTCCCCAACTCGAGGATGTCGAGGAGTTCGGTGTTAAAGGCTTGCCCCCTGTCCCGAAGACCGACCCATCGATACTGATTGCGGAGGTCCGCAATCTCCCCGACGGCTTCCTCCATGTCCTTGCCTTTCCGATAGATCCCCACCTTCTGCATCATCACTTCCTGAAGCCGGTCGCGGATCCCTTCAGGAGACGGACCCGGCTTCGCCGCTCGGAGCCGAGTCAGTTTCTCCAGTACTCCTTCTGTGGCGCCCTTCGGAAACGATGGGAAGTCGGCCTGGGCAATAGAGTCGGCTATGGCCAGGCCTGCCCTGCGGCCGAAGACAACAAGGTCGACCAGACTGTTCGTGCCCAGCCTGTTCGCCCCATGGACGGAGACGCAAGCGCATTCCCCAGCAGCGTACAGTCCTTCGACCGTTGTCCCCTTTTCATCGCTAAGCACACGGCCGTGCTCGTCGGTCGGGATCCCTCCCATGGCATAGTGCGCGGTCGGCTGCACCGGGATGGGCTCCTCGGCCGGGTCGAGGCCCAGGTAAGTCCTGCAGAATTCCGAAATCTCGGGGATTTTCGCGGCGATCGTTTCCCGCCCCAAGCCGGTCGCGTCGAGAAGGAGGAAGTCATCGGCCGAGCGGTCAGCCTTTATCCCCCGGCCCTCCTTTATTTCGGTGAGCATGGCCCGGGAGATCAGGTCCCGGGGGGCCAGGTCGAGAAGCGTCGGCGCATACTTCTCCATGAAGCGCTCGCCCTTCCTGTTCTTCAGTATTCCTCCCTCTCCACGCACGGCCTCGGTGATCAGGATCCCCAGCCCGCGCATCCCCGTCGGATGGAACTGAAAGAACTCCATGTCCTCGAGCGGCAGGCCTCGCCGGGCCAGGACAGCCGGACCGTCACCCGTGTTCGCGTGGGCATTCGAGGTGATCCGGAACATCCGGCCAAAGCCCCCGGTCGCGAGCAACACAGCCTTGGCCCTAAAAAAATGGACCTTGCCCGTGGCCAACTCTAGGGCTGCCAGCCCCGAGCACCTGCCACGGTCGATAAAGACGTCCAGCAGGAAGAACTCATCGAAGAAGACGACATCCTGTTTGACGCATTGCTGGAACAAGGTCTGGAGGATCATGTGGCCGGTCCGGTCGGCGGCATAACAAGCCCGCCTCACGGGGGCTTCGCCGAAATTCCGGGTGTGGCCGCCGAACCGCCGCTGGTCGATCCGGCCGTCGGGAGTGCGATTGAAAGGCAACCCGATATTTTCCAGATGATAAACCGCCTTGACCGCTTCCTCAGCCAGAATGAGGGCTGCGCGCTGGTCGGTAAGATAGTCCCCGCCTTTGACCGTGTCGAAGGCATGCCATTCAGGCCGGTCCTCTTCCACGTTGCCCAAGGCGGCGCCAATTCCGCCTTGAGCTGCCCCGGTGTGAGAACGGATCGGATAGAGCTTGGAAAGAACGGCGGTCTTCGCCTTACGGCCCGCCTCCAGGGCACAATACAGCCCGGCGCCGCCGCCCCCGATGACAATGACATCGTCTTCGTGAATCGAGGTGCCCTCCATTTTCCGGAAGCCTCACC
>Ga0153915_10005700_pt1 | contig 11596 bp, 13 predicted proteins | sample Opewatmetagenome_2_FD_107003 | JGI IMG/M metagenome (GOLD analysis project Ga0153915, IMG submission 107003) | Freshwater wetland microbial communities from Ohio, USA - Open water 3 Core 3 Depth 3 metaG | ecosystem: Environmental > Aquatic > Freshwater > Wetlands | place: USA: Ohio, Lake Erie...
GCGGTGAGGAACGGCGTCGAAGAGCCGCCGGGAGTCCACGCCTTCAGGCTCTTCCCGTCGAGGATCCCACCCGCGTGCTCCTCGATCACGACTCGCGCCGGCGTACCCATCGGCACCTCGTAGTTGCCCGGGCGGTTCACCTTCCCCGACACGGAGAACAGCTTCGTTCCCGGCGACTTCTCGGTCCCGATCGACGCGAACCACGCGGCGCCCTTCTCGATGATGTGGGGGACGTTCGACAGCGTCTCGATGTTGTTGATGGCGGTCGGGCACCCGTACAACCCGACCGTCGCGGGGAACGGCGGTCGCAGGCGGGGCTGCCCGCGGCGCCCCTCCATCGACTCCAGGAGCGCGGACTCCTCACCGCAGATATAGGCACCGGCGCCGCGATGGAGCACGACGTCGAGGTCGAAGCCGCTTCCCAGGATGTTCCTGCCGAGGTACCCGCGGTCGTAGGCCTCGGCGACGGCGCGCGCAAGGATCGTCGTCGGCCACAGGAACTCGCCGCGGCAGTAGACGAACGCCGTGTGGCACTGGACCGCGTAGGCCGCGATGATCGCGCCCTCCAGGAACTGATGGGGGTCGCGCTCGATCAGCTCGCGGTTGTTGAACGTGCCCGGTTCGGATTCGTCGAAGTTCACGACCAGGAAGGTGGGCTTGCCGGTGTCCTGGGGCACGAAGGACCACTTCACGCCGGCCGGGAACCCCGCCCCGCCGCGACCCCGCAGGCCCGAGGCCTTGACCTCCTCGATGACCTCCGCGGGCGTCATGCCGAGCGCCTTGGGCAGGGACCGGTATCCGCCGGTCTCGACGTAGCGGTCCACCCACACCGTGTCCGGCTCGCCCCAGCGCGCCGTGAGGACCCGCTCGCTCACGTCTCCGCCTCCAGCCCGGCCAGGATCCGAGACGCCTCCTTGAAGTCGCCGGGGAACGGTCCACGCGAGGGCGCCGGTGCCTGCCCGCCGCGGAGCGCCCCGAGGATCTCTTCCAGCCGCTGCGGCGTGACCCCGTCGTAGTTCGCGAAGTTCACCTGCACCACCGGCGCCGCGTCGCACGCGCCGAGGCACTCCTCCTCGTGGAGCGTGAACTGCCCGTCCTCCGTCGCCTCCTCACAACCGGGGCCGAGCAGCTCGCGGCCCCTCGCGTAGACGTCCTTCGCACCGCGGAGGGCACAGGACAGGCTGGTGCACACGGAGACGACGTGGCGGCCGGTCGGGCGCAGGCGAAGCATCGTGTAGAAGCTCGCGACGGCCTCCACCTCCGCCGTCTTGAGACCGAGCAGCTCGGCGACCTCCCGGAGGCCCTCGGCGGTCACGCGACCTTCGACCGACTGGACGAGGTACAGGAGCGGCAGGATCGCGGAGCGCTCGCGGCCCTCGGGGAATCGGCCCTTGATCCGCTCGGCCTCGGCGCGCAGGTCGGCGGAGAGCACACCCATCAGCGGTCCACCCCGCCCATCACGGGATCGAAGCTGGAGATCACGGCGATCGCGTCGGCCACGAGGCCGCCGGCCATCATCGTCGGGATCGCCTGGCAGTTGACGAACGAGGGGTCGCGGATCTTCACGCGGTACGGGTGATGGTCGCCGTTCGAGACGACGTAGAGGCCGAGTTCGCCGCGGGGCGATTCCACCGGCTGGTACACCTCGCCCGCCGGCACCTGGACGCCCTCGGTCACCATCTTGAAGTGATGGATGAGGGCCTCCATCGACTCCTCCATGATGTGCTTGACGTAGGCGGGCGAGTTGCCGATGCCGTCGGGGCCGACCTCGAGCTCCCCCGGCCAGCGGACCTTCGGATCCTGCACCATCACCGCACCCGGCTCGAGCCGATCGAGGCACTGCCCGATGATCGCGAGCGACTGCTTCATCTCCTCGATCCGGATCTCGAAGCGCGCGTAGCAGTCGGCCTCCTCACGCGTGACGACCTCGAAGTCGTAGGTGTCGTAGCCGCAGTAGGGCTCGTCCCTCCGAACGTCCTTCGCGACCCCCGCCGCGCGGAGCGTCGGCCCTGTGACGCCGAGCGCGAGGGCGTCCTCGGCCGACAGATAGCCGACGCCCCGGTTGCGCCCGATCCAGATCGGGTTCCGCGACAGGATGGCCTCGTACTCGCCGATCCGCCCCGGCATCATGGCCAGGAACTCGCGGATCCGGTCTTCGGCACCCTCCGGCAGATCCATCACGACGCCGCCGATCCGGAAGTAGGCGTGGTTCATACGAAGGCCCGTCGCCGCCTCGAAGATGTCGAGGATCCGCTCGCGCTCGCGGAAGCCGTACAGCATCAGCGAGACCGCGCCCAGCTCCAAGCCGGCCGTGGCGAGCCACACGAGGTGCGAGGACACCCGGTTCATCTCCGCGAACATCACGCGCAGCACCTGCGCGCGCGGCGGCGCCTCGATCCCGAGCAGCCGCTCGACGGCCAGGCAATAGGCGAGCTCGTTGAAGAACGGTGAGAGGTAATCGGCGCGCGTGACGAAGGCCACCGCCTGCTGCCACGTCCGGTACTCGCAATTCTTCTCGATCCCGGTGTGCAGGTAGCCGATGATCGGCCGGCAGGAGACGACCGTCTCCCCGTCGAGCTCGAGCAGGAGTCGGAGCACTCCGTGGGTCGAGGGGTGCTGCGGCCCCAGGTTGACGATCATCGTCTCCTCGCGCACCTCGCCGGAGGGCGATTCGTCGTGCAGCCCCGCCCGGGGATCGACGCTCACGTCGTCCTCCGGTCCACCGGCGGGATGAACGCGCCCTTGTACCTCGTGTTCACGCCGCCAAGCTCCTCGGTCTTCCGCAGCGGGTGGCTCTCCCAGCCGTCCGGCAGAAGGATCCGCCGAAGGTCGGGATGGCCGTCGAAGACGATGCCGAAGAAGTCGTAGGTCTCGCGTTCGTGCCAGTTCGCCGTGGGATAGGCAGGGGTGACCGACGGCACGCGCGGGTCCTCCTCGGGCAGGCCGACCTTCACGCGCAGGCGATGCCGGTGGGAGAGCGAGTACAGCTCGTAGGCCACCCAGAACCGCGGCGACCGCCCCGGCCAGTCCGTCGCCGTCACGCTGGAGAGGAAGTCGAACGACAGCTCGGTGTCGTTGCGAAGCTTCTCCAGTGCCCCGAGCAGGTCCGAGCGATCTGCGATCGCCGTCACCTCGTCGCGAGCGACGACGACGTCGACGACCACGGCCGTTTCGGCGACCGCCGCCCGAACCCGCTCGGCGAGCTCGGCGGCCCTCACGCGACGGCTCTCACTTGACCCGGCCCTCCGTCCGCACCTTCTCGTGCAGCCGGAGGATGCCGTACATCAGCATCTCCGGCTTGGGCGGGCAGCCGGGCACGTAGACGTCGACCGGAACGACGGTGTCGACGCCCTGAACGATCGCGTAGTTCGTGAACATGCCGCCGGCCGACGCGCACACACCCATGGAGATGACCCACTTGGGCTCGGGCATCTGGTCGTAGACCGTGCGCAACACCGGCGCCATCTTTTGCGACACGCGCCCGGCCACGATCATGAGGTCGGCCTGGCGTGGAGAGGCCCGGAACAGCTCCATTCCCCAGCGCGACAGGTCGTAGTCGCCGGCGCCGGTCGCCATCATCTCGATCGCGCAGCACGCCAGCCCGAACGACACCGGCCACATCGACTGCTTGCGCGCCCAGCTCACGGCCCGATCGAGCGTGCCGAGGAGGATTCCCCGCCGGACCTGCTCCTCCGCGTCGGCGTCACTCCTTCCGGTCTGGAAGCCCTCGATGCGCTCAACGGGCACGCGCGACCTCCTGGGTCTCGCGCGTGGCCGTCTCGCGTCGGGCCACGGGAGCCGGCCTCTGCCCCCGCTCCTTCCAGTCGAGCCCGCCGCTTTGCCAGACGTAGACGTACGCGACGAAGACAAGGCCGATGAAGACGGCCATCTCCGCGAGCCCGAAGATGCCGAGCTTGCGGAAACCCACGGCCCACGGGAACAAGAAGATCGTCTCGATGTCGAAGATGATGAACAGCATCGCGACGACGTAGAACTTCACCGAGAACCGCTCTCCCTTCGGCAGGCGTTCGGGTTCGATGCCGCACTCGTAGGGGGCGAGCTTGGCGGGTGTGGGCCGGTGGGGTCGCAGCAGCGAGGAGGCGCCGATCGAGACCGCGGCGAACAGGAGCGCCAGGGTCGCCAGCAGCACGATCGGCAGGTAGTCGGAAAGCATCCGTCAACCCTACGAGGCCGGGGCCAGTCGCACCAGCGCCTCCATCAATCGGTCCTGCGCGTCCCCGTCGGCGCCGTCCCTGAGGTTGCCCATGAAACGAAGCGCGAAGCGCATGAGCCACTCCTGCGGCAGTCCGTACTCGGTGAGGGCCCGCATCACCGAGGGATTCCCGATCAGCCGCATGAAGCTCCTCCCGACCGTGTAGTAGCGACCGTATCGCTGCCGAAGGATCGTCGGGTACATGTGGGCGAGCGCGGGGCGATGCCTTACCAGGGCCTCGTGGATCAGCTCGGCCGCGATCTCCCCGGACTCCACCGCGTAGGCGATCCCCTCGCCGTTGAAGGGGTTCCCGGCCCCCATGGCGTCCCCGACGACCAGCATGCCGGGGACTGCCTGCGGAGAGCGGTTCATGCCCAGCGGGAGCGGACCGGAAAGCATGCGCCCCACCGCGGTGGACTCGCTCACGTTCCACTCGGGCGGCAGGAGCCGCAGGAACACCTCGAAGAGCCCCTTCGCAGAGACGTTCCGGAAGCCCTTGAACGTGTTCATCAGGCCGGCGCCGACGTTGACGCGGCCGTCGGCCAGGGGGAACAGCCAGCCGTAGCCGGGCAGGAGCGCATCCCCGTCCCAGAGATCGAGCCAGGATTCCATCCACGGGCCCGGGCGGCGATCGATGCGGTAGTACCGGCGGGCGGCGATGCCGAGCGTGCGCGATGGGTCGCGGCGAACGCCGGCCTGTCCCGCGAAGCGCGAGGACGCGCCGTCGGCGGCCACGACGAACCGCGCGCGCACCTCCGCCAGATCGGCCGAGCCGTCGCCGTCGGCGTCGGCGTCGCGGACGGGCGCCGGGCGAACGCGGGCACCGGCGACCCAGCCCCGGTCCACGACAGGAGACACGGCCTCGGTGCGCTCCAGCACGCGCGCCCCGGCCTTCTCGGCACGCCGGGCGAGGAGCTGGTCGAAATCCTCCCGGGTACGCACGAGCCCGAAGTCGGGGAACTCCGGCAGCTGCGGCCAGGCGAGCTCGAGGGTCACCTTCCGCGAGTAGACCCGAAGGCCGTGCGTGCGCTCGAAGCCGGGGTCGTCCGGGTCGACGCCCATGCGCAGGATCGCCTTCACACCCCGTGGGGTGAGCCCGTCCCCGCAGACCTTCTCCCGCGGAAACGCCGATTTCTCGACGAGCAGGACGTCGATCCCGTGCCTGGCGAGGTGATACGCGGCGGAGGAGCCCCCGGGACCGGCCCCCACGACGAGCACGTCGACCTCACGTGTCGTGTTGGTCGTGCTCGTCACGTCGTTTCGATCCCCCACCACTTGTGAAAAGATTCACAAGACCCTAGCGTCTTGTGAAGTGCTTCACAAGAGCGTAGACCCGACCCCCAGATAGGGCAACGCCTCAGGAGCCGCGGGCGTGATCCCAGGTCTTGATCCGCTCGGGAACGACCCGGAGGAACGCCAGGCGTTCGATCTCCTCCGCGAAGCGTCCGAAGCCGTCGCCGGCCAGGAGCGACCGGTACTTCTCGTGCCAGGCGGAGATCGGCTTGCGCATGATCGGGTCGTCGGGGAGCAGAGGCTCCGCACGCCCATCGATCTGGATGCCGGCGAGCTCGACCCAGCTCCGCCCCAAGTCGACCGCGAGGCAGACCCGTGGGTCGAGAGCTGCATTGCTCCACGTCCGGCTCGGGCGCCGCGTGGAGACGTAGACCGCGTCCTCGGTCCACACGAACCACAGAGGCACGACGTGGGGCCGGCCGTCGGGGTCGACCGTCGCCACGCTCGCCACGGGGAGCCCGCCGAAAAGCTTGCGCGCCGCTGCCGCCTCCATCAGCCCTCCGGAAGCCTCAGCATCTCGGCAAGGAAGCCAAGGGCCCCGGCAGCCTCGGCCGGGAGCGGCGGCGAGGCCGCGGCGCGAGCCTGCTCGATCAGCTCGTTCACCCTGGCGGAGGTGGCACCGGGAACCACTCCCTCACCATGGTCGAGCACGTCGTCGCGGAGCTGGAACGCCTCGCCCAAAGGCGCCGCATACCGAGACAGGGCCGACAGGATCTCGATCGAACCACCGGCCAGGATCGCCCCGATGTGGAGGGGCCCCTCGACCGTGTAGGCGCCGGTCTTGAGCGCGGCGACACGGGCCGCCTGGGACTCGCCGGCGGCGGGGCCGGAGACGTCCAGCAGCTGGCCCACCGCCACCTCGATTCGCATCCGGTCGTACCGGCGAAGCGCCGGCAGGAGCCGCTCAGGCGAAAACCCGGACTCGAGGAGGAGCCGGTCGGCGAGGACCGCAGCCAGATCGCCGACCAGGATCGCGACCGACCGACCGTACCCTTCGGCCTCGAGCACCGGCCCGCCTCGCTCGGCGGCGAATCGCGCATGGGTCGAGGCAACCGAGCGACGCGTCCGGCTCTCGTCCATGACGTCGTCGTGGATCAGCGCGAAGGTGTGGAACAGCTCGAGGGAGGCGGCGGCACGGACGATAGGTTCGGCGTCCTCGCCTCCGGCGGCCCGGTGGCCCCAGTAGCAGAAGGCGGGGCGAACGCGCTTGCCCCCTGCCGCGAGGAGCCGCCGGAGCTCGTCCACCATGACGCCCGCCTGTGGTTCGACGGCTGCCATCTCGTCCCGGCAGGCGAGGAGGAACGCCTCCAACGTGTCCTCCACGCGGCCGCGAACGGCCAGTGCGGCGGGCTGCGCGGAGAGGAGGGGCTCGGGCTGCATCCACGGCAGTATGGCAAGCCGCGCCCGGAATCGCCCGACGGGGCCAGCGGAGCCAGCGAGGCCAGCGGGGCGCGGCTATAGTGTTCGCCGCCCGAACGGGCCTAGCCGATCTGATGAGACGCTTCCAGAAGCTCGCGCTCTCCAGCACCCTCGCCACCGTGATCCTGATCGCGTGGGGAGGGCTGGTCCGCGCCACCAACTCGGGCGACGGGTGCCCCGACTGGCCGAGGTGCTTCGGCAGGTGGATCCCGCCCCTCGACTACCACGCGCTCATCGAGTACACGCACCGGTCGCTCGTCGTCGTCTCGACCGTGCTTGTCGCGATCCAGGCCGTCGCCGCCTTTCGCCGGTTCCGGAGCGAGCCGCAGGTCCTGTGGCCTTCGGTCGTGGCGGTTCCGCTCATCTTGTTCCAGGCGGTGCTCGGAGGGGTCGTCGTGCACTCAGGGCTGAACCCGACCTGGATCACGGCCCACTTCGCGGTTGCGATGCTCGTGCTCGGACTCCTCGTGTACGCCCTGGTCGTCTCGTTCACCCTCGAGCGCCCCGGGGCGGAGGATCGTTCCTTTGCGCGCCTCGCACTGATCACGGCCGTTGCCACCTACGCGTTGCTGCTCGTCGGCACGTACGTCCGGGCGAAGGACGCCGGCGTGGTCTTCCAGGACTGGCCCCTCATGAACGGCCGGCTCGTGCCCGCGCTCGGCGGAGCGGCGACGGTGATGTTCCTGCATCGAGTGCTGGCGGCGGCCGTCACCCTGCTCGTCGTGTGGGTGGCGATCCGTGTTCGAACGGTCCCGGGTCGGCCGCGCCCGCTGTCGATCCTGTCGGGCCTGCTCCTGCTCCTGTTCGTCGCGCAGGTGATGGTCGGAGCGGCGAACGTGTGGACCGGCCTTCGCTCGTGGGCGCGTGCGAGCCACGTGGCGCTGGCCGCCCTGATCTGGGCGGTGGCGGTCGCGCTGGCGGTCTGGGCGCGCCGCGCCCCGGCGCGAGAAGGCGGCGCGGAAGGCGCCGGCGCAGGGAGCGCGGCCGGCGCGCCCGTGGAGGGCGAGGCGATCGGCCACCTCGTGGAGGGCGAGGCGACCGGCACCGCGGCCCGTCGCTCCTTCCGGGAGACGACGATTGCCTACGTCCAGCTCACCAAGCCGGGCATCATCGCGTTGCTGCTCGTCACGACGGTTCCCGCCATGATGCTCGCGCGGCGTGGTCTGCCCTCGCTGTGGCTCGTGATCGCGACGCTGGCCGGCGGCACCGTGGCGGCGGGATCGGCCAACGCCGTCAACTGCTACCTGGACCGCGACATCGATCGCATCATGCGGCGTACGCGCCGGCGCCCTCTGCCGCTGGAACTGGTGGATCCCGTGCACGCCCTGCGATTCGGCTACATCCTCGGCGCGGCTTCCTTCTTCTTCCTCTCGATCGTCGTCAACGTGCTCTCCGCCTCGCTCGCGCTCTCGGCGATCGCGTTCTACGTCTTCGTCTACACGCTCTGGCTCAAGCGAACGACGGCGCAGAACATCGTGATCGGCGGGGCCGCCGGCGCGATTCCGGCTCTCGTCGGCTGGGCCGCAGTGACCGGCTCGGTCGGTCTGCCGGCATGGATCCTCTTCGCGATCGTCTTCGCCTGGACCCCGCCGCACTTCTGGGCGCTCGCCATGCGATACCGGAACGACTACGCGGCGGCCGGCGTCCCCATGCTCCCGGTCGTTCGCGGCGAGGAGGAGACCCGACGGCAGATCCTGCTGTACTCACTCCTGCTGTTCGGGACGACGCTGCTTCTGTACCCCGTGGCCCACATGGGTCCCGTCTACCTCGCGACGGCGGTCGTGCTCGGCGGAATGTTCGTGCATCGGGCGCTGCGTCTGTGGCGCGAGCGAACGCCCGATCTCGCGATCCGGCTGTTCCGGTTCTCGATCGTCTACCTGGCGGTCCTCTTCGGCGCGGTCGGGATCGACAGCATGCTTCCCGTGCGGTAGGGCTCAAGAAGCCGACGCGCCGACCTTCGACAGCAGATCGTCAAGCGTGGCCCGATCGAGGGCCCCGACCACGCGGTACCGCATCCGGCCGGTCGCGTCGACGACAATCGTCGACGGCAGGTAGGGCACGCCGAACCGGTACGCGAGGCTCCCCGCGGGATCGGACAGGCTCGGGTACGCGACGCCGAACTCCTTCAGGTAGGCACGTGCCGCGGCGGAGTCGTCGCGGTAGTTCACGCCGATGAACACCACCCCGTCGTGCGCGGCCTGCACGGCGTTCAGCTCCGGCTGCTCGCGACGGCAGGGCCCGCACCAGGTGGCCCAGAAGTTCACCACGACGACGCGACCTCGGTAGTCGGCGCTCGAGAGCGTGGGACCCTGGAGCGCCTGCCCGGAGAGGGCCGGCATCGGGCCGGAGATCTCGGTGATCGCCACATCGGACGGCGGGGCGGCGCCCGAGCACGCCGCCAGGATCAGGAGCACGAGGGGCAGGAGTCGCTTCATCGCGCCCACGCCCGCGCCCCCTCGGGGCCGGCGCACGCTCGGCGTGGGATCAGCCGACGGTGACCGTCCCGTTCATCGTTGGGTGCACGTCGCACTGGAAGTAGTACGTGCCGGGCGCCAGCGGGGGGATCGAGTACGTGACCGTCGCCGGCCCGCTCACGATCTGGCCGCGGAACAGGTTGGTCGCGCGCGAGCTGTCGCTGTAGATCGCGATGTTGTGGGTCACGCCGGCGTCCTTGTTCGTCAAGGTGATCGTGGAGGCGGTGTTCGCCGGGAGCTGGATCTGGCTCGTGTCGAAACGCATGCCCTCCGCCGTGACGGAGACGCTCCCGCCGCTCCCGCCCGCGCCCGGGCTCACGCCGGACGTCCCCGTGCCGCCGGCAGGCGGCTTCACCACGACCTTGCCGTTCATCATGGGATGCACGTCGCAGTGGAAGTAGTAGGTGCCCGGCGGCAGCGCGGGCACCTGGTAGTCAGCGGAGTCGGGTCCCGTGATCAGGTCGCCGCGGAACAGCACCTTCGCCATGGACGCGTCGGTGAAGATCGCGATGTTGTGCTGGACGCCCGCGTCCCGGTTCTCGAAGTGGATCGTGGACGCCGTGTTCGCCGGAAGATCGATCTCGGCCGTGTCGAACTTCAAACCCTGGGCGACGACGTTCACGACCGGCCCGCCGCCCGTCCCGGCACCCCCCGCCGGCGCCTCGGGGCTCGCCGCCACCAGCGCGATACCGCCGGTCAGCATCGCGACGCCCGCGATCGCGGCGACGATCGAACCGAGGCTCGAGGCGCGGACGCTCGTCCGGCTCGCGGCAAGGCCCGACACGACGACGATCGACACCGCAACCACCAGCGCCGTCGCGGTCGCGGCCGTGTGTGACAGGGAGAGCAGGATCCGTGAGAACCCGAACAGCGCGGCGGCGAGGACGACGAGGATGCCGACCGGCAGCAGGACGGGTAGGACCAGCCGATCCCGCGTCCGCCTCTTCATCGCGCCGACAGCTCCTTCGGCACCTCGGGATCATCCGTTGGCGCGGGCGAAGTAGCCCGCACCTCGCGCTCGACGGCGTGCCAGCGCAGCGCGTCCCAGCCCTCCCTCTGTTCGCGCGCATGCCAACGAAAGAAGATGACCGTGATGAACCCCCACAGGTACAGGCCCCCGCCGATCTTCATGATGAGACCCGCGACGAGCTGGTCGGTCAGCGCCGAAATCCCCCAGATGCGAGGGAACGCCGCGTACACGGGGTAGAGAACCGTGCGGCCGAACGTCAGGAACGACGCCGGAATCGTGGGCGCGAGCGACTGGAGGAAGAGGTACATCATCTGGCCCGGGGGCGACAGCGGGGGTATCTCCGGAAGCGGCGACATCACGGGCCACCACATCGCGAGGGCCGAGAGCACGAGCGCAACGTGTAGTCCGAAGTGAAATGGCTCGGAGCGCACGGACGCGTCGACGACCGCCGGCCAGTGGATGAGCAGGAACACGCCGTTGAACAGAACGAGCGCCACCAGCGGGCGCGTGACGAACCGGAACGCTCCTGCGGCTGTCCTGGACGCGAGGGCCCTGCGAAGCATCCACGCCGGCGACCCGGCGATCAGCAGGGGCGGCGCGACCAGGGCGAAGAGCATGTGCTGCACCATGTGCATGGAATACAGGTACTCCTCGGCGAGGTCGTGGATCGGCCAACTCGCCCCAACGAACAGCGCCAGCATCCCGCAGGAGAAGAGCACGGCCCTCCGGCGCCACCCTGGATCACTCGCCGGCGCCACTCGGCGGTGACGCCGCACTGCTACGAGGTAGGCCGCCTCCAAACCTCCGAGGACGAGGAGAACGTCCGGATGCTCGTGGAAGGGAGGAAGCGTCACGGTCTACCTCGAGAACGTCCGGAACGTGAGCAGCACGACGATGTAGAGCGTGACGGCTCCGGCGATCCCAATCATGAAGAACCGCGCGTACGTCCGGCTGTCGAACTTCAGGTGCATGTACCAGAGGACGACGAGGACGAACTTGACGGTCGCGAACAGGAACAGGAGCGGGATGAGGAAGTGGCGAACGGCGTGCGTGTAGTAGACGCCGACCTCCGCCGCGGTCACGGCGCCCAGGACCACCGCGATCCGGATGTACTCGCCGGGGCTCGGATGGGTAACGACGCGGCCCCCGTGCGGCTCCGGCGTTCCGGCCGCCTCCTCCCGCACCTGTGTCTCCTCCACCGGTTCTCCTACTTCCCCGTGGGGATCA
>Ga0153915_10005701_pt1 | contig 11595 bp, 11 predicted proteins | sample Opewatmetagenome_2_FD_107003 | JGI IMG/M metagenome (GOLD analysis project Ga0153915, IMG submission 107003) | Freshwater wetland microbial communities from Ohio, USA - Open water 3 Core 3 Depth 3 metaG | ecosystem: Environmental > Aquatic > Freshwater > Wetlands | place: USA: Ohio, Lake Erie...
AATTAAATCCCATTCTTTATCGGTTAACTCGCCGGGATACTGGCTTCCTTTCATATTCCCTCTAAGAAAACTAAAAAAGAAATTAGTATACAGTAACTTATATTTTTAAACACCCTCTTAGGGGGTGTTAAATAATAAATTAAACCGTTTATCGGCGCCAAAGCCCGTATAATCGACGACCGCAGGCTTCGCAAGTTGATTATACGGGCTTTGACGCAGCGAAATAGTTCGATTTATTGTTGGACAGCTCCTTATATACTCAAAGAACTTGAAAAATCCGTTTTTGAGTTCGGTCAAAGCTCTAATGCAATTGCTGCGTATTGCGTTAATAAGTAACTATTTAGGGAGATTGCGATCGACGATTTCAGTGGCTTTGATGCGCTCAAATATGAATTTATTTCCTGGGATTGGTATAAATTATCTTACGAACTATTTGGACATGACAAAAAAAAAGTGTTATGCCATGTCTAATAAATAGAAAGACTGCTCCTTGATTTATTATGACTGACAATTACAACCAGATGAGGCAAGAGATTGTTTCATTGTGGAAAATTTTGAGGAATCACTCGCCAAGTCGTAGAGAAATCAAACATAAGATTTCTAATATTAGTGATTTGGCGGTTTGCATCGGCGGCAAGGTGCAAGACGATGCCGAACGTTTGAAGAGAGAGGTTTATCAATTTTTGCAAGGAGCTTTGGATCAGCAGGCGATTGAACGCATGTTTCTCGATGCTTTGAAGCTTGAACAGGAAACCAGAGAATTATAGGGGGCAAGGATGAAAGTCGGAGAAGGGGAAGGACCACGCGAAGCAACAGAAGCGACATATCATAAGCAACTACAAGATAGCATTATCCGTTTTGAGTTTGCTTTACAAGGCTATCAGAAATCAAAAAATCCTGAAGAGCGCGCCCATCTCGAGTCGATGATGGCTGAGCAGATGGAAGTGATTCGCAGTTCGATCGATGAGATCAAACGCTCCGGAATCCACAAGCAAGGCGAGGTTGTTATCAGTGATTACGAGCATTATCGAAGCAATCCATCGCGGCAGAATTTGACGGCTCTTCAACAGGATATCTATACATTGAAAGAGTATAACTTTTCTCCGAGCCGATCTCCCTGAAAAGTTGATTAAGGGTCTGTGAAACAATACACTCGCACCGTCAGAAATTGTGAATTTCGGCCAGCGTGAAAGCGCAATATCCGGATCGATCCAAAATTCCTTAATCGATCAATCGATGGGGATACTGGAAGGTGAATCCTTTGGCTTTGATCTTGTGGTTGGATATCCGTTTGTTGCCGCCGCGCCAATTCCCTGATTTTTGATCCCAGTGGATTGCCGGAAGCCCCAGTTTTTGGGAGATTTGCTCATAGAGATCCTGGCGGGTCGGATGATCATCGTCGGCAACATTGTAAATTCCGACAAGCCGGCGCTTGAGCGCAAAATCGATGACAGCGGTTGCGTCCGCACGGTGAACCATATTTGAGAAGTTTTTCCCCGATCCGGGCAGAGTTTGTCCCTGTAATGAACGCAGGCGCTGGGATAGTTCGCGCCAAGGTCCGTATATTTCCGCGAGTCTCAATATGCAGACGTGCCAGCCCAATTCTTCGAGAGAGAGAAAGACATGCTCTGTCTCGGTCATTGCCAGGCCCTGTTCCGTTTTGTTTTTTAACTTGCTCTTCTCATCAACCCATAGGCCGCGGTAGTCGCCGTAAACCATTGTGCTACTGGTGTAAATAAGCCGGCGCGGAGGGGTTCGATCCAGAGCAATGCGGCGGATCGCATTAGCCGTTTCCAGATAAGTTTCTTCAAATTCATCGGGAATATCGGAAGAGATGGTTACGAGTATCACATCGTTGTTGAGGATCAGCGAATACAATTCGCTGATGTCGTTATCTTTTAACATAACGCATTTTTGGGCGAGACGGGACAAATCGGCTAGTTTGTCCATGTTGCGGGTCGTTATGGTGACGTTGTGCCCTTTTTTGGTCCATTGAGCAGCGACATCATTCCCAATATATCCCGCACCGATAATGGCTATGTTCATTTTTTTTCTCTCAATATGCCAAGTTTGACAAAACCTTCCCGAAGAGGGGCATTATCTTTTTTATCCAAGGCTCCGCTTGAATCGAGCCACTCAACGTAATCTTTTGGGACATCTGCGAGGTTTTTCCCTTGATGCTTACCGAAAGGCATGCGTGTAATTTCAAATGGTCCGTTCAATAAATCGATTACGGTATTGAAGGGGAGATCGTCGATCATCCGGCTGAATATTTGATGCAAGACAACTACATCATCCAGGGCGCGGTGCGCTTGATTTGCCTCGATTTGGTAGACTTCGCGTAAAAATTGAAGATTATGCCTTGGCAAATCATTGCGGTATTTGCGGGCCCACTTTAACGAGTCGATAAATCGCCATGGAGGAAGTTTTCTCCCGATGCGTTGGAATTCATCAATGAGAAATAACTGGTCGAATGAGTCATTATTGTGGGCGATCAACACCGTTTCGCCTTCGCAAAATGTGATAAATTGATCCGCCAGATCGCCGAAAAGCGGCGCGTCCTTTACCATGTCGTCGTTGATATGGCAAATCTTTGTCGATTCATCTGGAATCGGACATTGAGGATTGACCAACGAGCAGAAGGTTTTATTGAGAACAGGGTCGAAGGCGGCCAGCTCGATGACCCTGTCTTTGCCGGGGCGGACGCCCGTCGTTTCGGTATCATAATAGATCGGTCGCATATAGCCACTTGATTTAAAATAAATGCCACATCAAACCTGAAAAACTATTTTTATGCAATTGTCTCGATTAGCTGTGTTTGCTATTCTTGGTTCAAGCAGGTTTACCTATGAAATTTTGTTTTTTATTGTTGTTTCCCCTAATCCTGTTGACAGGATGCATGCAGACTTATAGTAATGATGGCGAATTGAGAACTGTTCCTGTAACAAATAACCCTAACCTTATCCCTCCCGACCATGGATCCATAGGATCTGGTTCGGGAGGGCCTTTTCCGCTCTAAGTCGGAAGAGAAAATGGAATGGCACTGGTGAAAATGGAACCGAAAGGACAAATCCATTTTTTTTCGTATGATCGTCAGAAGATCATCGAAGAGATCGGAAAAGCGCAGCTTTTGATGCTTCTCGATCAAATGCTGCTCATCCGCAATTTGGAGGTTCGCGGCGAGGCGGCCTATCAACAGGGCAAAGTCGGCGGATTTTTTCACTCTTATATTGGGCAAGAAGCGATTCAAACGGGCTGCGTAGCCGCAGCTGGCAAGCGCCACTGGTATACAGCTACCTATCGGTGCCATGGCCTGGCATTGCTGCTCGGAGCAACTCCCGAAGAGATTATGGCGGAACTGTATGGAAAAGAGACCGGCAATGTAAAAGGCCGCGGCGGATCGATGCATCTTTTCACAGACAGGATGTTGGGCGGGCTTGCGATTGTTGGGAGCCATGTACCCATTGCCACGGGCGCGGGATTTTCCATCAAATACCTCAAGCAAAACGATCTGGCTTCATTCTGTTTTATGGGCGATGGCGCTATTGCGCAGGGTGCTGTCCATGAGTCTCTCAATTTGGCGTCGCTCTGGAATCTGCCTTGCATTTATGTCATCGAGAATAACCATTGGGGCATGGGCACAGCTGTTGAGCGTGCGATTGCCGTGAGTCCCATTGCAGAGCATTTTGCCCATAGTTACGAAATCGATCCTTATACTGTAGATGGAATGGATGTATTGGCATGCTATGCGCTTTTCAAAGAAGTTTTGAAAAAAGTTTTGCAAACATCGAGACCTGTATTGATCGAAGCGATTACCGATCGCTTTCGAGGCCATTCAATCTCTGATCCCGGGCTGTATCGCTCGAAAGAGGATTTGCAAAAAGCTATGGAGCGCGATCCAATTGAATTATTCAAAAAAGTTTTAATTGAAACCCGGATGCTCAGCGAAAGCGAATTCGAGGATCGGGATTGCCAGCAGAGAGAAAAAGTAGTCGCGGCTATGAAATTTGCCGAGGAAAGCCCCTGGCCCAATCCCGTTACTCTTGAAGAAGGAGTATTTGCACCCTGATGGAATGGCAGAACGTGGATATTCGCGAAGCGCTTCGCCAGGCTATCGATGAGGAGATAGCCCGTGATCCCCATGTGTTGATTTTGGGGGAAGAGGTTGCAAAGTACAATGGCGCTTATAAAGTGACGAAAGGGCTGCTCGATAAATGGGGACCAATGCGTGTGATCGATACGCCGATCTCGGAAAACGGCTTTGCGGGACTCGCAATTGGAGCGGCCATGACCGGTCTTCGACCCATTGTCGAATTTATGAGCTGGAATTTTTCGTTCGTTGCGGCAGATCAGCTCATTTCAAATGCGGCGAAGATGCATTACATGTCGGGCGGACGGTACCACGTGCCGATTGTTTTCCGCGGCTGCAATGGCGCCGCAGCGCAGGTCTCATGCCAGCATTCCCATTGTGTGGAGGCAATCTATGGGAATCTGCCTGGATGGGTAATCATTTCTCCCAGCAATGCCTATGATGCCAAAGGGTTGCTCAAATCAGCTATTCGATTCAATAACCCTGTCCTATTTTTGGAAAACGAACTCCAATATAATGACAAGATGGATATTCCTTCGGATGAGTATACCATTGAAATCGGCAAAGCAAAAGTTGTCCAAGAGGGGAAGCATGCGACATTGATTTCTTATTCGCGCATGCTCAAATTCTGTACCCTTGCCGCCAAAGAGTTGGCGAAACGGGGAATTGAAACGGAAATTATCGATTTGCGCACTATCAAACCCTTGGATATTGCAACAGTGGCCGCATCGGTGCGCAAAACACATCGCGTCGTTCTCGTTGAAGAGGGCCATATGTATGCCGGCATTTCGGCGGAATTGGGATTCCAAATCATGCAGCACTGTTTTGACTCGCTGGATACGCCAATCGAACGGGTTTGTCAGCGAGAAACTCCAATGCCGTATTCAAAAGTGCTGGAAAGCGAATCCATTCCCAATACCGAACGAATTTTAGCTGCGCTAGAGAAAGTATTGTAATTTTGAGGATGTTATGCCTTTTACCGTAACGATACCAAAGCTGTCCCCGACGATGGAAGAGGGGACGATTGCCAAATGGCATAAAAGAGCAGGCGACCGTGTTCGTGCTGGCGATTTGCTGATCGAGGTTGTTACCGATAAAGCGACGATTGAATATCAGGCTTTGGATGACGGTTACTTGCGCCAGATTTTGGTAGGTGAAGGACAAAAGGCTCATGTCAATCAGCCGATCGCTCTCTTTACCGAAAAAGCTGATGAAAATATTGCGGGATATCAGCCGACTCCAGAGACCGTATCGAAAAAAGCTCCGCAGCCCGAAAAGGAAATTCCAGCAATCCCTGTCGTATCGAAAACCGTTTCTTCCGCGGCGTTGAAAGAACCTGCATTTACTCCCGAACTGCCTTTGGAAAACTATCGATTTGAATTTCCGCAGGGGAATATTGCCGAGCGAGTTCTAGCGTCGCCGTTAGCCAAAAAAATCGCTCAAGAAAAGGGCCTTGACCTCACGACGGTCAAAGGTTCCGGTCCGAAAGGTCGTATTGTCAGCCGGGATCTAGCATTGGCCCAGCCGGACAGGAAAGTGACTTTTGGCCGCCGAGAGATGCCTGATGCCGCGCCTGGTTCATACGAAGAGGTTCCGCTGACGCCAATGCGCAAAGTGATCGGACAGCGTCTGCAGGAATCAAAGACATTCATTCCTCATTTTTACGTCCGCCAGGAAATCGATGCTGCGCCTTTATATGATATTCGCGAGCAGCTCAAATCATACGATCTCAATCCGACCATCAACGATTTTATCATCCGCGCCGCAGCTCTTTCCCTTCGAGAACATCCCGCGATCAATAGCGGATTCAATTCCGTCAACCAATCGATCATTTTGTTCAAGACTGTGGACATTTCCGTGGCAGTTTCTGTTCAAGGGGGATTGTTTACCCCCATTATTCGCTATGCAGATTACAAAAATATCGGGGAAATCTCCGTCGAAATGAAAGAGCTTGCCGAGCGGGCAAAGAACGGCTCTCTCAAATCCCATGAATACAAAGGCGGATCGTTTACGATTTCCAATTTGGGAATGTTCAAGATCACTGAATTTTTTCCGATCATCAACCCGCCGCAATCGGCGATCCTTGGCATCGGCGGCATTGAAGAGTGCGTGCGAATCAAAGGGAATGGGAAAGCCGTGGCGGGTAAAAAAATGAATCTCTTGCTTTCGCTCGATCACCGTGTTGTCGATGGGCAAGATGCCGCCCAGTTCATCAAAACCATGCAGAGATATCTGGAAAATCCCGCGGTATTATTGATATAGCGACTGAACCCAGCCGGTTTCGACATTCCCGCGGCTCGCAGCGAGTAACTGGAAAAATTCTTGGTCGATTGCTGCGGGGAATATGTTAAATAAATACGTGTTGCCTGCATTCTTCAGATGAAGATAGGTTGATACTTTAACTAATGCATCCAAAGGATTGAGTCGCACAAAATTTATTGCAGCTGATTTGATGTGGTGATAGTTAGCCTCGATTTTACATAATGCTTTGTCATCACTCACTCTTTCGGAGATTTGATCGGAAATTCCGGTTTTTTCTTTATATAACCGATACCATTCCAGAACTGATATTGCCTCTTTTCGATTTATGGCGGGGTCGATGATCCATTCAGTATTGTCTCTAAGTACAATCAGTGGAGCAACATGGTAGCAATTCCACCATGTGCTGGGAAATAAGGCATATTCTTTAAAAAGACAGTTTTCCGGAATGCCCATGAGAGTCAATATTTGGATTGTCAAATTAGCGCGTGCCCAACAATTGCCTTCTTGAAGTTCCCATGAAATCAGATCCTCGGAAGAAAGTTTTTGAACCAAGGCATCGAGCTCTTGTTTTGAATGAATCGGACGATAGGCTTTGACAGCTTCTTGCCATCCCTTGCGAGTAAAAGCAAATTGGTTGGAATCGATAAGAGGCTGAGTTTTTTCTTCTTCCGGCAGCCCATGAAAAAATGAATACGATGGCAATTGAATCGTTCTTTCTTGGCTATTGCAGGCTATAATAATCGGTATGCCGGAATTGATACGCATTAATGTTCGTTGAGCAATAATTTGTGTAAGATAGACTTTGAGGAAGCCTCGCAGCGGCGAATGGCAATATTTATGGAACACGACGGTGATAAAGTGTTTGAACGATCGATGCGGCATTTCGATAATTGTTTGAAAGCGGGTTGATTCAATAGATTCCTTGTTCCTTCGCCAGCAGCGTTGAATGCGAATGGCTGCTATTGTGGCAATATCCATTGCAGCTGGTGGAAGTGGCGGGTTGTATAGACGGTTTACGGTAATCATAAAATTTTAATCCTTAAGAATCATGCGTGATCCAACTGCGTTCAACAAATTTTCGATCGGAAGAGAGCTCGGCATATAATTCCTCGGCGCCCTCTCGCAAAAACGTTGAGAAAGAATACCATTCGGTACAGTAGAAAAGATTGTGTTCGGGTTTTGTTTGAATGAGCGCATCAAACATCGTTGGACGGGTCATTTGTAATTCAAGCGATTTAAAATGTTCGTAATGCTGCCGTATCTTGTTTGTAACATACGATTGATCAAAACGATCAGCGCTCACGCGTTTGTCGATTTGGTCCGAAATTTTTATTCGCTGTTTCAATTGTTGATACCATTCATCGACTGTCAAAGCCTTGTTTCTGTTGATAGCAGGATCAATGACCCATGCTGTGCGATCGGACAGCACGACCAGAGGCGCAACGTGATAATAATTTGTCCATAACATTGGAGATACGAAGTGTGAGCAAGGAATGATTGCATATTGTTTATAAAGGCAATCTTGGTGAACGCCCATGAATGACAGCAATTCAAGCGCTAGATTAGCTCGAGCCGAACAATTTCCTGCACGATCTTCCATGAGTTCCCAAGGAATCAGGTCTGTATTGGCAAGGGCTTTAAACAAAGCATCGAGTTCTTGTTTCGTAATCGGTCTTTTCTGCAATTGCATTTGCTCTCTCCGGGCTTGGGGAGTAAATGCTAAATATGTAAATTCAGAGGTTGTAACTCTGTTCGATTTTGCATAGGTATATGAAGGTAGTTGAATGTCGCCCTGCAGCTGTCCGCAATCTGTGATCGTAGGCAACGAACTGCGATCAAACGCTCTTTCAGCGACTAACTGTGCAAGAGAACGTAAAGCGGTTGGTTGGGGATGCTGCTGGATTCTATGCAAGCGGCAAGCGACATAACGTTTGAATAATCGGTGAGGCATTTTGACAATCGTATCGTGGCTGATTGTATCAAAATGTTCCCGATGTCTTCGCCAACACCGTTGCATGCGGCTGGCAGCTTCGATCGTTTGCGGACTTGACGGATTAAATCCTTGTTGTTGTTGGATGTGATTTGTGGCGCTAATCATAATTTATTAATATTTTATAACTAATTAAATAAAAAATCAATATAAGTGTTGTTTGTTTTGAATTTGGTGTGACTGCGTGTAAAGATATTTTTGAATTTAAAAAAAACTTTATTACGATCTTTTGTTATTTTTTGGTAAATAATATCGTAATGAGTGTGAATTAATATTTCGAGTTATTCTAAACTTATTATTAATAATAATATTGTGTTTGTTGGCGAATCTGGTTTAAAAGTATAATTTCCAGTAGCTTGCGTTGTGGTAATGGTTGCTAGTCATAGCCATCGATTCTTGAGAAAAATCAGCATGGCGCTGAGGCAGGCTAAAACAGAGATGCCGACGATGATGAAAAACGCGTGAGGATTTTGACCAATCGGCAGCGAAACGTTCATTCCATATATCGTGGCGATCATGGTCGGGATGCTAATGATAATGGTAATAGCGGTCAGCCGTTTGATCGTTCTGGATACGTCATTCGTAAAAATGATTTGATAGGAATCGCGCAAACTCCGGATGCTTTTAACGTTGACCCGGCAGAGTTCTTCGGATTGGCTGATTGCAAATAAAATATCTTGCAAGACGTCGTTATCTTTTTCAGATAGATCCATCAATCGGTGGGTAGTCAATGTGCCGAAGAGATTGCGCATTGAGACTAAAGCAGTCAGATATTGATTGAGAATTTCTTCGTTTTTCGTCAACGCAATGATGGCGTAATCGTCGACCGCGCGCGCCGGACGTTCGTAGAGCAGGATCGAATGGCGCACTTGCTTGATACTTGTAGCAAAGTGATTGCTGATCCGGATCAGAAGATAGAACAGGAACTTGGTTTTTTCTGTGGTTGATTCTTTGGGGTTTGAGAGAAGCACGTTTTCGATGATGGGATTGATGTAGGGAGTGATGGCGATTAAATAGTTTTCGGTAAGGATCAGCGTGAGCGGTTCTGTATACAGCCCCGTTTCCTGTTCGCCCGGATGGCGGGTGAACAGCAGGAGATTATCGCCATGCTTTTCAACACGCGGCACTTCATATTTGTCGATGCTTCCATGAATGTCGCCAATTTCGTGAGATACGAGATGGTTGATTTTATCGAGGTCTTCAAGATTGGCTTGTTTGACGTAGATAAAACATCCTGAACAAACATCCTGAATCCGGTTGAATTCATTATCCCGGGTTGTTTTTAAGTAGATTTCGAGCATTGTTCTCTCGCTATCGACACCCTCTTATTTCCTTTTAACCCACATACTTTTTAAATTGCCAGATTATGTTAGTGCAGTCTAAATAATAATATTTATTAATGCTATGCAACGAGGCTGTCATGAAGGAAATTGGGTTGCTGTTATGTGTTGCAATGAGTTGTTCGGCATTTGGTTGCACCAACATTTTAGTGACAAAAGGCGCAAGTGTGGACGGTTCGGTATACGTCTCTCATTCCGATGATGGTTCGTTAACCGATCAGAGACTGATCTATGTGCCGGCAAGGGATTATGAACCGGGATCGAAAAGAGCTGTTTATTACGATGATGTAGCATTTGGCAACACGCCTCGCCGCTATGTGGGAAAGGATCGCGGGCCTGGCTACGACGATCCGTTGCTTCAACCGTCCAAGCCGCTAGGCTATATTGATCAGGTTGAGCATACCTATGCCTATTTCGACGGCAATTACGGAATTATGAATGAACATCAGCTGATGATTGGCGAGGCCACGAATGGAGTGAAATTCGAGCCTCAGCCAAAGGAAGGGGAGCGGGTTTTCTTCAGCTCGGAATTGACGCGGGTTGCTTTGGAGCGCTGCAAGAGTGCGCCGGAGGCTGTAAAGCTGATCGGGGAGCTGATTGAGAAATACGGTTTTTACGGGCCGGGAGAGGCTCTCTTTTTGGCTGATCCGTATGAAGGATGGTTGATGGAGATCTGTGCGGGAACTTCAGAAAAGTCAAAAGGTCTTTGGGTCGCAAAAAAAATTCCCGACGGAGAAGTTTGCATCATTGCCAATGAATTTCGGATTCGCGAGGTAGATCCTGCCGATCCCAATATGAGATATTCGAAGAACCTTTTTGATGAGTTGCAAAAAAGCGGCTGGTGGGATCCTAAAAAGGGCAAGCTGGATTGGCTGAAAGCAGTCAGCTATGGCGAGATGAACCATCCCTATTATAGTTTGCGGCGCATCTGGAGGATTACCCAGAAATTAAAGCCATCTATGCATTTTTCTCCATGGGTTAGCGATGGTTTTACAAAAGAATATCCCATCTCTTTTCGGCCGGACAACAAACTCAGTGTCAGTGACATCATGGCGCTCCATCGCGATCATTACGAGGGAACGCAGTTTGATTTGACCAAAGGATTGGCAGCAGGTCCTTTCGGATGTCCCTATCGTTTTAATGGCCCTTATGATGGATCGTCGGAAAATATTTCGGAGGATAAAAAAATGTGGGGCGCATGGGAGCGGGCGATTTCCGTGTATAATGTTGGCTATATCTATGTGAATCAGGCGCGGAGCTGGATGCCCGATCCCATCGGAGGTATTTGCTGGTACGGACCGGATAAGCCCTATTTAACCTGTTTCGTTCCTTTTTATGTCGGGATTTCCGAACTCCCTTCTGCTTATGAAACATGCGATATTTCAAAATTTGATCGAAACAGCGCGTGGTGGACATTCAATTTCGTATCGAATTTAGCTGGTTTGAAATTTTCGTATATGAAGCAAGATGTTATCGATGTGCAGCAGAAAAATGAAAGTCGCGAACTCCTGGAAGCTTTATCGATTGACGACGAGGCTTTGTCGTTATATGCGGAGAATCCGGAGCAGGTCGTTTCGCTGCTCACGCAATATTGCATGGAAAATAGCCAAAAAGTACTCACCGCATGGCGCGATTTATCGGATTTGCTTGTCGTCAGGTATGCCGATGGCTATGTCAATATTCCAAAATTATCTGAAAGTGTTGGATATCCGAAAGATTGGCTGAAAGGCGTCAACTACAAACAGGGACCGATCAGTTACAAGAAATGTCATTGAGGGAACTTGACAGCTCTTTAAGGGTCTGTGAAACAATAAAGTGAACGGTTTGGGTAGCGTGAAAGCTCCGTATAATCGACGACCGCAAGGCTTCGCAAACGGGTACGTATTAATGCAATACGCGCCCGTTTGCGATCG
>Ga0153915_10005703_pt1 | contig 11593 bp, 13 predicted proteins | sample Opewatmetagenome_2_FD_107003 | JGI IMG/M metagenome (GOLD analysis project Ga0153915, IMG submission 107003) | Freshwater wetland microbial communities from Ohio, USA - Open water 3 Core 3 Depth 3 metaG | ecosystem: Environmental > Aquatic > Freshwater > Wetlands | place: USA: Ohio, Lake Erie...
CGCCACCAGGTGGAACCATCTGCGCATCACCCACTGGCCCAAGAAGAGCAGTACCGCCAGCACGATTGCCGCCTTGAGCAGCGCGGCGCCCAGATTCACGGCGAGGTTTTCAGGCGGCGCGGCAAGCGCCGGGATGATGATCAGCAGCGGCACCACCGCGAGATCCTGGAACAGCAGGATGCCGATGATCTGGCGGCCGTGGGGCGAATTGAGCTCGAGGCGCTCCGCAAGCAGCCGGGCAAGAATCGCCGTCGACGACATCGCAAGAGCGCCGCCGAGCACGATTCCCGTCTGCCATGGGATGTCCAGCGCCATCGCACCCGCGAGCACGATGATCAGGGTCAGAACCACTTGCGCGGCACCAAGCTCGAACACGACGCGGCGCATCGTAATCAGCTTCGGCAGGCTGAATTCGAGCCCGATGCTGAACATCAGGAATACGACGCCGATCTCGGCCAGGTTACGCACTGCATCGGTACCGTGAATCCAGCCCAACGCGTGCGGTCCGATGCCGACCCCGACGATCAGGTAGCCCAGCACCGTCGGCAGTCTGAGCGAGCGGAACACGACCACGACCAGCACCGCGGCCGCGAGCAGGATCAACACCGGTTGCAGAATACTTTGCATGCTGCGCGAAATGAAACAGTTTCCTGAATAATGCCTTATCGACGATGAATTGCAAGCGCATCGCCAGGCCTCGCGCGGGCCGGGGATGCGACCACATCTGCTATACTTTGCTGCGATGAACAGGCTTGAACCCAGCGGCGGAACGGACACCTCCGGGCACGGCGCGATCGCGATGGCGCGCGAAGTGCTGGAAATAGAAGCGAGGGCGATTTCCGACCTGATCGCCAGGCTCGATGAACGTTTCGCGCAGGCGGTGGAGCTCATTCTCAGTTGCCGCGGCCGCGTTGTGGTGAGCGGCATCGGCAAGTCCGGTCACGTCGCGCGCAAGATCGCTTCGACCATGGCGAGCACCGGGACGCCGGCCTTCTTCGTGCATCCCGCGGAAGCCAGCCACGGCGACCTCGGCATGGTCACGCGCGACGACGTGTTCATTGCGCTCTCGAACTCCGGCGAGAGCGCGGAGTTGCTGGCGATCGTCCCGCTGCTCAAGCGCCAGGGCGCGAAACTGGTCACGTTGACAGGCAACCCGCAGTCGAGCCTGGCGCAGGAATCCGATGTGCACATTTATGCGGGGGCCGAGAAGGAAGCCTGTCCGCTCAATCTCGCGCCGACCGCCAGCACCACCGCCGCACTCGCTTTGGGTGATGCGCTCGCGGTTGCGCTGATGCAGGCGAAGGGATTCACGCGTGACGAATTCGCGCTTTCCCACCCCGGCGGCACCCTCGGGCGAAAACTCCTCACTCATGTGCGCGACGTGATGCGCACGGGAGACGGCGCACCGTGCGTCTCCCATAACGAAACGTTCATGGGAGCAATTCGTGAAATGTCGCGCGGCGGGATGGGAATGACGGCGGTCCTCGACGACGAGCAGCGCGTGATCGGGATCTTCACCGACGGCGACCTGCGGCGCACGCTGGAGAAAGGCGCCGACCTGGGGCGCACGCGGATCACGGACGTAATGACGCCGCGGCCGCGCACGATCGCGTCTGAAAAACTCGCCGCGGAAGCGGTGGAAATCATGGAACGCAACAAAGTGAATCAACTGCTGGTGGTGGATCAGAACCGGCGTCTGCTCGGCGCCCTCAACATGCACGATCTGTTCCGCGCGAAGGTGATCTGAAAAGCACGATTTGGCTTTCAGAATTCAGCTGTCAGCTCACCGCTTACTGCTCACCGCTTTCATGCAAGACATCTACGACAGGGCCAAACGCATCCGCCTCGCGGCATTCGACGTGGACGGCGTGCTGACCGACGGCACGCTTTATTTCAGCGCTTCCGGTGAGGAGCTGAAGGCATTCCACGTGCGCGATGGCCACGGCATGAAAATGCTCCAGGCAGGCGGCGTTCGGCTTGCCATCATCACCAGCCGCCAATCGCGCGGCGTCGAGCTGCGCGCAAAGGGTCTCGGCATCGATCTGGTCTACCAGGGGACCGCCGACAAGCACGCGGTCTTCCAGGAGGTGCTGGCGCGGCTCGGGCTCGATGCCGCGGCCGCGGCCTACATGGGCGACGACGTTGTCGACCTGCCGATACTCAGGCGCTGCGGACTGGCCGTGGCGGTGCCGGACGCCCCGGCCGCGGTGCGCCGCCACGCGCACTACGTGACGCGGGAGCGCGGCGGGCACGGCGCCGTGCGCGAATTGTGCGAACTCGTCCTGTACGCGCAAGGCGCACTCGAGCGGCAGCTCGCCCCGTACCTGGAATGAACCCGCGCGAACAAACGATTGGGCAGTAAATGAACGAACGACTCACGGCCTGGTTTCCTCTGCTGCTGCTGACGGTGCTGGCGGGGCTTACTTTCTGGCTTGACCGCTTCGTGCAACCAACGGCGTCCGTGCGCGGAGCCGCGGGCCGTCACGATCCGGACTATTTCGTCGACGGGCTGTCGGCGGTTCGCATGGGTCCCGACGGCAAGATCAAGCACACGCTGTCTGCCGGCAAAATGGTGCACTACCCCGACGACGACAGCACTCACCTTCAGTCCCCCAGGTTTGTGAACCATGCGGCGGCACAGGCTCCGGTCACGATCACGGCCGAAGAGGCGCTGCTCTCGAGCGAAGGCGAAAACATCTACTTTCACAACGACGTGCACGTCACGCGCCCGCCCTATGCGGACAAGAGCATGCTCGAGATGCGGACCAGCTACCTGCACGTCATTCCCGATGACAACGTCGCCAGGACCGACCGCGCGGTGACGATCACCGACGGCAATACCATCGTCAGCGCGGTTGGCTTAGAATGGAACAGCGAGACCCGCGTTCTAAGACTGCTCTCAGCCGTCAGAGGCACTTACCATGATCCCAACAAATCGACCCGCGGCGTCCCCGGCGGTTGACTGCGGTCGCGCCATGCGCGCCATCCTCGCCTGCTGTGCGCTGCTGCTCGCCACCGCGAGCCATGCCGAGAAAGCCGACCGCGACAAACCGATCAATCTCGAAGCGGACCGCGTTACCGTCGACGACGCCAAGCAGGTCTCGATATTCGAAGGCAACGTGGTGCTGACGCAGGGCACGATGGTGATCCGCGGCCACCGCATGGAAGTGCGCCAGGATAACGACGGCTTCAAACACGGAACGGCATGGGGAGACCTCGCCTACTTTCGCCAGAAACGGGAGGGCTTTGACGAGTACATCGAGGGCTGGGCCGAACGCATAGAATACGACGGCCGCGCCGACAAAATGCAGATGTTCGTCCGCGCCTATATGAAACGCGGGGAGGATGAAGTGCGTGGCAACTACATCTCGTACGACGCCGGCACCGAGTTCTTTCAGGTCGTCGGCGGCGGCGCCAAGGCCGCCACACCCAACAACCCGGATGGCCGCGTGCGCGCGGTGCTCCAGCCGAAGTCCAAGCAAAAGCCCCCGGCCGCGGCGCCTGTTTCCCTGCAGCCTGCGGACAAGATCAGCGCGCCACGCGAAGAAATCGGTGCCCCCAAGAAATAATCAGTTGTCCGCGGGCGCCGATCCCGTGCCGCTGCTCGCCGCGGCGACCGATGATTCGCAGCGATTCCCGCAGGTGAACGAACTCAGGGCCGAGCGATTGAAAAAGCGCTACCGCGCGCGCGTAGTCGTGAAGGACGTCTCGCTCGAGGTGCGCAGCGGCGAAGTGATCGGGCTGCTCGGTCCGAACGGCGCAGGCAAGACGACCTGTTTCTACATGATGGTGGGGCTGGTGCCGACGGATGGCGGCGACCTTTATCTCGACGGCAGGAGGCTCACGCACATGCCGATTCACCGCCGCGCGCGCCTCGGATTGAGCTATCTGCCGCAGGAAACCTCGATATTCCGGCGGCTCTCGGTCGCCGACAATGTGCGCGCGGTGCTCGAGCTGCACAACGATGAACCGGACCAGATCCGCAACAGGCTCGACGACCTGCTGCATGACCTGCACATCGGGCACCTTCGCGACAGCCCGGCGGTGAGCCTTTCTGGCGGCGAGCGGCGGCGCGTCGAGATCGCCCGCGCACTTGCCACGCGGCCGCGTTTCATCCTGCTCGACGAACCGTTCGCCGGCATTGACCCGATCGCGGTCCTGGATATCCAGAAAATCATAGGGTTTTTGAAGGAACGCGGCATCGGTGTGCTGATCACCGACCATAATGTGCGCGAAACGCTCGGTATCTGTGATCGTGCCTACATCATTAGCGACGGCAGCGTGCTCGCATGCGGCAAACCCGAGGAAATCGTTTATAATGAGAGCGTCAGAAAGGTTTACCTTGGAGAGCATTTCCGCCTCTAGGGCCTCGTGTGCCTGTAGCCGGGGGAAAGCTGCAGTCCGGGAATACACGGAAGCTCAGCGATAGCCTTTGCACCGCCGACACGCATGAAGCACTCCCTACAACTCCGGCTATCACAACACCTCACGCTCACCCCCCAGCTGCAGCAGTCGATCCGTCTGCTGCAGCTCTCGACGCTGGAGCTCAACCAGGAACTGGATCGCTTCCTGCAGGAGAACCCGCTACTCGAGCGCGATGATGACATCCGCGAGGAACCGCCCGAGCGCCGCGTTCCCGGCGAGAGCGAGCCCCCGCCCGGTCCCGCGGACGAAAGCGGCGCGGAGCGCGAGCCCGAGACCGTCGAATTCAACGCGATCGACGACGTGTCCTTCGGAAGAATACGCGACGACGCGGAGGATGGCGACTTTCCACAGATCGCGGCCGATACTCCCACGCTGCGCGTCCACCTGTTGTCGCAACTTTCCCTTACCAATCTCTCGCGGCGCGACCACAAGCTGGTCACTCTGCTCATCGATTCGCTCGACGATGACGGCTATCTCGCGCATGACATCCCGGAGTTGCTCGCCATGCTCCCCCAGGAACTGGCGGTCGAGCCCGATGAGCTGCGGGTCGCGCTCAGGCATCTGCAGAACTTCGAACCGGCCGGGGTGGGCGCCCGAAACCTGTCCGAGTGCCTGGCGCTGCAGCTTGCGGCGTTGCCGGAATGCACGCCGTACCGGGCCCAAGCGCTGGAAATTGTCAGGAACCACCTGGCGGCCCTTGCCGCCCGCGATTTCAGCAAGCTAAAGAGGGTGCTGCGCTGCGACGACAGCTGCCTGCGGGCGGTGCAGAAACTGATCACCGGTCTCGACCCGAAGCCGGGCCGCGAATTCTCGTCCGAGGAAACGCGCTATATCGTGCCGGACGTGATCGTCAGAAAGGTGAAGGGCATATGGATCGCTTCCCTCAATGCCGAAGCGATGCCGCGACTGAGGGTCAACCGGCTCTACGCCGACATCCTGGGCCGCAACCGCAATGCTGGCTCACAGCAGCTTGCGAGCCAGCTGCAGGAAGCGAAGTGGCTGATCAAGAACGTGCAACAACGCTTCGACACCATATTACGCGTGTCGCAGGCCATCGTCGACCGACAGCGGAATTTCTTCGAGCACGGCGCGGTCGCGATGCGGCCGCTGGTGCTGCGCGAAATCGCGGAAGCGCTGGACCTGCACGAATCGACCGTGTCGCGCGTAACCACCCAGAAGTACATGCGCACGCCGCGCGGCATTTTCGAGCTCAAGTATTTCTTCGGCAGCCACGTGGCGACCGAGGCCGGCGGGGCGGCGTCCAGCACCGCGATTCGCGCGCTGATCAAGCAGCTCGTGGACGCTGAAAATCCGCGCAAGCCGTTAAGCGACAGCCAGATTTCCGAGATCCTCGGGCAACAGGGCATCGTCGTTGCCCGCAGGACGGTGGCGAAGTATCGTGAATTCTTGCAGATTTTGCCGGGCAATCTGAGAAAGGCACTCTAGGCGTTTGTCGGATTTGGGTCGGACAAAGTCCCGATGCAAGAATAGCGCCGGGAAAATTGCAAAAGAGGATGACGGATATGCGAATTTGCCCCTGTTTTTCTTCATATTCGGCCGCTTCGGGTGGGTTTTCCTCCGAATGGTCGGCCGGTTTTGCTTTTGGCAGCCGCTACGGACTGTCAAGTCCAACAGGCTGCTAGGCAGAAGGACTCCGCCATGAACCTGCATCTCAGCGGCCACCACCTCCAGATCACCCCGGCGATCCGTGACTACGTCGCCGCCAAGCTTGCCCGCATCACGCATCATTTTGACCACGTAATCGACGTCAATGTCATCCTTTCGGTCGAGAAGCTGCGGCATAAAATCGAAGCCACCGTGCGTGTGCGCGGCAAGGACATCTTCTGCGAGAGCATTGATACCGATATGTATGCGTCCATCGACAACCTGGTCGACAAACTCGATCGCACGATCATCAAGCGCAAGGAAAAGAACCGCGAGCACCGGCACGCCGAAATGTCGCGCAAGCACCCCGGCGTTCAGTGAACGAGCGGATGTCCCACACGCGCCGGGCGCGATACCCGTGACCACAAACATTACATTATGAATTTGATCTCGCCCCTCCTGCCGCTGTCGAACATCACGCTCGACCTTGATGTTTCCAGCAAGAAGCGCGTATTCGAGCAGGTCGGCCTGCTGTTTGAAAACAACCACAACATCGCGCGCAGCGTGGTATTCGACAGCCTGTTTGCGCGCGAGAAACTGGGCTCGACCGGACTCGGGCAAGGCATCGCGATTCCGCACGGCAGGATCAAGGGACTCAAGGAAGCGATCGGCGCGATCGTCAGGATGAAACAGCCGATTCCATTCGACGCGCCTGACGGCCAGAACGTCAATCTGATCTTCGTGCTGCTGGTCCCTGACCGCGCGACCGATCTGCACTTGCAGATCCTCTCGGAGCTTGCGCAGATGTTCAGCGACAAACCGTTCCGCGAACGCCTGCTCAGCGCCCAGGATGCGGCCCAACTCCACCAACTGATCGCCGAATGGCAGCCCCATGCCGCAAGTCAGCATAGCCCGGTTGTTTGAGGACAACCGCGACAAACTGAAGCTGGAATGGATCGCCGGGCGCGACGGCGGCGCCAAAGGCCTCAACAGCGAATTCACCAAGGATTCGTCCAAGGGCCTGATCGGTCATCTCAACTTCATTCATCCCAACCTGATCCAGGTGCTGGGAGGATCGGAAGTCGATCACCTCAACAGCCTTGAACCCGTAACTTGCAGCAAGGTCCTGGGTGAGGTCGCCACGCGCGAGCTGGCCTGCTTCATCATCGCCGGCGTCGGCCGGGCGCCGGCGCCGCTCATCGCCGTGGCCGAGGCCACCCAGACGCCGCTCTTCCTGTCGCCGGTGCCGAGTGTGGAACTGATGTGGATGCTGCGTCCCTATCTGGCGCGGGCGCTCGCCGAGTCGGCCACTGTGCACGGCGTGTTTCTCGACGTGCTGGGGATGGGCGTGCTGATCACCGGTGACTCCGGTGTGGGAAAAAGCGAACTCGCCCTGGAGTTGATCAGCCGCGGCAGCGGGCTGATTGCCGACGACGTGGTCGAACTCTCTCGCGTGGGACCCGAAACCATCGAAGGCCGCTGCCCTGTGCTCCTCAAGGACTTTCTCGAAGTGCGGGGCCTCGGTGTGCTCAACATCCGTACCATCTTCGGCGAGGCGGCGCTCAGGCCGCGCAAGAACGTGAAGCTCATCGTGAACCTGGAGCGGCCGGGCCCCGAACGCGTGCCGATGGAGCGGCTGCCGCTCAAGCCCGGCGACGAGCAGGTGATGGGCGTGAATATCCGCAAGGTGACGATACCGGTGGCGGCGGGGCGCAACCTCGCGGTGCTGACCGAGGCCGCGGTGCGCAACTACGTTCTGCAGCTACGCGGCATCGACAGCACCCGGGAATTCATCGCGCGTCAGGCAAAGCAATTGAACGGCGAAAAGTCGTAAGCGTAAGCTGCAGAAAAACCCTGACCGATCACCGTTTCCCGATCACCGCTCACCGCTCATCGCTGACCCCGACGCATGCAACTGATCCTCATCACCGGTCTGTCCGGGTCGGGCAAGAGCGTAGCGCTCAACGTGCTCGAGGACAGCAGCTTTTACTGCGTGGACAATCTGCCAGCGAAGCTGCTGCCTGAACTGGTCGCGTTTCTCACCGCGGCCGGCTATACGCATGTTGCACTCAGCATCGACGTGCGCGGCGGGACTACGCTCACGGAATTACCGCGACAAATCGCAGATCTCAAGCGCGCCGGCGTTGAGGTGAGCGTGTTGTTCCTGGATGCCAAGGCCGATACGCTGATCAAGCGCTATTCGGAAACGCGGCGACGCCATCCGCTTTCCGACAGCGTACTCACCCTGCCCGAATGCATCGCGCGCGAGCGCGAGCTGCTCACGGACCTCGCCGATCTCGCGCACCGCGTCGATACCAGCGACCTTTCCCCCAACACGCTGCGCAACTGGGTCAAGGATTTTGTCGGGCTCGCCGGCTCGGGCCTCACGCTGCTGTTCGAGTCGTTCGGATATAAGAACGGCATCCCGCTCGACGCCGATCTGGTATTCGACGTGCGCTGTCTGCCCAACCCCCACTATGATCCGCAACTGCGGCCGCTTACCGGAAAGGATCAGACGGTGATCGACTTTCTGAACGCCAACCCCGACACGCGGAGGATGCTCGACGACATCCGGCGTTTCGTGGAAAACTGGCTGCCCTCCTTCAACCGCGATAACCGCAGCTATCTCACGGTCGCGATCGGCTGCACCGGCGGGCGGCACCGGTCGGTCTATCTCGCCGAAGTCCTCGCCGGCCACTTCCGCACGCAGACGCCAGTGCTGGTCAGGCATCGGGAATTATCATAGAAGCAGTGAACCACCGCCGTGATCCGATCACTGATCACGGATCACCGTTCACGCCGTTCAACTTATGGCCGCGGCACAACAGGAAATTTTCATTTTTCCCCTCCACACCGTCCTGTTTCCCGACGGCGTGCTGCCGCTCAAAGTGTTCGAGCAGCGCTACCTGGAGATGACCAAGACCTGCCTGCGCGACAATGCGCCGTTCGGGGTCTGCCTCATCCGGGAGGGCCGCGAAATCGGCGCACCCGCCGTGCCGGAAACGGTGGGCTGTCTTGCCACGATTACCCAATGGGACATGCCGCAGCTCGGCCTTTTTCAGCTGGTCACACGCGGCGGCGAGCGCTTCCGTATCCTTGGGACCCGCATTGCGCGCAATGGCCTGATTTCCGCCGACGTCGAGATGCTGCCTGCGGAAGCGCCGGCGGCGGCGATGGACCAGACCTGCCGCGAGGTACTCGCTCTGATCATCGAGAAGGTCGGCGCGGAGAACTTCCCGGCGCCGATCAGGCTTGACGACGGGGCGTGGATCGCCTACCGCCTGGCGGAAATCCTGCCCATCGACACCGCCATCAAACAGCAGCTGCTGGAACTCCAGGACGCGGCGCAGCGCCTCGCCCGTGTACGCCACATCCTCGCCGAACACGGTCTCGCCGGTTAACTATGCTCGTCCGGTTCGCCGAAGTAGCCTGGAAACTCGTGCGCATAGCACGCCGGCGAACTGTAGCCGCCCGCCGCTGCCCGGCCCTGACGCCGCGGCAGGCCGCGCATCTCAAACAGGCGCGTGGCGCGCTCGCGGCAATGCGCGGCATCGAGCGGCGCGAGCGAAGCGCCATCGGCGGCGTAAATCGCCGCCTCCGTGACCACGAAATCCATCGGGATATCGTGCGGCTGCGGGAAAATCGTCGGCAGGCGCGAGAGTTCATAGCTCACACCGATCGCAAGGGGGCGCGGCGCCAACGCGGCCAGCGTGCGGTCGAAATAGCCGCCGCCGTAGCCTAGACGGTAACCCTCGTTGTCAAAACCGTTCATCGGCACCACCGCCGCGTCAGGCAGCAGGATTTCAGTGCCCGCGGGCACCGGAATGTCGTAGACACCAGGGGCCATCGGCGCGCCGGGCCACCACTTGCGGAATCTGAGCGGCGAGCCTTTCGCCACGACTTCGGGCAGCACCGCGGTAGCGCCGCGCTGGCGCCAGTAGCGGATCGCGAAGCGCGCGTCGAACTCTCCCTTGTATGGCCAGCAGAAGCCAACCACCATCCCGGCAAGCATCGGGAAGCTCTGCTCCAACAGTTCGGTAATGCGCTCGTTCCAGTGCCGGCGTGTCTCGCGGTCGAGCGCCGCACGCCGCGCGATCAGCTCCGCGCGCCGCGCTTTGCGCCATAGCTTGATCTCGTTCCAGTCTTTCATGCGCTCGTCCCGCCGTTCTAGTCGTCGCTCCCCCCTTTATACTACGGGAAGGATCATCATGAAAATCCGCAACCGCAACGGAAAATCGATCTTTGGTGATTCAATTGAACCGCCAAGATTCCGTTCAATACGCCCCTGAGGGGTACGCCGACAAAAACAAATCACAGGCTGGCGAGGATGCGCTTGACGGGCGTCGGTATCGCCGCCGCTTGCGCTTCTTCGACAGTCAGCCAGACGTGCGCCGGCTCGGCGGCACGCGGCGCGAGCCGCACGACACGCAGGCGCTGCGGCCGGATGCTAAGCTGGAAGTGCGTGAATGCGTGCGCGAACACGGCCAAAGGTTGCGCCGCGCCGACGGTGGCACCGAATCGCTGCGCGCAGAGTTTTCCCACGTCGTCATTCGGCGCCGCTTCGGGAAAACACCACAGCCCGCCCCAGATGCCTGCAGCGGGCCGTTTCTCGAGCAACACCTCTCCAGCGTGCTGCAATACCAGCATCACGGTTTGCCGGTGGGGTAAAGCCTTCTTCGGCCTGGGCGCGGGAATCCACACCGTCAGCCCTTTGCCGTGGGCGACGCAGCCTGTGGCGAGCGGGCAGGATGAGCAGCGCGGCTGCCGCCGCATGCAGACGCCGGCGCCGAGGTCCATCAGTGCCTGCGTGTACACCTCGACCTTCGCCTTCGGCAGCAGCGATTCAGCCTTGCGCCACAGCGACTTCTCGACACGCTTGTCGCCGGGATACCCGCGAACGCCGAAATAGCGCGTCAGCACGCGTTTCACGTTGCCATCGAGAATCGCGCGCCGTTCACCGAAGGCAAAGGCACAAATCGCGGCCGCGGTCGAGCGCCCGATTCCCGGCAGCGCAACCACGTCGTTGAAACGCGACGGGAACTTTCCGCCCTGCTCATCGCGGATGATCCGCGCGGCGCGGTGCAGGTTGCGCGCGCGCGAGTAGTACCCGAGTCCGCTCCACAACGTGAGCACATCGTCGAGCGGCGCTTGCGCGAGGGATTCAACGCTCGGAAAGCGTGCGAGCCAACGCCGGTAGTACGGGATCACCGTCGCGACCTGGGTCTGCTGCAGCATGATTTCCGACACCCAGATCACATACGGGTCGCGCGTGCCCTGCCACGGCAGATCGTGCCGCCCGTGGCGTTTCTGCCAGGCGATCAGCTTAGCCGCGAAACGGGTCATCGCGAAAAATAGCGGCAACCGCGGGTGGCTGCGAGTGAACGAGCGAATGAGTGAATGAGTGAAGCCCCTCACCCTGTCCCTCTCCCCGGGTATGGGGAGAGGGAATTCTCTCGTTCACCCGTTCACTCCTTCACTCGCTTTCATCAGCGGCCGAACAGGCCTTTGATTCCCTCTTTCAGGCCGCCGCTGCTTTTGGCGCCGTCCTTGGCAGTGCCGCCGC
>Ga0153915_10005704_pt1 | contig 11591 bp, 11 predicted proteins | sample Opewatmetagenome_2_FD_107003 | JGI IMG/M metagenome (GOLD analysis project Ga0153915, IMG submission 107003) | Freshwater wetland microbial communities from Ohio, USA - Open water 3 Core 3 Depth 3 metaG | ecosystem: Environmental > Aquatic > Freshwater > Wetlands | place: USA: Ohio, Lake Erie...
AATTAATTAAAATCGCTCAGGATCATAACCTGGTGATATTTGCTGATGAAATATATGATAAGCTTTTATTCGAAGGCGGGAAGCATATCTCAATCGCTTCACTGAATAGTGAAACTCCGATAATTACTTTCGGCGGCTTATCTAAAAATTATATGGTACCGGGTTTCAGGATAGGTTGGGGTATAGTCAGCGGCAACAGGATGATACTGAAAGATTATATTGAGGCAATAAACAAACTGCTTCGTGCAAGGTTATCTGCCAATCATCCTGAGCAATATGGAATCCCCCCTGCACTCGAAGGCGACCAGTCGCATCTTGAAATTGCAAATAAAAAATTGACCTCAAGAAGAAATATGACGGTTGAAATGCTAAATGACATACCGGGAATTACCTGCGTTAAACCTGAAGGGGCATTCTATGCATTTCCAAAGCTTCATATAAATACATCCGATGATATATTCGTTGCCGGACTAATAAAAGAGACGGGTGTGGTTGTTGTACCGGGCTCCGGTTTTGGTCAAAGACCCGATACGAATCATTTCAGGGTTGTATTCTTACCCCCGGAAGAAATATTGATGAAAGCCTATAAAAAAATTGCCGCTTTCACCGGGAAATTTATTGAAGAACACGAAGCTGTCGGTAAATAAATATCAGTTAAATTAGTAATTAATGGAGAATTCGGGAGCAAATATTCATAATGCCTAAAATTGTACTGGATGGGAAAGAAATTGAATTTACGATAGGACAAACCATCATTGAAGCTGCAAGGGAAAACGGGGTTACAATACCTCACTTCTGCTGGCACCCGAAATTATCAATTTCAGGTAATTGCCGCGTCTGCCTTGTGGAAGTAGAGAAAATGCCTAAACTCGTAATCGCATGTTCTACACTTGCCGCCGATGGAATGGTCGTGCATTCGGCTTCCGATAAAGCGTTGTCTGCAAGAAATGCTGTAATGGAATTTTTTCTTATAAATCATCCCCTTGACTGCCCCATTTGTGATGAAGCCGGGGAATGCAAACTGCAGGAATATGCCTATTCTTATGGTGTAGGAGAAAGCAGATTTGTTGAAGAAAAAGTTCATAAGGATAAAAGAGTACCCCTCGGTCCTTATGTAATGTTTGATGCAGAAAGATGCATCTCCTGCTCCCGCTGTATCAGGTTTTGTGAAGAGATTGCCGGAGAGCCGGAACTAACATTTATTAAACGGGGCGACCGGGTAACAATAGCAACCTATCCCGGCGAAGAGATGGATAATCCTTATTCACTAAATACTACTGATATTTGTCCCGTAGGGGCACTTACTAACCGTGACTTTCGTTTTCAGGCACGTGTGTGGGATATGTCGGCTACAAAATCTATTTGCGTCGGTTGTGCAAGAGGATGTAATACTGAAATCTGGGTGAGAAATAATAAAGTGCTTCGCTTAACCCCAAGACAGAATGAGGAAGTAAATAGCTACTGGATGTGTGATCACGGGAGGATAAATACTTTTAAATTTATAAATGCCGATGACAGAGTGGACGGTCCCTTCATACGAAAAGATGGAGAACTTGTAAAATCAACCTGGGAAGATGCTTTGCCGGCAGCCGCAAAAGAGCTTAAAAAAATAAAAAGTGATGAAATTGCATTTGTTGGTTCGCCTTATGTTACGAACGAAGACAATTATATTTTTGCAAAGTTCGCAAGGAGTATTATAGGTTCAAAACATATAGATTTTATGAGAAAATTTGATCCATCTTTTGAAGATAATATTCTTCGCAGAGGTGATGTTACTCCTAATTCGCTTGGCGCTGAGTTAAGTGGGGTAGTACCTTCCAGAGGAGGATTAAATCTTGAAGGAATCGTCGAGGGAATCAGTAAAGGTAAAATAAAGGCTCTATATCTTATTGAAGATGATTTATTAACTGAAAGACCTGAGCTTGAGGAAATTTTTGCTAAGCTTGATTTGTTAATAATGAATGCAACTAATTTTAATAAGACGACATCTTTGGCTGATATTGTTTTTCCTGCGGCAACTTATGCCGAAAAGAACGGTACAATGGTAAATTTCCAGGGAAGGGTTCAAAGATTGAGACCTGCCGTGGCATTAGCAAATGTTGATAGAGCCATTGAAGGTATGATGCTTAGTCGTCTTGATAAGTTCGGAACTAAGTATGATAAATGGGCTGAACAAAATAAACACGATGCACTTTCAATCTGGAAAATTCTTGTAATGCTCGCAAATGAATTAGGAAGTAAAATGAAATTTGAAATGGCCGAGGAAGTTTTCGGAGAAATGACTAAAACAATCGAAGCTTTTAAAGCTCTCAATTACGATGAAATCGGCGAAACCGGTGTAGAATTAAAAATTAATATTAAAAAAGAGACAGTAAAGGTATAATGGAGCTCTTTCAGTGAATATCTGGGAAATAATAATTATCAGCGGAATAAAAATTCTGATTACAGCAACTGTTATGCTTTTGACGGTTTCTTATCTTGTGTACTTCGAAAGAAGAATAAGTGCCTGGGCTCAAAACAGACTTGGTCCTAACAGGGTAGGCTGGCAGGGAGTATTGCAGCCTTTCGCCGATGTCTTTAAACTTTTGTTAAAGGAAGATATTGTCCCGGTAGCTGCTAATAAAACGATTCATACCCTTGCTCCTATAATTGCTTTATTCGTAGCATTCGCTACATATGCTGTAATTCCTGTTGGAGGTACAATTACTATTTTCGGTTATACTTTCCCGCTCGTGGTAGCTGACATAAATATCGGAATTCTTTATGTACTTGCTTTAACATCGCTTGGAGTATATGCGATTACTCTTGCGGGCTGGTCATCAGGAAGTAAATATTCACTCCTCGGAGGAATAAGGTCATCAGCGCAGATGATATCATATGAAATTTCCATGGGATTTTCTGTAGGTGGAGTTCTGCTTCTTGCCGAATCCCTTCGTCCCTACGCGATCGTTCAATCACAGGGTTCATGGTTATGGAATGCCTGGATTCAACCGATAGGATTTATAACTTTTGTGGTTTCAGCCTTTGCCGAAACTAACCGCCTGCCTTTTGATCTTCCGGAGGCAGAGCCTGAACTTGTAGGAGGATTCCATACGGAATATAGCAGTATGAAATTTGCAGGATTCTTCCTTGCAGAATATGCGAATATGATAATTGCCGGCGCTATGATTGTAACACTTTATCTTGGAGGTTTTAATCTTCCTTTTATAGATATTTACTCCCTGGGACTATCCCAGGCTTTAATTATAATAATACAGGTTTTGGCTTTTCTGATGAAAACAGCCGCTTTACTTTTCTTTTTTATCTGGGTAAGATGGAGCCTTCCAAGATTCAGATATGATCAATTGATGAACTTGGGCTGGAAAGTGATGTTTCCATTATCTTTGATCAATATTATCTGGGTGGCTGCTTTGATTATGATATTTAAACTTTGATTAATTGAACTTTTATTACATATTTAATGATTCATAAAAAACATACGTTTATCCTGAATTTTCGGAGATTTGATGGCTGTTAAGAGAAGAGAAAGAGATTTAACATTCTGGGAAAGAATCTATATTCCCGAAATTGTAAGAGGACTCGGCCTAACATTAAAAAATATGTTGAAGCCGAAATTTACAATGCAATACCCGGAGGAAAAGTTCATTCCTGCTGCTTCCTATCGCGGGCGGCCGGTACTGGTGATGGAAGAAAATGGTGAAGAAAGATGTGTTGCGTGCGGACTTTGTTCAAGAGTTTGCCCTTCGCTCGCAATTGAAGTTCAGGCAGGGGAAACAGATCGTGAAAAAGAACGGTTCCCGCAAAAATTTGAAATAAATATGATTCGCTGCATTTTTTGCGGATTTTGTGAAGAAGTATGCCCGGAAGAGGCTATAGTTATGAGTAAAGATTATGAATTAGCTTTTACTAACAGAGAAGATGCTGTGTACGGAAAAGATAAGTTATTGGTGCCGGTTCATCAACTGCAGGATAGAATTGATTTTCTGAGGAGCTACAAATAGTTATAGAAGTTCTTTTTTTGTAGTTAACTTCTTATGGTTATAAAACTATATATATTTTTACTGCTTATTTTACCAGCTGCAGTTTCAGGACAGGTCCTGCAGGAAAATGGTTATAAATTGTTCTATCCGGAAAATATTTCCTCAAATTCCACCTTTGATATTTCAATTGTAGCATCAAATCCATACAATAATAATGCAACACTGGAATTATATTTTGTTCTCCCCGGGAGAATTACATTTAAAAATCTTCTCCTCCATTCAGTGTATAATGAAACAAATATTCCATGTAATCAGATTAATATTGAAGGTATTTCAGGTGAAGTGTATAAAGCAGTTATATCACTTTCTAAGAACAATATTTCATCAAAGACATATTTTCAATTATTATTCAGCTTTAAAGCAGAGAATGCAAAAAATGTAAACTTTCAGTTCTCCGGAATATTCAAAGCAAAGGGGAAAACCGCCGGTTATATTCAAACCTCTGATAATTTTGATTCTGATGATTCACTGAAGTTGGCTTCGGTTCCCTTACAATTTTATAAATCTCAAAAGTATGCAGTTAATGCGATATTGTTCAATCCCGGTTCAGAAATGAGTATTAATTTGACTGATGTCGATGTTAATACTCTTCTTACAGAGTTCTGGATTAAAATAAATGGTCCAAATAATAATTTTTTGACAATTATAAACAAACAAACCAACAAAAATCTTTTCGATATTTCCACAAATCCTTTTCAGATGATTACTGTGAAATCGGAAAATCATTCTAATGAAGAAGTTATAAATCCTTATTTTTTATCAGGTGGAACGTGGTATCATATTGCGGTTTTCATTTCCTTTAATACGGGAGATATTAGTTTTTACTGTAATAATACTCTGATTAATGGAAACAAGATGACTGCCTTTTTAAAAGCGGGTGACCTTATCTGGAAATTTGAAAATAACTCGCAGGATACAAATTTTATGCTCGATATATTCCGGGCAGTTGCACTCAATAACAATATTAACGTTTCGTTTTTGAATAAAAACTATCTTAATTTTATCGCAGATAGTTCAAGGGTGCTTTATCAATTTAATTTTGATAATGAAGATGAATTATCACTGGCGGAAGGAAGAATTAACCTGTCATATAGTTCTGTCAATTTTGTAAAATCTGATGCCCCTATATTTGCCCGCGCGCCCGAATTAAACATTGAAGTGCTTGGAAATTCATATGAATTGACATGGAACGGCGGCGACTATAAGCAGGCCAGAGTGTATGTTCTTGAAAAATCAGTGAATAATTCCGACTATACACAGGTTTCAATTATCCAGCCTGAGAATTATCACGAGAAAAATTACTCGATACTGGATGAAAAAGACCCGGACGCCGAAGTAGTATATTATAGAGTAAAACAAATTAATTTTGACGGTAATGTCGTTTATTCCTCCCAGGTGAAAATAGGCCAGGGAGTTACTGAACCATTTGTTCTTGAGCAAAATTATCCGAATCCCTTTAATCCCCGAACAAGTATTGTATTAGATTTGCTGGAGGACTCGGATGTTGATATTACGATCTTTAATCTTGAGGGTAAGGAGATTGCAAAATTATATAAGGGTTTCTTAGCAAGAGGGGAACATAAATTTTCCTTCGATGCGTCAGAACTTCCATCAGGAATTTATCTTTATAAAGTGTCTACTCCAAATTATTCGGATACTAAAAAAATGATTCTTACAAAGTAACAACTTAAATATTTACTTTTGCATTTAGCTTCTAATTTATAATGGGTTAAAAGGGAAAAATGCTTTCAAAAAATTATTCAAGCGCAACTTTTGGCATAAATGCCTACCTTGTTGAAGTGGAAACCAATGTTGAAAAACAAATCCCTTCATTTACAATAGTCGGATTACCGGATAATGCTGTAAAAGAAAGCCGGGAAAGGGTTACAACAGCGATAAAAAATAACGGACTGGAATTTCCTAAAAGAAAAATAACGGTGAATCTTGCTCCAGCTGATGTAAAAAAAGAGGGGACCTCATTCGATCTGCCTATTGCCGTCGGATTACTTTCTGCTACTTCGGTTATTAAAGAATTTGAAACTGAAAAGATAATTTTTCTCGGTGAACTGGCACTTGATGGTAAGCTAAGACCGATAAAGGGTGCTCTCCCGATCTCAGTTGAAGCAAAGAGAAGGGAAATTAAACGTATTATCCTTCCCGCCGAATCGGCAGTTGAAGCTTCTATTGTAGACGGGATCGAAGTTTTCGGGATGGAAAACTTATCGGAGGTTATTCAGTTTCTGAATGGAGAGATTAAGAAAGAAAGAATTGTAACTGATATTAGTAAGTTGTTTGGGAAAATAAATCAGTATCATATTGATTTTTCTGACGTAAAAGGACAGGAAAATGTAAAACGTGCTCTCGAGGTTGCAGCCGCCGGTGCTCATAATATTCTGATGATTGGTCCTCCCGGTTCGGGCAAGACAATGCTTGCAAAAAGAATACCTACTATCCTTCCCCCGCTTACATTTGATGAGGCCCTTGAAACAACGAAAATTCATTCAGTTGCAGGTATACTTCCGAAAGATCAGGCTCTGGTTACAGAGAGACCCTTCAGGAGTCCGCACCATACAGTTTCAGACGCTGCCCTTGTAGGTGGGGGATCATTCCCGCGCCCGGGTGAAGTTTCCTATGCACATTTTGGAGTTTTGTTCCTGGATGAATTACCCGAATTTAAAAAGAATGTGCTTGAAGTTTTGCGTCAGCCATTGGAAGATGGAAAGGTGACTGTAAGCCGCTCTAAATTATCGGTGGAATTTCCTGCGAATTTTATGCTCGCTGCTGCTATGAATCCCTGTCCCTGCGGTTATTATACGGATCCTGCTAAAGAGTGTACCTGTGCACCTCCACAGATTCAAAAATATATGGCGAGAATATCAGGTCCTTTATTGGACAGAATCGATATCCATATTGAAGTTCCTGCAGTTAAATACAAAGAATTATCTTCTGAGGCAACAGGTGAAACATCAGTCAGCATCCGTGAGAGAGTTATAAAAGCGAGAGAAATTCAATTGCAAAGATTTAAAGGCTTAAAAAATATATTTAACAACGGCGATATGGGATCTAAAGAAATAAGACAATTCTGCAGACTTGATTCAGCAGGTTCCGAATTGATGAAGATGGCTATGACTAAACTCGGATTCTCCGCCCGGGCTTACGATAGGATTCTGAAAGTAAGCAGAACTATCGCTGATCTTGAAAATTCGGAAAATATTTTACCCCAGCATATCAGTGAAGCAATTCAATATAGAAGTCTTGACCGGGAACTCTGGAAACATTGAGTTTTAATCCTGTTTTGGAAGTAACACCTTATTGCACTTCTATTTAATTGAAATCGGCATCCTTAAATTGATATCATATCCATTTTTCTATCAATTAAGGCTGTAAATTTTACAGTTTTTGGTTGAGTGGAAGTATATAAAGTGTAGAGCAATTTGCTTTTTAATTAAATGGATAAATAATTATATTATAAGTTTGTTATTCTTCAATAATGTTTCGAATTTCTTATAAAACACTACTTAACGCCCCCTTTCTTATTTGCATTTTATTTTAAATAGAAATATATTTGTTGCTCGTTTCGAAAAACGGGCGGACGCCGGAGTTGGAGAGCCGGGGCGGACTGTAAATCCGTTGGCTGACGCCTTTGGGGGTTCGAATCCCTCGCCGCCCACAGCTTATTAGTAGTGTTAAGGGAATGACCTTTTGAAGATTTCCCTATTTTTTTGTGCAAACTTTTTAGCAGATGTTCTTAAAAAATTTGGTTGAGTATATATGTACACTCGTCCCGGCTTCAGGTGTGTTTATAAAAAATTTGATATCTTATAAAAAAGTTAAGAAAAGTTGCGGGAGTAACTCAGTTGGCTAGAGTCACAGCCTTCCAAGCTGTTGGTCGCGGGTTCGAGTCCCGTCTCCCGCTCAATGAGTTATAAGACATATATCTTAAATAGTCAGACAGCAGAAAGATATTATATCGGTTCTACTGAAGATTTAGAAGAAAAAAAATCTGCATAATAATAGTAGCACAGCTAAGTGAACAAAAAAATATCAGTAGTAGGTTCTTATACATTTTGAAGAGTCTGTCACCGGAAGTCAGGACGGAGAGATTATTAGAATCATTTAGAAGAATCTAAAGATTCGGGAGTCAGAAAATATTAGATCAGTTTATTGGAATCATTCGGCTTTGGCTTACTGCTGACGTAGCTCAGTTGGTAGAGCACATCCTTGGTAAGGATGAGGTCACCGGTTCAATCCCGGTCGTCAGCTCTAGTAAATGCTCCTGCAAGAGCATCTTAGTAGGAACCATTAAATACTCATACTGCAGGAATTCATAATTAGAGATTACCAAAAGATAAATTATCATGAGAGAAATAATAACCTTAGAATGCACAGAGTGTAAAAGAAGAAATTACACTACAACTAAAAATAAAAGGCTGCATCCCGGAAGAGTTGAATTTAAAAAATACTGCCGCTGGGATAAAAAGCACACTATTCATAAAGAAACAAAATGATTTTGCTACGTCAGTAGCTCAATTGGCTAGAGCAGCGGTCTCCAAAACCGCAGGTTGGGGGTTCGAGTCCCTCCTGACGTGCAATGAGTTAATATAGGAAAGCTCTCAGAATGAAAGAAAAAATTGTAAACTTCTTTAAAGATGTAGTTAAAGAAATGAAAAAGGTAACCTGGCCGACTACCGATGAATTGAAAGATTCAACGGTGATTGTCATCGTTGTCTGTCTAATTATCGCTGCATTTACCTATGTAATAGATATGGCTATTAACCAGATATTTAAAGGAATATTTTAGTCAGCATAATTATGGAATTTAAGTGGTATGTAGTTAGAACTTTTTCCGGTCACGAGAACAAAGTGAAATCTCTCCTTGAAAACGAACTCGGAGACAACGAAAAGTTACGTGAAAAAATTCAGGAGATTCTTGTGCCTACGGAAAAAGTATTTGAGGTTAAGGACGGCAAGAAAAAGAGCAGAACTAAAAATTTTTTCCCCGGGTATATTCTTGTTAAAGTTGACCTTGACAACCAGGTCAAAGAATTTATTCTGAACACACCCTCGGTTATGAGTTTCCTTGGTACTAAAAATAATCCCAATCCTTTGCAGCCGGAAGAGGTAAAAAGGATAGTTGGAAGAATTACACAGGATGAAAGTAGCGAAAGGATGGAGACTATTTTCAGAACAGGTGACCTTGTTAAAATAATAGACGGCCCGTTCAATAATTTCACCGGTACTATTCAGGAAGTCAATGAAGAAAAAATGAAGATAAAAGTTATGGTCTCTATTTTCGGTAGGAAAACACCGGTTGAAATTGATTTTGTTCAGGCGGAACTTGAAAAATAATTTTATCGATAGGTAACATCTATGGCAAAGAAAATAAGTGGATTTATCAAATTGCAGATTCCGGCAGGTAAAGCTAATCCTTCACCACCGGTAGGTCCGGCGTTGGGACAAAAGGGAGTTAATATCATGGAGTTCTGTAAACAGTTTAATACAAGGACTCAGGATAAAGAAGGATTGATTATTCCTGTTGTAATTACTGTTTATGTCGATAAATCCTTTACTTTTATAACCAAGACTCCTCCTGCAGCGGTTCTTTTAAAACGTGTTGCAAAAATTGAGAAAGGTTCAGCCGAACCTCATCGTAATAAAGTAGCGAAGGTTACTAAAGCTCAGGTTAAAGAAATAGCTGCAATGAAAATGCCTGATTTGAATGCTTTTGATATTGACCACGCTATGAGTATGGTTGCCGGCACGGCAAGGAGTATGGGAATTACAGTAGAAGAATAAAAATTTATATTGATGGTGTGAATAATGCAAAAAACCAAAAGAACAAAAGAAATACTTAAATCCGTTGATACTAAAAAAGAGTATTCAATTATTGATGCCGTAACTGCACTGAAAACTAATTCAAAAGTCAAATTTGTTGAATCGCTTGACTGTGCTGTAAGACTTGGTGTTGATCCCAGACATGCCGATCAAATGATTCGGGGTACAGTTTCACTTCCAAATGGGACCGGGAAGGAAGTAAAAGTACTTGTAATAGCCAAGGGTAATAAAGCTCAGGAAGCTCTTGATGCAGGAGCCGAATTTGCAGGATTTGATGAATACCTTGAAAAAATTAAAGGTGGATGGGCGGATGTGGATGTAATTATTGCTACACCGGATGCAATGGGTGAACTCGGAAAGCTTGGTAGAATTCTGGGACCTAAAGGGTTAATGCCTAATCCTAAAAGCGGAACGGTGACCCAGGATGTTGCTGCAGCGGTCAAAGAAACAAAAGCAGGTAAAATAGATTTCAGAGTTGAAAAAGCCGGTATCGTTCACACGTCTGTTGGTAAAATGAATTTTGAAGCAGAAAAATTAGCAGAAAATGTCAGGACTTTTCTTAATACGATCGTTAAACTGAAACCTGCGTCTGCTAAAGGTCAATATATTAAAAGTATATATCTTTCCAGTACCATGGGTCCTGGACTGAAGATCAGCAAAGAAGAAATTGCATAAGTTTTAAAGATTTTACGCACTCAAAAAATGCTTCTAGCCGATCCGATTATAAATATAAATCAGATACGGGAGAAAAATGAAAAAGGATGAAAAGGTAAATATCGTTGCGGAGGTAAAAAAGCTAATTGATGATTCCAATGCGGTATACCTCACTGATTATTCGGGAGTTACTGTTTCGGAGATAAATGAAATCCGGAAGGAGTTCCGGAAAGAGGGAGTTAAATATAAGGTATTTAAGAATACTTTATTTAAAAGGGCCCTCGCAGACAGCGGTAAGTACTCCAGGCTTGCCAATCATTTGATCGGGATGACGGGGTATGCGTTTGCAGCTGCTGATAATCCGGTTGCTCCTGCAAAGGTTATCAAGAAATATTTTGATAACATTCAGAAAATGTCCTTGAAAGCCTGCTACATTGAAAATCAATACTATGATGGAAGCAGTTTAAATGAACTGGCTTCTCTTCCATCAAAGAAGGAATTAATAGCAGGAATTATAGGCAGTCTGAATGCACCTGCTTCAGGAATAGTTGGAGTAATTAATGCAGTTATGAGAAATCTCGTTAGTGTTATTGATGAGATTTCTAAACGTGAAGCAGCATAATTTTATTTAAAAAAGAAAATTATTAGGAGAAACGTAAAATGTCAGAAAAAGTAAAACAAGCACTTGAACTAATTAAAGGATTTACTCTCTTAGAAGCAGCTGAATTGACAAAAGAATTGGAAAATGAGTTTGGGGTTACAGCAGCGGCTCCTGTTGTTATGGCTGGCGGTACGAACGCTGGAGGTAGTACAGCTCCGGTTGAGGAAAAAACAGAATTCGATGTTATCCTCGAAACGGTCGGAGATAAAAAAATAAATGTGATTAAAGTAGTAAGAGCCCATACTGGTTTAGGCCTAAAAGAAGCTAAAGATTTAGTTGATTCGGCTCCGAAACCTGTAAAAGAAGGTATTTCTAAAGAAGAAGCAGAAAAACTCAAAAAAGAGTTTGAAGAAGCCGGTGCAACCGTTCGGATAAAGTAAATCACACTTGTTGTTGAATAT
>Ga0153915_10005705_pt1 | contig 11591 bp, 6 predicted proteins | sample Opewatmetagenome_2_FD_107003 | JGI IMG/M metagenome (GOLD analysis project Ga0153915, IMG submission 107003) | Freshwater wetland microbial communities from Ohio, USA - Open water 3 Core 3 Depth 3 metaG | ecosystem: Environmental > Aquatic > Freshwater > Wetlands | place: USA: Ohio, Lake Erie...
CATAACATGACTATGGACTTCGACGCGCAGCTAAGCCAGATTGAAGACATCAACATCGGCGGGACGAATTACCATACATATCACGTCATTGAGACGCCGACCCCGAGTAGTGGCACAATTGGTGGCAGCGAACTCTGGTACGCCCCCGCCGTCAAGAGCTACGCGCGCTGGTATGTCACAGCCTCAACGGCGGACTTCGTCCTCGGGGGCTTCCTGAACTTGACATCGCACTCATTCGCACCACCGCCATTCCAGGTGACGATGAACCTGAGTCCGCAGATCGTGAACCCTGGCGGTTTCCTGGACGTGACCGGCATCATGGGCATGCAGGGCACCGCAATCATCAGGACGCCGTGGAACGAGTCTTCATGGAGCACACCGACAGGCGGCTCGGGCGGCTATTCATTCATGATAAGGGCGCCGACGAGCGATGACAATACGCCCTGCAACGCGGATGTCGGTAGCTTCGGAGTCCTGATCGAGGCAGTCGACCCTGTGGATCGAGTAGCCTACAATGCATCGACCATCGTGCTATTGGTGCCGGACCTTTCAATCAGCCAGACCGACCTGAGCTTCTCCTCGCCGCCGCAGGTCGGAGTACCTACAACGATCAGGGCGGTTGTCCACACATCGCCTGATGTCGGAGTCTACAACACCGTCGAAGTGAACTTCCTGGTTGACGGCGCATTCCTGACCTCGGACTCATTCGGACCAATGCTTCCGAGCAGTCAGCACATGTTCACAGGCGCATGGACCCCCACACCGGGGACGCACTCCATCGCGGCCATGGTTGATCCGCGTGACCTGATCCGGGAGAAGGATGAGGGCAACAACTACGCAGAGATCGGCGCCGCCACCTCGCTTCCGGATTTCGTGCCCTGGAATATCACAGTCAGCGATGGGGGATTAGTGCACTACGATGACCCCGCCACGGTCGGTTTCGCCACACCTTTGCTCAGCGCGAATTGGGGGGAGACGCTCGCGATTTCCTTCGGTATCAGGAATGCGGGCATCATCACATACGCTGGCGATGTCAGAGTCATCATCGAGGAGACGCAGGGGCTCAGAGGCCCGCCAATCTCCCCGCCCTTCTACGATCAGACCGTCAACGTGTCCCTGCCTGGCAATACCGTTGCTGATTATCCGCTCGCCTCTTGGCCAATCCCGCAGTCGCACAGCTCCTATTTCTTCAACCTGACAGTCGATCCTGACAGTGTCATAGTCGAGTCGTTCGAAGGCAACAACACATTCGCGATCCGCGTATCGGTGGGCGCACCGGATATGACCGTCAGCGTCATAGGTCCGAGCAAAGTCCCACTTGGTGGCGGAGGGGCGGCCTCGATCACCATCGGGAATTCCGGGGACAAGCCCAGTCCCTCTACTAGCCTGGAGATCAGGAACGCGTCGAGCGGGAGCGCTATCGGGAGCATTCCAGTTAGTCCGATGAACCCAGGAACGACCAACACGTTGAGCTATTCCGTCGGATCATTGACTTCCGCGACGGGCACCGTCTGTCTCAAATTCGCCATCGACCCAGCGAATACGATCCAGGAATCTAATGAGTCAAATAACGAATTCGAGTGGTGCTTCGAGGTCATGGCGCTTCCGGAGACGACTATGAATTTCAATGGGGCGGTTTTTGTTGGAGTGACCCATACATTCATCAAGAGTGCGACGGACATCGAGTTGACATCGCATGACAATAGTGGAACCGGAATTGCCCGCACGCAATACAGCATCGATGGCGGTGATTGGGTGGACTATTCCGCGGGCACGCCCTTCCATATAAACGTCCAGGGGCTGCACCAAGTCCGTTTCAACAGCACCGACAACATTGGCGGGGCGGAAGCGATTGAAGCCGAAGCTCTGTTCGTCGATGACATCGCGCCGATTACGACCGCAGTCTGGAATGGGACCGCAGTCATTCTCAGCGCTTCAGATGCAGGGTGCGGGAACAATGCGACCTTCTACAGCCTGGACTCGACAACATTCATGCCTTACGACGAGCCCCTCGTGGTGACGGGCGACGGAGAGCATAAAGTCAGATTCTACTCCGTCGACAGACTCGGGAACGTCGAGAATCAAGGTAGTTATTCGTTCATCATTGGCGGGACTTCCGGTGCCGGTGGGGCGGGAGAGAACTATAAGCCCTACATTGCCGCGGCTTTCGCGATAGTCCTCTTGGCGTTCTTCCTGCTCCTGAGGCGGGATGACAAGAGGCGCGATCTCCTCCTTGCCGCCATGGTGTTCATCCTTGCTGAAATCGTCACGGGCGTCGCATCCCTGGGAGTCGACGCGCTTGCTTACTCACCCTCCACGGGTAAATCACTCAGCCTCTACATCGACTTGATAATCCTCATCATCGGGATGACCACACTTTGGGTCATGCACAGGTCATATGGTGCAAAGGAAGACGCGGAACATCCCACAGAAACACCACCCGAGGAAAAGGCTTAAACCGATTCCGTTTGTGCCGCCAGCGTGGAACACAGGTTCCGTCACCTGCTCGTGATACAGACGCTGCTGTCGCTCGCGGCATCGTCGGCGGGCACGTTCGGCATCGTCTACCTCGCGAAGGATGGTTTCGCGCCCGGCCAAGGCTTCTCATTCGCTGAGGCGCCGCTATTCTATCTGTTCGGATTCCTGTTCGCGGCATTGTTCTGCGGCGTCATGTCTTGGAGGCCGTCGATCCGCGCGAAGACCTCCATGGCCCTTGGACTCCTGTCCCTCGGCATAGCCTATGCAGGAATGGCGGTTCTACACGGCTATGTCCTGATCACGGTTATCCCGTTCTTCTACGGGATATCGATCCCGCTGTTCTACCTCCCATTCAACGCACTCATAGTCAAGAGGACAAAGCCCGAGAACCGCGGGATGCGCTTGGGGGTGCAATTCCTTGTTGTGACCGTCGCAGGCGTGATCGCTCCGTCCCTCGCGGGCCAGATCATCGGTGCCTCAGGCTACGTGACGCTCTTCGCGTTTGGATTCGTGTGCCTGCTCGTGGACGCCGTCCTGGTTCTGCTCGTCATCGACAGGAACAATGAACTCGTTTTCCGGATCAATTATGGCAGTTTCGGCAGGAGGAACGTGGCGGCGATGTTCTTCGAGGGCTGCTACGAGGGGCTCTCGTTCTCTCTGATCTCTTTGATAACCCTGCTGTTCGTGACAGGCGAGAAGGAGCTCGGCTACATCTTCTCTGTATTCGCCTTGGCGGGAGGCGGCATGATGCTCGTCCTCGGATTCATGTCCGATAGGATTCGAAGGCGGCACCTCTTCATGTGGGCGGGGGCGGTAATGTCCAGTGTCTTCGCCCTGATGGTCTCCCTCGCGCCGAACCTCGGGTCCTTCGTGGCGGGGAACAGCTTGCTGCAGCTTACAGGCAGCATCGCCCCACTATTCATATTCGCGATGATGGCGGACATCGGCGAGGATGATCCCGCCAGCGTCTCTGCGACAAGGGAGGTGCTACTGAACTCGGGCAGGGCTTTCTCGCTCTCGATCTATTTCATCGCAGCGGTCGCGGGTGCAAGCATCCAGGCGGCATTCATCGCAGCATCGATCTACCTGCTGCTGATGCTGACCGGCAAAGGGAGTGGAAAGTCGAATGTCCCGAAGAACCGATGATCTAGAGGACGATGGTCAATTAAAGATAATGCGAAAAGAGCATCAAGTGATGGCGGTTTCGGAGCTATGAGGTCGACCCATTTGAACTGGACGAGGCCTGCGGTCATTATGGCGGTCTGCGCGGTCATGGCGGTTACGACCATCCAGCCGGTCCGGGGATCCGGATGGACCGTGGAGGTGTCGGACCACATGCCCCGGGCGCTGTTTCGCGCCTCGGCGGTCTGGGCGGGATTCGATGCGCTCGTATTCGGCGGGACCGATGACATCGACGTTTTCTCCGCTGTCCTCTACTATGGCCTCTCGAGCTCCGATCCAATCGTCAAAGGACACCTCACCGATGCTACGATGACCTCTCCAGCCATCTGGGACGGCCAGTACGCCTTCATTTTCGCGGGGCAGAACAGAAGTGAGATGCAGTCCCGTGTCTTGCGCTACGATCCCAGCACCTCCCTTACGAAGGTGATGTCTGCCAGACTCCCGACGACGCGAATCGGCGCGTCAGCCGTCTGGGATGGGCACGACGCGTTCATATTCGGTGGACACAACGGAACTGCGATTGAGAAGAAGATCTACAAGTATAACACAACGACCGACACATTCACGCTGATGTCCGCTGAGCTTCCTGTGGGCTCAGGGGGAAACTCCGCCGTGTGGACCGGGACGAGTATCTATATCTTTGGTGGCAAGACGGGCGCGGGCGCCAGCGGCCAAATCCTGAAGTATGACCCCCTCGCGGATACCATGACCAAGATTTCCGCGACCTTGCCCAGTCCCAGGTTCCATACCTCGGCGGTCTGGACAGGGGAGGATGCATACATCTTCGGCGGCAACGACGGTGTGCATGCCCTCGCGGACATCGTCAGGTTCAATCCCGCCACCGGCATGGTCGAGCAGCTCGCTGAGAGGCTGCCAGGCCCGCGCGAGATGACCACCGCCGTTTGGGCAAAGAACCGTGCCTACGTATTCGGCGGGTTGAGCGACGTGATACTTCCGCTGGATGAGATAGTCAGGATGCAGCCGCTCGTGAAACCCAAGACTGACTGGTCCGCTCTCCAGATCGGCATCATCATCGCTGTGGCGGTGCTGGTTGTGGTCGCAATCGCCAGCTTGTCGCTCAGGAAGAAACCAACCTGAACCGGGAGTGACCAGCGCACCGCGCTCCTCATCCGAAGATAATCAAGGGTACATCTGAGGGTACGAAGACCCAATAGCCCTCTCCCGCGGCAAGCTTGAAGCTGTCAGGTGCCTTTTGCAGATAGTACGGGGCGGCGTTCGCATCAAAGGTCTCGACAATCACTCCTGGAAGTCCCGTTGCAGCTTTGAGATCCGCCACGGTGTAGGATGTGTTGAACGACGGATACCCAACCATATTCCATCCTTGACGCAGGTTCAGGATTGTCGATCTTTCAGGGTAGCCTGTCAAGTTGAAATCGCAGGTGGCCGTGACGTTGATCCAGAAGCCCATCGTGTTGTCCAAACGAATGATGTCGTTGTATCCCCTCGATGGGTCGTAGGACTTCCAAGGATCCACAGAATCGAGCGAATCGTACCGCCGGACGTAGTCGTAGCACCCGGACAGCGAGCTCAGCACGACCTCGATACGGTCGTCCAGAAGCTTGATTGGGTATGACATGAACCGATGACCCGGAGCGAGTGAGAGAGTATAGTTGATCAAGACCGGGAGCTGTTGGCATTCTATGTTATTGTCCTCTCTGCTCTCGACAATGCTGTTGTCTGGGTCTGCAAAGACGCAAATATTATGCATCCCCGGCGAATCGGCATTCCACGAAGCAATAGTGAAACCGATGCCGTCGGGACTCGAGATGAGCGGAATCACGTGGTCAACGTCTATCCGATTGGATCCGGAGGGCATGCCGTCATAGAATCTGACAACCACATTGACGGCGTCCGCAGAACCGATGTTTCTGGGCATCGCCCATATCTCAACTTGCGTGCCGACCATTACCGGCATGGACGGGTGGATACTCACATCTCCACGTCCCAGGAGAAGATCAGGAAACAATGGGGCGAGTTTGGTGACATAGGCGTCTCTGTTGGGATCAATAGTTGTGTCGAACGCGCCCGGCGTGATTGGGAAATCGGTGGAGTTCGTGATGCCCGTCACAAAAATCTCACCTATGGGGGTGACGGTGAGGAAGTTCAGGTATCCTTCCGTCCCGCTCCCGCCAAGGTAGGTGGAATTCTTGAGGAAGCCGGTCTCATTCAGTTCGGACACGAACGCATCCATGAGGCCGTTGTAAGAACCGTCAAGGGCGTCGGGCGTCACGGGGAGGTCGTCCGAATCGGTGCTGCCGGTTATATAAGCGTGCCCTGCAGCGTCGACCGCAATCGCGTTCCCATATTCGTCCTTCCCACCGCCAAAGAAGGTCGAGTAGATTAGCGAGTTACTGCTAGAATTCAACTTCGTGATGAAGGCGTCGTCGACACCTCCATTGAAGATGGAGTCGTACGCACCGGGAGTCACCGGGAAGTTGGATGAGATTGTCGAACCCGTGATGTAGGCCAGCCCCGAGGAGTCAGCCGCGATGCTGAGCCCGACATCGTATCCACTTCCTCCCAAGAATGTGGAATAGACTAGGGAACCGCCCAAAGCGCCGACCACCGTAACAAAGACGTCGGATTCGCCGCCCTGTGTTGTATCGAATGCTCCGGGAGTGGTTGGGAAGTCGGCTGACCAGCTGCCCCCCGTCACATATACGTTCGTGGCGGCATCCAGTGCAATCGAATAGGCGAAATCCGCATCGTTCCCGCCAAGGAATGTGGAGTAGATGAGATACGATCCTGAAGTGTGCATCTTCAATACGAACGCATCCGAATCACCGGAGTTGTATAAGACGTCGAATGCCCCGGGCGTCGTTGGAAAGTCGGCCGAGCCGGTTATGCCCGCAATATAGACAGAATCCCCGGCATCAACCGCCACTGTTGGCCAAGTGTCGTTATCCGCCCCGCCGATGTATGTTGAGAACAGAAGAGCGTTCCCATATTGGGCCAGCTTCGTCACGAATCCATCGGAATTGCCATGATTCGTCCTGCTGAACGCGCCAACGGTCGTTGGAAAGTCGGACGAGAGTGTGTCGCCTGCGACATATACATGGCCCATATCGTCCAGAGTTATGGAGAGACCTCTATCGAAACCACCGCCGCCGATATAGGTGGAGAATTCCAATTCACTCCCGTTTGCGCTCAGCATCGTCACATAGGCGTCATCCGTCCCGCCGAGCGTCGTGTCATAGACTCCTGGTGTAGTGGGGAAATCGATTGACCGTGTCTGCCCGGTCACATAGGCCTTTCCCCTGTCATTCACCTTGATGGAATAGCCACGGTCCCAACCGCTCCCGCCAAGGAAGGTCGAATAGATCAGGGGATCGATGGTCAGGAGTGAAGTCCCATCCCATCCCGCGCAATCAAAGCCGTAGGAGTTGGAACCTCGGAGTGAGAAGCCGCATCGGACATCCGCCCCGCCTTCCTGGTAAGAATACGGTGCGGAGTCCCTGATTTCGCCGAGCGCGGTCACAGCCGTTATCCCGTCCGCTCCGACTTCGAGAGACTGCACTCCCTGGTATTGCAGACTGATTGCCCGAAGGTTTGTCCCAGGGCTCAGGATGAATTCGTATTTCATCCCGTGCTCTGTTGGGCGGTAGATGAGGTCGATGCCGTCGTACAAGTCCTCGTAAACGACCTCTCTGAAACTGGGGACATCGACTCTCCATTCACCAGGATCATTCCCGAGAAAGAAGTTGCTGAGGAAAGGCGCGCGCTCTCTGCCCGCCGGTCTGACCGCGTTCGCCCCTTCGAATCGCAGGAGGTACGCGACTGACCTGGCGGGCCCTAATGTGCTGAGTTGAGCTGGACGAGAGATTTCTAGGTTCTGACCGTTCTGCCCTTTCCCTCCTACGCTCTCTATCTCATCATATAGGGCGAACATCACGCCATCATCGCGGAACGCCGCTGATGGATTCCCCGCCGCGTAGTATCGCACACCGTCGACGACCTGACCCGCGTTCTCGACGACATAGCCGCCGGATGGGCCTTGGATGTTCGCTTCCTCAGAGGAGGTCATGCCTCCCCCATCGCTGGATGAATCCGCGCTCCGTGACATCGGGAGCAACGACAAACCTGCGGTGAGAACGTAGGCAACCATGATCGAGACCGTCAAGATGCGTCTCGAACCCCCGAAGCGATCCACATCATTCATCTGATCCGTGCGAAACACTCCCCAAACGCGGGCGGATGTCTACCTGTCGATTCTCTATTTAGCAGTTTCATATGCAGCGTCAGTTGATATTCTGGGGACACCCTTTAAGTAGCCCTCAAAGACATTGTGACGCCGGAAGCCCAGATGAAGAAGAAGGTGACGAAGCCCCTGTTCAAGGTCAACAAGAAGGTGCACGTGGTGCACTTGAACGTCGGTTCAGGCTATGTCACGTACTTGGAGGAGGATTGCAGGCAGGGGGACGTCCGCGTCAAGGGCATTCCGATCGAAACCTCAACTAGGAAGAAGGCGGCACGGAATTAAGAGACAATTCGCTCGAATCTTGAGGATGCTCGACTCGGAAGTCGAATCTTCTATCTTGATCTAGAATCTCTGCGTTTCACTTCGCTCTTCCTCATCTTCATGATGAATGAATAGGGGATCTCCTTTGCCAACGCGAATTCCTCCTCGCTCCAGCCACAAAGGTACGGTATCTTGGACTTTTCTTTCTCCGACATCCGACGCACATCCAGTACGCCTTGCTCCACGAACCTCTCGAGGACGAATCCGTGCTCGATGAGCGGGTTGATCGTCTGCGAGAGCGTCCTGGCGAAGCCCCACATCTTCACTGATGGCCCGCCCTTGTAGGCCCATGTCCATTTCTCCAAGCTTGGCCATGAGAGGTAGTCCATGGAGATGCTCTCGTCTTTGACCCCTCTGATTCTGTAGGAAAGAATCAGGTGGAATGGATTACCAATGCACAGCACGAAATGACCACTTGGCTTGAGGACCCGAGCCGCCTCGCGATACGCGCTGTCCAAGTCGCCGACGTAGCCGAAGGCGTGAGACGATAGGGCCAGATCGAAGAATTCATCTCGGAACAGCGACAGGTCCTCTGCTCCAGCTACTTTGAAAGTCGCCTTCACACCCGATTCATCCGCCAACCGTCTGGCGTATTCTATCTGGTTCCGCGACGGATCAATCCCGAATGCTTTGGCACCCTGACGCGCGAGGGCTACCGAGTTCTGACCCCCGCCACAACCGATCTCCAGCGTGCGCTTTCCTCTGACGTTCCCGAGAAGTCTGAGCCGCTTCTCTCCGTAAGTCAACGGGCCGTAATGTACCTCATGAGTGGAGATCCGGCAATGCTTCTGGTAGGCGTCTGCTAGCCTATCCCAACCTTCCGCGATTCTGAGAGCGATGTCCCGCGTTCTCAACATTCCACCTTCGATGGCGGGTGATGCAGCTCGTTCCCATACTAATAGCATCCCGCCAATGGCCTCCGATGACGGTGCGCATGATTCAAGCGTGCGAGAATCCTGAGGAATCGGCGACATGATTCGTCATCAAGTGCGCGGCGGCCTTTCGACAATTGTAAATATCTCGTGGTTCATGCATTCCTCTGCCAGAGACTGGCTGGGGCGGAGGATTGGGGGAATGAAGAAGACTGAATCGGCCCGGATTGCGTTTGGGATTCTCATAGGCGCTCTTCTCTGCTCGTCGATAGCGGGGACGACGACCAATGCAAGCGGCGGCTCGACGAGTGTCGAAACAGGCGGCTATGGTCACACAATCGTTTGGATTGGAGCGGAAGACGGCAACGTCCACATGTACTACCTTGGTCCGGATGACGAGTATGGAACCCTAGACTCGCCTTACGAAGGAGAGTATCGATTGACGAGCGGGATCGCCACGCGTGAGCATCCGAAGATATCCGGGGACGAGATAATCTGGGAGGACAGCAGGAACGGGAACATCGACATCTACGGTTACCATCTTGGGCCGGACGGCATTCCTGACACGGGCGACGATCCCCAGGAAGGTGAACACCCCATAGTTGTTGGGCCGAGCAACTCCTCTAGGCCATCAATCTTCGGAGATACGATCGTGTACAGGGACGACAGGGACGGGGATCTGCAAATCTTCATGTACAATATTCTGTTTGGTAAAGAGTGGCGGATAACTAGTAACCCGCCTTCGAAGTCGCAGCCGGACATCTACGGTGATACCATCGTCTGGTGGGACGCTCGGAACGGGTATAATGATATCTACATGTACAAGCTCGGCCCGGACCTGCAACCCTTCACAAACGATGACCCGAGAGAGGGAGAATACAGGGTCACCATGGCCGAGAATATGGAGTGCAACACTCGCATCTATGGGAGCAGGATCGTTTATCAGAATACTAGCAAGATCGAGGGGTACAATGAAGACATCTTCATGTACGACCTTGGACCGGACGGCATACCATTCACGCGTGACACGGGCGAGGGCGTGTACCCGATTGCCGTTCATCCTGGATTGCAGGTGAATCCGTTAATCTATGACACGAAGATCGTGTGGGATGACTTTACCGACGGCCTGCACCTGTATGATATCGAGACATCCAACGAGCAGAAAATCTCCCCGCCTCCGAGCCCGATGAGCCTGGTGTCATTCGATGATAATCTCTTGATCGGAGGGCCGTTCAGGACATACCCTGATGTCTGGATTTTCAACCTGGAGACCGATGTCCCGGACGGGGATGGCATCCCGAACTATCTCGACCCGGATGATGACGGCGACGGCATCCCTGACGTGAATGATCCGGATCCTTGGGATCCTTACAATTTCCCGGATTTCGTCGAATATGACCCGGCATTCTCTCGGATTGCATACAATCCCCCTGGACTTGGGCCGATACGCGTCGCATCAATAGACTTCGGGATTAAGGGTGTCAGGACAGCCGAAAGGATGTTCATCACAGTGGGAATCGAGAACACGTTGAGCGTCCAAACATACAAAGCGATGGTCCATGGGACTTTGAGATACGAGGGGCAGGTCGTGGGAACCTTCGCCGATTTAACAGATCGGACGGGAGAGGTGGCTTTCCGTTATCCACACGGCCAACCGCGCCTGCCAGATGGGACCTACACATTCACCGTGGATTGGATATCGAGATCGGAGTGCTGGTATTTGTCTAGGATGAATCTGGAGAGCGAGGACAGCCTGACCCTGTAAATAGAGTGGCATTCAAATCGCTGCTGTCAAATCGCTGCAAAAGACTTGTGAGCCTGCCAGCGAATCGTGGCTCATGGGTCTGGTGGCGGGGATTCGATCACGAGCATGACGATAACAATCCCTAGCTGACCTCCAGATAAACAGGCCGTTCTAGACAGCAAGGCATTTCATCAGGTTGATCCTTGGTCGATGAAATGGCGTTATCACACGCGACCTGCTCTTGAGCCGTGATCCTCCTCATCGGATTCTCCGCGGCTATCTGTACCGGACATACGGGATACCGAAGACGTTGGATAGGTGGGCCACCTTGAGATAGAGTAGCGTGCCATCGTAGTAGCTGATGAGACCGAAGCCATCGACGCCGATGGTCACGGATGTATATTTGCCGATGTCACCGCTCGTGGACTCGATTGCGTAGACCGTGGCAGTCGTGCAGACAATATTTGAGCAATGCGCGACCTTGAGGTCACCTTGCAAGCCGTCATAGTAACTGATAAAACCGAGATTATCGGCGCCTATCGTCAGGGACGTGTAGCCGCCAAGAGAGCCGGTGCTGTCGAGCGTGGAGAGGGTGGCCGTTGTGCACGCGACATCCGAGCAGTGGGCGACCTTGAGTTGCCCGTTCGACCGGTGGTGGTAGCTGATGAGACCAAGGCCGTCGATGCCGATGGTTATGGATGTGTACTCGCCCACAGTGTTAGTGCTGTCGAGGGTGGATACCGTGGCGGCCGAGCAAAGTACATCCGAGCAGTGC
>Ga0153915_10005706_pt1 | contig 11590 bp, 7 predicted proteins | sample Opewatmetagenome_2_FD_107003 | JGI IMG/M metagenome (GOLD analysis project Ga0153915, IMG submission 107003) | Freshwater wetland microbial communities from Ohio, USA - Open water 3 Core 3 Depth 3 metaG | ecosystem: Environmental > Aquatic > Freshwater > Wetlands | place: USA: Ohio, Lake Erie...
TATGTATAGGCGCCTTTTCATTTTTTTTCACCATCTTATTTGAAGCTGTGCAATAACATTGCTTCCGTATAGAGTGCGTTCCGTTTTATCGTACGAGTGGTTAGTCAGATACAAGTCGCCGTCGATCATCAGCCTCACATCCTCGTCAAAATAAAAATTACACCCTATAAGAAACTGAATTGAATTGACATCAAATTCCTTTATATCGGTAACAAGGAAACTTGTCAGAAAAAGGGGTTCAATGCTTTTTAAAATGTCCCCGTTTATTTCAAAGTTATTTAACACAAGAGCTTTGAGACCTAAATATTTTACTTTATCATTGTTTCCGGTAAGCGCTCTGTAATAAGATTCAACCGGATCTTCTCCGTTAAATATTTCGAAATTGCAATTTATTGTTCCAATGTTTTTCTGCAAGTCAAAACTGACCGCATAGGTGTTGGGCATATCTAGTCTGGCTTCTTTTGCAAACTGCAGGTTAAATCCTGCCGCATCAAATCCCAGAAAACCCTCTTTAGTAAACCTCGCCATAAATGTTAGCTTGTGCGATTCATTGTAATGAATGCCGCTTATGATGCCTGTTTTGGAATTATCATCAAACCAATGAATCTGCACTCCCGGTTCGCGGTTAACATAACCGAGAGGTTCTAGATAATTATTAATCATACTTTTATTTATGGTGGCAAGTTTTTCATGCGACACCAGTTCTTCCAGACCGTATCTTTTCTTTAAATCGCCTATTTCCAGTTTAAATTCATTGCTTAACTTAAAGGCCGCCGATGCTTCATATAATTCAAATTGACGCGTTTCGGAATCACCGCGTATATCAATCTCTACTTTTATCTTTTCATTCAGTTTAAGTTCAAACTCCAGCTTGGCTTTATAAAAACTTTCAATGTAAATATCTTTATATTCGGCTTCGCCCCCTAATTGAAAGTAACCTCCGTAGCTCACCTTTTTCTGGGCATTTAAACCGGAATTCCAAAGGAAGAATAAAACCGGCAGATAAAACAGAACTAACACCCGTTTCTTCATACCTGCATTGCCTCATAACGCAGTATTACCAATTCATTCTGAACCAGCGCATACAATTCATCCACAAAACTTTTGGACGATATGCCGCTTTTCAGCGCTATTTTATAATCGACAATTGCTTTTTTATCATCCAGGCCATGAACGCCAAGGATGTCCCAGCTCATTACTTTATTTTCGAATGCAGCCTCGATGATATTCCTTCCTGTAACTATATTAGACATACGCACGCTCAGAATATTTCCGTTCTGCTGTTTATCCGAATGGGCATAATTGAACTTCCAGAAAAGAATAAGCATCGCGCATATAAAAAATGTTGCGAGCATTGCAACCGAATATTGTTTTAATCCGCACGAAAGCCCGATTGCCATTTCAAAAAAAATAAATGCAGTGTCCTGCGGGTTTTCGAGGCGCGTTCTGAATCTTATTATGGATACCGCGCCTACAAGCCCGAATGCGCCGACAACATTGTTTCCGATTACGAGCATCACCGCCGAAATAACTACGCTTATGAAAATAAATGTCTGTATTAAATCCTGATCATATCCTCTTTCTTTATGCGTAAGCATGTAAACTCCGGAAACAAGAAGCGACAGGAGAGTTGTTATTACAAGGCTTAAAACTATCTCGTGCCAGTGGAAGGACGCCTGATTTATTGAAAATAATTTTAATATATCCATTTCTGATTTCTCTTTTTGCTATTTAAGAACCACGGCTTCATTGCCGGTATTCTGCAACTTGTAAATTGCATTAATCGATGAACAGTATTTTGAAAAACGCTGTCTTTTTAATTTATCCCCCTCAAGCATTTGTAAAAGCCAGCCGGGCATCTGCCCTGAATATTTAATTTCCATTATACAGACATTTTCAGGAACACTATAAAACACAGCCGCCGGCAATGAATGGGTATTTAAAACCGGCTTGAATGTCAACTGCGAATCGAATGTAACCCGCAAAGTTTTTTCTTCATTTTCAAATGCTTCCCTAAGATATGCCGCCCTGACAACCGGTTCGAATGCATAATTTTGTATTGTGCCGGTTATTTTATGATAACAGGCGTTTGATCGATCGGCGTATGAAAACAAATCAATAAAACTGCAATTGGAGGATTCATTTATTCCTTTAATTAATTCTTTCTGCGAAATAAATATTTTAAATCTTTCTTTAACCGTAATTCCGTTTGATTTTTTTTTAATTTCTGCGAATCCTGATTCAGCCGGCAATCCGTTTTTAGAATATTCCCTTAGACGAATTTTAAAACGCGGGTTAACTCTGTTCATTTGTTCGTTATAACATTTCCATTCGGCATTATCAAAGTAAACCGAACTTATCTGCATCGGCTTTTCGGAATACTTATCTCTTGGCAGAAAGAACCCGATCCGGCTTTTCAATATTTCAGCCTCATAAGAATCGAGAAGATATTTTTTTTCGATTCTTTTGAAAATATAAAGCGCTTCATCAGACGTTGTTTTTAAAGTTTCCGCGCCAAGTCCTTCTTTGTAAAAATCCCTCAAAAATGTCCTTTCTTTAATTTTGTTTATTACTTTATAAGTCAATCGCAATGCCAGAAGAAATGGAGGAAATTTATCGGGCAAATAAATCATATTCCAACAAACCTCGAATAGGTTGCCTATATAAAAGCAATTACTTATATTAAGTCCCTGTATTTAAGCAATTTATGAAATGCGAGGCAGTATGAAACCTTTAAATAGAGACCTTTCCCTCATTCTTTCGATGTATGATGATATTGCAAATATAAAAGACAACGAAAAGCTGATTCTGACAATATTTGAGAAATTACACGATTTCTATAATATGAGTCTGGGGGGAATTGCCGTATTCAATAAAAAAAGGGATACTCTTGGTTTTATTGTAGGTAAATTTGATCATTTTGACAGCGAGAAAAACCTGACGAATCTGCTGATTTGGCATCAGGTTTATGCAATTGATTCTCTTCCATTCAGAATAAATCTGAACGATACAAAAATTATCTCCGTAGACGGAGGTTTATTTTATTCTTTTCGAAAAGAAGATCCTCTCCAGCCCGACATTGAAAAAGTAATGCATAATATGGGATTTTCAAATTTTCTCCTTGTTCCGATGCGCACAGGGGGCGAACTTCTTGGTTTTCTTATTCTTCCTTTCAGCGAATACACTTTTACCGAAGAAGATACCGAATACTTACTTAAAATATCTAACTTAATAGCCACCACATTAAAAAATGCATTCGCATTTGAAGAGATAAAGAGAAAAAATGAAGAAAAAGAGATGCAGATTAGATTTTTAAATCTAATGGACAAAATTGAAGAAGAAGAGTTCTTTCTTTTAAAGATTGCCCACGAAATTACAACTGCCATTCCAAGCGAATATATCTCCGTTTATATTGCCACTTCGGATAATAGAAATTTAAGCACACTCTGCTGCGCAAAAGACAGTTCCGGCGAGCTAAGAAACATAAATATGGCGCCAAATCTCATTCCTGCTTTTTCTGCAATGAAATCGAAGATTTTTTCGAAAAACATAACAAACCATATTGAGCTTTTCGGTGAAGAGTTTGAAGGGCTATGCGCCGAACATGCTCACTTAAAACAATTAAAAGAGAAATACTCTATTGCGTCCATTCTTGTAGCGCAATTCTCAATAACTGATATGGGGGAAATAAACCTTTTCCTCGGCCGCAACACCCTTCACAATTCAAGAAAGGACCATTTTGCTCAAATCTGGGAGAATAAGACGTCGTTTTTTTCAAGGTCCGACATTGAATTCAGCATTCAATTTCTCCCTCAGCTTGCATTAATTCTTGCAAGTTTTTATGCATTCGATGAAATTAAAAAGCTTTCAAGAAAGCTTGAACAGGAAAAAAATTACCTGTTGGACGAGATAAACCTGACAAACAATTTTCAGGAGATTATCGGTAGCAGCATGGCAATTCAAAAGACATTACTGAAAGTCAAACAGGTTGCCCCGCTTGATGTTACAGTATTAATTCAGGGAGAGACTGGAACCGGAAAGGAATTAATTGCCCGAGCCGTGCATAATCTCTCCAAGCGAAACGAGAAAGCTTTCATAACCGTAAACTGTGCGGCTCTTCCTTCACAGTTAATCGAATCAGAATTATTCGGTCATGAGAAAGGGAGTTTTACCGGGGCGGTGGAAAAAAGAATAGGAAAATTTGAAGTAGCCGACGGCGGAACAATCTTTCTTGATGAAATAGGAGAACTCCCGCTTGAAATTCAGGCAAAACTTTTAAGGGTTCTGCAGGAAAAAGAATTTGAAAGGCTCGGTGGAAAAAGCATTATTCACACTAATGTGCGCATTGTTGCCGCAACCAACAGAGACCTTGAAAAAGAAGTCGCTTTCGGCAAATTCCGCGCCGATTTATTCTTCAGGCTTAATGTTTTTCCGATTCTGGTGCCCCCTTTAAGAGATAGGGATGAAGATATTCCTCTTCTTGTAAAATTCTTTACCGATAAATACTCAAAAAAACTGGGCAAGACTGTAAGTTCAATAAGAAAAAGCGATATGGATATGCTTACAAATTACAGTTGGCCGGGAAATGTTAGGGAATTGGAGCATGTTGCAGAAAGGGCGGTTATTGTTTCAAGCGGACAGCAGCTGGTTTTTGAGAACATTTCGGACGGATTGAAAAGCGAAGCAGAACCTGATCTTGAATCATTTAGAACATTGAAAGAGATTGAAACCGAGCATATTATGTATGCTTTAAGAGCCGCAAAAGGAAAAGTAACGGGGGAAAAAAGCGCCTCGCAGCTTCTTGGAATAAACGGCAAAACCCTCGGCTCCAAAATGAAAAAACTGAATATCCGAAGAGAAATTATTATAGCATCGCAGGACAAATAGAAGCAGGCATTCCCCTCTGGCATATTTTTTGTTCTTCATAATTCAATTAAATACAAACGGGCGGCAATCCGATTTTGTGTACGGGATGAATTATGAAATGTTTAATTATTTTCTTTTTTATTCTTTCGCAGGTTTTTCCTCAGGATAGACTCCCTTCCGATTCTTCAACTGCCACAGCCGGCAATTCCCCGGGCGGATCCGCCGTTAAATTTAAAATCCTCCCTTTTTCTTATTATGATAATTCAGTCGGAGTTGTACTTGGCGGCCTTGGAAGCATAAAAGGGTTTCTTCAGCAGGAAACATTTGCTAAAACAGGCGGAATTGTTTCCACTTCAGGCACATATTATGGTTTTCTTCAAATTGAAAACTTTCAAATACCTCAGTTCCCGCGTATTTTTCTGCGTCCCGATATTTATGTGGGTAAGGTGAAGGATATTAAACTTTATCTTAATGCCGCAAAGGATGAATATACAAGTCCCGGAGCAAATGAATCGGAACAAAATGATTATGTAAGTATGGAGGGAAACGACCAGTGGTATGAGTTTAATGTTAAATACCTTCTCCCTATCGGGCATGGAAAAGAAAATGCGGTTATAAATCCTGTTTTTAATAACGGCATACTTGTTTCGGGCGAAACCGGCGGCGCCGGTTGGAATCCGCTCCAAAGCGGAAGAACTTTTTTAGAAACAAAATTTTTTTACCGCGATATAAATCTGCATGGCGGCAGTATTAAATATGACAAGCAGACGCTGGGTTTTGAGTTCGCCTTGTCGCATGAGAATATGGATTACTTTTTTAATCCCACGGAGGGAAGCTTTGAAAGATTTGCATATACGGTTGACTGGGGAGCCGCGGGAGAGAACAACCAATTCAACACGCTTAAATTTGATTACCGTTTATTTCTGCCCCTTTATGACAAGGAGGCAGATGAACTCCCATTTGTGCTTGCTTTTAATTTTGTTACAATGGATACCCCTTCGTGGAATGATTATAATATTATAACAACCTCTGGAGGGAAAGAAGTAAAGGTATTTCACCGTCCTCAGCTTTTTTTGTCGGCAAATCTCGGCGGTGAAAAACGGCTCCGATCATATCCAAGATACCGCTTTTACGATAAAGCCATGATTTATTATTCATTAGAATTGAGAAAAAATCTTGGTTGGAACCCTTTTAATTTATTTTCTTTTACCAGAGACGCAGGCATTAATTTTATTCAGCTCGGCGCTTTCCTTGATTTTGGAAGAGTTGCGCCTCAATGGAATCTTAAAACATTTCACAGGCGGATGAAATGGTCGGCGGGAGGCGGAGTGCGTTTATTCATAGAGGGGCTTGTCGTTCGCGTTGATGTTGCCGGAGGAAAAGAAGGAGTTCTTACCCAGATGTTTGTAGATCATGCGTTTTAAATTTGTTTGAGTTTCACATTTACAGAAAGATTTGTTATGAAGTTTAAAAATATTAAGCGGGCGTTAAAAAAAGCGGGGGAAAAGCGCTTTCCCTTTGAGAACAACAGGTTTAACATAGTCAACACACTCATTTTTATATTTCTACTGACGGCATTTATCATAAGAACAATCCTTTTGTTCGGCAGTATTTCAACAATAGACCGAGGCATAGCCGGAATTATTAAGATTTACTGCGGCGGCTTTATCTATGATTTTATAGCTTCTTTATATTTTGTCATACCTTTCAGCTTGGCTTCTCTACTCCTTCCTGCCCGGATATACCATTCCCGGCTTTACCGTTATTTTGCATATTTCTCTTTCACTTTTTTTTGTGTTTTGCTGATTCTTTCGGCGGCGGCAGAATGGTATTTCTGGCAGGAGTTTCAGGTGCGGTTTAATTTTATTGCGGTCGATTACCTTATTTATACAACCGAGGTGGTTAAGAATATAATTGAGTCATATCCGGTTGAGTTTTTGCTCCCCGCTTTATTCCTAATTGCTTCTATAATCACCTTTGCAGGCCGTAAAATTATCAAGTCCTCCCTGCAGACAGAAACAAAAATGAAGGGACGGCTTAAATACGGTTCTGTTTATATCTTACTCCCGCTTTTCTTTTATTTTACTGTTAATGGTTCATGGGAAAGGCTTTCCGACAACAAATATAACAACGAACTTGCCAAAAACGGAATTTACTCTTTATTTGAAGCATATATAAATAATGAGATTAATTATGACGAGTTCTATATAACGCGTTCAAACGGAAGCAATTTCACCCGGCTTAAAAAGCTAATAGGCTCCCCCGATAAAATTTACACAGACAGTTCCCTTAACGACATCCATCATACCGTTCTTGCGGGAAGCGGAAAAAAGATGAATGTTGTTTTCATAATGGCCGAAAGTTTATCGGCGGAATATCTTGCCCGCTTCGGAAACAAACAGGGACTTACTCCGAACCTCGATTCCCTCGCAGAACGGAGTATTTTCTTCGATAATTATTTTGCAACCGGGACGCGTACAATAAGGGGCATTGAAGCTCTTACTCTTTCGGTTCCCCCAACGCCCGGCTCCAGTATTGTAAGAAGAAAGAATAATGATAATCTCTATTCAATAGGAAGCGTTTTAGGTAAACAGGGTTATGAACTTAAATTTCTATACGGTGGACTCGGCTACTTCGACAATATGAATGCATTCTTCGGCGGAAACGGATTTACCTGCATAGATAAAACATCATTTTCAAAGAAGGAAAAAACCTTTTCAAATGCCTGGGGACTGTGCGATGAAGATGTTTTTAATAAAACTCTTTCGGAAGCCGATTCATCCTGCCTGCGCGGTAAATTATTCTTTTCTTTTGTGCTTACCACCAGCAATCACCGTCCTTATACTTTTCCCTCCGGCAGAATTGACATGCCTTTTGAAAGAGACGGAGCTGTTAAATATACCGATTATGCAATAGGAGCTTTTATAAAGGAAGCCGCAAAACGGCCATGGTTTAAGAATACAATTTTCGTAATTACGGCAGACCACTGCGCCGCAAGCGCGGGCAAGACCGATTTGCCTTTCGATAAATACAAGATCCCTCTTATTATTTATTCTCCCGGATTTATAAAACCTTTATGCATCTCCGTTCTTTCAAGCCAGATTGACGTTCCCCCTACCCTTCTTGCGCTTATGAATATAAGCTACAAGAGCGTCTTTTTCGGCAGAGACCTTCTCGCATCTTCAACCGGAGAAGGGCGGGCATTTATAAGCAGTTACCAGAAAATTGGTTATGTTAAAGACAGCATTATAACCGTGCTTGATGTTAAAAAACAGAAATCATTCTATACATACAACCCTGCAAGCCTCGAAATGAAGAGGAAAAAAGAAAGCGGTTCACTTGAACCTTATCTCGCCGATGCAGTCTCGTATTATCAGTCCGCCTACTATCTTTTCAAAAACGGACTGATGAAAGAGAGGGAGTAAAACATCAGCCGGAACCAGTTATATATTGAACGCCGATAATAATATCTTCGGATGCGGCGTTTATAAAAAATAAAATCCCTTCTTAATATAAAGGGAACTCTGCCGCTTCCCTTTTTTAACGCTTCCCCTCATTTATTGTGTACATTTGTCCTTTATTTCTAAACAAATCCTGTTTGTTATTTTTCGATGCCGCACATTAAATAAGCGGGAAGATTATTATTTTAGTTTATTACTATTTTAATAAATAAGGAATGCTGACATGGTAAAAAGGATTATCGCCAGAGCGGTTATATTCATGCTTCTTTTTATTCTTGCTCCTCTCTCTTTTTCATATTCCGGCTGCAAGCCTATCAACCTGCGCGTTAATTACAGAGTTAACCCCGTAGGAATAGATACGAAACAGCCTCTTTTTTCATGGCGGATCAATGACGCACGCGCCGAAGCTAAACAGACTGCATGGCAGATTTTTGTTGCCACTTCGCCCGAACTTCTTAAGAAGGGAACGCCCGATATGTGGAACAGCGGCAAACAGACTTCGGGACAGACAAAGCAGATCATTTATAATGGAAAACCTCTTAAATCATCCGTCCGTTATTATTGGCGCGTTAGAGTATGGGATAAAGATGGAAAGCCGGAACAGACGGCGGAGAACTCATTTTTTGAGACCGCATACCTTGACCCTTCAGAATGGAAAGGGAACTGGATAACAAACACTGAAGATACGGCTTCTTATTATGCTCCCTATTTCAGAAAAGTTGTACAGACACATGGCAAATTAGTCCGTGCAACGGCTTATGTCGCCGGCGTAGGATATCACGAACTTTACATAAACAACAAAAAAGCAGGCGATGCATTTCTTGAACCGGGATATACCCGTTTCGACCGCCGCATTCTTTATGTTGCTTATGATGTCACATCCTTACTTGCAACGGGGAAAAACTGCCTCGGCGTTATTCTCGGCAACGGATGGTATAACGTGCAGACTAAAGCCGTATGGTATTTCGAAAAAGCCCCGTGGCGGAAATCGGCACGGCTCCGTTTGAACCTCCGCCTTCAATATGCAGACGGCGCTGTTGAATTTGTCTCTACCGACGGATCATGGAAATTCAGCGACGGCCCCCTCCGTTTCAACAGTATCTATGCCGGAGAAGAATATGACGCGCGGAAAGAAATAAACAACTGGTGTTCTGCCGGTTTCGATGATTCCAAATGGGCGAATGTTTTAACAACACAATCCCCCGGCGGCGTTTTATCCGCACAGGAGGCTCCTCCGATTAAAGTTATCCGCACAATTAAACCGGCCGGCGTCTTCTCTCTCGGCAATGGCAAATATCTTTTTGATATGGGAGAAAATTTTGCAGGCACTGCGCGTCTTAAGATTAAAGGGAAAGAAGGGGCTAAAGTAACGCTGCGCTTCGGCGAAAGAATAAATGACGACAAAGCTCTGAACGTAGAACGGATTGCGGAACATATGCGCATTGTTAAAGGGGGGCATCCGTTCCAGACCGATTATTATTACCTTAAAGGAAAGGGGGAGGAGACATATATTCCCCGCTTTACATATCATGGCTACAGGTACGTTGAGGTTTCAACCGAGCCGGCAATGGAGCTTTCGAAAAACAATCTTGAAGGATTATTCTTAAGCACTTCAACCGCCGAAGCGGGTTCGTTCACTTCTTCAAACGATCTGCTTAATAAATTATACGCCGCCGCAATGCGCTCCTTCAGAAGCAACTTCCTGAGCATTCCAACCGACTGCCCGCAGCGGGAAAAGAACGGCTGGACCGGAGACGCTCAGATTTCATGCGAAACAGGCTTGTGGAGTTTCGACCATATTCAGGCTTACCGCAAATGGCTGCAGGATTTAAGAGATGAACAGCGCGCAACAGGCGAGCTTCCGGGAATCATTCCCACTTCGGGATGGGGATATCATTGGGGCAACGGACCCGCTTGGGACGCCGCGCTCACCGTTATTACCTGGGAACTCTACCGCTATTACGGAGACGCTTCCGTTCTTAAAGAAAATTACGACGCTATTAAACGCTATGTTGATTACCTCTCTTCAAAAACAGCAAACGGCATTCAAACAATCGGGCTCGGCGACTGGGTTTCTATTGTTAACACTCCAGTTGAAATAACCTCAACCGGATATTATTATTTCGACGCTCTTACTCTTTCAAGAATGGCGGGCATACTCGGAAAGGAGGAAGACCGTAAAACTTATTCGGCTCTTGCGGAAAAAATTAAAACGGCTTTCAACAATACATTTTTCGATATGCAGAAGAATCAATATAAGACTCAGACACAGACCGCTTTAAGCTGCGCGCTCTACTGGGGGCTTGCCCCCGAGAATGCCGTTGCGCAAACGGCGGCCGATCTTATAAGGCAGATTGAAGAGAAAAAATTCCATCCCGATTTCGGGCTGCTCGGCAGTAAATATGTTCTGAACGTCCTCAACAACACGGGGAATAATGAAACGGCATTTAAGATGCTCAACAGCGTTGAATACCCCGGATGGGGAAACTGGATTGCAAAAGGAGCTACTTCTCTGTATGAGGATTGGGACGGCGCGGCTTCCCTTAACCATGTTTTTCTATGCGATTTTGTATCGTGGTATTATAAAGCGCTCGGCGGTTTGAATATTGACGAAACAAAACCGGGCTTCGATAATTTTATTCTCCGGCCTTCATTCATTAAAGAGCTTTCTTTTGTAAACTGCGTTTATAATTCCGTTAACGGTAAAATCGCCTCAGGCTGGAAAAGAGAGAAGGGAGCCATAATCTGGAATGTTACCATTCCGGCGAATAGCTCCGCTTCGGTTATAATTCCGCAGGGGTGCATGCTTAAATCGGTTATAGAGAATATTTCCGGCTCTAAGATTAAAGCAGAGGGGAAAAGCATTTCACTTCAAGCAGGAAGCTACAAGCTGGTATTGAAAGAGAACTGAGATTATAATTATTAAAAAGCCCGCAGATAAGCCTTATTATTAGGCAGGCTCTGCGGGCTTTTTTTGTCTGGATTCGAAAACTTTTGCGCCGAATATCATCTGCAAATCAATATCAGGTTTTTTGCTTTCATACATAGGCGCAAGGATAAAAGAATTTGATAATTCCTTTTACTGCAAATTATTTGGCATAATATAACTTGTTTTATAAAAGCGCCTTTAAAAACAATTTATTAAAACGGCAGGTCGCGGCCGTCATCATCGGGTTCGGGCAAATCGGGAGACGAAGCGGCCAAATTGCGGTACTCCTTTTGGGCCATTGTATTTAGGTCTTCTTTCAGCTCTTTGGGTATAA
>Ga0153915_10005707_pt1 | contig 11590 bp, 9 predicted proteins | sample Opewatmetagenome_2_FD_107003 | JGI IMG/M metagenome (GOLD analysis project Ga0153915, IMG submission 107003) | Freshwater wetland microbial communities from Ohio, USA - Open water 3 Core 3 Depth 3 metaG | ecosystem: Environmental > Aquatic > Freshwater > Wetlands | place: USA: Ohio, Lake Erie...
GAAATGATGACCCTAGCGATCCAACATTTGCCGCTAGCTTAATTATAACGGCAATGGAGAATGGTGCCAACGGGTTTTTGTTTTCAGTTAGCGAAACAACTTTGGAAATTCTGGAAAAGCTCCGTGAGCGAAATTCAGTTGACCACTTAGGTCTTTACGCCATAGTGCCCTACGCTTTCGACTATGTGCGATTGGCTACGCAGGTCGGGGGCATCCCTGGATTAGCTAAAAGATTTGTAGGTGATATAGTCAAGTCAAGAAATGGTGCGGCATTAGGATTTGGATTGAAAGGCTTTTTAACCGCAGATCCAGTTGCAATTTTGAAGACGTACTTGGAATATGAACTCTCTAGAATAAAAGCTCATTCCGACAAAAAACCGGTTGTTCAGTCATTAATGCTTCACCAACTGATAACTGACATGTCATTAGCGCTAGATCTGGAGTGGTTGTTTAAAGCCTACATAGACTTCTTGCTTAAAAAAGGTATAACGCCTGGTTTCAACACCGGCAACTTTGCATTCTTGGTTAACAAACTCAGAGGATGGGAGGTCGATCTAGCCAAGTTGATTATTGCTGCTCCTTTCAACAATGTTGGATTCCAAATGGTTCCATCCAAAGATGAATGTGAGAAGGCTCTGAGTATGCTTCCTGAACCAAACTCGATTGCAATAAGCATATTAGCAGCTGGTTACGTCAAGCCATTGGAAGCTGCGGAATACATAGCATCATTGCCAAATATCAAAGGAGTTGCCATAGGAATTTCAAAAGAAAATCATGCAAAGGAAACGTTTAGTCTTTTCAAGAAATGGTTTTATTGACGAATTACTATGTGGAGACCTTAGAAAACAGACATTTCTAAATGGTTGATGCGAGTTGGTTGACAGAATTATTGTATTTGCTGCTCATCCTGATGACGAAACGCTTGGTTGCGGCGGAACCATTTTGAAGAAGGCTAGTGAAGGTTTTGAAATCGTTGTTGTGGTTATGACTGATGGCAGGCATTCTTTGTCTAAGAATTTTGGCATAATCTCCCATCCAACTCCGGATGAATTAACTCGAATCAGGAAAAAGGAACTTATCGAAGCTGCAAAAGTGCTAAACGTGCCTAAAAATAACTTGCGTTTTTTTGATTTTGAAGATGGAACACTAGCCGAACACAGGGCAGAAGCTGGCAAGAAAGTAGTTGAAGTAATAGACCAGCTTAAACCCGTCGAAGTTTACTTTCCCTACGAAAAGGACTCTAACAAAGACCATCGAGCTGCGAGTCGCATAATAAGTGATGCTGTTAAAAGCATGGGTTCATCAACGCTTCAATATCAATATTCTATTGCGCAAACGTTTTCGCGGATTAGCCCGTTTGTAGCACGATTGCTGAACTTTTTCTTGCATCACTTGGTTTTTATAGATGTTTCGCAGTCTTTGGGAAAAAAGGAAGCCGCAATTCGCAAGTACCGCAGTCAGACAACAATTATCGCAAGTGGGCAGAAGAAGCCAGTTATTACTGATGTAAATAAGTTCTTGAAAACCAAAGAGATGTTCTATTATCGGCGTTAACTTCACTGGGTGAAGTCAAATTGACCATTAACGAATTTGAGAGTCAAAAACCTATGACAGGTTTTGGAACCTGTAAGTATGAATTGCGGATTTATGAAGAGGGCGATGAGGCTGAAATCGTGAAGCTTTTTGACAAAGCTTACTCGAATTACGGCGGATACGTTAGAAAGACTCCCGAGTACTGGCGATGGTGCTGTTTGCAGAGGCCAGATGTTGAGCGAGAGGGCATATTGGTGGCGATGGAGAAGGCTACCCGCGAAATAGTTGGTTATGTAGTTGCGGGCAAGTCTGGCAGTCTTTGGGAGTTAACGTGTCCCCCGCATCCTGACAAAAAAGAGATAGTGACGTTACTTCTGGATAATGCCGTATCTTACTTGGAGCAAAAGGAGGCTGCGTCAGTTAACTTCGCTGCTCCTCAAGCTGATTTGGTTATTGGGCAAGCATGTAAAGAACGGGGTTTTGCAACTAGTGCGCCGCCAAAAATGTTTTTGAGTGTTCTGAATTTCCAGAAACTTGTCTCTCTAATAGCCAACGACAAGGCGGACGAGTTGAAGGAAAAATTTGATGAAACGCTTCTGATTAGGATAAAGGATGCGCCTTTCTGGGTTTGCGATACGATCTGCGTGAATATCAATCGGAACGAAGTTACGGTGGATGACAAGTCCCGGGATTCGACGATTCATGTAGATGTTGACTACTTGACGTTTTGCTCTTTGCTTTTTGGCAGCTTGTCGCCTTTTGATGCGTTTACGCGTTTTAGACTGAAAGTTAGGCCGCGGTCTAAGACTCCAACTTTGTTGAGATTGCTATCTGCTTTGCAGATTAAGACTGATTGGTCATTTCAGTTATCCGAATTTGGGTGATGAGTCGTTTGAATGAAAAGAAAGACTATGAATGCAGACCCTACACTTGCAAAGATGAAGAACAAGTTAGAGCCCTTGTCAAGAACGTTTTTGGAGATTTTTTAGGTGGTGAGTTTTGGAACTGGAAGTATAAATCTAACCCTGGTTTTGACCCCGACTTGGTGATGGTCGCGGAGAGAGATGGTGCGTTAGTGGGTTGTAACCACTGGCTTCTGAAAGATTTTGTGCTTTCTCCCTCGTTAGAAACTAAGGCTGTCTTGGGTGCCGACATAGCTGTTGATCCGGCCTGCAGGTCTCAAGGTGTAGGTAAAACTCTTTTGCATTCTTTGAGGTCTTCCGAGAGCGTTAAGATTAAGAAACCTTCGTTTGTGTTCATGTTTGCTGATCCTTCTTTGGCTAAACGTTTTCATAATCCCAAAGGAGGGTATTTTCTGGCGCCTGACCGAACGGCGTTCTATCTCAAGATTCTTCATTGGGGAAAACTTGAAGATAATGTACGTAGGCTTAATGATCAGATTGCCGCAGGAAAGTTCAAAGACAGATTATCTGGAGTTAAACTAAATGTCCTTTTCAAGATTTCGAATTCGCCTCGACTTCTGTTTTCAATGACTGAAAACGGAATAGCAGTTGGCGAAAAAGATGAAGGCGATGTCAGAAAACCTGACGTTACAATTACGGCTGATTTGAACACGCTTCAAAAGGTCGGTGCAAGAAAAAAGCGATATTTGAACATGCTCAAGGCGCTACTTACAGGTAAGCTCAAAATCAGAGGTAAACCAAAAAGTTTGATCGCTCTCTATAGAAACATGTGGATTCTGCAAGAGATTTTTAGTCAAAAAATATTCTAAATCATGGAGTTAAATGAATATGAATGAAAATTTTTTGAAAAACAATGTTGAAAGAGCTTGTCAAGAAGATCTGAAAAAGCTGCAGTTGGAACTTCTCAAAAAACAAGTGACTAGAGTATACGAGAAGAGCCGTTTCTACCGTGAAAAATTTGACAAAGTTGGAATGAAGCCCTCAGACATTAAAGATTTGAAAGACATAACCAAGATACCTCCAACTTCGAGAGAGGAATTAGAGCAGAATTTCTCTAACATTCTGGCTGTTCCACAATCTGAGATTTCTACGATACGTCTTTCTAGCGGAACTACGGGAAACCCACTTAGAATTGCTCACACCAAAAGGGACATCGAGATGATTGCTGAAGCGTCGGCAAGAAGGCTCATTTATCACGGAATAACCAAAAACGATGTTATTCAGATCACCTCGGCATATGGTTTGTGGCAGGGTGCTTGGTCAATGCATTGGGGAGCTGAAAGAATCGGTGCGTGTGTGATTCCAGTTGGACCGGCAGATTCAGAAAGGCAGATTCTCTTGATAAAGCAGTTTGGAACTACAATTCTTTATGCGGCTACAAACTATCACTTCAGACTAGTTGAGGTGGCCAAGGTTCTTGGAGAAGACCTCAGCAAGTATAATCTCACCACTGCATTCTGTGTAGCTGAAAGGCCCACCAAGGCGCAGATTGCTTCTCTGAAAAAAGAGTGCGGATACAAAAAAGTGATATCAGATTACGGTGCAACAGAGTTCCCCGGTTTTTCGGTTAATTGCGCAAGAGATGAAGATGTACATCATATTTGGGCGGACTTTTACTTAGTCGAGGTGGTAGATCCTAAGACTCATGAGCCACTTGGCGAAGGAGAAAAAGGCGAGCTCGTTATAACCAGTTTGCAGAGGGAAGCTATTCCTTTAATGAGATATCTTTCCAGGGATATTACAGAATACCTTGGCTTCGAAGAATGCACATGCGGGTTGTCTCATCCAAGAATCAGCGCTGAGATTGACAGGGAAGATTCCATGACGAAGATACGTGGGGTAACGATTTTTCCAAGCCATATTGAGTTCTTGCTGAACAATTTTGCAGGGCTCACAGGTAAATGTCAAATACTAGTTGACAAACGCACGCCGAGGCATGAAGCCACGCTTCGAGTGGAAACAGAGAATACCCTCCCAGTAGGGGCAGAAGAACCGCTTAAATCGGAGATAATTGCTGAAATAAAGAACAGAGTGGGAATAACCTTCAACGAAATAGTTTTCATTCCTTCAGGGCAATTGGAAAACAAGTTCAAGAAAGTCCTTGTCTTACAGTAACCGTGAGCTTGCTTCAAAGAAAACGAGGTAAACCTTTGTGATAATTTGTCTTTCTGCTTCCAACAAAACTACGAGTCTGCCAATGCTTGAGTCTCTCAACCTTTCTGATGAAGCTGAGGCTATGAATACAATTTGTTCGGGAGAAACCGTAGAAGAATGCATTTTGCTTCAAACATGTCATCGAGTTGAAATTTTCTGTTCGGTAAAAAAGAGGTACAATGGGAAAACAATAGAGCGAATACTAAGATTCTGGAGTGCAAAAACTGGTGTGAGTCTTGACCTTATCCGCAAAGCAATTAGAGTTTACTATGGAAAAGAAGCGTTAACTCATCTATTCTATTTGGCCAGTGGATTGGAATCAATGGTCTTAGGCGAAGACCAGATTCTAGGTCAGGTGAGAACCGCCTGCATCAAGGCAAAGGAGAATGGGACAGCTGGGCTGTTTCTCGCCAAGGCTTTTATGAAGGCTGTAAACATTGGCAGGCGAGTCAGAACTGAAACTAAGATCAATGAAGGCTCAGTCTCAGTTAGCTCCGCCGCGGTTGATCTTGCATTAAGAGAACTCGGTGATGTTGCAACAGCAAAGGCGCTAATTATCGGTGCTGGAGAGGCAGGTTTACTTGCCGCAGAAGCTCTAAAAAGCCAAGGCACTTCAACAATAATAATCGCCAATAGAACTTACTCAAGGGGCTTAGAGCTCGCAAAAAAGGTTTCAGGCAAAGCTATCGAATTCGAGCGTGTATACGACACACTTCCAGAAGTAGACTTGGTGATCGGGGCTGTATCGGTTACAAGTCCAATATTAAGCGAGCAACAAATGAGCTCGGTGATTTCTAAAAGTCACGCTTCAAAAAAATTTGTTCTTATTGACATATCTCAGCCGCGTGCTTTTGAAGAAAAAATCGGATTAATTCCTGGGGTATGCTTGAAAACCATTAACGATTTACAAGAAGTGATCACGGTAAACCTGAGAAACAGAGAGACAGAGGCAGAAAAGTCTAAGATAATAGTCAACGAAGAACTGGCGAGATTTGAGCTAGAGCTATCGAAGCTCTACGCTCAACCGCTCATCATTGAAATCTGCCGGAAGTTTGAAGAGGTTAGACAAAAGGAGCTCGCTAGAGCCTTGAGAAAATTGCAGGAATCTGATGAAAAAAAGCTCGCCATATTGGAAAGGTTCTCAAGAGAACTAGTTGAAAGAGTGGCGCAGATTCCAATAGAGCAGCTAAGAAAAGCAGCTTTAAATAGTGACGGTGAGCTGCTCTCTGCAGCTGAGAAACTGTTTCAGGCAAGGAGTTAAATAAATTGACAAGATCGCAAGAACTATTTGAAAAAGCGCAAAAGTTTTCTCCTGGCGGAGTTAACAGCCCTGTTAGGGCTTTTTATCCGTAGCCCTTCTTGGCCAAACGAGCGAAAGGATCGCATATATTCGATGTTGATGATCACGAGGACAGAGACTGCTGTTTAGGGGATGGACCGCTAATTCTGGGGCATTCACATCCCAAAATATTGGACGCTGTTAAAGCGCAGCTTGAAAACGGGTCATTGTTTGGAACTCCATCCGAACAAGAATTGGAACTCGCGGAGCTAATCTGCAAACTTGTTCCTTCTGCCGAACTTGTTCGGTTAGTTTCCACTGGCGGAGAAGCTACAATGAGCGCGATAAGGGCAGCGAGGGGATTCACGGGTAAGAAGCATATTATAAAATTTGAAGGGTGCTATCACGGTGCTCATGATGGTGTATTGGTGAAGGCGGGGTCGGGCGCAACAACTTTCGGAATGCCTACCTCTCTCGGAATTCCCGAAGAAACGACTCGAAATACAATCATAATACCGTACAATGATTCAGAAGTATTCGAGAAAACCGTGAAAGAGAACAAAGATACATTAGCAGCCGCTATAGTCGAACCCGTCATCGGTAACTTCGGTTTGGTTTTGCCGAAAGAAGGCTTTCTGGAAACGCTCAGAGAAGTAACAGAGAAGTATGGAGTAATCTTGATTTTTGACGAAGTCATAACAGGTTTCAGGCTTGCACTCGGAGGAGCCCAGGAGTACTACCGCGTAACACCTGACTTGACAACGCTGGGGAAAGTTTTGGGGGGTGGGTTTCCGATAGCTGCTTTTGTGGGCAAGAGGGAGATAATGAACATGATTGCACCATCTGGCAAAGTGTACCAGGCAGGAACTTACAGTGGAAATCCCATAAGCGTTAGTGCAGCTATGGCTGTACTGAAGTTTTTGCAGAATGCCGGAGAAGAGTTTTATTCAAAAATGGAGGGCAAATGCGTTGCAGTGGTAGAACCATTAAAAAGGAGAATAGCTGAGGCTAACTTGAAACTGCAGGTTAATCACCTCGCTTCTATGTTCCAATTATTCTTTACAGACAATGCAGTCTACGACTATACTACTGCCAAAGCGGCAGACAACCATAAATTCATGGAATTCCACAAAAGACTGCTTATGCGAGGAATATTTCTGCCACCATCCCAATATGAAACCTGCTTCCTATCTGCAGCCCATTCCGATGAAGACTTGAGCAAAACAGTCCAAGAATTCACATCTTGCATAGCACTTGGATAGCAATACATCTTTTTTTGCAGGGCCGACTTCGGGCTGTTAACAGAATTGCAGACTGTATTGGGGTTATCTGCTTTTCATTCGTTTTCTAAGCGAAGTTAGCAAAGAGACGGTCCTATTATTTTTATGAGTTTTTACATGTGGTGAGGTTTTGCCTTGAAAATTGCGATTATAGACGATGATTTGTCTCCACGCACTGGGTCCAGGCGCTTCACTTACGAAGTGACCCGTGAACTGAATAACGTGGGGCATGAGGTTAAGATCTTCACAACCTTTTTGGATAAGGATAAATGTTTCAAAGAGTATCTCTCAATGCCAATCGAAGTTGTGTCTAGGCAGAAGCCCTTTCAAAAGAGAGCTTCAAAATCGAGTTCTGGGCATCTTAAGAAAAACGCGCTTTTGGAGGTCGTGAATGATTTTGCCTACTGGTCAAAACATGCGCGGCTTGCACTGAAGATTAGTGAAAAGCTCGCGGATATGCAATGTGATGTTGCATTGTTTCATTATCATGGGGAACATTGGTTACTACCGTATTTCTATCATTTAAATGAGCCAAATGGCGCTGTATACCTTAACGTGGTCCCCCCCATGCCACGCCCTTGGGCTCTTCCCTTTCAGGAATTAACTCTTCGCAAGAGATTGGCAAACACTCTAATTGACTTGCCTCCGGTTGGAAATTGGGAAAGCGTTAGCTTAAAAAAACTTGGTCTGTTCATTGCACCCAGCTGGTTTCAGCTTGAACAAGCAAAAAGACAAGGTTTAATCGGTCAAAAGAAAGCTACCGTTGTTCCGTTGGGCGTAAACGATTCCGAGTTCTATCCGACAGGCGAAGAAGAACATTATGCTTTGTACCTAGGCAGAGTACATCCCCACAAATCGATCGAGCTTGCCATACTGGCAATGAAAAACACGCCCGCCAATTGCTCGCTTGTCATTGCCGGAGATGTCGAAGAACAAAACCTCTGGTACAAGGAAAAGCTGATAAACTTGGCGAAAAAGAACGGAATCATCGATAGGTTTGAGTTCGTAACTGGTCCCTCTCAAACCCAAGTAGTTCAGCTAATGCAAAAGTGTTCAGTATTCTTGTTTCCAAGCACGATTGACACTTTTGGATTGGTAGTTCTTGAAGCTATGGCGTGTGGGAAGCCAATCGTTGCCTGTGACAGAGGCGGAGTTCCAGAAATTGTGAATAACGCGGGTTTTCTGCTTGAACCAAACGTAACGCATTGGCGTGAAACCGTTAGTCGATTGTTTAGAGACAAATCGCTTAGACGACATATGGGTGAAAGAGCTTTACAAAAGTCAAAAGCCTTTTCTTGGGAAAAAACAGCAGAGAGATTGCTGCAGTCTTTCAAACAGCTATTGACTACCGACGCAAGAAACTAGAGAAAAACAGGTCGGAGTTGCCATTGTGAAGGTTTTGCTTTGTTCTCAGTATTATGGCGATGAGGGTTTGGTTTTTCCCGCTGGAATATGTTTTCCGTTGGGCTTAGCCTATATTGCCTCAATGCTTAAGGAGCATGATGTCAGGGTTTTTGATGCAAATATTGCCAAAAATCCGAGGGGTGAGCTTTCTGAACTGCTGAGCAGTCATGAGCCCGATGTTGTCGGAATTTCTCTGCGAAACATTGACTTGTTAAACCCTCCAAGGACTGGTGTGAGCTTCTACGAACACTTCAAAACCATGCTGAGGCTCATAAGAAAGAAGGCGCCGTCAAGCAAAATAATAGTTGGCGGAACAGCGTTCTCAGTTTTCTCAGAACAAATCATGGCAAGAAACAAGGAAATTGATTTCGGCGTTGTCTCAGATGGAGAGACTACAATTGCCAATCTGTTGAGAAATTTTGATAATCCCAAAAAAGTCAAAAACCTGCTCTTACAGAGCGAAAAGGGAGTTGAATTTACAGGAAGAGGAGAACTCGCCGATTTTGATCTTTTGCCTTTTCCTTCAAGGGAACTTTTTGACCTGACGAAATACATAGAAGAACCATTTTCAATGAATGTGCAATCAAAGCGAGGATGCGGTTTCAAGTGCTTGTATTGTGCCGAGCCTTTTTTAGGCAGGTACACAATCCAATTGAGGTCTGCCAAGAAGGTTGTCGATGAGATAGAAGAGCTCGTCAACAACTATGGTGTAAAGTCATTCTGGTTTGCTGACTCAATTTTCAATTTTCCCTTGGAACATGCTAGGGACATATGCAGAGAAATAAGCCGAAGAAAAATTGAGGTGGAGTGGCTTGCTTACTTCAGAGAGGACTTCTTGAACCTCCAGTTTGCGAAGGAAGCTGTTGACGCAGGTTGCAGGAGCTTTGAGTTTCACACAGATGGAACTTGTGATCAGACCTTAGCTGTCCTTAACAAGGGCATCAAAATCTCAGAAATAGAACGAACCATTGACATAGCACGTCGAATTGAAAACGCTAAGGTTGGGTATAACTTGTTTTATGACCTTCCACGAGGTAACGTAAGAAATCTGATTGCTCTTGCACGCTTCACCGTTAAAGCCACTTTGAAATGCAGACAAAAGCTTGCGTATTTAGCCTTTACGAGAATGCGGATTTATCCGCATACCTTGCTTTATGAGATTGCGCTGAGAGAGGGCAAAATTGGAAAAGACACTGATTTACTAAGGCCAGTTTTTTATGAGGCTGCTTTTTCCAAGATTCAAGATGTTTGCATGCTAGGTTTAGAGAAATTGTCCTCCTTTCTATTAAAAAGTTTCAAATGAATTTTTTGTTTGTGTAGTTGATCAGAGTATGAAATATGGTGTAGTTGGCAATTAAGCTTAAATTTGTATTTAATATCTTTGTTGACATAGGATGGGACGATTTTTATGAACCTTACGACAAGACTTAAGAAGTCAAAAGCCATGATTCAGCTTATAAGGCCTATAACGCTTGATCCGAGCGATCTAATTTATCCAATTTTCGTAAGGGAAGATGAAAAAACGTACGAGATTCCTTCTTTGAGTGGTCAGAGTTACCTGTCAATAGATAGTGCTGTTGATACATGTCATAAGGCGGTGGATCTTGGCGTTCCTGCGGTAATGATTTTTGGGGTTTTGAAGGCCAAAGATGAAGATGGTTCAATAGCTTTGCGGAAGGATGGATTTCACGTTAAACTTTTCAAAAGGCTGAAGAAAGAACTGGGTGATGATCTGGTTCTTATATCAAATGTTTGCCTATGCGAGTATACGAAGGAAGAGTTTTGTGTGTACAGTGAGAACGGTAAGGTTTTGAATGAGAAAACAGCAAAGATGCTGGCTAAAATCGCGGTAATACACGCAGAGGCTGGAGCAGATGTTGTTGCGCCATCCGCTATGGCTGATGGCCAAGTTAGGCATATGCGTATTGCGCTGGAAGAGGCGGGTTTGGAAGATGTACCTGTAATGACTTACTTCAAAACTGACACCTGTCTTTTTCAACCGTTTTTTGAGGCCATTACCTTGTCAGATGCTCCGCGTGTTGGCGTTGACTCTAGCAAGTTCAGGGCTGACATAATTAACGAGAAGATATTCATGCAAAAGGTTGATTTAGATGTTAGTGAAGGAGCGGATATGTTAATCGTTAAACCGGCATTAACAAACTTAGATCACATATTAAGGGTTAAACAAAAATATCCTTTCCTTCCGATTGCAGCATATCAAGTGAGCGGTGAATACGCTATGATAAACCTGCTTGCTAAGCATACTAAAATAAATAAGAACGAGTTTATCTTGGAGACTCTGAGTTCCATCAGACGAGCGGGTGCAGACATGATATTAACGTATTACGCGCTCGAGGCAGCTGAACTATTGAAGAATACTTGAAGTGGCCGCAGGGCATTTAAGAGGGACGCAACGGTTTTCAAACATTCTCCAGTTCAAGAGATCTGATATTCTTGACCTGTTTCCGCCTTTTTTTGGATGTAATCTAATAAAAAGATTGGATCTGCAAGTAGTCAAGGAGAAATGAATGGCTTGTTTATCTTGGTTTTCTTTGTGGGCATTGCTTTTTTTTCGGCGATTTATGGGTTTTATTTTGTCTATTTAAGGGTTAATTCAAAGAAACCTTGGGATTTTGTCATTAAAACTGATTTTCAGCCTTCCATTTCAATTTTGGTGCCAGTCCACAACGAGGAAGAAAACATCGATAGGAAATTGGAGAACATCCAAGCGGTTTCCTATCCCATGGATAAAATTGAGGTAATAGTGGCTGATGATGCCTCCGAAGACAAAACGCTGGAAAAAATACAGGCTTTCATCAATCATAAACCTCAACTGAATCTTAAAGTGTTGAAGCAAGAACATCGAACTGGCAAAGCAGCCGTTTTGAACGCAGCCTTGCCTTTAGCTGCTTCTCCAATAGTTATAGTTACGGATGCCGACACCTATTGGCCCGAGGATATACTTGAAAAAACCTTGCCCTACCTGTCTGATCCGACGGTAGGTGCTGTTACTGGAA
>Ga0153915_10005708_pt1 | contig 11589 bp, 7 predicted proteins | sample Opewatmetagenome_2_FD_107003 | JGI IMG/M metagenome (GOLD analysis project Ga0153915, IMG submission 107003) | Freshwater wetland microbial communities from Ohio, USA - Open water 3 Core 3 Depth 3 metaG | ecosystem: Environmental > Aquatic > Freshwater > Wetlands | place: USA: Ohio, Lake Erie...
CCGCGCGCACTTCAGGCGAGGTGACGCTCGCGAAGCTGGCGCTCACCTCGGCGCCGCCGAGCGGCAGCACAGTGAGACGCGACGCCCACGAGTCGCCGAAGCGATCGAACGACGGCGACGAGCCTGGGCCGGTCGGCTCATCGCCGTTGAACGTTCCGAGCTCGCCGATGACGGGCCCGTAGCGAAGCGCGCCGACGGCGACGACTCGCTCGAGCACCTGCGAGAGATGGTGATTCACCGGGTACTTCTCGAACGGCCGCACCATTGGGTCGTCGCTGCCGAAGGGAGCGAACCCACGACCGGCAAACAGCGACGCGCGAACGCCGCCGAAGCTCGACTCGCCGCCGGCCAGCAATTCGTGGACGTACGCGTGCGGATGCCGGCGGTCGACGTAGCCTTCGCCGTAGCCGCCGGTGGTCAACTCGCCGCGATCGATCGTCAGCCCCTCGACGTTGAGCGTCGAGATTCCGCGCAGCCACATCCACGACGCGTGCGCCATGACTAGCGGCTGCGTGACGTATCCCTCGGTGAGCGCGCTGCGCGTCGCCGTCGGATCGGCTCGCGTGACGATCGGAATCGCCTGCGCCATCACGGAAACGTCCTGCGCGCGCGCGGAGTCGCGCGCGACGACCAGCGTCGCTACAGTGACGAGATGGAAAATGCGCATGGTCTCGAAAGCTAGCGGCGACTACCGGGAATTGCGGGCGATGGTTGCGCTCGCGATTCCTGTCGTGCTCGTACAACTCGGCTTCATGTCGATGGGCGTCGTCGACACGCTGATGGTTGGTCGCGTGTCGGCTCGCGTGTTGGCGGCCGTCGCGTTGGGCAATTTGTATTTCTTCAACGTTTCGATCTTCGCGGTCGGAACGCTGATGGCGCTCGATCCGATCGTCGCGCAGGCCGTCGGCGCGGGCGACGTCGCATCCGTCTCACGGGCGATGCAGCGCGGATTGTTGCTGTCGCTCGCGCTGAGCGTACTCACGTCTGCGCTCCTCGCTCCGGCGGCGTCGGTGCTCCGCGCGCTGCACCAGCCGGCCGAGATCATCGACGATGCCGCGGCGTACGTGAAGATCTCCATCGCGGGCATCGTTCCGTATCTCGCCTTCGTCGTGCTGCGGCAGAGTTTGCAGGCGATGCATCGCGTCGCTCCCGTCGTCTGGACGATGATCGTGGCCAATCTGACGAACGCCGGATTCAACTGGGTGTTCGTATACGGTCACCTCGGGAGTCCGGCACTCGGCGTTGCGGGAAGCTCGATCGCCACGGCGATCAGCCGGTGGGTAATGACGGTTCTGCTTCTCGTCGTTGCGTGGCGGGATCTGCGACCAAACCTGATTCCGATCCACGCGGGCATTGGGCAATGGGCGCCATTGCGTCGCATGCTCCGGATCGGTGCAGCGATCGGCGGACAACAGGCGCTCGAGGTTGGCGCATTCGGGGCGATTGGCTTGCTGATGGGCGTGCTCGGCACGCTGGAGATGGCGGCGCATCAAATCGCAATCACGCTTGCCGCGTTCACGTTCATGGTCCCCCTCGGCGTTGGCTCGGCGGTCGCGGTGCGGGTCGGTCACGCGATCGGCGCGCGCGACGACGCGCGGGCGAGAGCGGCGATCCGCGCCGGCTACGCGTGCGGGGTCGGGTTCATGACGCTCACGGGCTTGTCGTTTCTCCTGTTCCCGCGCGTGTTGGCGCACGCATTCACGAGTGACGCGCGGGTGATCGCGCTCGCGTCGGTGCTGATTCCGATCGCGGGAGTATTTCAGGTCTTCGACGGTGGGCAAGCCGTTGGCGCCGGCGTGCTGCGCGGTGCCGGCGACACCACCGCGCCGCTCGTCACGATGCTCGCGGCGTACTGGCTGGTCGGGGTACCAGTGAGCGCATATCTCGGCTTTCGGACTGACTTGCGCGCGGCGGGACTGTGGTGGGGCTTCGTCGTGTCGCTCGCGGCGGTGGCGATGTTCCTGTTCCTGAGAATTCGCGTGGTGTTTGGGCGCGAGCTGGAGCGCATATCGGTGTAGCGGTCGATCGGCGGGACGTCGGGGTTGCGCGAGTCTGATCAGGTTCACGTTCCAACTCGACGCGGCGCGACTGGCGTGGACTGAGTGAGGAAACGGACACAGACGGAAGGAACGGACACCAACGGACCAGGGCGAAGGGACTGGGCTTGGAAATGCGCCGCGCCGAGGCTCAACGGAGTTCGGCTGCGCTCAGGGTGACACCGGTGGCGGTTTCCAGGGTGAGCGAGCGCGAGCGCGCGCCTGTACTGCCACGCAACCGCTACTTTGCGGCCAGCAGGAGAAACGCATCGATCGCGTCGACCGCCCGCTCGAGCCGCTCACTTCCGACGCCGGTGACGATTGCCGTCGCGACGTGCGAGGCGAGTACGGCGTCCCGAAAGAGTTGTTGCATCTCGTCGCGCAGGTGGCCGCGATCGCGCACGCCGTCGGCGATCCAGTCGAGATCGATCTCGCACAGGAGATAGAGATCGGGGCGCCGCGAGGCCGCGGCTTCTTCGATCCACGGCGGACACTGGCCGAAATAATGATGGCAGTACACGACCGTGCTCAAGAGATCCGTGTCCTGCACGACGAGGCGGCTGGCGCGCGCGACGTGCTCGTCCTCGAGTGCCATCTGTCCGCGCGCGATCGGGCCGTGATCGGCGAAATCGATAGCTCCGCCCTTCCGCTCGGCAAATCCGCGCACGAATTCGGGAACAAGCTCGGCGCTGTAATGCCGCCCAAGCTGCTCGGCGAGCGTCGTCTTGCCCGTCGACTCGGAACCGGTGAGGACGACGCGAATCACCTCGCGGCCGCGGCGATCAGCGAGCGTTTCCATGCGATGTGTCCGAGGACGGCAAGACCGAGATAAACAGCGTAGTTCCCCGCCGTGAGGTACAGGCCCTTGAAGATGAACATACCGATGTACACCACGTCGACGAGAATCCAGAGTGCCCAGTTCTCGAGCAGCTTTCGCGTCATCATGTACTGCGCGACGAGGCTCGTCGTCGCCGTCGCGGCGTCGACGTAGGGAAGCGCGACGCCCGGCAATCCCGACGTGACCTTGCCGAGTATGGCCCAGAAGACCACGCCGATCGCGATGAGAACTGCCCACAACCGCGCGGGCGTCCGCGACACGGTGAGCGCCGTCCTCCCCGCGCCGCCGTACAGCCATTCGTACCAACCGTACAACGACAGCCCGAAATACACGGCCTGCAGTCCCATGTCGGAATAGAGGCCCGTCCTGTAAAAGAGCACGAAATAGAGCGCGACGTTCACGAGCGCCGTCGGCCAGCTCAGAATCTTCTCGCGCACGCTCAGGAAGACGCTGACGATGCCGAACAGCACCGCCACGAGCTCGAGGCAGCTCGATCCGTGCGCCGTGAGCCACGCGCAGAATGCCGTCACGTCAGCGCGCGAGCAGCGCCAGGCGCTGCTCGCCACCCTGCTTCACACGCGCCGCCGCAGCATCGATCGCGGCGAGCGTCTGCGCTGACGATCCGCCGATTTCGATGTCGGTCATGGTGTGCAGCGCGCCGACATAGTAGTCGGTCCACGTGCGCAGGATGTCCGTCTCTTTGGCGCGATCACCGCCGGCGGCGAGCGCCGCGCGACTCAGCGCGAGCTCCGTGTCGAGTCGCGACTGGGCGGCGAGCTCGATTTCGTCGACAAGCTCGCGCGCCGTCGCACCGTCGGCGGACGTGAGCGTGAGCACCGCGGCCAGCGCCGCCTCGCCGACATTCGTCAGCTCGGAGACCGAGACCTTGTCGATGCGGTCGCCGTCGGTGTGATAATACACATCGGTGAAATGCCAGAACAACGCACCGGGCTTCTTGAATTGGAGAAATGGCGTGTGGTCGCTGCCGCCCTCGAACGGATTGGTCCGGACGACCCAACCGGTCGTCGCCGCCTGATCGAGGCACCGCGCGAGGAGGTAGTCGTTGTAGTAATGCGGTACGAGCTGTGCCTTCGTGACGGGACTGCCGCCCCACTCGCTGTGGTGATCGTCGCCGCGCGTCCAGATCGCCGAGGGATCGGGCATCTTCTCGATGAGGAATGTTCCGCCGGTCTTCTTGGCGTCCTCTCCCGTCATGTCGAGGCTCAGCCCCCACCGGACGCCGCGCGTGCGCACGGAGTCGTCGGCGAGGAAGTTGCGCGTCTGCGTGATCTCGAGACCGAACAGCATCGTGATCGTTCGCTTGGGGCGAATCGATCCGTTACGCACGAGCGTGCCGAGGACGCGGGCCATCTCGCTCAAGTCGCCGACGCCCGACGCGTTGTCGTTCGCGCCCGGCTCCTGCACGTGCGCGCTGAGCACGAAGCGCTCGGCCGGCGCGGCGCTGCCGTGCACTTCGGCGACGAGCGTCAGCTCCTCCGACGGATACATCTTCGACGCCGTGCGGACGCGCACCATCACGGGGCCCTTTGCCGTCGCGGCGCGCAGGCGATCGAACGCGTCGCGCGAGATCGGCATACCCCAACTCTTCTTCGCGCTGTCGTAGGCGATCGAGCCGAATTGGATCGAGTGCGTGTGAACCGCTGGCTGCGTGTAGGCGGGCATGTTGTACGCGAAGACGCCGAGCGCGCCGCGCTTCTGCACCGCCTCGCCGAACACGCGACCGACATTCCCCTCGGCGAGCACGATTCTGTTCGCCACGGGCGCGCGATCGTACTCGGCCGCGCTTCCCTTTCCAACGTCCACGACCTGCGCGAGCAGTCCAGTGTCTGGCGTCGAGAACGAATTGATCGCAAGCATGTTGCGATTGGTCGAGAAGCTCAGAATCGGGTCTCGTTCGCCGACAATCGTCACGCTCGCGTCGATTGGCTCCCAGGCGGGTGTGCGCATGGGGCGATGCTCGATGCGGTACGTCAGTACCTCGCCCGGTTTGGCGCCCGACTCTTCGATATAGCCGGCGGATTTTAGAATTCCCTCAACGCGGTGGATGCTGGCGTTGAACCCGACGTTGCCCGGCCAACGAAAGTACTGATCCATGAAGGCCGTTTGCTCGAAGGCTCGTTGGCCTGAAAACTCCGGTCGGATCAGATCGAAGTAGCGCTGGGCCGCGGGGGGAACGTGTCGCTGAGCCCCTGCGGCCGACGCGGACACGGTGACGGCGGCAACGATTCGCGCCAATCCACGGCACAGCCGGTCAGTCTGGTGCATTGCTGATCTCATGTCGGCGGGTTTGCGACGGTGAATCCGGAACAACGAATGTACGCGATCAGCGGGGCGGCTTCTTCGCGGGCGTGACGGCCAGGCTCCGATCGCGCACGCCGACCGTGTTGTCCGTCGTGATGCGGTCGATCAGCTTGTGCATCGGATCGATGCCCGCCCGGTACGGCTTCTGATCGACGACGACCCTGATCGTCTGCGCCCCCGATTTGATCGTGTGCTTTTCCAGATAGAGCGGAACGCCGACCTTGTCGTCGATCGTGGGATCGCGCTTCGCCGGCGCCTTGGCGAAGACGCCGATGTCGATCCGATCGCTCATGGCCTGCTCGGTCTCTTTGCCGAGGCTGTCGGCACGCAGCTTCTTCGCGGTCACGTAGAGATCGACGGCGTAGCGTCCGCCGGGCGCGGGGTTGGCCACGACGGAGTCCGTCTTGAGCTCGTACAGCGTGATGTTCTCGAACAGGTCGGCGATGAGATACTTGAGCGAGTCCGGTGTCGCCACGCGTAGTGAGTCGACGAGCTGGAGCGACGTGGGATACGGTGGCCCGCGGAATTTCGTCGCGTCGAGCACGCCACGGATCGCGCGATTCATCCGGGCCTCGCCGATGTAGTCGCGCATCGCGTACATGACGAGCGAGCCCTTGTTGTAATGGATGTACGGTTGGTTCTCGACGAGCTCGAGCGGCACTTCTTTTCGTCGCTCGGCGCCGCGGCCGGTGAGATAGCTGTTCAACTCGTACTCGAGAAACTTCCGCATGTTCGCCGGCCCAAACTCCTTCTCCATGACCATGAGCGCCGAGTACTGGGCGAGCGTTTCGGAGAGCATGGTCGAGCCCTGCGCGTCGGCGCCGACGAGTTGATGAGCCCACCACTGATGCGCGACCTCGTGCGCAGTGACGTAGAACGGATAGTCGACGTCGTCCGGGTCCTCGACGCGGGCAATGAAGCCGATGGACTCGGAGAACGGAATGGTGTTCGGGAGCGATTGCGCGAATGCCGCATAGCGCGGGAACTCGACGATACGGAGTAGGTGGTATTGATACGGCGCGAAGTTGGTGGAGTAGTAGTCGAGCGATTTCTTCACCGCGTCGATCATACGGTCGACGTTGTAGGCGTGCGTCGGGTGATAGTCGATCTCGATGTCGACGTTGCGCCATTTGTCGCGGCGGACGGCGTAGCGCGCTGACTGAAACGCCCAGAGATTGAGGATCGGCGCGTCCATCTTGTAGTGGAAATACCGGCGGCCGTTCGCCGTCCATTCGCGCTGCAGGTAGCCGGACGTGATGGCGAGTTGGTCGAGATCGGTGCTGACGGTCGCGTCATACGTGAGCCAGTCCGCGTCGCGACTGATGTAGTTCGTCGACCAGGTCGACGAATCCGTCGGCGGTCGCATGCGCTCGCGGGGCGGCAGGTGCTGCTTTTTGCGCGTTTCCTCGTCCTGAATTTCGGCTCGCGAGTCGTAGCCGATCTCCGGCATGAAGCTGATGTTCTCGAGAAACGTCCCGTTGCCGGCGACCGCCACTTCTCGAATCTCGTTGGGGAATCCGTGCTTGATTCGGCCGAGTGAGAACCGCATCACCAACGAGTCACCCGGCGCAAGTGGCCGATCGAGGCGATCGATGATGTAGTCGCGCGGCCGGTCGACGAGCACTCGCTTCGATGGACGATCGTAGTCCAAGCGACGGATCTCAAGGTCCTCGTCCATCGCCAGGTGGATGGAGTCGATTGGGGCGGACGTCTTGTTGCGCAGCACGTACTGGCCGGTGATGACCGCGTCACCCCTCGACGGATAGAGGTCGACCTGCACGGTGATCGCCGTGATGCGCGGCTGCGGCGCGTGCTCGAAGCGCTTGTACAGACGTTCGCGCTCGACGCGGATGTGCCGATCCGCTTTGCTCGAGCGATACGTGTTCAATATCGTCGTATTGTAGAATATGAACCCGCCAAGTCCGACGATGGCGAGGCCGACGCCCGCGGTCGCGGAGCGAATCGGACCGACGAATCGCCGGCGCGCCAATTCCAGCCGCGCGTTCGCCGTCGTCTCCTCTCCCCGGACCCAGAGGAGATCAGCGGCGATGAGGAGCAGCGTGGCGATCACGCCCCAGTACAGCTTCCACCACACGAAGGGCGCGACGTACGGTCCCCAGCCGTTCATGTCCGAGTAGCTGATCCCGGAGTCCGAGCCGTACTGATAGAGTCCGTGCTCGAAGCCGAAGCTCGAGAGCAAGCCGAGGCCGATGTAGAAGAGAATGACGAGCAGATGACCGAGATACTTGTGGTTGATGACGACGTGGATCGTCATGGCCAACACGGCAATCAGCAGATACTCGATGAGGCGGACACCGACCAGCGCCTGGAGATACAGCGGGATCTCGAATTGGAAGTAGCCCTGGACAGCCTGCGTGACGATCCCCGCCACCATGGTCACCCCGAGCAGCGTCAGGATGACGCCCGCAAGCGCGGCGAGCTTCGCGAGGAACGTGACCCACGTCGCGATCGGGGTCGCGTCGTAGATCTGGTTCAGCTTCACGTCACGCTCGGCCCAGACCAGCTCACCCGAATAGAACGCGGTGATGACGAGAATGAAGACGCCGAACGATCCGCTGAGCACCCCCTCCATTTGGTACGTGACCGGCCAGGTGTTGGTGCCGAACAGTTTTCCCGCCGCGCGCGCGGCGACGATGAGATAAAGGAGCCCGCCCCCGACGATCGCGCCGAAATATCGGCTGCGAACGATGCGCCAAAACGATCGGCTGAAGACCGAGCGAAATTGCACCCAGCGCGCCGCGACATCGAAGCGCTGCGTCGTCGCCGGCAACGCCGTCGTTCGCACCGGCGCAATGAGCTCGTCACCGACGACTGCTTCGCCCGCGCCGACTGGCTCGACGTCGGACGGACGGGTCGACGCGGTGTCGCTCAATGAATGCGCGAAGCGGAATCGCAGATACGCGGCGACGAAGATCGCGCCGGCGACGCCCAGCCAGATGAGACGGTTGGCGAGCAGCACGCCGGAGATGGGCACGAGGCGGCTGTTCTTCTCGGCGATCGACCAGTACTGCGTGAGCGCCGATTGGGCGCGCAAACCGAACGGGTCGATGAGACCGGCGAGGCGCTTGTCGTCGATGTCGGCGAGCAGACTCCCGGCGAGCAGATATCCGATCAGCAGCAGCGCGCCGCCGACGTAGTTGGGCAGCATTTGCCGCGTCAGCGCGACGAGGGCGAAGAAGATCGCCGCCGTGAGCACCAGGTTCGGAAGCACGACGCCGAAATACGGCTGGAGATACGACATCGCGCGGAACGGTCCGAGCTTGTCGGCTTGGACCCAGGGCGACACCGTCGCCGCGAACGCTCCGATGCCGATCCCCGTCGTCACGAGCGCGTTGACGAAGAGCGTCCCCATGAACCGCCCGCCGAGAAATGCCGCTTTGCTCACCGGCGTCGTGTAGAAGAGCGGATCGGCGTGTGTTTCGTAATCTTTATAGAGCGCGTTGCCGGCGAGCGCCGCGGTGATCGAGACGCCGAACAGCGACAACACGGGAATGATCGACGCGAGTGCGAACGGAGCGTTGGCGAGCACCTTGCCGCCGCTGCCGAGCGCGAAGTTGATGTCGGGCCACGCGCCCGCCGCCGCGAGCATGAAGAAGAACGCCATCGCGAAGAAGATCGCGAAGTAGACCCACGTCGATATTCGACGCAGGTAGTAGCGGACCTCCCAGCGTAGAATGGCGACGAACGGCCTCATACCGCCGCGGGCGTTCGCCGGAGCGCGGCAAAATACACGTCCTCCAACGTCGCATTCGCCGGCTCGAACTCGGGTCCGGGCGGCGCGTCGGCGTGCACGCGCACCACCGTCTTGCCGCCGGCCAATTTCGTGGAGATGACCGAATGGGTCCGCTGAAATTCCGCGAGCTGCGCGCGGTCGACGGCACGTTGCCAGATCTTTCCCTGGAGGTCGCCGATTGCCGTCGACGGCTCGGCCTCGAGCCGAATCTCACCGCGATCGATGATCGCCATCCGCGAGCACAGGTCGCTCACGTCGCCGACGATGTGCGTCGACAGGATGACGACGGCGTTCTCGCCGAGCTCGGCCAACAAATTCAGAAAGCGAACACGCTCGGCGGGATCGAGTCCCGCCGTGGGTTCGTCGACGATGATCAGGCCCGGCTTGCCGAGCAGCGCGACGGCGATGCCGAAGCGCTGTCGCATTCCGCCCGAGTAGGCGCCGAGCTGTTGCCGGCGTGCGTTCTGGAGATTGGTCTGCTCGAACAACGCGTCGACGATGCGGCGCCGCTCGTCGCCGTTCGTGATCCCCTTCAACACGGCGAAGTGATCGAGCAGATCTTCGGCCGTCACCTTTGGATAGAGACCGAACTCCTGCGGCAGATAGCCGAGCGTGCGACGGACCGAGTCTTTGTCACGCAGCACGTCGATGTCACCCAGACGCGCCGAGCCGGAGTCCGCTTCTTGAAGCGTGGCAAGAATTCGCATCAGCGTGGACTTCCCCGCCCCGTTGGGTCCGAGGAGTCCGAACATGCCCCGCGGAATGGTCAGCGAGACATCGTTGAGCGCGCGTGTACCGTTGCCATACGTCTTCGAGAGATGCTCGATGCGAAGATCCATTCGTGTTCTCTCACTGTGCCGTCACCACGACGCCTCGAACGCGACGAGCAGAAACGTGCCATTGCCGGCGTTTTGCACGTTCGGAAAGCTCTGCCATACCCCGTTGACGACAAACCTCGCAGCCGTGCCGTCGATCAGATAGCTACCACCGAGCACGATCTGGCGCTCGAACGCGTCGACGACCGACGCCTCGTGCGTGCGGTCGCGGTCCCACGCATCGTAGCGGGCGACGAGCTGCAATGGCGGCGTCGGTCGCACCGCGCCGAGCGTGTACCACCCGAAGCGTCGCAGCTCGCCGTCGCGGGCGGTCATCGTCTCGGCACGCATCGTTAGCCACGAATCACGGAACTGGACCTCGGTTCCCAAGCGTTCGCGGCGCGCCGCCGTTGCACCACCTTGGAATCCGCCGGATCCGCCGATCTGGAACCCCGGAAGCATCGGTGGGTGGACGGCGAAACGGCCCATGAACGCTTTTTGATCGTTCGGGTCGGTCGTGCCCTGACCCTCGCCCGTCTCGTTGAACACCCCCGCATGATATTCGAGGACGTTCGCCAACAGACCGTTCACGGACGCGCCAACATCGCGGATGTCTCCCAATCCGACGGCGCGCGATCGCTCGACGATGAACATCGTCCGCTCGATTGTCTCCACGTTGGCGGTGGAGATCGTCCCCTCGAGGCTGAGCGGGATGATCTGCTGCCCGACGTCTATTGACGTCGAGTGATTCACCGTCAGCGTCAGCGCCGCATCCTGCAGGATCCGCGTGCGCTGGTCGATCGCCGCGTCGCTGAGCGCGATGGAGTCGCCGAGCTCGGAGAGCGTCTTGTTGACCGTCAGCAGCTTCGAGGCATCGAACGTGACGCGCCATCGAAGATGCGGCGACACGTTGCCGCTGAACTTCAAGTCGGCTTTACGCAGCCGATACCCATCCTTCGTTGTCGGATCGCTGGCTCGGTAGTACACTTCGAGAAATCCGTGCACATCGACTTGCGACAGTGGCCGACTCGCCGTCGAATCTTGCGCCACCGCGGGGATGGCAGAGAAACCGAACAGCGCGACGGACACTATGAGAACAGGCGCCCAGCGAGGGAGGGCGCAATTTGGTCGTGTCAAGAGGAGCAGTGGGAGAGGATGAGGTGAGACGGCGGGCCGCGCTCGGGATGCGGGCTCGCCCGATCGCAGTATCTTAGAAGACGATTATCCTCGACGCGAGCCACCTCCCCCACAGCTCCAATGCGCCGATCAGTCTCTTGGGTCGTTCTATCCCTCCCGGTTGTCGCTTTCGTCACAGCCTGCCGCCAACAGCCGTCTCAATCGACGCGCGCCGGCGATTCCTTGTCCGCCGGGCTCGGGGACCGGCTGCCAATGGGTGTGCGGCTCGATCCCGCCGCGCCACTCGCTCCGGTCGGGCCAATGCCGCTGACGATGCGCGTCGCGCCGGAAGGTGACCGTCTCGTGCTGTCGTTGAGCGGCTATCGCGAGCAAGGTGTTCAGGTCGTCGATGCGGCGAGCGGACGCGTGCTGCAAGACCTTCCCCAGGCGTCCGCATTCATCGGGCTCGCGTTCTCTCCGGACGGTCACTCGTTGTATTCGTCGGGCGGGAACTCCGACGTCGTGTATCGCTATCGGTGGGACGCCGGGCGCGCCACACTCGACGACAGTCTCGTGCTCGCACGAAAATCGATGCGCGCGGAGGATCGACGGTATCCGGCTGGACTCGCGCTCTCGCCGAACGGTCGCATGCTGTACGTCGCCGAGAATCTTGGCGATTCTCTCGCGGTCATCGACATTGGCGCTCAC
>Ga0153915_10005709_pt1 | contig 11589 bp, 7 predicted proteins | sample Opewatmetagenome_2_FD_107003 | JGI IMG/M metagenome (GOLD analysis project Ga0153915, IMG submission 107003) | Freshwater wetland microbial communities from Ohio, USA - Open water 3 Core 3 Depth 3 metaG | ecosystem: Environmental > Aquatic > Freshwater > Wetlands | place: USA: Ohio, Lake Erie...
AGGAACCGAATACGCCGTAATTTGTAATTGAGAAAGTGCCGTTGATAACATCATCGGGAACCAGTTTTTTGTTCCTTGCTTTAAAACCTATATCGGCAATAGCCCGGGCAAGCCCCCGTATATTCAGTTCATCCGCATTCTTAATGTTGGGAACAATTAAACCGTTAGGTTCAACGGCTACGGCTATACCGAGATTTATGCGTTTCTTCTGAATAATATTACTCCCTTCAATAGAAGAATTCATCAAAGGAAATTCCTTAAGCGCTTTAATAACTGCAAAAGATATAAAAGGCAGGTATGTAAGTTTAATGTTTTCGCTTTTTTGAAACTTCTCTCTATTCTGATTGATAAAATTGTAAATTCTTGTTACATCCACTTCAAGAACGGCAGTAACATGAACTGAGGTTTCCCTGCTTTTTATCATGTGCTCCATTATTTTGCGGCGCGTATTATCCATCGGTATAATAACAGCTCCGTCTTCCTGCGCAGGTTTTGCGCTTTCTCTGTTTTCAACGGGTTTATATCCCTCTTCTTTTAAAGCCGCCCCGGCAATACCGGTTTTTCCACGGGAGATATATTCAAGAATATCTTTCTTTGTCAGCCTTCCGTTAATTCCGGTTCCCGGAATAGACTGCAATTCGGCAATTCCGAGATTTTCTTTCTTGGCAATATTCATAACAAGAGGAGAATAAAAGCGGTTATCATTTACAGATTCTGCCGCTGAATTAGCAAGCCTTGCAGCCGCTGTTTCCCCCTTTTCAGTTTTACCTCTTTCCTGAACTTCCGCGGTTTCAGAAGAATTATACGGCTCAATTTTAGAAAGGCCGGTAGTGGTTTTAATTCTTGCTACTACGGCCCCAACGGGCACAGTCTGCTGTTCGCCGCACAGGATTTCACTTATAACTCCATCAACAGAAGAAGGGACTTCGGTATCCACCTTATCGGTGCTTATTTCGAATATTATTTCATCCTGCGAGACGGCATCGCCTGTTTTCTTATGCCATTTTATGATGGTCCCCTCCATAACCGATTCCCCCATCTTAGGCATAGTAACATCAATTATTTCTCCTCCAACCTGAGTAGTCGATGGGGTGTCCGCAGGAGCCTTATCCTCAACAATTCCTGCGCTGTCTGTCTCCAGAACGGCAACAATTGAATTAACAGGAACAGTTTCCTGTTCAAACACTTTTATTTCGGCCAGTATCCCATCTGCGGGACTTGGAATTTCAGTATCGACTTTATCAGTGCTTATTTCATATATAATTTCATCCTTCCTTACCGCATCCCCTTTTTTCTTATGCCATTTAATAATAGTTCCTTCCGTTATACTTTCCCCCATCTGAGGCATTATAATATTAATTTTCATTTCATAACTCCTTATCAGTATAATAACAATTCTTTAAGCGAATCATAAATTTTATTCCTATTCGGCAGTACAAAATTTTCGAGATTCGGATGATACGGAATAGGCGCATCGGCGGCGGCAATTCTTTTAACCGGGGCATCAAGATATTCAAAACATTTTTCGGAGATGCGCGCAGCTATTTCAGCTCCGAAACCTGCAGTAAGAGTATCTTCGTGAATTATAACCGCCTTGCCTGTTTTTTTGATTGAAGCAATTATAGTTTCTTCATCCAAAGGATTAATCGTGCGGATATCTAACAGTTCGATTGAGTACCCTTCCGCTGAAAGTTTTTGTATAGCAAAGTTGGATTCGTGCACCATCGCCCCGTAAGTAATTACGCTCAGGTCGTTCCCTTCGGTTACAATCTTCGCTTTTCCGAAAGGCAGAAGATATTCCGCGTCAGGTTCCGGCGCAGTTGCATAGCTTTGCCTGTAAAGCCCTTTATGTTCAAGAAAAATGACCGGATCATTTAAACGCAGAGCTGTTTTAAGCAGGCCTTTTGCATCGGCGGCATTTGAAGGATACGCAATAAGCAGACCGGGTATATGCGAAAAGAATCCTTCAATATTCTGGCTGTGATAAAGTCCGCCATGTATAAAGCCTCCCACAGCCACTCTTATAACAAAGGGAGCTTCAAAAAGATTATTGGAACGGTAGCGGTACATAGAAAGTTCATCCCGAATCTGCATAAATGCCGGCCATATATAATCGCCGAACTGAATTTCGACACACGGTTTTAACCCTGCAAGAGCCATTCCGATACCGACTCCCATTATACTCGCTTCCGCAAGAGGGGAATTGAATACTCTTTCATTGCCGAATTGAGTAGAGAGCCCTTTGGTTGCAGTAAAAACGCCTCCTTTGCCGTCGGCGACATCCTCGCCGAAGAGATATATTTTATCGTTCCTTTCCATTTCTTCGCGCAGCGCGTGGTTTACGGCATCAACAAGCACAACAGGTTTGCCGGCAATTCCGCCTGTTTCATAAACAAGCTTTTCCCTTCTGCCGCTGTTATCAAGTACAAAGTGGAGCGAAGTTTCGGCTTTCGGATCAGATTGTTTCAAAGCCCAGTCGGCGGCCTCATTAATATGATGAACTATTTCTTTTTTAAATTCTTCATAAGCCAGTTCGGTAAGAAAACTTTTTTTAATAAGAAGATTGGAAAAAGAATCGATAGGGTCTTTTTTCAAATCGGCTTCAAGCGATTCCTGCGGGCGGTACTTTTTCTGGTCATCGGAAGAAGAATGGGAAAACAGCCTTACAACATGAGCCTCAATTAATGCAGGCCCTTTGCCTTCGCGCGCATATTTAAATGCGCTTTTTGCAATTGCATTCATATTGAGGAAATCGGTTCCGTCGCAATCGAGCCTTAATAAATTTTCGTACCCCCTCATCATTTCAACAATTGAAGCATGCCTGCCCCCCGACTGCTGGGTTACAGGAACCGATATAGCCCACTTATTATTCTGAATAACAAAAACGACGGGCAGTTTTTCGCGGCTTGCCCAGTTAACAGCTTCGTGAAATTCCCCCTGGCTTGTTGTACCTTCTCCGCTGCTTGCATAAACAACCGCATTATTCCCTTTTTTCCTTTCTGCAATTGCCACTCCCACAGCCTGCAGAAACTGAGTGCCTGTAGGGCTTGACTGCGTGGGGACATTAAATTCTTTTGAAGCCCAATGGCACGGCATCTGTCTTCCGCCGGTCATCGGATCATCAGCTTTACCAAGCATATGAAGGAAAATGTCTTCCGGTTTAACGCCGAGAGCAATCATATATGCCATATCGCGGTAATACGGAAATCCCCAGTCGGTTCCTTTTTTCATTGCAAGGCCGAACGCTACCTGTACTGCTTCGTGCCCTGCCCCTGCAATATGGAAAAAAGATTTTCCCTGTTTAAGAAGATTCATTACTTTGTGATCAATCTGGCGCGCGGTAAGCATCAGCCTTAAAGCATTCATTAATTCTTTTTTAGTAAGCCCTCCGAAAGAACCTGATTTACCCGTTATTAAAGGGTTATCTCCGCTGATAATTTTTTCCATTATTTTCCCGTTATATTTTCAGTTTAATTAATTACGGCCAAAAGCCGAAATATCAATTAAAAGAGCCGCCGGAACAGAAACGTAGGGGAAATTAAAGCCCTTGTTATCCTAAAAAACTAATTAATTCTTCCGAGTTTACTCTTATTACTGTATCATAACGAAAAATTGCCGTGAAATGTTTCAAAAGAGCTTCTTTTACTTCAGATATTTCGAAAATTCTTTTGAATTCCTTTTGGAGAGAAGTGACCTCTTTGTCTTTTATTCCGCAGGGAATAATTCCGGTAAAGTGGTCAAGGTTGGTATTTATATTAAATGCAAAACCGTGCATTGTAATCCACCGGCTTACTTTAATGCCTATTGCGGCAATTTTGCGGTCATCAGCCCATACTCCGGTGTATTTTTCATTTCTCCCCGTTTCAAGGCCATAATCACTGCAAACCTGAATTATAGTTTCTTCGAGGGAGCGCAAATAAAGGTGAGTGTCTTTTTTCCAGTCCGATAGGTCAATAATCGGATAGCCGACTATCTGTCCGGGGCCATGGTAAGTGATATCTCCTCCACGGTCGATATCATAAACGGAAAAATTATTTTCCTTAAGATATTCTTCATTGCCTATGAGATGTTCTCTTTTGGCAACTTTGCCAAGAGTATAAGTATTGGGATGTTCCAGCAGAAGCAGAACATCCTCAATTTCATTTTTCAAACGTTTATCGAAAACGGCCATTTGAAGATTCCAGGCTTTTTCGTAATCGATAAAACCGAGATCGCAGTATTTCAATTTTTTAGATATGGATTGATTCTCCATAAGCGTTTGCCGCCGCCTCCATTATTGCTTCAGAAAGAGTAGGATGCGCATGAATTGTCTTAACAATGGAATGAAAATCCGCCTCCATCGATTTTGCGATACCGATTTCGGCAATCAGCTCGGTAGCCTCAGGTCCTATAATATGCGCGCCGAGAATTTCCCCGTATTTAGCATCAAATATAAGTTTAACAAATCCGTCTCTTTCCCCAGCTGCAAATGCTTTTCCGCTTGCCATAAAGGGGAATTTGCCTATTTTAATCTCATGCCCCTGTTCTTTGGCTTTTGCTTCTGTAAGCCCGATGCTTGCAACCTGAGGCTGGCAGTAAGTACAGCCCGGTATAGATGCATAATCAATTGCCGGAGGATTAAGCCCTTTGATGGATTCTATACAATGGATTGCTTCTGCCGAGGCAACGTGAGCAAGCCACGGAGCTCCTATAACGTCCCCGATGGCATAAATATTTTCAATATTCGTACTGTAATCAGTTTTATTAATTTTTATATGATTTTTTTCAATTTCAATGCCGATTCCTTCAAGGCCGTAACCTTCAATATTGCCTGTCACCCCAATAGCGCTTAATACCTTTTCGCCTTTAAGCTCAATTGTCTCCCCGTTCTTTTCAACTTTAACGGTCACACAATCGCCGGTAACTTCGGCATTAATTACTTTTGTAGAAGTATAAATTTCAATTCCTCTTTTCTTAAATATCTTTTCAAGAGTTTCCGAAACTTCCTTATCTTCAATCGGGAGAATGTTCTCCAGCATCTCAATAATTGTAACTTTGGTTCCAAGGACGCTATAGAAATAGGCAAATTCAATTCCGATAGCGCCTGCGCCTATAACAATTAATTCTTTCGGCTGTTTTTCAAGATTCATCGCTTCAGAGCTTGTAATAATATTTTTCCGGTCAACCGGAATTGAAGGGAATGTCTTAGGATGGGCTCCGGCCGCAATTATAATCTTATCAGCCGTTACAGATTCAGTTAAAACGCCGCCGTTATCGTAAATATCTATCTGGTTCTTCGATGCGAACTTACCGAATCCCCTTATTCTGTCAATTTTATTTTTCTTGATAAGCAATTCGATATTCTTCGTAATTCTATCGGAGATATCGCGGCTGCGTTTTATCACCTTTGAGAAATCAATGCTTACATTTTCAACGGTTATTCCGAAATCCTTAGAATGATTTTTAACTGCATCATACATTTCGGCATTTTTAATAAGGGATTTTGTCGGTATGCACCCCCAGTTAAGGCAAATGCCGCCAAGATTATCCTTATCAATTACTACAGTTTTAAATCCGAGCTGTGCGGCTCTTATTGCGGCAACGTAACCGCCCGGGCCGCCGCCGAGAACTGCTATTTCATAATGTCTGTTCATATTATCTTTTTCCAAGTTTAATTGTGGCGTACAAATATATAAAGAAGAGGCTGAATAAAAAATCAGCCTCTTTACAAAACTATTTATTTAATGTTGCTGATTATATGATTTGACAATAAAGCGCAGGCTGTCGCATTTGGCAATAACATTTTCGTAATTCTCAGAATCATATTTCTTTATGAAATCAGCGTACTGCTGAATTGAATTTTTACAATGACGCAGCAGTTCCGCATAGTAAAGTTTTGAAATCTCATACGCTTCTTTCTGTTTATCTTTATTCAGATATAAATCGCTGAAAACAAATTGTAAAAGGCTGCTTTTAAGCATTTCAAGAACATCCTGTATCTGATATAATCCGAAGGCGTCTTCCATATAATCGGTCGGGAAGTAGGTGGAAATTTTATCATTTAATATTCTTTTCCAGTTACCCACATTGAGGTTAACCATGCTGTATCCGTTGAATTCTTTACTCATATCTGCAAACGGGAGTTGGTTATTCACTTTTCTTCCGACCTCTTCCAACTTCAAATTTTTAATTTTAGCCTCAGTGTCAATTCTAACAAATTCATATAGATTATTTTTTATTTCATCGTTTAATTTCATTTGAGAAACTTCGACCGCTTCCATAGTATTATGATGTTCCCACCAGCTTTCAACTCCAAGCGCAAAAAGGACAGCAAAAACGATAGTTAGAATTTCTATGATAATTCCTTTAAAATTCATGTGTTCCGGTTTTATTTTTCTATGAATATGCATCAATTCCCCTGTTTTAAAATTTGTAATAAAATGGACGTAAATTTACGAAAAAACTATCAACAACACACCGGCAAACATTACAATGGCGCCGATAAGCCGCTGTTTTAAATTCGGTTCCTTAAGAAAAACTGCTCCGAGGATAACCGCAAACACCCCGCTCATCCGTTTCATAGAAATTACATAAGCAACCAGAGTTAACGCCATCGCGCTGTAATGAAAGAAGTAGGAAGCAGTCGTCAAACCGCTTATAAGAAGAAGACTCCCCTTAGACCCGCCTAAAGCGGAGTAATTCAATTTTTTCTTATATAAAAGGTAAACTGTAATTACCAGGGAAATAAGTACATTAGTAAATGTAATATGCTGTAGGACAGAGGAATTATTAATCGATATTTTATCGAACACGCCTGATATTGCCCACAAAAAAGCCACAATGAACATAATCCGCGTTCCCTTGTTCTTAATTATTGCTTTGAAAGGTTCCAGCAGGCTCATTTTTTTTAAATCCAGATTAAGCAGATATGACCCCAGAACAACGAGCAAAATTCCAAGCAGGCCAGTAAGGTTCGGAAATTCGCCTATAACAAGAGGCCCCGAAAGAAGCAGAAACAAGGGTGTAAAACTAAGCATCGGAATTACGGAAGATATATCTCCGCTTGCTATTGCGCGCATATAAAGAACCGAGGCTGTAATCTGGATTATCCCGGCGCAAAGGAACCCGTACCAGAATTGAGTATTGGATTTTATTTCAGTTCCTGCAATAAGCATCATGACGGGAAAAAGGATTACCGGGATAACGTTATTAGCCCAAGTAAGAATTATCGGTTCAGCTTGATTTGCAGCCTTCTTTATAACAAGGCTTCTTATACTTTCGGAAACAGGGTTTAATACGGCAAATAATATCCACATATAATTATTCTTTCTTTTTTAAAACGGTTTTATCCTACATTGTCCAAGAGCATAAAATCTTTGCGGACAGTCTTATTATTAAATTCAAAATTCTTCTCTTCAAATATGCATAATTTTTTTAAAGGACAAACAGCGCACGAAGGCCTGGATGGTTTGCAAATTTCCCTCCCGAGCTTAATAAGATTTGTATGGAACTGGTGTGCAATTCGGCGAGGGAACCCATCGTTAAGAAGGAAATACGTCTTATCGGGAGCGGAGGATTTTACAAGGCCGAGCCGGTTTGTAATCCGGTTTACGTGAGTATCAACCGGGCAGACATTTCTTCCGAGAGCAAATAGCAGAACACAGCTTGCGGTTTTAATGCCAACCCCTTTAAACCTGATAAGTTCCTCAATTGCTTTCTCATTTCCCATCCCCGCAATATAATCAAGAGTAATCTTTCCCTTTTCCGAATGAATTGTTTTAAGAAAATTTTTAATTGCCGAAGCTTTCTGCTGAGTCAACCCTGCAGATAGAATTGTTTTTTCCAGAATGCTTTGTTTTGCTGTTATTATTTCATCATAGGAAGAGAAACGGCTTCTCAGGTTCTTATAAGCCTTGAATGAATTATTATCATTTGTATTCTGGGAAAGGATAGTGGCTATAAGCATATCAACAGGCGCAGGCAGTTCCTCCGGTCTCGGAGGTATTCCGTACCTTTTTATAAGGCATTTATTTATTTCTCTTATTCGTTCTATTTTCTCTTTCATATAAACCGGTAAAAATCCGTTCCTTTTTCATACAATACAAAAATAAATAAAAATCATTTGACGATAACATTTTATCCTTTACAGTGTTAAATTTAAGCATTAAATTTTTCGGAGGTTAAATGCCTGCTTTGATGGTAAGCATATCGGGAATAAGAGGTATAATCGGCGATGGATTAGACCCGCAGACTATTGTAAAATACGCTTCGGCTTATGCTGATTTTTGCGGCAAGGGGAAAATTGTGGTCGGCAGGGATGCCAGAATTACAGGCTCGATGGTGATGGACTTGCTTACCGGAGTTCTTCTTGCAAAGGGAAATGATGTAATTGACATCGGTATATGCCCTACCCCAACCGTACTTCTGAATATTAAAAGCCTAAATGCGGCGGGGGGAATTGCAATTTCGGCAAGCCATAATCCGAATGAATGGAATGCATTGAAGTTAATGAATAAAGAGGGGGAATTTATGACCCCCGAAGAGAATAAGAGAATGCTTGATCTGCTGGCTACCTGCGAAAAATCATATATGCCGTGGAATGCAATAGGAAAATATAAGGAATATAGCGAAGGGTTAAAGAATCATATCGACAAAGTTCTATCATTTAAATACCTTGATCTTCCTTCCCTTAAAAAGAGGAAATTCAAAGTTCTGCTTGATTGTGTTAACGGGGCGGGCGTTTATGTAATGCCCTGGCTATTAAAAGAACTCGGCTGTGAAGTAATAGAGTTGAACTGCGAAAAAACAGGTATTTTCCCCCGGATGCCGGAACCTTTACCGGAAAATTTGAAAGACACGATGAAGGCAGTTAAAGAACATAGCGCCGATATAGGAATTGTAGTCGATCCTGATGTTGACAGGCTTGTTCTAATAACAGACGAAGGGGAAGCTTTCAGCGAAGAAAATACTATAACTCAAGCTGTTAAATATATTCTTTCTAAAGAAAATGGGAATTGCGCGGTTAATCTTTCAACGACCCGCGCAGTAGATGACGTTGCCGCAGAATACGGAAGCCTGACTTACCGCTCCCCCGTGGGCGAGGCTAATGTAGTGAAAAAGATGAAAGAGGTTAATGCGGTTATTGGCGGCGAAGGAAGCGGCGGAGTAATATACCCCGAATTGTTATTCGGTCGCGATGCGCTTACGGGAACCGTTATAATGCTTCAGCATCTGCTTGAATACGGCGGAACAATGGGGAATTTGAAAAGGTCTCTTCCTCAATATTATATTGCAAAGAAAAAGATTGAAACAGGCGCGCAAAATCCCGATGAGATTATCGAAAGAATCATCAATAGATATTCAGGGGAAAAAATCAATACCGAAGACGGTTTAAGAATTGATTTCGCCGATCATTGGGTTCACTTCCGCAAATCGAATACCGAACCGATAATACGATGTATTGTTGAAGCGGAAAGCGAAAAAGACGCCGGCAGGCTGATTAAGAAATACTTCAGCGAGATTATTTAGCGAAGCATAGGCTGTCAGGCCGGATGATTATATTTAAAGAAAAGGCTGAAAGTGGTTCCGACTCCTTTAGAGCTTTTCACCTGTATTTTTACATTGCTTAAATCGCAGTATTTCTTAACAAGCGCAAGTCCCAACCCGTTGCCTTCATATCTGCGCGTATATCCCTGTTCTTCCTGAGTAAAAGGATCGAACATTTTAGGAATAAATTCTTCAGCAATCCCGATGCCGGTATCTTTAACTTTTGCGGTAAAGCCGTAGCTGTTCCCATTTTCGAACAGTATCTCAACCGTTCCGTCGGAAGTATATTTAATTGCATTATCAATCAGATTTGCAAAAATCTGATTAACAGTATATTCATCAGCTTTTATAAGAGTAGGAAAAGCCGGTGGATAAAGATTAAACTCCAGCCCTTTTTCATGCGCTTTATATAAGAATTCTTCCGATAGATTTGCCCTAAGTGAATTATATAAATCGTACTCCGAAGGATTAACCTCATATGAACCGGTTTGAAGATCGGACATATTCAATATCATATCCACTGTTCTTATAATCCTGTCCCCTGCCCTATTAATTGCATTAAAACAGGCGCGGTACTCAGGATTTAGTTTGGGTTCAACTTCGTCTTTAATCAATCCTGAAAAACTTAGGATGCTGTTTATAGGAGTTCTTATTTCATGCGACATCTGCGCAAGGAATTCCGATTTAAGCTGATCCGATTTTTCAGCTTTATTCTTGGCTTTTAAAAGCTCTTCCTGCGATTCTTTAATTTTTATTGCGCCGCCTATTCCTGCCGCAGTGGCTTTAAGAATTGATTCTTCAACTTCCGACCAGACTTTTTCCTTTTTGCTGTCGTCAAATCCTAGAAATCCCCAGAAATTCACATCAACAAAAATCGGAACGATCATAATCGACTTGACCTTGCTTGGTTCAATATATTTTATCCCCGGAATTTTATTGTAGTTTATATAGCCGTGAATAGTCCGTCCATCCGATAGTTCTTCGTACCAGCCCGGGAAATATTTCGAATATGAAAAATCTTCGGGGAATTGAGTTTTATTCAAAGCGGCGCAATTTTCCGACTGCCATTCATACAGAAGCGAAATATCGGAATCTTTCTTCTTTCCGTTCTTAACATTTTTGATGATGTAAACCCTTTCGACCTCCGAGGCTTTGCCGAGCGATTCGATAGCCTGCTTAATAGCGGCTTCGGAATCATTCAAAGTAAGGAGAGCGTTAGTTGCATCCGCCACGCCCATAAGAAGATTTGTTTGTTTATAAAGAGCGTCCTTGCTTGCAACAATGGAAGTTATATCCTCCATCATAAACAGTTTATAATGAACCGCTTCGGAGTTGTATTTCAAAACAGTAGCCGTTAAACGGCACCAGAATAAATCTTTATTGCAATCGACAAATCTTATCTCATTGTGTTTATTGATTATAACTCCGCTTGAAAAGCATTTATTGAAAACGACCAGATCGTGCTTATGGACATAATCATAAATTTTTCTGTATTTTAATTCTGCGCTGTTATAACCGACCATTTTTCTGAAAATGTTATTGCATTCAATTATTCTTAATTCTTCATCTGTAAGAACCATTCCGAATGTAGCGCTTTCAAAGATAGTTCTGAACCTATATTCACTGTTGCGGAGTTCCCGCTCTACGTTTTTAATTTTAGAAATATTAATAAAACTTTCAAGCAGATATTCCTGACCGTTCAGATTAACCATCCTTATCGAATTGAGGGCGGGAATAAGTTTATTTTCATGATTATATAAACTCAATTCGGCGGTACTCAGAACCTCGCCTGCATTTTCAGCCTGATAATTCCAATAAGGGCTGAACTGTTTTCTGTTTTTTCCAATAACGGACAATTTATCGAACCCGAGCATTTCAAGGGCAAAATGATTTACATCGATAATCTCGAAAGTCTGCTTCTCAATTATAAAAACTCCGGTGTTGATTGAATCCAGAATAATCTGAAGCTCTCTTTTCTTTTGCTTAATAGATTCAGTCCGGTACGCTAATTTCTGTTCAAGCAGATTGTTGATATTTTTAACTTTTTTATAAAGCCTGTTATTG
>Ga0153915_10005710_pt1 | contig 11586 bp, 9 predicted proteins | sample Opewatmetagenome_2_FD_107003 | JGI IMG/M metagenome (GOLD analysis project Ga0153915, IMG submission 107003) | Freshwater wetland microbial communities from Ohio, USA - Open water 3 Core 3 Depth 3 metaG | ecosystem: Environmental > Aquatic > Freshwater > Wetlands | place: USA: Ohio, Lake Erie...
AGTTGACGAGGAGCTTGTTCTTCCGCTTCTCGACCAGGGGGGTGATCGTGTTGGTGACCTCGTGGACGAGCAACTGGAGGTCGAAGGTCTCAAGGTAGAGCTGCATCTTGCCCGCCTCGATCTTGGAGAGGTCGAGCACGTCGTTGATCAGAGCGAGGAGATGATGGGCGGCATCGAGGATCTTCTGCAGATCCTCCGCCACCTCCGTCTCTCCGCGGTCCAGGGTGTCCTCGCGCAGCATCTCGCTGTAGCCGATGATCGCATTCATCGGCGTCCGCAGCTCGTGGCTCATCTTTGCCAGGAACGCGCTCTTGGATTGGTTGGCCTCCCGTGCGGCGACGACGGCCCGCTCGAGTTCGGCTGTGCGCTCGGCGACCTTCTGTTCGAGCTGCTCGTTGATCTCGCGCAGCTCCTCGCGGGCCTTCTCGGCGGAGCCCCGCGCGACCTCGAGCTCGACCGTGCGCTGCTCGATCGTCTGCAGCATCTCGTTGAACGAGCGCATGAGGATGCTGATCTCGTCGCGTCCGCGCACCTTGACGCGGACGGTGTAGTCGCGGAGCCCCGAGATGCGGCGGGCCGACGCGGTGAGGCCGTTGAGCCGGCTCGTGACCGTGCCCTGGAGCATCTGCGCCACCAGCATCGCGAGCAGACACGCCGCCAGGAAGATGATGATCATGGCGCGCGCCGCGGCCCTCGAACGTTCGGAGGCGAGCTTGCTGCAGTCGGCCTTGAAATAAAGGGTGCCCAGCAGACGGCCTTCGCCGGAGTACAGCTGGTGGAAAATCACGACGTGCGACGTCGCGAAGCTGAGGTTGAACTTGCGGGGCAGCGGGATGAACTCGCCGGAGCCCTCGCGGATGTATTTCGCGAGCAGTTTATTGGAGGGCGAGTAGACGGCCGCGGCCACAATCGTCTCATCCGTCTGGAGCGAGCTGAAGGAGATGCCGGCTTCGTCGCTCCCTTTTTGAAGCGAGGTCGTGATGTTTGCGATCAGCAGCTTCTGGGTGGCCTCGAGGCGGCTGTACACATCGTCCTGGAAACGGAAGATCTCGATAACGTAGTAGCTGCCCAGCGCGGCCAGCAGCGAGACGGCGCACACTGATATGATGAGCAGGCTAAGCTTCCAGCGAAAAGGAAGGACAAACCGAGTGGTCTTTTCCATGCGGCCAATCACAGGCACGGACGGAGGTTGTGTATGCTTTCTCAGTTAACCGATCATGGATGCTCCGGCACATCCCAATCGATCATGTAGGGTATAATCCCTACGTATCCACAGTCTAGCGATAGGTTCTATTGTCAACTACTTACGCAAAGGTGGAAGAGGGGATGAAGAGATTTCCGACTCCTTTACCCAAGGAGGGGGCGTCGTTTGTCCTAAGAAAACACCGGATGCTGCGTGGTCAGGGTAGAGACCGAGCAACTCCCAACATGGAGGCCCCAATGAACCCGAACCTGATTCTCCCCGCCACGCTGGCGATCGCGGTGCATGCCTTCCTTCTCTACGGGGGAGGCGGGCGTGCCCCGAAGACCGGCCCGGTCAATCCAAACCCTGCCGACCCAGCCGATCCCGCGTTTGTCCAAAAGGCCCTGTTGATCGAAGATGAGCCGCCACGTCATCCGGCGGCGGATTTCGGAGATCTGGACATCGACCGCCCGCTGAAGCCGGTGCCCGGGATCACCGACGTTCCGCCGGTCAACATCCCTGTCGATGCTCATCTCACACCGATAATCCCTGTCGAGCCTGGGACCGCAACGGAACGGATCGACCGCATCCCGGTCAACTGGGATCCGCGCGGAGGTCCGAGGGCGGACCGCGGCGCGGACATCATCGATTACCGCAGGCTGGATCGCGTGCCTGCGGTCCGCATGCAAGCCAGTCCCGAGTATCCGTTCGAGATGCGCCACCAAGGGATCGACGGGACGGTCGAGGTTGAGTTCGTGGTCGACACCGATGGCAGGGTCTGCGGCGCGCGCGTCGTGAGTGCGACGAACAGGGCTTTTGAGGAGCCGGCCCTCAAGGCGGTGGCGCGATGGCGCTTCGAGCCCGGCCTCGTCAACGGGCGCAAGGTGAAATTCCGGATGAGCGTCCCGCTCGTCTTCCGGATCGGCGACATCTGATCTCAGGAACGAATTCCCCGGGCGGGGCGCAGGCCCGGTCCCGAGGGATGGACGGGGGAACTTCCTGGCTCCCCCGTCTTTTATTTTCAGCGGAGGGCCGGACGGCATTCCATGAATCGGCCGACGCGCTCGACGACCTCCCTCGGGCTGAAGGGTTTCGTGATGTAATCGAGTGCGCCCAATTCGAGCCCCAATCCGTGGGAATCGCCGCTCGCCCAGGCGGAAACGACGATGATGGGAATCGTCGCCGTGCCGGGATTGCCGCGGAGGATCTCGCACAGGGCAAATCCGTCGATGTCGGGCAACATGAGGTCGAGCAGGATCAAATCGGGCCGGCGGCATCGGATCGTCTCGATCGCCTCGCGGCCGGAATAGGCGGCATCGACCTCATAGCCCGCCTTGGAAAGGTGGAAGCTCAGGAGACTGGCGATTTCGCGCTCGTCTTCGATACAGAGGATGTGGCGGCTCATTGCTGCCGATCAGATCGGGCCGAGGCTGCGACGGCGCGCCACCCAGGTTACGATTCGGTAAAATTGACGAGAGCCTTAGCGGCCGCCACGAGTGGGGAGGGGGCCAAGTCGACCGGGCAGAGGGGCGGGATCCTGACGGCCGGTGCTTTTTTCTCGCCCGGCATCCCTCGCATGGCATTCTCAACCTCCTCGAAAGGCGAGTATTTACCCGTTTCGGCGATGGCGAGAAAGATCGCATTCATCAATTACAAGGGCGGCGTCGGCAAGACATCCCTGATCGTCAATCTTGCGGCATGCCTGGCAAAGCTGGGTCAGCGGGTGTTGTTGTTCGATCTCGATACCCAGTCGAATGCGAGCATCTGGCTTCTGCGACTGGAACGGTGGAACAAGATCAACGCGTCGGGGGAGGGGGCGTTCTATTCCCTTTTCGATCCCGGCCGGATCCACTTGAGGGATCTGGTGATTCGCGACGTCATCGAGGGGAAGGGTGGAGAGAAGCTTCTGCCCGGGCTGGATCTCGTGCCGACGACGTTCAACCTCGTCGATCTTGAGAACGAGTTCGAAGGCGATCCCCGCAAGCCGCCCTACGTGCTCGTCAACGAGCAGCTCCGCGAAATCGAGGAGGGCTACGATTTCATCCTCTTCGATTGTCCGCCGAACATTCTTTGCGCCTCGCAATGCGGGATCTTCTCCGCGAACGAGGTCTATGTCCCAGCGAATCCCGACGCGCTCAGCCTGATCGGATTCACGCTCCTGGTGGAGAAGCTGCACAAGTTCCAGGAACTCTCGGCGAGTTTCCGCGTCGGCGCCATGGGGATCCCGGCCGCGGTGGAGGGAGTCATCTTCAACTCGATCAAGGCGGGAGTGGACATCGAGGTTCCCAAGATGCGGATGCAGCTCCGCCTGAACCAGTACAAGGCTCAGCGCAGGGTGGCGGGCACGGCGAAGTTGTTCGACACGCAGATCAGGGATGCGACCGTGGTGCGGCGGGCGGTGGCGCTCGGCCTCCCGGTGATCCTCGTCGGGCAGGAGACCACGGAGACCGACAACGTCGTCAACGACTACCGCCGCCTCGCCCAGGAGATCATCAAACACGGAGAGCTTCTCTAGCGGCGGCCGGGCCCGGATGGCCCGCCGATCATTTTCTCAACAGCCGGACAGGCCCCCAACACCCCATGAATACCCCGGAGCAAGGCTACACTGCGGAAGATTGGGACAAGGTGAGGATGGGGTTCCACACCTCGATCATGGTGGACACCTCGTTGAACAGCCTTGCCCAGAATCTGGATTCTCCGCCGTGGCCGCTCTCCGGGCCGGAAGAGACGCCGGCGAAGTACGTCGACCTGACGCTGGACGAGCTGCAGCGCATGCCGGGCTTCGCGGGACATCCCGAGCGGATCCAGCAGCTGATCTCGATCCTCGAGGAAACCCTGGCCTTCGACAATCCGTTCGGCGAGATGGTCGACCAGACCGCGGTGGCGGCCGAGAAGGATAATCCGCTGCTGAAATGCCTGTCCAAGCTCGAGATTCCCGCCGATTTCCCGATCGAGCGCACGGCGCTTTCCTCCGATTCGAAGGAGCTGTGCCGCCTCGAGAAGATCGTCACGCTCGGTGATTTCGCGGTGTTTGCCAGGAACATGCCTCCGAGCGTCGTCGTGGGTGGCGATTTCCGGAGGCTGCTCAACGCGCTGGCCCATGTGAACGAGGCCGAGCTGGCCGCGCTTCTCCCCTTTCGTCCGGGGCAGAAGGGGCTTCACCTGCTGGAATCGCTCGCCCAGCTGGTGGGCGGCCTCCCCGAGGGAGAACTACTCGCGCTCAGCCTCCGCTTCGGGGCGAACCTGAGCCCGGAGGAGAAGGACAAGGCGGAGGCAGTCGATTCGGATCGCCTCGACAAAGCCGAGGCCGGGCTGCGCGAGCGCGCGGCTGCGGTTGCCTCCCTTTTCCCGGAAGAGATGAAGTCGATGGAGGCGCTCCGGCAGGGCGGTGCGACGCTTGAGCGGCAGGTCGTGGTGCTCGGCAATCCGCGAAAGGAGGCGGTGGTTGTCGCCCTCCTCAAGGGGCTGATGCCCGAATCTGAGGATGCCGGAGAACCGCGCCGCGGCGGGTTCCTCGGCCTGCTCACGCGCTGGTTCCGTTCGAAATGAGTGGCCTGCCTCCCCCGCCGCCACCCCGCCCGCAGCCGTCCCCCCCTCCGGGGCTCGCGAACCGCGCGCAGCTGCCTCCGCCGCCCGGCCTGGTCAAATTTCCCCCGAAGCCGGTGGAGAAGACGCTTTCCCTGCGCCGCCGCCTTTCGCTCGAGCCGTCGGGCGCCTCGATCGAGGCCCGCAGGTCGATCAACGCGATCATGTCGGGCACGGGCGCGCCCTGGGGAGAGAAGCGCACGCTCGACACCCAGCAGATGGCGGAGCTCCAGAAGGCGCTCCGGCAGCTCGAGGCCAAGCTTGAGGAGCGGGAGCGCACGGTTGCCGAGATTGGCGCCCGGCTGGCCGACAAGGAGAGGGAGCTCGCCGAGACCGAGGCGCTGCTGCAGGCGCGCGAAAAGGTGATCGTGGCCGCGAAGAGCGCGCCCGCTGCCGCCGTCTCGACGGAGGAGCGGGCGGCGCTCGAACAGCTCAAGGCCGAGCTGGAGCGGCAGGAGGAGGGCCTCAAGGAGCAGCGGGCCGGCCTGAAGGAGAGGGAGTCCTTCGTCGAGGAGAACGAGGCCAAGCTTTTCGAAAAGATGCAGGCCCAACAGGAAAGGGAGGTCGAGCTGGAGCAGAAGCTCGAAGACCTCAAGGCGATGGAGAAGCGCCTGCGCGAAAAGGAGGCCTCGCTCGACCCCGCGGCCGCCGCCGCCCTCAAGGCGGAGAAGGAAAAAAGGAAGTTCGACGAGTTCAATGAGTAGAGCCCGTCTTTTCTGGAACCGGACAAGGCCCCCCGGGTCTGATGCTCAAACCGGCGTGACGGCGCCCCTTTGTGTTACTTTTTGCTCGCGCCGCCGTCTCCGGCAATGCTTGTCTAGAACCTCCTCATGAGAATCGCCGTAATTCTTGCCGCCAGCCTGGCTTTGACTGCCGCCGTGATCCGCGCCCAGTCCGAAGAGGACGACGATGAGAACGACATGGACTATTTCCCGCTGGTGCCCAGCGGCAAGTCACTCCAGTTCGGCCTCCGGTATGTCGGCGGGCCCAAGGTCACTTTCAAGAACGTCGGAACCGTCCCGATCGACCAGACGCTGGAGGACACGATTTCACCGGTCGACCGCGTGTACGATGACGGCTACGTTTCAGTCGATTCGCGCCAGGACTCCTACGGCAACCCCGCCAACGACGGCCTCACGAACACCTGGAACTACAACTACACCTCGCAGGTGACGTCGGATGGCGACATCGCGATGCACCTCTACAACACCACCTCGCTGGGCACCATCCTCCGCGCCAAGAACAACACGGCCGCGGGCTGGGAGCTGCGAGCGGCCAAGAAGGTCGCCAAGCTCGGCCGCAAGATCGATCTCAGCCTGATGGCGGGCTTCACGTTTTCGGAGATGAACGCCAAGAGCAAGACGAACGTCCTGGCGACGCTCACGACGATGACCGACGTGTACTCGCTCTACGGCCAGGACGTCCCCTCGGCCGCCTACACGGGGCCGACTTCGACGACCGTCGTCGTCTACGATGCGAACGGGAATCCCGTCCTCGGGGCAACCGGGTCCGCCGAGACCAAGACCGTCGACACGTCCACGCTCATCAGCTCCACGCCGACCTCGCGCACCTATACGACCAGCACCGCCTATGTGAAAGGTCGCTGGCAGGTCCGCGGCGGCTACTACACGCTTCGCGCCGGACCGGTCATCCAGATTCCGTACTCCGAACGGCTCAAGTTCACGGTGAGCGCCGGCGCCGGGGTCATGTACGTGGGAGCGAAGTACGAGGAACTCGAGTCGATCCTCATCGACGATACCCTGGCCGCGGTCATCCATTCCGAAGAGAAGAACCACAGCGTCTTCATGCCGGCCTTCTTCGTCGACGCCGATGCCGAATACTGGATGACCGAGCGCACGGGCGTCTACATGGGCGCCACCTATCAGGTGTCGCGCCGGTTCAACGTGAGCCTGAGCGACGACAGTTCGGCGACCATCGACTTCGGGACCACCTCGGGCATCCGCAGCGGCGTCACCCTCCGCTTCTAGCCAGAGCTCTTTTCAAAACCGCCGGGCGCGCCGATGAGGCTCCCGGCGGTTTTTGTTTTCGGGCGTCGACATCCCCGGGGAGTCGGGCCAGCCTCCGCCCATGAGGCGTCGGTGGCGGCTCTTGGATGTCTCGGAGCCCGCGGTCATCCGGGCGATGGAGGCCGTGCCCCGGAAGGAGTTCGTGCCCGTGGAGCTGAAGGCCAGCGCCCGCGACGACCGGGCGCTCCCGGTGGCGTGCGGGCAGTCGATCTCCCAGCCGTCGGTGGTCGCCTACATGACTGAAAAACTGTGCCTCCGGCCATCGAGCCGGGTGCTGGAGGTCGGCACGGGCACCGGATACCAGGCGGCGGTGCTCGCCGAGCTCAGCCGGTCGGTCTTCTCCATCGAGCGGGTGCCGGAGCTGGCGGAGGCCGCTCGGGAACGGCTCGACCGGCTCGGCTACGAGCGGATCCAGCTGAGGGTGGGCGATGGCACTCTGGGGTGGCCGGAGCAGGCTCCCTTCGATGCGATCATCGTGACGGCGGCGGCCGACGAGATCCCGGAGGCGCTGCCGCAGCAGCTTGTGACGGGCGGCCGGCTGATCGCGCCGGTCGGTCCCGAGGACGGCGCCCAGGTGCTCACCCTGCTGGTGAGGACGGGATCCGTGGAATGGACGCGCGAGAAGCTCTGGCCGGTGCGGTTCGTGCCGCTCATCACAGGCGGGGCGCCGTGAGGCGCCGGAGCGCCGCGGCTTGCTTCCGCGGGATTTTCGTCATGCGCTCGGGCAAGCATGATTGGCGTTTTCGATTCTGGTTTCGGCGGGCTGACGGTGCTCGAGGCGCTCCGGCGGAGCCTTCCGCAGTACGATTATGTGTTTCTGGCCGACAACGCCCGCGCACCGTACGGCGCGCGCAGCTTCGACGTGATCTATGAGTTCACGCGCGAGTCGGTCGAATGGCTTTTCGGGGAGGGCTGCGTGCTGGTGATCCTGGCCTGCAACACCGCCTCGACCCGGGCGCTGCGCAACCTGCAGCATTTCCATCTTCCGGCCCGCCGCCCCGACCGGCACGTGCTCGGCGTCGTGCGACCTTCGGTCGAGGCCCTTGCGGGGCTTCCACCGGGGGCCGTGCCGGGGCGGACCGCGCCCTCAGGCGCGAAGGAGACCGTGGCGGTCCTGGGCACCGAGAGCACGATCGTTTCCGACTCCTACGGGATGGAGCTCAGGAAGCTGGCGCCGCAGATCGCCCTCGTCCAGAAGGCGTGCCCGACGTGGGCGGGACTGGTCGAGGCCGGGGAGCTCGACGGCCCGGGCACTGAGTGGTTTCTCCGCCGCGATCTCGAGGCGGTGCTCCCGCCGGGCCGCCTGCCCCGGCGGATCCTGCTCGGCTGCACCCATTATCCGCTGCTCTTGCCGGGGATCCGCCGGATCGTGCCGCCCTCGGTGGACATCCTCTCCCAGGGCCCGATCGTGGCTTCGCGGCTTGCCTCGTGGCTCGAGCGGCATCCCGACCGGGAGATCCGGCTGAGCCGCGGCGGGGGCTGCCGGCTGGCGACAACCGACGATCCAGAGTGGTTCGCGTCGCGCGCCGAGCGGCTGCTCGGACGGCGGATGCAGGCCGAGCGGGTCCGCCTGCGGCCGGTGGACTAGGATCGCGTCAGGGCGCCTTCGGCGTCTCGTGCGGTGCCGCATGGAGCGCCGCGGGGCTGTCGATGTCGGGCAGGAAGCCCGCGAAGAGGCCGATCAGGGGAAGGAAGCCGCAGAGTTCGTAGACGAAGAAGATACTAGTGTGGTCGGCAAGCTTCCCGAGGAGGGCCGAGCCGATGCCGGCGATCCCGAACGACAATCCGAAAAAGATGCCCGCGACGAGGCCCACGTTTCCGGGGAGAAGCTCCTGCGCGTAGACGATGATGGCGGGCATCGCCGAGGCGAGGATGACGCCGATGACCGCCGTCAGGACGACGGTCCAGAACGGGTTCGCGTGCGGCAACAGAAGCGAGAAGGGGGCCACGCCGAGGATGGACACCCAGATCACGGCCTTGCGGCCGATGCGGTCGCCCACGGGCCCGCCGATGAGGGTCCCCGCGGCGACCGCGAAGAGGAACACGAAGAGGCGCACTTGGGCGGCCTGCACGGAGAGTCCGAACTTCGCGATGAGGTAGAACGTGTAATAGTTCGTCAGGCTCGCCAGGTAGAAGTACTTCGAGAAGATGAGCGTCACGAGCACGAGCATCGTGAGGACGACCTTGCGGCGCGGGAGCGATGCGCGGTGCACCGGATGCGACCACGGGCGCGAGCGCAGCTGCTCGAGCCGCCTGCGATACCACGCTCCCACGGCGGAGAGGAGCACGATGCCGAACAGGGCGACGATCGTGAACCACGCCACGTTCGCCTGCCCGCGAGGGACGACCACCAGCGCCGCCAGAAGCGGACCGAACGCGCTGCCGCAGTTGCCGCCGACTTGGAAGACCGACTGGGCGAATCCGTGCCGGCCGCCCGAGGCCATCCGGGCGATGCGGGACGACTCCGGATGAAAGATCGACGATCCCGTCCCCACCAGCGCCGCTGCGACGAGGATTGCTAGGAAGCTGGAGGCCCGCGAGAGGATGACGAGTCCGACGAGGGTCATGCCCATGCCCGTCGCGAGTGAGAACGGCCTGGGCTCGCGGTCGGTGTAGAATCCGACCAGCGGCTGCAGCAGCGACGCTGTCAGCTGGAAGGTGAAGGTGATCAGCCCGACCTGGGCGAAGCTGAGATGGTAGGACTCCTTGAGCAGGGGATAGATCGCCGGAAGCAGCGACTGCAGCGAGTCGTTGATCATGTGCGACACGCTCAGGACAACGAGGACGCGCAGCGCAGTGGTCTCGAATTTGGCGCCCGGGTTGCCGGGCCCTGTCTGCTCAATGCTCATGAAAGGGTTCACTGAGGCACAAACCCGCCGCGGGCGCAACCGGACCGTGGTCCCGACCGTTTGAGCGGGACGCCCATGGAGTGTCTCAACGCCTTGGCTGCGTGCTTCTTGCGGAGATGGCCTCGAGTCCGCGGCGCGCGGCTTCCGAATCGGGCGCAAGGCGCAGGGCCTCGGCATATTCGTCGCGCGCCTCCGGGGTCATCCCCAGCGAATCCAGAACGGTGGCGCGGTTGAGATGCGCCTGGGCCAGCGAGGGCTTGAGATCGATTGCCGTCTTGAGCTCGCGAAGCGCCCAGCCGGGCTGGCCGGAAAGCCAGAGCGCGAGGCCGAGATTGCTGTGCGCCTCCGGATAGTCGGGCGCCAGGCGCACGGCCTGCTCAAAGCAGGCGAAACCCTCCCGGGTGCGGTCCATCTGCACGAGAATCTCGCCCCTCCCGTTGAGAAGCGCTCCAGACTCGGGCGCGAGCTTCAGGCCGCGCTCGCTCACCTGCAGCGCCTCGTCGAGACGGCCGATCTTTGCGAGTTCTCCCGAATACCAGTCGTAGCAGGAGGGGATATCCGCCGGCACGATGGCCCGCAGCGCCTTTTCGACATGGATGCGGGACTCCTCGAGGCGTCCCAGGCGGAGCAGGGCGATGCCGAGCTGGAAATCGGCCCCCGGCAGATCGGGCTCGAGCCGGAGGGCTGCGGTGAATTTTCTCACAGCCTCGGTGTTATCCCCCTTGCCGACGGCCATCGTGCCTTCCCCGTAGCGAAGGAAGGCCCGGTGAAGGAGTCCGAAGAGAAGGCTGAACGCCACGGAGTAAGCGACCGCCGCAATCCAAAGACTCCTGACCGCGAAGCGCAGGCTTGGCCGGCCGGCCGGCGGCTGTGCCTCGATGCCGAGCAGGGAGACCGCGGCGAGGAGGGCCAGGGCCGGAGCGAACTCCATCTCGTAGCGGACGCAGGTGCCGTAGAAGAGGCAGAGCGCGAGGGCGCCGGTCGCGAAAAGGAAGGCGGCTGCGGCTGAGAACGCGGCGAGGCCTGCGCGCTTTTCCGCAAGCATGCCGCGGATGATCCAGGGCAGCGCCAGGGCGAGCAGCAGGAAAGGGGTGTTGGCCAGGATTCCAAACGGATATTCGACGGCGCCGTGCCCGGCGGGGGGCACCGGGGCGACGATCCTCCCGAGGAACGGGAACTGGGCGCGCCACGGCGCAGCGGCGAGGAAATAGGCCCGGAAATTATAGGCGAAGAAAGCGATGCTGAAATGCCGGATGTTGTCCTGCCGGTCGCCCGCCATCTGGAAGTGCTGGCCGAACTCCAGCGGATTGCCGAAGCGCAGGTGGTTGTAGAGGAGAAGCCCGGCGGCGATCCCTGCGGCCGGCAGCACCGCGGCGGGCAGCAGCCCGAGAACGGCGCGGCGGCGCTGGGGGGCGGACGGGTGCGGCTCGCGCCAGGCCTGCGCGAGCGGAACAAGAAGCGCCGCAGCGCCGAAGATGAGCGACGGCCGCGCGCCGAGGGCTAGCCCGACGAGCAGACTGGCCGCTGCGAGCCAGCGCCCGCGGCGCGCGGGCTCGTGGAGCGATTTCCAGAGCGCGGCCAACGCGAGCATGGTCAGGGCGTAGCCGCAGGCGATCGGCACTTCCCAAACGCCGGAGCGCTGCAGCACCAGGGGCTGGCTCCCGGCCAGGCCGAGCGCGAGCACCCCGGCCAGGACCGCGGGCAGCCCGGCTGCCGGGAAATGGCGACGCCACGCGGCGACGAGGAGCCCGACGCTCGCGAGGAATCCGATCGCGCTGAACAGGACGGCGGCCTGCGCCTGGCTGAGATGGTGCCCGGTCAGGGCGACCGCGGGCCAGAAAGCGAGAAGCGCGGGGGTGATGCCGAAATAGAGATAAAGACGGCCGCGATGGTAACTGAGGTCGCCGAGCCGCGAGATGATTTCGCCGCCGCCCTCGCCGCG
>Ga0153915_10005711_pt1 | contig 11585 bp, 13 predicted proteins | sample Opewatmetagenome_2_FD_107003 | JGI IMG/M metagenome (GOLD analysis project Ga0153915, IMG submission 107003) | Freshwater wetland microbial communities from Ohio, USA - Open water 3 Core 3 Depth 3 metaG | ecosystem: Environmental > Aquatic > Freshwater > Wetlands | place: USA: Ohio, Lake Erie...
CCAGAATTCCGGCAGGATTTCGAAATTATGACTCGGTTCAATTCCGGATAGCCCGTGCAACTTTCCGAATTGAGGAACAAAAGTAGTAGCCTGCCGGGAAATTCCCGGCCAGATAAATGTCTTATCTAGATGGGGAATGGTACGCATGAATTCAAATCTCAATACCATATCGGGATTACTGGGAAAACGAATGCTCTTAAAGGGAATTTCCACTTCTACGATATATCCTTTTTCAAACAGTCGGCCCTTGGAATAAAAAATAAAATCAGGTTTGAGATTCTGTTCGATCATATCCACATAGATTCCATCTGTTTGAATCCCGTAGGGATTGAAATCAAATTCATAGGCTTCCTTGCCATTGTTAAAAGTATCGAGAAAGAGGGTGACATGGTCGTCATCGAAGATATCATCACGTTTAGCGATGGTCGCACGTATAAACTGAGGATCATTATCAAAACAGATAAAAGCCAGGTAGAGGGCCGATTGATTATAGATCAGCATGACCCCCGTTTTTTCGCTAGCCGGTTGGCCGTCGACAGGATAATAAGAATAGAAATCCTGAATTTTTGTAGCTTTATTCCACTCTTCTTCCTGCAGAAAACCGTCGATGTGCATGGAACCCTGGAATACCGGGATCACAACGGACAGGTTGATATCATTACCTGCGGCGGCTGCACAAGGCAGGATTAATAGAATTAAAAAAAGAATGGGGGTTCTCTTCGTATCGTCAGGCATAATTGATCGAGAGGACAACATTTTATCACTAAATTAAAATATAACGGCTAAATATCAGGATTCCAAGTAAAATATAGGATATGGATTATCCATACAGGTATGTTCAAGATCCGAGTTATCAAGATTGGCCGTGAATACGCAAAATATGTTTACGACTTTGGAGGAATTTTATCCATCACCCGTTCGGCCAGGGCGGTGATAGTTAATGAAGGATTCACACCAGGATTAGCGGATATGCTTGATCCATCACAGATCATCATGTTGACGTATCCGAATACATGGTGATCTTTATCAATAACCCCTTCCTCAGCATTTTGTCCCATTACAGCACCCCCCAGAATGTGAGCAGTGGTCGGACTTCCTAATAACGTTTCGGACAGCAGGACAGTCGGCTTACCGTTTACCAGGCGGGCAAACTTTTCTGCCAGATCTTTTGCTTCCGGTATAAAGGCAGTAGGACTTTTACCTTTGGTCACTGATGATTTCATACCCAGTAAACCTTTGGTAAATCGTAAAGTGGAATCCAGCGTGCGCATAAATAATAAGATCTGTGTTTTTCTGGCCCAATCATGAACAAAATAGGCTTTAAAATTTTCCACAGGGTGAAAAATAAAATCTTTTATAATGCGCACAATGCGGATCAGAATGGTTCGGCCGTGGACCTGGGGAGAAGTGAGCAAACGCCAAAATCCCGATCCGGAAGGATAACGGACCGGTTCAATATGACTGTAATCGTCCCATTGCAGAATGGATCCGATGGCTACCCCTTCGGAAAAATTAATTTTTTTATCAAAACTGACCACACCGATCAGACTTTCAGAATTGGTGCGAACATTCCACCCCACACGATCCGACAATCCCGGTAAGGATGTTTTTTTTAAGCGTAAAAGCAGAGGAATGGTACCGAGAACACCTCCGGCAAATATGATGGAGCGGCAGGTGAAAACACCCCGCTGTTTGAGATAACGGGTGGATGACTTCCAACTGACCTGATAACCTGTACTGCCGTCTGTCTGATTGAGCGGCCGGACATCGTACACCTCACTCTCCGCTTGGATAGTCACACCCTTTTTTTGTGCAAAATAGAGATAATTTTTATCTAAGGTATTTTTGGCATTATACCGGCAGCCCACCATACAACCTCCGCAAAAATTACATCCACAGCGCTCAGGTCCCTTGCCATTAAAATAAGGATCGGCTACCGTCTCATTTGCTTTGCCAAAGAAAACAGCAACTTCCGTCGGTTTAAAATCGTGTGACCGACCCAGTTGCTCGGCCAGTTTATGCAGAGCCTTATCTCCATCTTTTAAGTGGGGATTCGGAGTTGTACCCAGCATCCTGGAGGCAATGGGATAATATTCTGCTAATTCTTTTTCCCAGTCAGCCAGATGGGCCCAGGTTTCCGACTGGAAAAATTTTTTTGTAGGGACCGGCAGGGTATTCGCATAGACCAAGGATCCGCCGCCTACCCCTACTCCCGATAAAATGGTGATATGGCGATGAAAGGTGATTCTGAAAAATCCAAATAGTTTTAAACTGGGTAACCACAACCAGCGGCGCAGATTCCAATTCGTTTTGGGAAAATCCTGGTTACGAAACCATTTCCCTTTCTCCAGAACCAGAACGCGATACCCTTTCTCACTCAAACGCAGGGCGGCAACCGAACCGCCGAAACCGGAGCCGATAATTATATAATCGTATTCAGATACTGTACCGGCAAGTTTCATAAATTAGATCCTCAGTCTAAGGTGTGATTCGATTAGAAGTAGCGCTAAATTATTCATGAAGATAGAGGAAAAATTAAATAAAATAAATATTTTTAATAAAAATTTATTGTATCCGCTTTCATGCCGTTTGGGATTGGTTAAAAATGAAAGAGTACTGCTGATATTTTATCAGCGGGGTGTAAAATATAATCGCTTGCTTTACAAAAACTATAAATTTAAATTAAATATTTTAATAAAGATGAAGAAAATTTTTACATCCACTACCGGACAGGAATATGATGGGTAGAATCATTACCATTGCCAATCAAAAAGGTGGAGTGGGGAAAACGACCACAGCCATCAATCTGGCCAGCTGCCTGGCTGTTGCTGAAAAACACGTGCTTATTGTTGATGTCGATCCCCAGGCTAACGCCACCAGTGGTCTGGGATTGACGCGCAAACAGAATGAAAAAAGCATTTATGACGCTTTGTTGGGTAATGAACAGCTGCCGGAACTAATCGTTCCTACTTCCGTGCCGTACCTGGATTTGGTACCTTCTACAATCCAACTGGTCGGTGCCGAGGTGGAATTGGTGAACACGGCCAGAAGGGAAATGCTGCTCAAGGAACGCCTGGCTTCCATCCGGGATAATTATTCATATATTTTTATCGATTGCCCCCCCTCATTGGGGTTACTAACCATCAACGCCTTAACCGCTGCCGACACGGTACTGATCCCCATTCAATGTGAGTATTATGCTCTGGAAGGGTTAAGTCAACTATTGAATACGATACATCTGGTTCAAAAAAATCTGAATAAAAATCTGGCCATTGAAGGGGTATTGCTGACCATGTTTGATCCCCGGCTGAATTTATCTAATCAGGTAGCTGATGAAGTCCGCGAGTATTTCAAGGAAAAAGTTTATCATACGATTATTAACCGCAATGTCCGTCTAGGTGAAGCGCCAAGTTTTGGCAAGCCAATTATTATGTATGATGCCGTTTGTACCGGCAGTCAGAATTATATCAGTTTGGCAGAGGAAATCTTAAAGAATGAAAACAAAAAGGTTAGGTAAGGGATTAGGTGCCCTCATCCCGACTCCGGACTTCGAAGAAACCAAAGCAGCATCTTCCGATCAGTTGATCGAAATCGATATTGCCCTGGTTAAACCAAATCCTTACCAACCACGGCTGAAATTCGATCCACAGGCTCAGTTGGAATTGAAAAATTCTATTTTGGAGAAAGGCTTGATTCAACCGATCACGGTCAGGCGGGTTGAATCCGGGTACGAATTGATTGCCGGTGAAAGAAGGATGCGGGCAGCGATGGATATCGGATTTGATAAAATACCCGCGTATGTAATCAAGGTTGAAACCAAAGAAGAGATGATTGAGTTATCACTGGTGGAGAACGTCCAGCGTGAAAAACTAAATCCGATCGAAGAAGCAGTCGCCTTTCAACGCTTGATCGCTGAATGCAATCTGACTCAGGATGAGGTGGCGAAGAAGATCGGTAAAGACCGTACCACTATTGCCAATGCCATGCGTCTGCTCAAATTACCTGCCGATATCCAGCAGAGTGTCGAAAGTGGAAAAATTTCTGTGGGGCATGCCCGAACATTGTTGGCAGTGGAAGACAGCCGCCTCCAGCATACTCTGTGGCAGAAAGTGATTAAGAATGATATCTCGGTTCGGAAATTGGAAAAACTGGTGCAGGAGATCAATGAAGTCAAACCTAAAAAACCGCTGACAGGCGAAAAAAAATCGACGATTTTGCTGAAGATCGAAGAAAACCTGCGCGACATATTTGGTACAAAAGTATCAATCCATTCCCGAAAAGAAGGAGGTTCCATCGACATTGAATTTTATTCTGCGGATGACCTGAATCGTCTACTGGAAATAATCGAACGATTGCGGAACCAGGGCTAAAAAGATTGCATTTATTATGTATAAAATATAAATTAAAAATCTTTATTTTAAAGGTTAAAACACTGTTTTGAAAACAAAAAAAAGAAAAACTAACTATTATACATTTTTATTAATACCCGATAATGAACGTGAGACCAGGAGCTTTAAAATCAATGCCCGTTTTTTACGGGTTATGCTGTTTTCAGGACTGGCCATCGTAGTACTTGCTTTTTGGGGTTTGATTACATATTGGAAAGTAGCCAGCATGGCTTTAGGCTATAATTCGGTATACGAGGAAAATCTTAAATTAAAAGAAAGTTTGAGCCGTCTGGATGAAATTCAGAGCAATCTGGAGAAATTGAAAAAGTCCGATCAAAAATTGCGATCCTCCCTTTCCGGTTACGTCGCGGTTGTGGAAAATGATCTGCAGCAAAATAAACAGGTGAACGTGAGTGAAACGAGTCCAGGCAGTCATGATAAATTTGACCGGTCTTTCTTCAGTTCGGTTCCGGATATTTACCCGGTAGATGGATTTATTACCAGGGGGTATGATGCGAACGCAGGATTGGGCGCATCTCATTACGCCATTGACATTGCTGCCCCCAAGGGATCACCGGTAAAAGCGACTGCGGATGGGGTGGTAATGTTTTCCGGCTGGACCTATGAGGAAGGGAATGTGGTGATCCTGAAACATAAATGGAATTACTATTCTTTTTACAAACACAATCTGGAAAACCTGTGTATGGAATTCGAGCAGGTAAAAAAAGGGCAGGTTATTGCATTATTGGGGGATACCGGCCAGATCAGTTCCGGCCCGCATCTCCATTTTGAAGTATGGGAAGGAATGCAGCCGATTAATCCGTTAAATTTTTTAGGAAATAACTAAAGCACTATAAACTTAGCAGAAAGGAAACCGAAATTGGCTTTCAAAGGTGACTCGCTGGAATCATCAAGTACCGATCTGAATTTGTTCGGTCGGGGAACGGTGATAGAAGGAACCATACGTGCTGATAATAGTGTACGAGTAGATGGAATTCTGAAAGGGAAACTTATCTGTAAAAATACACTGACCATCGGCATCAATGGTGAGGTTGAAGGGGAAATCGAGGCAAAGAATGCCATTGTTGGTGGTAAGATTAAAGGTAAGATAAATGTAGCCGAAAAACTGGTATTGGAGGCGAAATCGAATCTGATTGGTGAGCTACGAGCCAGTAAACTGATCATCGATGAAGGTGCTGTCTTTGAGGGAACATCCAGTATGGGAGTGAAAAATGCAGGCTTACATCCACCTAAACCCTTTGAAGAAATTAAGAAACCAGCCTGATTTCTAAAATAATGAATTCCACTGACAAGCACGATCCGGGTGGATGGAACGATATGGTCGGAGCATTGCGGAAAGCTGCTCCCTATATAAACATAACTTATGTTTTAATTTCAGCCATCGTTCTGTTTGGAGTTATCGGCTGGTGGTTGGATAAGGTATGGAGCACGCAACCCCTCTTCTTTATAATCGGATTGTTTTTAGGACTGGGGGTGGGATTCTACAGTTTTTTTAAAACAATGCAAAAGTTGGATAAAAAGCAGTGAAATTTTTTCTGACGGGTATGGGCTTGCTGCTCGGATGGGGCTTATTGATAATTGGGGGTCTGCATATCTGGATTGGTTTATCACCAACGGTCATTCTGGCTGTACTGGTAGGAATCATACTGGCCTGGTTATTCGTTAGTTCTGGTTTTGTTGGATTTTACCGGTCACTTTATAAACCGGCTCGCACCTTTGGCAAGATTTTTCTATTCAGTTTTTTCAGCCGGTTAGCGGCCCTGACCGTGATACTTGTGTTATTAATTAAATTTACAGCCATTAACCTCCTTCCGTTGTTTCTCTCCTTATTGACTGGTTTTTTTGTTTTTCAAATTTGGGAAGTGATCAGTTTCAATCGTTTGGAAATCGGGAAATCATAAACGTATGATCTTAGCCAGTTTGATGGCCGGTTCACCGCAACCGGAAGGGGAAGAGCAGGGTGTTGACGTAGGTGAATATATCATTCATCACGTTCAGAACCACAATGAATGGAATGTTTTCGGCACAACGATCCATTTGCCCCAATTTGATCCCATCACTGTCATGGGATTAAAAATCGATCTTTCCATAACCAACCATGTCGTCATGCTCTGGATTGCCTCCCTGATCCTGCTGCTGACGTTCAGTTTACTTTTTCGCAGGCACAGCCTGGTTCCTAAAGGTTTTGCTGCCCTGCTGGAGATGCTGGTCGTATTCATCCGTGATGAGATCGCCATCGCCAATCTGGGTGAAAAACATGGCAAAAAATTTGCTCCGTTAATCATCACGTTTTTCTTTTTTATCCTGACCTGCAACCTGCTTGGAATGGTACCGTTGTTTACAACGCCAACCGGAAACATAAACGTCACCGCAGCCCTGGCGATTATTACCTTTGTAACCGGACAAGTATTCGGCATCCGGTACAATGGTTTGATCAAGCATGTTAAATCTCTGGTACCATCCGGTGTTCCGCTCTATTTGTTACCATTGATGTTCGTAATCGAGATTATGGGACTGCTGGCCAAGCATTTTGCCCTGATTGTACGTCTATTTGCCAACATGATCGCCGGTCATATAGTTTTTTTCGCTTTTCTGGGTTTGATTTTTATTTTTAAATCGGTGCTCATCGCACCGTTATCTGTTGGATTTGCTTTATTTGTCGATTTACTGGAGATCCTGGTGGCTTTTATACAGGCATATGTATTTACCATTTTATCGTCATTGTTTATCGGGATGTCTATACATCCGGGACATTAAAGATAGTGATCCGCATTTATGGAGAATGTAAACCATTAACAGGAGGAATATTTAAATGGGTGAATTAACACTGGCACTAGCCTATCTGGCAGCGGGACTTGGCGCAGGTATCGTAACAATCGGAGCAGGTATGGGTATCGGTAAAATTGCCGCCGCCGCAATGGAAGGAACTGCCCGTCAACCGGAAGCGACCAATGCCATTCGTATCACCATGATCATTGCTGCTGCAATGATCGAAGGTGTAGCACTGTTCGGTATTGTGACCTGTATTCTGCTTGCATTCAAACAGTAATTAATTAGGAAGCAACCATGCTCAACTTAGATCCCGGGATGATGATCTGGGCCTGGGCCACTTTTCTGGTATTACTCGGTCTGTTATATAAGCTGGCCTGGAAACCCATCTTATCGGCCATTGAAAAACGTGAACGAACGATTCAGGAGTCACTGGAAAAAGCAGCCAAAGCCAGCGAGGATGCCCAGGCAATGATGAATCAGCATGAAGAGATGATGAGAACGGCACAAAATGAAGCCCAGCGCATTATTAATGAAAATCGCGAACTGGCGGAAAAATCACGCCAGCAGATAATTGAGCAGGCGCAGCATACGGCTGAGAATTTGGTGGAAAAAGCCAAACTGGAAATTGAAAAAGAGAAAGAAAGTGCCTTGCTTGCATTGCGCAGTGAAGTAGCCGACCTGGCTATCGAAGCGACAAAAAAGATTCTGCACGAGTCACTCGATGAAACCAGACAACGCACACTGGTTAACGATTTTCTCGATAAACTGCCCAAATCCACGCCAAATTAAATCGGAGATAGAGGATCAGCATGAGTCGCGTGGCTAATCGTTATAGTAAAGCCCTGTTTCAACTGGCCATAGAACAAAAAAAGATCGACCTGGTCGACGCGGAATTGAACATGCTGTCCGAACTGATGCAGTCCACTGCTGAGTTCAGGGCTATGCTGACAAATCCCCTGATTACAGCTGCAAAAAAAGCAGAAATTGTCGCCGGAATATTTAAAGGAAAATTGGATAAACTTACCTACAACTTCCTGATCCTGATTTGCCGGAATAAACGCGGTCCCCTGCTTGCAGAGATCATCGACCAGTTTCGGGAGCGGGTTCAGGATGAAAAGGGCATTTGGCAGGGTGAAATATTTAGTGCCCGGCCGCTGACCCGTGCTCAGATCGGTCAGATCAAGACCCGGACCGGAAATCTTACCGGTAAGACAATTGTTCTGCAGCCGCAGGTGGATAAAGATCTGATCGGCGGATTTATCGTAAAAATCAAAGATACTATTATCGATTTATCGGTAAAAGGCCAATTGGAACGGCTTCGTACCAAATTAATTTCCGGATAATTTAAAGATTTGAGATTTTTTAGGAGAAAAGGATAAAATTCCATGGGTAATGCAGTCAGACCTGGTGAAATTTCGGCTATTCTGAAAAAAGAATTAGCCGGCTTTGAACAGAAAGCAGAAATATATGATGTCGGTACCGTCCTGCAGGTCGGGGACGGGATAGCCCGCGTGTATGGTCTGGAAAAAGTGATGGCCGGTGAATTGGTTGAATTCCCCAATAATGTAATGGGTATGGTTTTTAATCTTGAAGAAGATAACGTGGGTGTGATTCTTTTTGGCGATGAAACGCTGCTCAAAGAAGGGGATTTAGTCAAGCGTACGAATCGTATCGTTGAAATCCCAACGGGGGAAGAAATGCTGGGGCGGGTGATTAGTCCTTTGGGGCAACCGCTGGATGGTAAGGGGAAAATAAAGGCCAAAGGTTTTGCTCCGGTAGAGAAGAAAGCACCGGGAGTCATCGCTCGCCAGCCGGTGAAGGAACCATTAGCGACCGGTATCAAAGCGATTGATTCCATGATACCGATTGGCCGCGGCCAGCGGGAGTTGATCATCGGTGACCGTCAAACCGGTAAAACGGCAGTGGCTCTGGATACGATTATAAATCAAAAGGGGAAAGATGTAATCTGTATTTACGTGGCGATTGGACAAAAAGCCTCGACGGTGGCTAGAGTTATCCAGACTTTTGAGGACCATGGGGCTATGGAGTACACGATCGTCGTCTCCGCCAATGCCAGCGAACCTGCTCCCCTGCAGTATCTGGCACCTTATTCCGGTGCGGCTATCGGTGAATATTTCCGGGATTCCGGCCGACATGCGCTGATTATCTATGATGACCTTTCCAAGCACGCCTGGGCTTATCGGCAGGTGTCCCTGCTGTTACGTCGTCCACCCGGACGAGAAGCCTATCCCGGTGATGTTTTTTACCTGCATTCACGGCTGCTGGAACGGGCGGCTAAGATGAGTGATGAATTCGGAGGCGGATCGCTGACGGCTTTACCGATCATCGAAACCCAGGCCGGTGATGTCTCGGCATATATTCCTACCAATGTTATTTCAATAACTGATGGACAAATTTATCTGGAAACCGACCTGTTTTATTCCGGTATCCGTCCGGCTATTAATGCCGGACTCTCGGTATCACGCGTGGGTGGTAGTGCCCAGATTAAGGCTATGAAACAGGTGGCCGGACGCCTGCGAATTGACCTGGCTCAATACCGTGACCTGGAAGCCTTCGCCAAGTTTGGATCCGACCTGGATAAAGCCACTCAGCAGCAATTACATCGTGGGCAGCGATTGGTGGAAATATTGAAACAGGATCAATATGTACCGATGCAATTCGAACAGCAGATTGCGATAATCTTTGCCGCTACAAATGGGTATACCGATCCGGTCCCCATTCACCAGATACGTCGTTTCGAAAAAGAACTGCTGGCTTTCCTGCAGATAAAACATCCTCAACTTATGCCGGATATAGCCAAAAGAAAAGTACTCGATGATGATATCAAGCAGCGTCTTACCGCGGCGATGGAGGAATTTGGCAAACTATTTAAAACAGAGGAAAAGTAATGCCCACGCTGCGTGAGATCCGCCGCCGTATAACCGGCGTGCAGAGTACCCAGCAAATTACCAAAGCCATGAAAATGGTGGCCGCCGCCAAATTGCGCCGGGCACAGGAAAATATCCTGGCCACCCGGCCTTATGCTTATAAATTGAACAATACCATCAGCCATTTGATAGCCAGAATAGAAAATAGCCAAAATCCCCTGCTGCAGATCCGGCCCGTTGAAAAAGTGCTGCTGGTGGTTGTAACAGCCGATCGGGGATTATGCGGGGCATTTAACGGGAATATAATCCGTTTTAGTACCAATCTTATTCAATCATATAAAAATATTGAACTATTCATTTACCCGGTGGGCCGCAAAGGATTCGAATATCTCTCCAAACGTACCTACCGTATCTTCACCCGCAAAATAAATTTTTTCAATCATCTGGATTTTAAAGATGCGGTAGAAATCACCGATCTGCTGGTGCGGGCGTATCAGAGCCATCAATTTGACCGCATTGAAATTGTTTACAATCAATTCAAGTCAGCCATTCAGCAAAATATTACCCTGGAACAATTTTTGCCTTTTGTACCGGATCAGGAGATATTGCGCAGCAAATCGCAGATCGACTTTCTTTATGAGCCGGGAAAAGAAGAGATATTAAAAGTGCTGATCCCGAGACATTTGCATATACAGGTATGGAAAATTTTATTAGAGAGTAATGCAGCCGAACAGGGAGCCCGCATGGCGGCCATGGAAAGTGCTACCGAAAATGCTGAGGAGTTGATCGCGTTATTATCCCTCGGCTATAATCGTGCCCGTCAGGCCGCTATTACCAAAGAAATTTCGGAAATTGTCGGAGGTGCTGAGGCTCTGAAAGAAAGATAGACGAAACAAGACAGGAATTAAAAATATGTACAAGGGAAAAATTAGTCAGATTATCGGACCTGTAATCGATGTGGAATTTAAAGAAGGGGAAATACCGGCCATTTATCATGCAATTAAAATAAAACGCAGTGATGGTTCGGAATTGGTTGTGGAAGCCCAGCAGCATCTGGGTGAAAATATCGTACGTTGCGTGGCCATGGATTCCACAGATGGTTTGGTGCGGGGGATGGAGGCCATGGATACCGGTGAACCTATTACAGTTCCGGTAGGGCCGGAAGTTCTGGGCCGTATGGTCAATGTGATCGGAAAGCCTATCGATGAAAAGGGTGATATTAATACAACCAAACGCTATCCCATTCACCGGCCGGCACCGCGTTACGAGGATTTGAAAACCAGTTCTGAAATTCTGGAGACCGGAATTAAAGTCATCGACCTGTTGGAACCATATACTAAGGGTGGAAAAACCGGTCTGTTCGGGGGGGCCGGCGTCGGCAAGACCGTCATCATTCAGGAATTGATACGAAATATTGCTACCGAGCATGGTGGGTACTCTGTTTTTGCAGGAGTGGGTGAACGTACCCGCGAAGGAAATGATTTATATCTTGATATGCTGCACTCCGGAGTTTTAG
>Ga0153915_10005712_pt1 | contig 11585 bp, 5 predicted proteins | sample Opewatmetagenome_2_FD_107003 | JGI IMG/M metagenome (GOLD analysis project Ga0153915, IMG submission 107003) | Freshwater wetland microbial communities from Ohio, USA - Open water 3 Core 3 Depth 3 metaG | ecosystem: Environmental > Aquatic > Freshwater > Wetlands | place: USA: Ohio, Lake Erie...
GAAATATGTGAATAATGAAGGTCTGCTTGTTGATTTTACAATTGCTATTTTTAAAAAAGCCAAGGTAGGTTTTATGACAGATAACAGAGCTTTTTTTAATTTGAATTATGAATTAGAAATAGCAACTTACTTAAAAGCTAGTCAGAAGCTTCTTCATTATAAAGAAATCAATGAATATATTTTTTCCAGATATCATTCCATTCAAAATGCGTCTAGTAATATAAAAAAATCTAATGAGTGTATTCCTGTTTTACCAGGTTTTTATGCACATAAAAGTTTAATCACTGATGAATTTCATCAAAAACTTATATCTGAAAAAAAACAAATCAACCAATTTATCCGCGAAGAATTATTTTTAAAAGCTGAGATCCTTTTTGAAGTTTTGGCATTAAATTTATCGGATAAAAAAATCATCACAATATTTTCTAAAAACGGAATTAAATATTTTATTGCTAATGCAGCAAATCTTGATGATGATTTAAAGAAAGCATGTTATTCTTCTCAAAAAAAGTTCACCCTGAATCACACTGTAAATAGGAATGCAATCGTAACTGGAGCGATGATTCTAAAAAATAGATCCCATACACAAGAGTATACAAATCAAGAACCACCGTCAGCAACTGAGCAATACTTAACAAATAAAAAAATTTGGAATGCTTCCATTAAGCGGAGTTTTCAAACCTGGATGGAGTCGAAGGATTATGCATCAGCTGTCAAAAGTTACTATTGCAGTGCTGTCAATCGCACAGTTCAAAATTACAAACCATTAGCGGATGTCGCAGGCAGCGAATTCTCAACCACGCCAGAAGCCGTTCGTAAATTCGTTACTCTGCTTTGTGAGAACAGCGATTTTATTGCTGCCAACCGCACTGCGCATAACCTTCTTTCTGCTGCATTGAAGGCTTTTGCACGGTTTATTGATAGCGATACATTAATTGACAACGCAACTGTTTCTTTGTCTAAAAAAGTGAATGATGATTCAAACTCTATGGTAGTTAAGGTTCTGTATGAGCACTTCCCGAATGGATTCAGGCTCGATTCCCCCATTGAGTTATTGCGGTTTCATCGTTTTACCAAAAAAGACTTTGGTGAAAAAATTGCTTTACCTGATGAAGAGTTGAAGCAATTCATATCCGTTTGCGGCATATACTTTGACGGTAAGGTATATGTTGTATCGCTGGAAACTCAGGAAAGAATAAAAAATGAAATCGATTTCGCTTTCAAAGCCGGAATGGAAACAATATTCTACGAGGCGTTTTATGAAAAGCATGAGGATTGGTTGTTCCCTGCGAGCGTTATTTCTTTCGAAATGCTGAAATGTGTTCTTTTAAAATTCTATCCTAATTACAAACACCGAGGGAATTACTTTCCCAACAATTCGGATGGTGGTACAGAAATTATAAAAATAAAAGATGAGATTGTTCGGGTTTGGGGGGATGATATTCTTCTTGACTATGAACAACTCGCGGAACGCTTGCCGTATATTCCATTTGAAAAGATAAAGCATGTATTGGCGTATCATGCCTATTTCATTTGGAATTCCGAGGAAGTTTATACGCATGTTAACATGATTCAAATTTCCGAAGAAGAACGCTCGCAAATAATGGAATTTGCCTTAAAATGGTGTCGCGCGGAAGGATTTGTTTCCTTAAGCGAAATTCCACTTGATGAAATACAAGAAAGGAATTTCGAGCTGACGTTAGCGGCGATCCACCACGCGGTGTTCCGCGTTTGCCTCGAAGGAAATTTTGACAGGAAAGGCAAAATCATAACTTACAAAGGTGATAAGCTTGATGCGCTTGCAATAATGAAAAATTATTGTCGTATTGTTGACAAATGTTCACTTGATGACCTGTTAAACTATGAGAAGGAACTGACCGGCGAAATTCATCGATGGATTCCTATGGAAGCGGGTTACGCCATTTTGGTTCGGACGGGTAAAAACACTTACGTCTCGGAAAAATATGTCAACTTTAATATTGAAATGATAGACAACGCGATTTCGTTGTTCGTAACGGACGACTATTTGCCGCTGAAGTCATTTACAACTTTCGCAGCGTTTCCACACTGTGGGCAGGCTTGGAATTTGTTTCTACTAGAAAGTTACTGCCGTAGGTTCAGTGATCGGTTTCGGTTTGAAGTGTTGGCAGTAAATTCCAAAAACGCCGGTGCAGTAGTTCGAAAAAACTGCCGCTTGTCTTACACTGAAATAATGGTGGACGCCGTCGCAAAGTCCAGCATTGCCCTTGAAAAGACAGCAGTTGAAGATTTTTTGTGTAGCACTGGATACACCGGTAGACGTTCCTATGCAAAAGTTAATGAATTGATTGAACAAGCAAAAGTGATGCGTGAAAGGATGGACTGAATTTGTACTCATATACCTATGACAAGAAAACAGGCGGGATACTGCTTAATTCCTCCCCGACAGGATTTTCAAAGGAGCCGCGGCCCGTTTACGTTGCAGAGCTCGACGTTTTAGGCTTTGATAAATACTGGAAGTACGATAGGCAGAATGAATTCCCCTATATGTGGGCAGAAGCGAACAACTATTGGTATCGTGGGGTGCTCGTTGCAAAACTGAAAGGCGGCAATCTCTATACTGCACCGGAAATACTAATATCAATGGACGAAACCAACAAACCAGTAACGCCTGAACTGAACGGTAACTCCCTGCGCCCCATTGACATAAAGGCAATGGTAGAGGCAAACCGTGAGATGCTTGAAATCATCGAGCAGACCACGGTCAAGAAAATACTGGCTATCTACACCAAGTACAAGGACAGGCTCGACTGCTTCCACGTGGCGTTTTCGGGCGGCAAGGACAGTTGTGTCCTGCTCGACCTCGTTAAAAAAGCCCTGCCCAAAGGCAGCTTCGTGGTAGTATTCGGCGATACGGGCATGGAGTTTCCTGACACCTACGAGGTCATCAAAAAGATCAAAAGGCAATGTGTCGAGGACGAGATACCGTTCTACATTGCCAAGTCGCACCTCAATCCGAAGGAATCGTGGAAGTTGTTCGGTCCTCCATCGCGTGTGCTCCGCTGGTGCTGCTCGGTGCATAAAAGCACTCCACAGACGTTGAAGCTGAGAGAAGTAACTGGCAAGAACGATTTAGTCGGTCTTGACTTTGTCGGAGTTCGGGCTCACGAGAGCGTTACTAGAAGCACCTACAATTACGAGAACTATGGCGCAAAACAAAAGGGACAGTTCAGTCATAACTCAATCCTCGAATGGACGTCTGCTGAGATATGGCTTTATATATACGCGCACGATTTGCTGATTAACCAAACCTATAAGAAGGGCAATGGTCGTGCCGGATGTTTGTTTTGCCCTATGTCTAGCGGCACGAGTGACTTTCTGCGACGTAGTAGCTATCCAAACGAAATAGATTTTTTTGTGTCTATGATAAAAAGCTTCAACGGTTGGGATACAAATAAAAAAGATATTGAAACCTACGTTACCAATGGTGGGTGGAATAATCGTCGGAGTGGTCGTGGGATTATTGGAAATGTCACCAAATATCTTGAAAAAACCGAAAATGGTCTTGTTATTATTGAATTAAGCCATACTTCTTCAAATTGGAAGGAATGGATAAAAACAATAGATGATACTGTCATCAGGTTCTCTGTTGAGATGAAACCGGATGGGCTGATTGTTTCCGTATCAGAATCAGAAATTAAACAGAACCCATTAGCAGGAAAAATACTCAGACAGGTGTTCAAAAAGGCGGCATACTGTGTTGGATGTAAAGTTTGCGAATCGAACTGTAGAAATAGCTGCATATCCTTTGAGAATGGTAATGTCAGAATAGAGAATTGCCTGCATTGCGGCGAATGTCATCAGATACAAAGTGGGTGCTTGATGTATGAAAGCATGAAAATCCCAAAGGAGGAGAAGAGAATGGAAGCGATAAACTGTTTCGATGATCACGCACCAATGACAACTTGGCTAAGATCATTTTTTAATGATAGGGATAATTTTTTTACCTCGAACAATTTGGGACCAAACCAGATAAAGTGTTTCAAACGTTTTTTGCGCGACGCAGGACTTCAAGAAAAGAATAAAACTACATCATTTACCGATCTGATTATAAACTTAGGCTGGGAGTCCAACATAGCTCAGGGCCTTATCTTAGTAAATCTTGTTTATGATAATCCCCAAATCGAGTGGTATGTCAATGAATTAGATATCGGAAGCATATATACCCGACAATCGGTAGAGAATATGCTCACGGCAATTGACGTGAAAGAAAAGGCAGCGAAATCTGTTGCGAAAGCGTTCAAACGCCTGACTGAAACCCCTCTCGGCACCATCCTACGGTTCGGTTACGTCACCGGTGAGGGCGATCTCGTTCGCACGAAATGCACGGTGAGCGACCTGCGAGTGGTGTTATACGGCTTATTCAAATTTGCAGAGAAGTGCAATGACTACAAGGAGTTCACTCTCGCAACGCTTTTAAATGATATCATTGACCGCGACGGCATAAGTCCAACACGTATCTTTGGGTTTGACCGCGACGATATGACACCGATACTGTTGGGTCTTTCGGCAAAATACCCTGAGTTCATCACAGCATCGTTCACACACGACCTCGAAAAGATTACTCTTGCGAAGGGCAAATCGTCCCAAGATGTACTCGACTTGTTTAAGGGGGATATAACAAATGACTAATAAATACCGCGAATACTTCGACATTGACGAAAGGTATTTCCCTTGCATCGATGACGCAGCAATCAATGCTGGCGCTCCTTGGGATAACACATATCCACACAGCACGTTTATTGATATGCTCACCGAAATGGAGCGTGCTTTGGCGCGGCAAAACAATGGCAGGACGCTCTGGATTGAGGGTGCATACGGAACAGGCAAGTCGCAATGCGCCTATGCCCTTCGAAAAATCCTCGAAGTTCCGGAAATGGAACTCCGTGCCTATTGGGACAGATATGAACCCCTGAAAAAGAAAACCGACCTGCTTGAAAAGCTGATTGGTCATAAGAAAAAAGGAATCGTGGTGGCTCATCGTTATGCTTCAGGCGGTATTATGTCGGCACGTGACCTTTTCTTTGCCGTGCAGGAAAGCGTAAAGTCCGCCCTTGTGCAGCAGAACGTGTCCTATCTTGGCGAGAATACTCTTAAGGAAAGCATTATTGCATGGCTCGAAGATACTGACCATGGGCTGATGTTCAACAGCCTGCTGAAAAATCCTGACAAGGAATGGAGAGCCTTGTTCTCCCAATCTGCCGCCGATGAAGTGCTGAACACGCTTCGCAAGAATGGCGAAGTTAAGTCTTTAGTGGATAATATCTTCCGTCTTGCAGCCAAAGAGGGTATAACCGCGTTGACCATTGATTCAGATAGGCTCATTAATTGGCTGACGGACATCATCGACCGTAACAACATAAGGATTGTCTTTATTTGGGATGAATTCTCCGATTACTTCAAGAACAACCGTGAGAGCCTTTCGGAGTTTCAAAAACTTGCCGCTCTGGTTCAGAATAAGCCCTTCTACTTCATTGTGGTGACACACGAGCCTCAGCAACTATATGTGGCAGACAACGACAGGGGTAACCAATCAAAGGTGAGTGACCGTTTTATATCAATACCTATTGTCTTGCCCGACAACATCGCGTTCGACCTTATTGGTCACGCTTTTACTGTAAAACCCGCCGCGATGTCGGCTTGGGATACCTTGGTAGCTGGCGATTTAGGCTCGCAAACAATTAGTGCGCGCACAGCAGTAATGAAGGTGACAAATATTACAAATCATCAAGTGATGAAGGACATAATGCCTATTCATCCGATGGCTGCATTACTCTTGAAAAATATAGCCTCCGCTTTCAAGTCAAACCAGCGTAGTATGTTCGACTTCATTAAGACTTCGGATACAGACGATGTGAAGGCGTTCCAATGGTTCATTGATAGCGCGGGCCCCTTTGACGACCACCCGCTACTCACGGTGGACATGCTTTGGAACTTCTTCTATGAAAAAGGCAAAAACAATCTTACCTCCGATATTCGCATGATATTGGATACTTTTCAGCAGCAACAGAATTTGCGCGATGATGAGAAAGCTGTCTTGAAAGCTATCCTCATTATGCAGGCGATTGACCAACGATTGGGCGGAACAATTGACCTTTTCAAAGCAACTGAACAGAATCTCAGTTATGTTTTTTCAGGAATCTCATCTGGTTTGGACGTGTCCTGTAAAAATATTGCCAAAGGTCTCAAAGAGAAGGGCGTTTTAGTCGCCAATCCGATAAGCGGGGGACGGTATGCTTATGCGGCCGCTGTGCTTGCAGGAGACCAAGCTAAAATCGATAACCACAAGAAAGATGTACGGCAGAATAGCACAACTTCGAAACTGGTAACCGAGGGTGGGCTTTCTACAGTTTTATCGCTTTCACCCGCTCTCCGTCTACGCTTTGAGTCGGAACCGGGTACGGGTAAAATCATGCATGTGACCGTCGGTGACTTCACCCGTACAATCAATATCCTTCGTGACAGGGCTACTGGGTGGAACTTCCACGCCATTATTGCCTTCGCCAAGGACGAGGCGGAAGCGGCGACATTCCGCAAGACCATCAGGACGGCGGTCGCTTATAAGCAGTATGAAAACATCGTGTTTATTGACGCGCTATCTACACCACTCGGCTCGGAGGCGTTTGAGCAGTATGTGGATTTCTCTGCTATGGCGATGTATTATCAAGGCAGCAACAACACGTCATCGCGAGAAAGTTCAGACAAAGCAAAGCGCGTTTTAGACCAAGACTGGAAAAATCGCATCTACAACGGTCAGTTTATCGTGTACACCTATGCCAATCAGGAAGGCGAGAAACTCGGCAACGGGCAAGGCGTGGGAAGCGTCCTTCAGACGATTGTGACAACGAAATTCCCGTATGTATTCGATTTTGCTAAGAACCTTACGGAGAGCCAATTGAAGATAACTCCAGCGATGAGGCAGTCGGCGAAGTCCGGCATTATGCAGACCACAAGTGGCGTAGTTGTCGGCGTTGAAAAGCATGTGCTGCCGACTGTCTGGAAAGTTGATAAGTATTGGGAAAACCCGACTACATCCTCTCTGCCAATCTCAAAAATCAAGACAGAGCTTGATAAACGCATTGAGGGTGTATTTGCCCGTGACGGACAGATTTCAATAGGCGAAATCTACGACTTCCTTGAGGATACCTACAAATTCGCTCCGTGCAATCTCTCTGCATTCATTGCAGGCTTCCTATTAAAGGAGTACAGCAACGCCCCATACCGATATAGCGATTCATCCGGTGGTCATGAGCAAATGACGCAGGACAAACTTGCGGAGATGCTCGGTAACTTCATCGGCAAATCGCCAAAGCCAACATATATCGTGAAGATGACTGTAGACGAGATGGCGTTTTACGAACTCAGCGAAAAGGCGTGGGGCATCCAGCCCAATTCGTGTTCATCGGCGGGTCAGACTGCTATTGCCTTAACAGCGAAGATGCGAGGTTTAAGCCTGCCCGTATGGTGCCTTGAAGAAGTGGATACCATCGGCATTTTCGATGTTGTTCAAAAGTACATCGAACTTGTGCAAAAAGAAGGAAATGAGGCGCACAAGAAGGCGGTCGAGATTGGAAAAATAGCGTCCGCAAAGCCCTCGCTCGCCGATAATCTGCATGCCCTGCTTACAAGCGACAACTGCCAAAAGGGTATGCAACGAGTACATCAGCCCGTTCGATCGAGGCAAGATAATGGAACTCGCCACTGCAATCGGCGCTGAGAACAATGTACTTGCCGACGTTCGCCGCTTATTTGGGGTAAAGCACTCGTGCCTATGGGACAAACAGATTGGTGATGACGAAATCCGCAAATTGCTGACCGAATACGGTGTTGTTAAGGAGAGCAACACAATCCTGACCTCATCGGCTCATTCCTTGACTGAAGCCTTCAGAGAGTGGCGTGAATGCCTGAAGTTCACCGGCATTTCCTGTGAGGCACTCCGGGCAAAATATCCCGCATTGGCAAAAGTCCTCGACACCCTTCTGAAAATATGCAAACAAGAGGATATTCTGCCCGAACAGCTAAAGGCGTTACATTCTGAACTCGTGGCGCATAGTGCAGAAATCAGGGATTTGCTTAACAATGATAGGCGCGTCTTTGCCGAGGTGTATAAGCCGTACCTTGAAGACCTAAGCGACAACGACATTGTAGATGTTAAGAGCAAACTGCAGACCGGCTTGTTTGAACTGCCGAAAACGGACTGTAACGTAAAGGTGAAAGAAGCTGCTGAGGAGTTCCGCAAGAATCAGTTGAAGTCGCAACTCTTCCGTTTGTGGAAAGACAAGACGGGAACGAAAAACCCGCGCGAGTGGTCGAGCCGTTACAGGACGCCCATACTGTGCTGTGTTTCCGAGCCTGAATATGAAAAAGCAAAGAAGGCGTTTGAAACCCTTAATCGCAATTGGGGAACGGATACCGAAATAAAAGCCGCTCTCGTATTCCTTGAATCCACCACCCTTTTTGATGTTCTTGCGGATGACGATAAGCGAAACGCTGCGTTCAAGCGTGACATTGTCGGTGGATACAGCACGTTGCTTCCTAACCTTGATAAGGTCAGAGATGTTCTCGACCGCCTTTCTGTCGATACTTACGATTGGCGCGACAATCCGAGCGTTAAGGGCAAGGTGAAGCAACTCGCCGAAGCCGAATATAACGCTGGAGGTAGCGATAAGGTTCTCTTGAAAATCGACGAGATGGACGACGCCCAACTGAAGCAGTATCTCAAACGGCTCGTCAAAGACAGCATTACGATAGGAATCGAAATATTGGCGGATGGAGGCGGACAATAGGATGCAAATAGAATCGATTAATAAATATCTGACATCTTCCGTCAAGACGCCGTTTTTCTTGTTCATCAGCGACGGACAGTACGCCTCCGCGGTAGACGAGTTATCGCTCTTGGGGCTTGATTTTGTCCAGATGAGTAGCTTTTGCAGCGACGATGACAAATTCCCCGATATTGACGGGCTGCTTTCCTATTTCAAAGCTGCTGATTTAAACGCAAAAGGTAAAAAGTTCGTTGTAACGGGGTTTGGGGAATACCTTGCGCTTCGCGGAAACGAGGAAGCCGCACGCGTTCTGTCGCGGTTAAAAGACCTTAATGTCGGCGGATCAAAAGTTGTGTTTCTCCTACGAGGGCTCGCTTCAAAAATTGCCGGATTGCAGACCGACCCGCGTTTTGATAACCGTCGATTTTGCGTAATTGATAAGGCGGAGTGCGACTTGTCGTTTACCCTTGCCGCTCCATCGGTTGGACTTTCGGCACTATCCGGTTTCAAGGCAATGCTCGCGGAACTTGAAAACGGTCGGTGTGGAAGTGTTGTCGTTAATACAGCGGTCAACCTTTACAAGGCTCTGTTCACCGTACACAAAATAAACAATGCCTACGAGGGAGTTAACTTCTCCACGATAGGCTTTGCTTTGCCACGCTCCTGTGGAAGTGACTCTCTTTGGGCAGAACTGCTGACTGAACTTAACAAGTGCAACTGCTCGCTCGATCAAGTGTTTGAGAAAAACGGACTGGACGGTAATCTGGAGTTTGATTTCTACGCTCGTGTTGCGGGCAATGATTACCGCAACTGGCTCTATTTCATCTGCTTGAAATGCAAAGCCGCCACACTGTCCAACGGCTACCTTCGGTTTGTGTTAGAAAGGACAAGCCATTTTGAGGACTTTGTGGGAAATGTCCTTAATGCAATAATTGAAATTCAACACGCAGACAAGCGGTTTGCCGCGTTCTATCAGGAACGAAAGTCTCTGGTCGAGAAGTTCCCTGAGTCGGATATCGCCGACTTCGTTGTAAATAATCGTAAGGTTGTATCCGAGAGCATTTATAAGTTAACGGACGGCACAAAGGTAGAGAAAGAAGAGATTATCGCTTGGCTCTCACAAAATGGTTTTGTTCCGCAAGTTGAGGACATTTATCCGGCATTGGCGGCTTATCTGAAAAAGTACGTTTTCAAATGCACCGAACTCGCCAACCTGCTCACCGAGTATTTTGTGGCATATAAAAGGCAGAAACTGTCGAACTCACTTGAGCCCGGCTTTATAAATAAGGTTGACGAACTTGCTCAAAGTCCTCGCAAGTTCAACTGTCTGCCGACGCGGAACGAAATTATAGATAGCTTGGATAAGACTGACTCCTATCTGTACTGGGTCGATGCGCTCGGTGTTGAATATTTGGCTTTCATTGAAGACTTAGTCCAGAAACGAGGGCTATCGTTTCGTGTTAACATCGCCCGTGCGGAATTGCCGACGATAACGTCAATCAACCGTGACTTCTTCGATGCTTGGATTGGCCACAAGGAAAAGAACGATGAACTCGATGATACCAAGCACAAGGACGTGGGCGGCTATAACTTCATAAATAACGAATTGCCCATCCACCTCGCCAAAGAGTTGGACATTATCGGGGCAATGATTGACAAGGCAGCCACGGAACTTGCGCAAAGACATTGTAAACGTTTCTTGATTGTAAGCGATCACGGTGCATCACGACTTGCTGTCCTGCGTCACAAAGAAGAGAAGTACGATACCGATACTAATGGAGAGCATTCAGGTCGTTGCTGTAAGCTGTTCCAGCCCTATAACCTCCCATTTGCCGCAGAGGAAAACGGATACCTTGTACTTGCCGACTACGGTAGATTCAAAGGTAGCCGTGCGGCGAACGTAGAAGTTCACGGGGGCGCATCGCTTGAAGAGGTTGTTGTCCCAATTATTGAACTGTCGCTAAAAGACGGAAGCTTAACGGTCAAACTGGTAGATGAGGTCGTGACGGTTGACTTCCGTACCGGTATGGAGATTAAGCTGTTCTTTAACTCTCCAGTACAGGACGTTGCTGTTGTCTTGAACGGGAAAACATACCCGGCTTCGCAAAAAGACGAAAACCACTACGCTGTTAAACTGCCGGACACAAAACGGGCAGGCGACTACCCGGCGGAGGTTTATGCAGGCGATAACCTGATTGGTAAGATTTTGATTAAGGCACAAGGCAAGAGCGGCAAAGTCAATGACGCTTTTGATGACTTATTTTAGGAGGTGAGATTGATGATTGAGAAACTCCGAAATTGTTTTGACGAGATGGTCGTATATAAAGACCTCAAAAAAAGTAACTTCTTTTCCGCTCTGAGCCTGCCTTCCTTTATGCGCGACTGGCTCTTGAAAAAATTTGAGGACGAGAACGGTCACTTTGACTCCGACGAAATGGTTCGCTTCGTACAGAGTTACTTACCGCGTAAGGACGACTGGACTGCCATAAAGAATCAGGTAGTAATTGAACACGAGCGGGTGAAGTTCCTCGCCAAAGTATCTGTTGACATTGACATCAGTACGGGCGAGGTATCGTTTGCTTTACCTGACTTCGGTTTGACAAGCAAGGACACAATTATTGAGGATTACGTGTGGCAAACCTGTAAGGACGATTTGGTGAGTTATTGTCAAATGTTGTGTTTGAGGGATCAGGCGGCGTTCCTCATTTCCTCAACCCCATTGACAAATTTAATACCCTCAATGATCTGTCCTAATTTCTCCTTGAACTGAAGATGTTGCCA
>Ga0153915_10005713_pt1 | contig 11584 bp, 15 predicted proteins | sample Opewatmetagenome_2_FD_107003 | JGI IMG/M metagenome (GOLD analysis project Ga0153915, IMG submission 107003) | Freshwater wetland microbial communities from Ohio, USA - Open water 3 Core 3 Depth 3 metaG | ecosystem: Environmental > Aquatic > Freshwater > Wetlands | place: USA: Ohio, Lake Erie...
CGCCGATCATTTGATTCAGAAACCATAATGAATGTAGAGCGACGAAGAGTATTGTCAGTGAATCGGACCAAGTATTGCATCGACCAGTATTTTATCATACAATTCCCCTCAATAATTGATAAATATATATGATTTACACCGCCGCCATTACTTTTATGGTATCAATTATATCTTCAAAAAGCCATTGATAACCAGAGAGCCATTCCGACTTTTTTATGAACATCAATATACTCTCAGTGGTTCTTCGTATGAATACATATTTTTTAAAACATCCTATTTTTATCTCTAGCAGGCGTGTTTTATAGCCAAAACCTGTCATTGCCCATTTACTGGAGAATCTCCTGAGTCAGCATAGACAATTATTTTATTATCTTTGTTGTCGGAGATCTCAAGAGGCGCAGCACTTGGACTTCTAGATAGGGTATTCTCTGAATCAAATAATGTGCTGGATAGCCAATTGCTTTATCGAGAATTATCAATGAGCATGGGCGACCAAGAAGGCTTAAGCAGAAGCCCATCTTCTCGTTACGCATAAAGGCCTATAGTTCCATAATGATTTTGATACAGATTGATCACTCACTCTCTCGACTCTGGATTACAGAGACAAGCTCCTCTTGTCGATCCGTTTCATTACCCAAATTGGGAAGTTGTTCTCTCCAAAGCGCATAGAATAAGTGTTTTAGACAGAGAGATAATCAATCTCTTATGAGAACATCCTCCACGAGTCTGCGGGGTGTATGTCTCTTTCGGTCGGAGTACCCGAGGCCGAAAAGAAGCTGAGGATGCCCCTTGTTAATCATACTTATTAGGTCTTCCCTCAGACCCGTATGACCTATGGGCTGGCTGAAGAAGGATAGTCGGACATCATAGCTGGTCGCTTTGAGGAAGAGATTTTCTAACAGTATACCACAACGCAGCCAAGCCAGCTTGTCATCTTTGACAGAGCTCAAAATGCCGAGCCCTGAGCATCCTTGGATGAGCCCCAAATCTCTATAGATGACCGCTTTGCTTAGATCAAACTTCCTGAATGCGGTCGGAAAGCCCAAAGATACGGCGTCGGGAATTCCGAAGGTGTATAGAGGCATACCATCCGGATGAGTTGTCCAATTATTCCTTAGCCATTCGCTCAAGTTCCGCCTAAAGTTTTTATTAGCAAGCTGGATGCGATGGGCTTTTGTTACGAGGTTAGATATCCCTGATCTACTTGCCTTATCCGTCATGAAATGGAGATAAAATTCTGGAACATCAATGAAATCCTTAAGGTCTTGCAGGATTCTATCATCTATATTTTTCTCTATATATTTATCTTTCACGGTAAATCTTTTTGTTATTTGCTGAAAGAGCTCATCCACTACTGGTTCTGCACTTCTTTTGAACTTCACCTTGGATACGCAATTATTTGCCTGGCCGCGTGGGAAGAAGTCCAGCTCGTATCTGAATCCGAAATGTTCTCCGGCTGTCAGCAAGTTTGCAATAGCGCAGCCCACGCTTATATAGAGTGTTCGATTGCTGGGATCGACAAAAGGCAGAGATCTATCTAAATCTGCGTAAACGGAAATGGTACTCGTGTTTATGGAAAACTTCCAAGGTTGGCTGTTGGGCCCAGATGGGGCCAATATGGCATATCGAAGAAGAAATTCAAGCTGGTTTTCGGTGGAGCCTTCCGCAGGAAATTCAGCCTCTTTAACCTCCCATGCTACATAGTTCCTAGAAACCATATTGCATTTCACCCTCTATTCTTCTTATAGATTGGAGGCTAACAATAAATCCCTTTTCCAAGATAAGAGGCAATAAGACATGAGACCATATTTCTTTATCACAGAAACTGTTTTCATTTGCATGTTCAGGAGAGGTAAAAATGGAAAGTCCAGTCTATTTTGCGAACGCTCGGGCCAGGAGCGATAAGGAAAGCAAGATAAATAAGATCGATAGGCTTTTTGATGTTGCTGGTTTTGGAGATATCATAAAGCAAGGGGACCTAACTACAATCAAAGTGCATTTTGGTGAAAGGGGCACGGATCCCTACATACATCCTATCTACGTAAGAAAGGTGTAGAAAAGGTGAAGTGCAAGGATGCCATTTGCCGCTCATAACAGACACCAATACCCTTTATGGCGGTGGCAGATCGAACTCCCTCAACCACCTGGTTACTGCTATCGAACATGGTTTCGGCTATGATGTAACAGGTGCTCCATTGATAATTGCAGATGGCCTATGCGGGGAAAATATTAACGAAATTCAGATCGATAAAAAACATTTCAATTCAGTAAAGATCGCTGGGGGCATGGTTCGTGCAGACAGCATGATAGTCCTCTCTCATTTCAAAGGGCATGTCCTCTCCGGTTTCGGAGGAGCTATCAAGAACCTGGCTATGGGATGCGCCCCCGCTACGGGGAAAGCTGAGCAGCACTTAGCTAAGCCGATATTTAGACAAGAGCTATGCATTGGATGCAACAGATGCGCAGAGGTCTGTCCCGGCTCGGCAATATCTGTGGAAACAAGAATTCTCAATATCGATCACAATGCATGCAAGGGCTGCGGCGAGTGCCTTAGAGTCTGTCAGGTTCATGATATTGACTTTGATTGGACCGTGGCTATTCCACCATTCCTCGAAAGAATGGCAGAGTACGCCTTTGGAGCCCTTCAGAATAAATCCGGAAGAGCCGGGTTCTTGAATTTTCTTCTTAATATAACGCCAGATTGCGATTGTTGCCATGGAGTGATGCAGCTTTCGTTCCAGACATAGGCATCCTTGCCTCTAAAGATCCAGTGGCTTTGGATCATGCCAGTTACGATCTTGTTAATCTACAGTTAGAGTTCCAGAACTCGCTTCTTAAGAGGAATAAGGAACCAGGGGAAGACAAGTTCAAAGGCATCTGGGAATTTACTAATGGGATGTACCTAGTGGAATACGCCGCTAAGATTGGTCTAGGGAGCAAGGATTATAGGATGGTGAAAATAAATTTATCTGATTTATCGAGCTAGTAATCGGGACAATTTCATGGTCAAGCACCCAAAGATTAATAATAATCGCTATTTGCTCTTCTGAGAATTAGATTTTTAGTTCAATTCTTTGGGTTTCTGACTATAACCAGGGAGCATGTTGTATTGAAGAAATAAGAATAAGATCATCAATGTCAGCTCTAGTCTGTATGGCGACATATTTAAATCAAAAATATAACGCTTCAAAGTGATGAATTCCATGGATAGAATAGAATCGCATCCCAAAGAAATGCTCAATTATGTGAAGGGTTGTTGCATCTGTTGGAACAAGAGAAGATGCTATGACGATCTCTTAAAGAGATATAATTGAGGTTACGCTGAGATGAATAACATGAGTCAATATTTCTCTTTAAAACGACTATATTCTAAATTATTTGTTCATGAGTCAAGCTCCATTCTTTACCATATTTGATGGCTGCAAGCGCTCATAATAAATTGTGAACCAATGCGAAGTCCAATTAAAGATTTTATACTAGAATAAAAAACAGTGGGGATGGCATGACATGAGAATAGCAGTCGTCTGTGACTACTTAGAAAGGATGGCGATACTGCTATTCTCTATAATTTTCATCAGCAATGTCTACGATTGCTCAAAACGTTTGCATTTGACATGAAAGAAGAATGAAAAATTTATTAAGATGGTGATTCTTATTAGAATTGACATCTCCGTTATGGGTGAGATCATCATGAAACCCGATCAAAATCAATCGGTAACTATTAGTTCGAAACTTCAGGTTACTGCGCTTAAAATGATTAGAGAACGTGAAAGATTATGTCATATGCTAGGAATTGAGTTTAAATCTCTCGTAAAATCAGGGAAGCATGCGAATACTACATTAATGCCGCCATTGAAGAAATTATATCATCAGAATAGCAAGATAGAGGACCAGGATATATCGGGTATTGTAGATAAAGTTGAAGCAGCAACTAATAAGAACAAAGCTAGCTTAATTCGTATGGCCCTAGAATTTATTCTTTCTGAGATGGAACAAGGCAGAGAACCCACACCAGAACAAGTAGCACAATATTCGGGCATGAAATCTAGGCCGCTAGGGACTCAGCTATCCAAAGTTGGAATTAGGAGCATGGCAACAAGAAGGAAAGGCCAAGGCATGCGGATTTATCCCATAAGCATGAGGCCAAGAATAGAGGAGCTACTAAGGTGCTAACGTGTTCAGGACCAATTGATAACCATTTTTGAATCATTATATCATCTTACAAAGAGAAATAATGATATGCAGGAATTTTGGAATTCATCTCATTATCATTGAATCGAGATTCTGAAGCAAATAACTCGCTGAGAGACCAAACATATTTTGTTGTTCAGCCTAAGATATTTTTTGCATCCCTAATTTTTTATAAGAGGCGCTACTAACTGCTCATCATCCTTTGCCCTCGTTCGGATCTTCCACCCACCGGAGGATTACTCTTTAGTTCTGATTGCCCTCGAATTTCTACTCAACGAAATAAGGCCTCAAAATAGACACTCAAGGAGGACTCGCATTTCCAGCTCTCCTACTTTGAGTGATGTCATTTCATGGCCTGGGCAGGCATAGATCCCCACCGACCAAGAGCCTCTTAATCTTCAGCAGATACTTCCTATGGGAATGCATTTCCCAATACAGTCCCACTGATTGGTGGGACAGACACAATTACCACTACGGCAGATTTTGTCAAAAGGACAGATAGATCCACCGCAGCATGCATATTTATCGGATATACAATGCCCACCACAACAAATTTTGTTTGCATTAGTGCAAGCTTGTCCGCATCCACCGCAGTTGGCAGGATCAGAGGTCGTATTCATGCATGTGCCGTTGCAGTTTGACTGATTGCTCCGACAACAAATGTCATTGTCACAGATCTCACCTGGGTTACAGGTTTGATCACACCCTCCACAATTGTTTGTACTGTAAGAGATGTCTGTGCATGTTCCACTGCAATTGTGGCTAGTTGGACATATGCAATTTCCATTGATGCATATTTCCCCAACAGTACAAGAAATCCCGCATTTTCCACAGTTGCTGGGATCAACGAATTTATCAGTGCAAGTTTCCCCGCAAATAATTTTATCAAGTGGACAGATACATACACCATAAGAGCATATCTCCTCACCTATACAGGATCTCCCACATTTTCCACAGTTGACGGAATCACGGAAAATATCTGCACATAATCCGTCACACAACATCCAACCTTTCGGGCACTGTTGATTTGTTCGTCGTTCGTCGCATACTGCTAGAGTTCCCAATAACGATATAACTAATAGAAGAAAAATGAATCCATGATTATTGGACATTATCTCCCTCCCTATTTAACTGGATCAAATCAAATTTTGAATTCAATCTGAAAATAGTGATGATTGATGATATTATTAAAGATATAGATACAGGTTAACTAGATGTCCCAAGGACATGTTTGGAGCAGATTTAGTAATCCTTGAGAGATCATGTTGCATTATTTTTATATAATAATTTAAATCTATATAATATCTTCTGCCCTTTTAATGTCTCCCTATTGACGCGGTCTTTTTGTGCAACCCTTTATGGCTAAGAATTAATTGTGTTCAGAAACAACAATTCTATTAATGACATTAATCAGATTGAGAATTGATTTGGAAATTCCAAGAGACTTAGAGGATTATGCGAAGGATGTATCTGATCTTGAAATGAAGTATAAAGAGGCCAAAACCCTAACCAATGAAGAATGGAGGATATATAATAATTGTATGAATATAATAGAAAGATATTTAATTGAGCACCCGGAGAGTATGAAGTGCTCTAGACTTCATGTCTAAAAATCGATCGATATATATTATTTTTCGACCAATTTCTTATTTCTTCAAAATCCAATAGCAGTATTAGAGGTATTCTCACTTCTGGTCTTGGAAGTGCTTGGCAGGTCTGGCAACTTCTCCCGTATCTTTCACTAGCTTTCTCGAAAAGAGCAGAAGTACGGAAATTAGAAAAGAAGAGTGGGCTATACATTCATGTAGGTCCATCCTGCATTCATCATCTTTTCACCAAATTCATTCCTAATCATATCATCTCATAGCTCTTGAGCTACAAGAAATACCTATTGTGGACCTGAATAAAAGGGTCGCTTTTATCTAGTTGTCATGTGAGTAAAACCTGAATATCATTAGGCCAGTACTAGCGAGTAAGAACGCTAGATAAGGCCTAGAAAGTAAATTCTTAGTGCCCGCCTCATGAGGCCAGCTTGTTTTCAATTTCCGATCCAAAAAGATTTATATTTAATCCAGAGAGATTGAAATGGTTTTTGCGGATTAAGGAGGTCGGAACTTATGGGAATTATTAGCGAATTCAAGGAGTTTGCGGTTAAGGGGAACGTCGTTGATCTCGCCGTGGGCTTCATTCTAGGCGTAGCCTTTTCTAAAATTGTAACCTCGTTAGTGAATGATATAATCATGCCCCCAATCGGAATGCTATTGGGCGGCGTAAATTTCGCGGACCTTTATATAACGCTCAATGGACAGAGCTATCCTTCCCTGGTCGCAGCCAAAGCAGCTGGCGCGCCTGTGATAGCCTATGGATCATTTATCAATACAATCATTGAGTTTCTGATCGTAGCACTGGCACTCTTCTTCCTGATCAAAGCGATCAACCGGATGAAGCGCCAAGCGCCACCTGCAGCACCCAATACAAAAGAATGTCCATTCTGCAAGGAAAACATTCCAAAGGATGCCGTGCGCTGCTCCCACTGCACGTCCGATCTCTCGAAGTCCTAAGGTTCATGAAGGCTGGTTCAGCCTTCTACCTTTCTGACGTTGATTTAATGGACCCCAAATCGATCAAAGGCAAATCCACTCTTCTTTTGAAGATATGGATGGAGGAACAGATACTGGCTGAGGCAGGTTGTCATAATAGCTGCCGAAAAGGTGATCCGGAAGCTGATCACGAGTTTAGCCCAAGTGAAAGACCAACGAATATAGCTAGCTTCATGGCATGCTCGCTCAAATGGCAGAACTCCTTCATGTCGCACCATCCTTTGGCTTCTGAGATAGTCATACAAATCAAATGCAAGCAGTTCTGCGTTTTCCATATTTTCCGATGATTTCAACCTACGGCGCTAAAGAACGCCTGATCTCGCCGGAAAGGGTGTATCGCTTATATGCTTGGACCAATTTGCTCATAAGAGGCGTGAGATAAAGGAAAAACTTTTGCATGATAGTAGCTGTAGTCGTATTATGGTTCGTCTTCTCGCGGCTTCGTTCATAGTTTTTGCTCAAATGTTTTGGTGGGTGCTTGGGCTCTCGATACTTGTTGCCATCGCAGGCTGTTCCTTGACGTCGATCATTTCATAGATCGCTCACGATAGAAGAATATTAAGAAAAAACGAGACCATTTGGAGGCATTACTATGATCTGGTTAGGAGACGATTAGTAGGGCCTCGCATAAGCGATGAAATAGTGAATCCTCGAACATTAGAATTGGAGGCAGCCAAGGAGATCCAGGCCGAGCTGTTCGATATCAAGACTCGTGAAGTAAATGATAAGACAGAGGATGGAGGAAAGGACGCTTTACGGTCAGGAATTCAACTTATGAATAATCATGATCTGTAGGAGACGTGTTCATAATTCTTAGTCTTGTATTTATCCTGATCCCGGCCAACGCAGAGATGCAATAAAATCACTATACGGCCTTCCTTTAACAGCCAAGTAGATGAATATTCCTGACCATGCCCAGGTTCCCAGGGCAAATGGTATCGTTATCATCAGGAAGAATGTCAAGATGAGGATTAGCCCAATAAGGAATAGTAATATTGCTATGAGAACATATTTTAGGCGCGTAACGAAACTTATTTTCTTATACATATTATAATGGCCTATATATTTCAGTTATCTCGATTATTGGTCGTATGGGTCGTTATTCTCACTCTTACGACTACTTTTATTCATCTGCACTCCTCCAAGAATTGATGTTGCTCAACTCGTTGTCCACTCAGAAGGTTCATTCCATCTTCTTGACAGCAAAGGCTTAATTCATCAAGATAATAGCCTCTTAGTGATGATACGAAACTTATTCGTTGTATTCGCAGCCCTTTTGTTTACGGGCTTGTCCCTGCCAAGCAATACGGGAGCTGCAGAGGATAGCGGAACGCAGGTTCTTTTGGAAACGACCATGGGAAATATTACCATCCAGCTCTATGACGACATGCCTATCACTGCGGAAAACTTCAAGAATCTGATCGAGAAGGGCTACTATGATGGAATCATATTCCATCGAGTAATTGACGGCTTCATGATTCAGGGTGGAGACCCAACGGGCACTGGCTATGGCGGTCCGGGCTATACCATAAAAGATGAGATCACCGATCACAACCGAAATGAGCGCGGAACCATTGCCATGGCCAACGCTGGACCGAACACGGGGGGCAGCCAGTTCTTTATTAATCTGGTAAACAATAATAACCTGGACAAGATGCATCCTGTCTTTGGACAGGTAGTCGAGGGCATGGATGTGGTAGATGCTATCGGTAAGGTAAAAACCGGCGTTAATGATCGGCCGCTGCAGAACGTAACCATAATCCACGCCAGCGTCATCTCTTAAATTTCAATAATCTTAGCAGCGATATAGACTACGCGGCAAAATTTGGTGATACTAGGCAGGCTCTGAAGAGACCAAAGGATTGGAGTGCAGGTGAGGACAAACCTCGACCTTCGATCCTGATTGCGTGCTGAAGGAGATACCACTGCAGATTCCCCTGTCCCCGTCTCGTTACCATCCCGACTTGAGCATGATGCAACTCTTAGGGCAATCATCGTGGCATAGAGGACTAGGAAATGCGAGTCATTTTACATGTCGATTTAGATGCCTTCTTTCCTTCAGTGGAAGTTCGAGAACATCCAGAATTAAAGGATAGGCCTCTAGTGGTTGGAGCTGATCCAAAAGAGGGCAAAGGACGAGGTGTGGTCAGCAGTGCCTCTTATGAAGCCAGGAAATTTGGTGTTAGGTCAGCTATGCCTATATCCAGAGCTTGGAAACTATGTCCTCATTGCGTTTATCTTAGACCCCATTTCGATCTCTATGTCAGAGCATCCAATAGTATAATGAAAATTCTGAAAAATTATGCCGATAGATTCGAACAGGGCGGAATAGATGAAGCTTATCTCGACATATCAAATCGAGTGAATGATTTTGCTGAGGCGAAGGGGTTGGCTGAGAAAATAAAGAAAGAAGTCCTGGAAAGAGAAAATCTGACTTGCTCAATAGGTGTTGGGCCAAATAAATTGGTTGCTAAGATCGCTTCCGATTATAAGAAACCATATGGATTAACAGCAGTTGAAGATGAAAATGTAAAGAAATTTCTATTTCCCTTAGAAGTTAGGAAGCTGCCAGGCGTAGGCCCGAAGACTGAACGCAGGTTAAAGAGAATGAAAATTGAGACTATAAAGGATCTGGCAACTGCAAAACCAGAAATGTTAACTAGACTTTTTGGTTTTTGGGGCACTCGGCTTCATGAATATGCCAATGGAATTGATCTTAGTCAGGTAATAGAAGAATATGAGATAAAATCGATAGGTAGAGAGGTTACTTTTGAAAAAGATGAAGATAATGTAGATCTCATTCTTAATGTTTTGGATGAATTGGCAGAAGAAGTTCATAAAGAAGTAATCGGTGATGCTTTTCAGTTCAAGACGATAACCATTAAAGTAAGGTATCAACATTTTGATTCGCACACTCGCAGTAAATCTTTATTATTCCCGACAAATAATTTGAAAATCCTCGAGAATAATGCCAAACGGTTAATCGTACCCTTTCTGAGAGGCAATAAGAAAGTCAGACTAATTGGAATAAGGGTATCCAATCTAATTCATCAAGACAAGCTTGTTTGATTAGAATCCATCTTTGGGCTGGGTTTGGTTCTAGGCGAAATGGGAAACTATCCTAATAGGGATGGAATTCTTGGGTCAAAAAGTCCACCATTGGTGCATTTAGCTAATACGATCTAAATACGGCCTATGCTTGAAAAACGTAAGGTTTAAGTCGTATATCTCAAATCAATGTCTGGGGTGGGTTTAGATGATAAGAAAGCATATTCTCATGGTCGCCCTCAGCCTTCTATTTAAGACTGCATTTGCTGAGGATTGGTTAGAAGGCGGATATGTAGGTTCTCTACCTGGAGAGATTAGGCAATATTTTACAGATCCGATATTTTATTCGAGCCTCCCTATTTCTAAGCCGATTGAAATGTACAGCAGCTATAGCACGATGCCAAGTCCCAAACCGACTCTGGGACTAGGTAAATATTCGTCCAAATATTCGCTTGACTACCTTCAAAGCCCTTCAAAGAAACGGCATTCTTTTTCAACATGGCCGTCCGACTTCAGAAACTTGTATCCACCTTATAAGCAATCTTATCAATCGCCAACGACGATACCAAAGTCTTCGCCAATTCTGGGCAATACTCCTGTGACCATAAAATATCCGGATTCAAGAAAATTCGACGTATATGTAGATGGAGTATATATTGGCTCAGGTTCGGGTGGCTCCTTTACAACTCAAGTTCAAGGTGGCATGAGTAACGAGATAACAGTATGGGATGGTATCTGGAACTACCAGAAGAGCATCTACTTTGAACCTTGAATAAAAAAAGTGGTCTATGTAGAGGCGGTTTAGCCGCTATTTAAGAGCGGCAAAACACTGCCCTTATCACACCGCGTAAGAGATTCGTATCGCCTGGCTTGACTTCGATACATAAGGAACTGATCGCCATTAATAACATTAATTTAATATAGAAAAGTTAAATACTATTACAAATACTTTGTTATTATTAATATCAGGTAGGAAGAAAAGGCTACCTCAAAACGGCTCTGAACACTCCTCCCTCAGTTTTTGTCCCTCTCTTCTGAGCGTCTTCCCTTCTCACTGTCGGCGGCTGGAGTTCGCTAAATACCAACTTATACATTGAATGTATTATTATAAATCTCCAATTTTCGTTCTAAATGCTCTATTAATAATAATAGAGGGAACTGACCGCTTTTCGGTATAGAAGGTTTCAGCCAAAATCTCCTTTACCTCTTGCAATTCAGGCAGTCTTGGACTTGCATAAAGTATCATTTCGGAGGCCATTTTCAGCTCCTGTGAGAATACATTTTTCAGGAAATTTATCCATAAGATGTGGCTGGAGGAAATAATTAAGTCGAAATGCTGAATTAGCTTTGGGTATTGTCGGGTGACTATTCGGATTTCTGTTTGGCATTCTCGAAATGTTATATAGGGGCATTGTTTCAATAGTTGGATTTGGAGGAACGGTAGCCATTCTTGGAATGGGGAACTATACTATTTGGATCATTGGGATCCTCAGCGGTGCCCTTGTGAGTTATGACCATAAGGCAGGAGGGCTTAACGGAGAGGGTTTATCGGACGATAGCACAAATATCGATGAAGAATAGCACAAGGAAAGAATTAGAGAGAAATAATAACTTATCGACAACATTCAAGTCAAATTCCATCTTTTAGCGGCAGCATTTCATTATGCGCAGTTGAATCGGGGAGAGATTGAGGATACTCTGGAACTGGTGGCACTTAACCGTAAGATCTAAAACATCAGATGCCA
>Ga0153915_10005714_pt1 | contig 11583 bp, 10 predicted proteins | sample Opewatmetagenome_2_FD_107003 | JGI IMG/M metagenome (GOLD analysis project Ga0153915, IMG submission 107003) | Freshwater wetland microbial communities from Ohio, USA - Open water 3 Core 3 Depth 3 metaG | ecosystem: Environmental > Aquatic > Freshwater > Wetlands | place: USA: Ohio, Lake Erie...
GGCAACATCTTCAGTTCAAGGAGAAATTAGGACAGATCATTGAGGGTATTAAATTTGTCAATGGGGTTGAGGAAATGAGGAACGCCGCCTGATCCCTCAAACACAACATTTGACAATAACTCTAGTTCCAATGGATGAAGATAAAAATAACTTTGCATCAATTAATTTATCATGAAAAGTTGTCAGACTTATTTTTACGGGCTATCAAATTTAAACTGATGTCATGAAATTTTCAAAAATTTAGAGGGATTGTATGCCTCGACATTTTACTTTTTTATCCTTATTAGTCGTTGTCGTTTAATCTTGCAGCTTTACATTCGTAGAATGAAATCTTTCTCTTCATTGTATCGATTATGGGGAGATTGACAATCATAAACAAATTGTTTATAAGTATTATCATGATTAAAACATTCGCTGATACTGAGACAGAACATTTTTTCACCACCGGAAAGTCTAGACGATTTTCCCAGGACATTCAGAAACGAGCCGCTAAACGCCTGAACCAACTTGATGCAGCGACTATTCTTGATGACCTTCGTATGCCTCCCTCGAATCATTTAGAATCTTTGCGGGGAGACAGAACAGGCCGATACAGCATCCGGATTAACGATCAATGGCGTTTGTGTTTTCGGTTTGAAAACGGGAATGCTTACGCCGTTGAAATTATTGATTACCATTAAGGAGATTAAATTATGATTCAAAAAGGTTTACCCCCTATACACCCAGGCGAATACTTGAAAGAAATCCTTGAGGAACTGGACATATCACAAGCGGATTTCGCCCGTACGACCGGACTTTCAACCATGAGGATTTCCCATGTTATCAGAGGAAAACGGCCTGTTACTGCTGAAATGGCCTTGATCTTTGCTAAGTCTTTCGGACAGACGCCGCAATATTGGCTTAACCTGCAAACGGCCTATGACCTCAAGACCGCTGAACGATCTATCGGCCCCAGGCTTATGAAAATTCAATCAGTCGCCCATGCTTAGAGGATACCGGCCTATTTCTTCAGGTTTATGACTTTTGCCTTTTTCTGTTTTTTAATATTCAAGTTCTTTTCAAAATTTGAAACCGCCGCCTTTAAGGTATCCGGGGCAAGGTGCGCATATCTTTCCGTCAAGGCTATTGTCTTATGTCCCATCAGCTTTTGAACCGTATAAAGCGGGGTTCCCTGCATTACCAACCATGAGGCGAATGTATGCCGTAAAGAGTGAAAGGTTAATTTCTGCCTCCTGTCTATTACTGGTTAAAAAAACTCGATTTGATACGATGAAAAATAGGGTTTAAACAATGAGCATAAATGAGACAACAATTAAAAATCACGAGGAAGTATTGCCGAAGTAATTTTAAAGGAGGAACATTATGCTAAATTTCGATTTTTATAACCCAACAATGATAATATTCGGTAAGGACAGACTTGAAACCATCAATACGAACGTTCCGGCTGGCGCCGTTGTCTTAGTGACCTATGGCGGCGGAAGCGCCAAAAAGAGCGGGCTTATCGACAAGATCAGAACCGCGCTCGGGAACAGGCAGATTCATGAATTCGGCGGCATTGAACCGAATCCACGTTATGAAACACTGATCAAGGCCGTTGAAATCGTGCGGAAGGGAAAAATTGATTTCCTGCTTGCCGTGGGCGGGGGGTCTGTTATTGACGGGACTAAATTCATAGCGCTTGCATCCTGTTACAAGGGTGATGCATCTGATCTTTTGAAGTATGGCCTTATGCCTATTCCCTTTGATGTAGCTGGAAATGTCATACCTTTCGGCACAGTGCTGACCCTGCCCGCTACCGGCTCTGAAATGAACTGCGGGGCCGTGATCAGCCGCGGGCATGGAAAATATGCCGTTATGAGCGGGCTGGTCTTCCCTAAATTTTCCATCTTAGATCCAAGCATCTCCTTTACGGCGCCAAAGGTGCAGATTGCCAATGGGGTTGTTGATGCATTTGTGCACACAACCGAGCAATACCTGACCTACCCAGTGGATGGCAGGGTTCAGGATCGCATTGCTGAAGGCATATTGCAAACGTTGATTGAAATAGGCGGGGTCACGGTTGCTGAACCTGAAAATTATGATGCTCGCGCGAATCATGTGTGGTGTGCAACTCTTGCCTTGAATGGATTGATCGGCTCCGGAGTTCCTCAGGATTGGGCCACACATATGATCGGACATGAAATCACCGCCCTTTGCGGCATCGACCACGCACAGACCCTGGCCATCGTATTGCCTTCGTTGCTGGAGGTGCGCCGCGAACAGAAGCGCGCCAAGCTTCTGCAGTATGCTGAACGTGTATGGCATATAGAAAACGGCATTGAAGATGAAAAGATAGACCTGGCAATCAGGAAGACCAGGGAATTTTTTGAAAGTCTCGGAGTCAAAACCCGGTTGTCCCAATATGGCGTCGGACCCGATAAAATACCTTTAATAGTTGAACAGTTGAAGGAACATGGCATGACGGCGCTCTCGGAAACTCAGGATCTTTCGTTGGATGTAAGCCGGAAGATTCTTGAAGGGGCAATATGATTCTTAAAAGGAGATGAAAAATATGCAGAAACGCAAATTGGGGAAAAACGGCCTGGAAGTATCGGCCCTCGGGCTCGGTTGTATGGGAATGAGTTTTGGATATGGTCCGGCCTCAGACAAGAAGGAGATGATTTCTCTTATCAGGACTGCCGTTGAACGAGGCATAACATTCTTTGACACGGCTGAAATCTACGGTCCGTTCACAAACGAAGAACTCGTCGGGGAAGCCTTGTATCCCTTCCGCGGGCAAGTGGTTATAGCCACAAAATTCGGCTTCGATATCCAAGATGGAAAACAGGGAGGCCTTAACAGTCGTCCGGAGCACATCAAACAGGCAGTTGAGGATTCGCTTAAGCGGCTGAAGGTTGATGCCATAGATTTATGCTATCAGCACCGTATAGACCCGAACGTGCCGATCGAAGATGTGGCTGGAGCGGTAAAGAATCTTATTCAGCAAGGCAAGGTCAAGCACTTCGGCCTTTCCGAGGCCGGAGCGCAGACAATCCGCAGCGCGCATGCAGTTCAGCCGCTTATCGCTGTCCAAAGCGAATACTCGATGTGGTGGAGGCGTCCTGAAGAGGAAGTGCTGCCGGCGCTGGAGGAACTCGGCATAGGTTTTGTTCCATTCAGCCCGTTGGGCAAAGGATTTCTAACCGGAAGATTTGACAAGCATTCAACCTTCGACAGCTCCGACTTCCGCCATATTGTCCCCCGTTTTACCCAGGAGAATCTCGATGCAAACCAGGTATTGGTCGAATTAATCAAAAAGATTGCTTCAGGGAAAGGTGCGGCACCGGCTCAAATTGCACTTGCATGGCTGCTTGCACAAAAGCCGTGGATTGTTCCGATACCAGGCACACGAAAGTTGGAGCGCTTGGATGAAAACCTGGGGGCAGTAAAGCTGGGGCTGACGCCTGATGAATTAAATGATATAAATAACGCACTCTCAAAGATTGATATTGCGGGAGATCGATATCCGGCAGAACTGGAAAAAAGAACAGGCCGTTAAAATACAAGGGGCACTGGGATGCCAGGAGGCTATGAAGCAAGAAGCTATGGGGGCTGAAAAGAATATGTCTTTCTAGCTTAACAGGCTTCCAGTCTCGCGGCTTTTAAGCAAAGGATTCTTATAATGAAATCTGTGCAAATGACGCACCTCAAAATATCAAAACTCGATTGATATCTTGAGGTGCGTTATATATCAAAAACAGTAAAAAGATAAGCAAAAGGAGATCAGTGTTATGAAACAAGTCAATTCAATAAATTGACAAAAACGCATTGATCATCTTTCTCCCAAAAATCTGTAAGGTTTTTTAGAACCTGTAACTTAATTTGAATAGTATCTGATCTGATTTTCTAAGATTCGTACTTTTGCTAAAAAGCCCTAATGTGCTTTCTTCCTGATTGTAAATATAATCCAATCCGCCGCGGCTATAAACCATGTAAAAGTTTGATAAAGGAGCAATCTCGTATCGGTAGCGTATTTGAAGACCGAAGTTTATTGCGGCGAAGTTATCAATGGCGTCATCGCTTGGAACCAGTCGAGATTCAGTTCCGATTCGAAAAGCCTGCTCAAGGTCAGCATTGATAACAAGCCATTGAGTGAGCAACCTTACTTCATGTCGTTCAGCAGGGAACCATGTTGTCCCAAATTTCATGGATAGCTGTCGACGGGAAAAACTTGCAAGCCGGTTGTCATCCTGTGCCCAGATAAGCCAGTCCCTGCTCCATAAAGGCTTAATAGTCAGATCCAACGTGATATTTTCATTGGGGTACATTGAAACGGAGCCTGAGAGACTGGTTGCCCAGTTGTCATAACCTTCCTGAAAAACGCTCAGTCCGAAAGATTTTCGCCACATGCCTCTCCTCTGCGTTGAGTAGGACAGATTTGTGGTCAGACGATCATTAAGATAAACCGGTCCGCCTCCACGTGATATCAAGTCATCATATGCCCGAAATAAATACATCATATTAAAATCTATCTCCGAGCCGCTGCGCATCTTCTCATTCCTGTCGAAGTATAAAGACCTGTGAATGAGCATTCCACCAAGATTATTCCTGTTGATAATTCTGCTTGACCAGGTAACGCCTGCTGTTCTGGAATCCTCGGTAAAACCCGTTTGTCGCCATTCACCGTAGAGGTATTTTTCAGAATAGTTATTGCGGTTAAGGTACCCCATATCATTGATGTCCAATTTATCATCATATCGGGTATATTCCGCTCTGATTCGCCAACGTTCCGAGGGCATATATTCGATAGTAGTATAACCTCCATGCCCTGTTTTGTTTTGCATATTTTCATCGATATTGCTGATTAAAAATCTTCCATTGGCTAATATTTTATCCTGTTTGAAAGTGTAATCCAGGGTATTAACAAGGGCTGTTCGATTTATAAACGGCCTTTTAGAGTATGTTGCAGCCATGCCAACAGACCAATTTTCTTCAGGAATTTCTACGCGACCGGCATAAAAACTTCGCCCCGCATCGCCATTTTCCCGGGCCGTAAGAATACCGTAGTTTACAGGGCCTGCTGAGCCGATGACCTTAAATGCCCCATCAATATCGCTCACTTTGCCGCTGTCGTCGCTTTCCGCTCCAATGCGACGTGTATGAACTATATAGCTTTGCATAGGAAGCCACATTGAGAAGATGCCCTGATTTTCTGTAAAGAAAGGGCGTTTATCGCTGAAAAATGTCTCTGTAGTCGAAAAATTTATGACCAGGTCATCGCTCTCAACCTGTCCGAAGTCCGGGTTTGCTGTCGCTGCGAGCTGGAAATTACTGCTGGGCTTCCAGAAGAGATCAAGCCCTGCCTTTCTCTTGGTACTATTTTTTAACAGATCACTAAGGAGAGTCACATAAGGAGAAATATCCAGCTGTTGTTCCATGTATTCTGCCGCTTCGATTTTCGCAAATTCCGATTTAAATACAGCCCTGCTGGCGCTGATGGCCGGGTAGGAGAATTTCTCGTTTCTTGAGTTTAAAAAACGTTGGAAGCATACGGCCATCTGGCGGACCTTGCCATCACCTTCTCGCATGGCAACTATTGACCACGGCAATAGGAGTTCAACGGTCCAACGCTGGGTGTCCTCGCTAACCGCGCGTTTCCATAGACCATCCCAGTCATAGCTGAAACTGGTTTCACGGGTGATGATCCCATCACGGTAGGAGCCGGTTATTGAAACACTGAATTCATAAGCGATCTGGTGTGTTCCGTCAAAGTCTATCATCAGACTGACATAGTCGCTGTCAAAACTACTTGGATCGCGCATTGTAATGGTTCGGGTGCGCGTTTCCTCGGGTGGCTGTTCACATATAAAGGCTACGGCTAACCCCTCGGGAAGAGAAACAACTCTTGTCTCAGTGGAGAGGCGGGGATTTTCCAATGTCCATGGATCAATTACGGTAAAATCCCGAAAAACTTGCGCGTCTTTCCATTCCGATTCATCGATCACCCCGTCGATATTTATTTCCCCATACACAACACAGGGCAATAGCAGCCAGGAAGCCAGTAACAATAAGATTATCCTTGCTGTGTAGGGTATATGAAACTTAATAAATGAATGAGAAGGATTAGGCATCGGAACCTCGCTTATATCGGAAATGGCATTAAAATTTGTATAAATTTCACTCAAAAGTAAACTCCTTGACGAAAAAAAGGACAGTCACCTTTTTAAAAAATATTTAGAATTTGAAAATTGCTTTTAAGTATTTGAGCGATTTTGGGAAGAAATAGACGATGGGTGGTTTTAGTCCATCTTGTCCCCCTACTTTCATATTGGGGAATTTATTACATAATTTATACTATCGGTCAAGGCAGGATTTATAACGAGATAAAAATGTGAAATAGGGTGCGCAGCTCAAAACATCAATTCATAAAACACAAAGGATTTGCTCAATAACAACTTGTGATATCGCCATAACTTGTAGTGAGCCAAGATTAGACCCCACCCTCATTACTCGAACCCTCTTGTGCCGCGCCGACCTGTCCATAGCAGCTTTGGCGAAGGTGGAAGCTTAAGCGCATGAGGGTCCTCCGTCTTCTGTCCGCAGCCCTCCGTCTTCTGTCGTCCGTCCTCTGCCTGCCCCGTGAAACAGCCTCATGGCTCCCTGTCGCAGACAGGGGTTTCATCGGGGTCCTCTGGCCCCTATGCCTTCTTAAAAATATCCTTGATTTTTAAAACACCTCGGGTGTATTTTCTTTTCAATTGCTGCCACATATTTTCAGCGGCCTAAAAGGGTTTACTGAAAACACATCAAGTTTTTCGAATCTTGCTTTTCCAGCAACCGACTGGTCTGCCGTTAGATCAGTGAGGTTGCTGCTTAAGTCATATCAGAATGATTCAATTCCCGCTGATCCGAAATCATTTTCGGAAGAGCGTATAGATATTGGGTTTTTGTCTATCACCAACAACACGGTAAAGTAAGTATGAAAGAAAGATTGTTGAGTAGGATAGGCTTGACGCCTCGTTTTCGCGGATTGATATTTTGAGGTACCCCTATTCCATTGAATCCACGTCAGCCTCCATTTTTTGCCTGCCGGAGATGGTTTTCCAGCAGTCTCTGCCCCCGTCACCCGTCGCATATACACCAGTGGGAAATAGGGGGCCTACTCTCCCCTACTCCCTCACTCCGCCACAATCTAGCGGGTAAATTTCGTTTGACACGCAATGAGGAATTCTCTATCCTCCATTCATCAAAAAACGAGTTCTTATCAACAAGCGCCTGCCAGGCGCTGTGCTGATGGCTGCTTCAACATCACTTGATATTGGAGAGAGATTCCGTGTCCGGAAAAACTTGAAAGATAACCCGAAGAAATTTTATGGCGGTCGGCTCGGCCCTGGCAGCGACGCTCTTGCTGGCGGAACTGGCGGTGGTCAAGGCCGCGCCGGCGACCCTGGCCAAAGGAACCAAGGTCTATTTCATCGGCCGGGGCTGCATCGGCTGTCAGACGTGCCGGACGTTATGCCCGGTCAAGGCGATTCACCTGGGCGACGGCGCCAACGAGATCGACCAGAACGCGTACATTCATTGCGGAACGTGCTATGAGGAATGCCCGATCTCCGTGGTTACAGAAACCGAATTCAAATCTTTCTCAGGGAGGATATAAAAATGACGACGAAAATTATGGAATGCGATCTTTTGGTGCTGGGGGCCGGCGGTTCCGGCCTGGTGGCCGGTGTCAGGGCCAACGATCTCTCGGGGAAGAAGGTGATTATCCTCGAAAAAACAAAAAAGCCGGCCGGGTGCACCTATTTTGCAGGCGGCATGGGAGAGTCCGGCCCCATCAGGGACTCCATTTGGCAGAAGGAGGCGGGGCATGAGGTCAGCGAAACGCCGGATATCTCCGGCCAGTTTTTCGACTGGCTGCTGACCAAAGGCGATGCAAAGAACTATTTCACGGTCGCCAAGCCGGGACAGGCCGGCAGGATGGGCTCCATCGGCATGAAAAACATGGAGGGAAAGTACAAGGGCAAGCCCGACGAGACCATCGGACCGGGCAGGTTGGGCTCCTGGATGGTGGACACGCTGAGCGGCATCTGCAAGGAGCAGGGGATACAGATTCTCACGGAGACCCGGGCCAGGAAGTTTATCACGGATGACAGGGGCAGGGTGACGGCGGTTGTGGCCGACACCAACGACGGACAGCTTCTGGTCAGCTGCAAGGCCTGTATCGTAGCAGCCGGCGGATACGGCGCCAACAAGAAGCTTCTGAAGAAGTATTATCCGGAGCAGTTCGACGGCGGAAAGATGCACAGTCTGTGCCCCCCCGCCATGACCGGCGACTGCATTCTGGCCGCAGGCGAGATCGGGGCCTACATCGATCCGACCATCAGGGGTCTGGATTTCCCCGGAGGTTTTTACGGCGAGGGTTTCCTGCGTCATCCGTGGGATACAAGTCTGCTGGCCCTTGCTACCGGTAAATGCGTCATCATCAACCTGGACGGAAAGCGCTGGCAGAATGAAGCAGACGCGAGCGGAGGAGACATTCGTGACCAGCGGGGCGGCATTGCCGCTGCCATCGTCGACAGCACCATCGTCGAAGCGCTCGGATCGGAAGGCATCCCCGGCATGCCGGGAATGGAATCAAAACCCCCGGAAAGCATCAGGGCGGATCTCGAGAAGGAAGCCGCCTGGGACGAGGCGGGGGCCAGCGGCAATCATACGAAAAAGGCCGACAGCCTCATTGAGCTGGCCCTCAAGATGAAGGTGGACCCCCGGGCGCTTGTGGATACCATTGAGCGATACAACTCGTTCTGCGAGACCGGGAAGGACCTCGATTTCGGGAAGTCGGCCAGTAAGCTCCAGAAAATCGAGAAACCGCCATTTTATGCAATCTTCGGCAACCGCTGGTCCCAGAGCACCAAGGGCCGGAACGGGATCGCCGTCAATTCCAAGTTTCAGGCCCTGAATACCAAAGGGGAGGTCATCCCCGGATTGTATGCCGTTGGAGACGGCTGCACGATCTTCGGCGGGGCGACATTGAATTACCCCGATGGCGGCTACGGCACCATCAGTGATGAGGAGGAAGAGGCCCGTGCCGCGCTCTCGAGAGACCTCGCCCAGGTATTTGCCTCTGACACGGCGGGGGCAGGCCCGGGCGGAATGCCGATGATGGGCGACGGCAGCCAGGCTGGCAACATACTTGAAACCAAGGGCGCCCCGTGCGGCGGTCTCGGCCCTGCATTCCTCTCGGGATATTGCGCAGGCACCTTTGCGGCAAAATATCTGAAAGAACTCTAATGACAAAATAGGCAGGGTAAGTGTTTAGTCTTTATGGATATTGATGATAGCAGATGTCAGCTTGAATTTCCATACAAAGCTGCCTGGGCAGTTGGGGTGTCGGAAATAAAAAGGGTTTGAAAGAAATTGATTGGTGAGACGCCCTGCCTTCTGGCGGAAAGCCCCGGCAGACAGCCTCGATTTCGGCCACCTTTTCGTCACGGATCTTGAATCCGCGGCAGCCTCCATCTTATGCCTGTCGGAGATGGTTTTCCAGCAGGCGCGGGTTGATGTCCCCGGCCAACTGCTGATTGCGGTGACTGCCGTTGCCGTAGATGGTGATGCCTTACGCTAATGTCCTTGGATATCCCGGCAGAAAAAGCCACCCTGTCCGGATGATTGGCGCCAACCATTCCGCATGGCTGAATTAAAGGCGCTGTATTTTAAAAGCTCACAACAGACCATTTCGACTTCAAAAGGGCGCTGACAGCGCCCTTTTATTTGCACTTCAATAAACTCGGCCCCGGGCAAGGTCGAGGGGCTCAAGGTCTCCGGCCATCCTTAAATGATCAAAATCTCCCTGAGCATAATCCGGGCTTGTCGAAAATCATTTCATTTTTATTTCCTGATCAATCGAAAGGATTTGACGATATGGATGGGATGGTAGGACTTTTTGGTTTTAGCCAATCCTTCGCTGCCCATATCACTTTCTTTATTAATATAGGCATACCCGTTGAAAAGCCGTTTGGCACATTGGTTATCAAAGTATTGATAGAGGCCTTTGATCCGGGCAAAGGCCTTCTCGTATTGCAGGGTGGCCATTTGCGAGGTCAAAAAAGAGGAAACGCCGAATGCACAGACAACGCCATCAATGCGCAGCATCAGTGTGTTGACCTCGTAAAGCTTCATATTGATCAGCGTATTGATGGCCGCAAGTTTTTCACAGGCCAGATCTTCTTCGGGGTTTGCATCGCAATCGCGCTCCTCACACCATTTTTCAAGAAATTCAAGGCATTCCTCCAAATTTGCCGGTGTAATGGGGCCCACCTCCACCCGGTCCGCTTCAATATATGTGCGTTCGAACTGTTTAATTAGATTGCGTTTTTTGGAGTATTTATTGCCTGCAAGATCAACCAGATCGCTGGTTAAATAAATGTAGTCATCGTATCCTTGTGTGTGTTCAACATCAAAATATGCCTCCACTTTGTCGCGCCCATGGAGGTCCACATAACATTGCGGCACAAACCAGTACTCACCATAATCCAGATCATCGGCTATTAGTATCAATTGCTCCGGAGGAAAATCTTCAGGCGGCGCAATGGGCAGTATGAGATGACGCTTGGATTTGGTTTTACGAAACTCTGCCGCAATGATCAAGGCGTCTTTCCAGTTTCCGGCCATGGGCTGATAGTCTGAATTCTGCCAGGCAATAATGGATGACAGGGAATAGGTGCAAAGATGGTAGGGTTGATTTTTAAAATATTTCTTGTAATCAGGATAGTCTTCGGGAGTAAGGGATTTCAGTTCCATTATAACCTTCGCAATCTCAACATAGGGGTCGAATTTGGCATAGGGTCAAACCCAAGGGGACGATAATATTCTGCGGAACCTCTTTCGGCAATCAGGCCGATCCATCCGATTCCATCTGCTTCTAATTTTTTTATAAGCTCCGTAACAATCCGGCTGGCAATTCCTTTCCTTCTGAAAGATTTTGCTACGGTTACATCCTGAATATAGGCATCACTGACCCCGTCACTAATGGCACGCCCCATGCCGACAATTCTATTTTCAATTACGGCCACACAAAAACAGTGGCTGCCTGAAATGATCCCTTCCAGCAGATCACGGCTGTCTGCCTCTGCAGACCACCACTCAGCCTCTTGGTAGAGATTGATGAGTTGATCGATCTGATCATAAGTGGGTGTTTGCATGAATTGATAGAAGGGCATGGCAAATAGTTTTATTCGTGTTAAATGGATAAAAACTCACTTTTCGATGAAAGGAATATAGATAATAAAGCATTGCATGTCAAACAAAATTAAGCCGCATTATGCTGTAGCAATAAGTCATGGGATGAATTTAAGAATCGCGGCTGCCGGCAGGGAAGCGCAGAGTTCCCTTCCACCGAGGCTCATTGCGCAGATTCCCATGAGTGAAAATAGGGACAACGCTGTTAACTTATAAACTTGGTTAGATTGAGTTAAAAAGTTAACAGCGTTATATATCAAAAATACCAAGGAGTATAGTCCCCCGGATAGCATAGAAAAAAATTATTTCATAGCTACCAAAAAAAGAAACCTCCTGTTAAAAAGAAAAATATTCTTACAGGAA
>Ga0153915_10005715_pt1 | contig 11582 bp, 15 predicted proteins | sample Opewatmetagenome_2_FD_107003 | JGI IMG/M metagenome (GOLD analysis project Ga0153915, IMG submission 107003) | Freshwater wetland microbial communities from Ohio, USA - Open water 3 Core 3 Depth 3 metaG | ecosystem: Environmental > Aquatic > Freshwater > Wetlands | place: USA: Ohio, Lake Erie...
GCCCGATGCCGTCGCCGTTCAGGACGGCGATCCGGTATTCCTTCTTCTTCCGTTTCTTCTTTGCTTGCTGCATTGGTCTCCTCCATACTGGGTGGATTTTTTTTCATGGCCGTAGCGGTTGTGGGCCGGCAACAGTGCCGAACAAAGCAACGGCGGTGCGCCGCGGTCCGGCAATCTATACCCAGGTCTCGACCGGGTGTCAACAAATATTTTATAATGTGAGCATAAAATACAAATAGCGGTAAAATGAAACGGACTGAGCGAACGCTTGTACAAGAGGTGTACGGGTGGTGAATCGACGCGAGGTTTGGCCGGGTCACACGGAGGGCGGTAGGTTTACCAGGAGGAGGGCGCTAGACCGCTCCTCAGCGGATGTTCGTTTCGGGGGCCGACGTCTTCTTGACCCTGGCCTGGTCAATATGGTCGCGCAGAAGGGCCGCGGCCGTCGTCCTCCTGCCCTGTTCCAGCATGGTCATGATTTCGATGTGTTCCCAATAGCGGCTCAGGCGGGATTCATCCACCCGGAGGCTGTATTCGATCAGACGGCGGAGGCGGTTGATGTGTTGAATCGATTCCAGGAAGAAGCGGTTGCCGGAGCAGGAGAGGAGCTGTTCGTGGAAGCGGGCGCCTGTTTCGTACATCCTGAAGGGCATGGTGCCGTCGATGGGGCTGGCCAGCAGGTCCTCCTGCTCCTTGCGAAGCCTGGCAAAGAGGACCGGATCGACGCGGAACGTCGGCTCCAGAAGGGCGGATGGTTCGATGAGCATCCGGAAGCGGTAGCCCTGGTCGAGGGCCTCGACGGTTTCAAGGATGGACGGAAAAGTCCAACCATGGCCGGGTCGGCGTTCCACCCATCCCTCCTGCGACATCCGCATCAGGACCTTCATGAGTTTGACTCGGCTGATGCCGTAGCGTGACATGAGTTCGGTTTCCGAGACGTGGCCGTGAAGCTTGCCCCGCACCCGGTCTTCGGCGATCTGGCGGTACTTTTCCTCTTCCGTCGAAACCGGGACCTCGATGTCCAGATTGGGGATCTGCGCGGCGGGCCGTGCGAGAAAGAAGCCCCTGCGGGGACGGAAAACCACGATCGCTTTCCTTTCGAGGATACGGAGCGCTTCGCGTACGGGCGAGCGTGAGACGCGGAAAGCATCCGCAAGCGCCTGCTCCACGAGATGCATCCCTTCGCCCCGGTTCTCGGAACGCACCTGCTCGATGATCTGGACAGCCAGTTGCGAGATGAGCGGTTTGACCGTTTGCGTCGGCTTAGATTTCATAGTTTGATCATATAACACATACAGACATGGAAAGCACGCGTTGTTCGACGACGGACGGATGACCCCGGTACCGATTCTCCCCTGGGAGGACAAGCGGGGAAGGATGCAACACGGTTCAAGGATGCCTGTGGTGGCTGGGTAAAAAAAGGGGGAGCCTGCTGGCTCCCCCGTCGGGATCAGTGGGCCTCCTCCATCGCCCCGGCGATGTACATCATGGCCAGGAGCATGAAGACGAGGGTCTGGATGACGGAAGTGAAGATCATCAGGGCGAAGACGGGCAGCGGAACAAGGACCGGAACCAGGAGCAGGACCACCGCCAGGACGATGTCCTCACCCATGATGTTCCCGAAGAGCCGCATGGACAGGGAAATGACGCGCGCGATGTGGCTGATGATCTCGATGAAGATCATGATCGGAGTGAGCCACCACACCGGCCCCATGAACTGCTTGGCATACTTGAATCCATGGACCTTGATTCCGACGTAGTGGGTCATCACGAAGACCACCAGGGCCATCGAAGCGGTCGTGTTGAGGTTGGCCGTCGGCGACTCGAACCCGGGGATCAATCCCAGGAGGTTCGAGGTGAGGATGTAGAGGCCGAGTGTGGCGATCAGCGGGAAGAACTTCTTCCCCTCCGGCCCCATCGTCTCCACCAGAAGGTTGTCCAGGCCGCCGACGATCACCTCCATGACGTTCTGGAAGGGGCCCGGCAGGACGGCCATCCGGCGGGTGGCCAGGAAGGAGAAGAGGGCGAGCATCGCCATGACGAACCAGGTGTAGGTGACGACGACCAGATGATGTTCGTGGAGCCAGTGGCTTTCGAAGAACAGGACGGGATTCATCTTCTATCGGACCTCCTCAAGGCAGTTTTTTTTTGAAAGGACCACGAGGGTTGTAAGGACGATGTTCAGTACCACGACCGAAAGGCCGACGACCAGGCCGATCACGTCGACAAGATTGCCGGATATGACCCAGTACAGGACGAAAGCGGTGACGGCCAGACGAATGTAATAGCGCAGCATGAGGGCCGCTCTGGCCCGGTTGAGGTGCTTGTCGAAAACGCTCAGAAGGTTTCGGTAGAGCCAGTGGAAATTGACGATACTGATGAGGCCTCCGCAGAGAACGCCGAGGCTGAAGCGGGCGGAATACAGAACGATGCTTCCGGCGAGCAGTGCTCCCAGCAGGATCCAGTTGGTGAACTCAAGCCTTCTTTGGAGGGGGTCTTTTTCTGTGCGGTTCACTTTTTACACACGTGATGATCGGTTGCTCGTCCTTGAAGTACCTCTTGATAAGGACATACAGATTCCGGAAACCCGCAACGATGCCTATGAGCAGGAAAAGGAGGGTAAAATAGGGTCCCGTCCCCAGTTTGCCGTCGAGCCATGTACCGAGGAAGAGACATCCGAAAATGGCCAAAACCATCGTGATGCCGATACTGCTGGCATAGGCCATCTGGATCGCGGCTTTCCTCGTCTCCTTGTCCACCGTGGGCCCCTTAACACGATCGGGATCGTAAAGTCAACCGAAATGAGAAGAAATTCGGCCGCTCAGGGAACGCCTACGCGCGAACCCGCCGGCAGGGGCCGGCGGAGGGATTCATAGGCGATAATAATCCCGGTACCACTCTACAAAGCGGCCGATGCCCTCGCCGACCGGGGTCGCCGGTTTGAAATCGACATCGGTCATGAGGTCATCGACATCGGCGAAGGTGGCCGGGACGTCCCCTGCCTGGAGGGGGAGAAGATTCTTCCTGGCTTTGCGGCCTAGATGCCCCTCGAGGGCCGTGATGAAATCCATGAGAGCGACAGGCTGGCTGTTTCCGATATTGTAGATTCGGTAAGGTGCAAAACTGCTTGCAGGATCGGGATGCTCCCGGTGCCAGGCAGGATTAGGGGCGGGAACCCGTCTCATGACGCGGGAAAGGCCCTCGATGATGTCGTCGATATAGGTGAAGTCTCGTGCCATCCGGCCCTCGTTGAACACATCGATCGGCTTGCCTTCCAGAATCGCCCGGGTGAAAAGAAAAAGCGCCATATCCGGTCTGCCCCAGGGGCCGTAGACGGTGAAGAAACGCAAGCCCGTGCAGGGAAGGCCGTAAAGGGAGGCGTAGCTGTGGGCCATCAGTTCGTTGGCCTTCTTCGTGGCCGCATAAAGGGTGAGCGGATGATCCACGTTGTCGTGAACGGAGAAGGGCATCCGGGTGTTGGCTCCGTACACGGAGCTGGAGGAGGCGAAGACGAGGTGTCGGGTTCCGTGGTGACGACATCCCTCCAGGACGTTCATGAACCCGACGAGATTGCTTTCGACATACGCATGGGGGTTTTCGAGTGAGTAACGGACGCCGGCCTGGGCGGCGAGGTTGACGACCGTTGCGGGCTGCTCCTGCCGGAAAAGGGTCTCGATTGCCTCCCTGTCGGCAAGGTCCGCCCGGACGAAACGAAAATGGCCGTTCTTCTGCAGAATGGCGAGACGCGCCTCTTTGAGTTTCACGTCATAGTAGGGATTCAGGTTGTCGAGGCCCACCACGGCCGTGCCTTCTTCCAGAAGCCGTCTGCAGAGGTGAAAGCCGATGAAGCCGGCAGCGCCGGTCACGAGGATTTTTCGAGTCGTGTCAGTCATAGCGATGGTTTATCCAGTTAGAGATGCCAGTAACGGACCCCCAGGGATGACGCTTCCGCGGCACTGAAGATCCCCTTAACGTCGATCAGCGGACAACCGTTCTTGCCGCAGAGGGTAGCGATCCTTTGAAGCCCGAGGTCCTTGTAGGCTTGGTGGGCGACCGCGACGATAACGGCGTCGACCACGCCCATCTCTTCCAAGGAGAGGGGTCTTAGACCGCAATGATGTTCCGCCTCGTCCGGGTCGGCCAGAGGATCATGAACCAGAACATCTACCCCGTAATCTTTGAGCTCGGTGATGATGTCCACAACCCGTGTGTTGCGCAGGTCCGGGATGTTCTCCTTGAAAGTGAGGCCCAGGACCGCCACCTTCGAATTTCGAACCGGCTTGTCAGCGCCGATCAGCATCTTGATGGTTCGCTCCGCGATATATTTCCCCATCTGATCGTTGATCCTGCGCCCCGCCAGAATGACCTCCGGATGGTAGCCCAGCATTTCGGCCTTGTAGGTGAGATAATAGGGGTCTACCCCGATGCAATGACCCCCGACAAGGCCCGGCCGGAAGGGGAGAAAGTTCCATTTGGTCCCCGCGGCCTCCAGGACCTCAAGGGAATCGATTCCCATCCGGCTGAAGATGATGGCCAGTTCGTTCATGAGGGCGATATTGATGTCCCGCTGCGTGTTTTCGATGACCTTGGCCGCCTCTGCCACGCGGATCGAAGAGGCCGGGTAGATTCCGGCGGTCACCACCCGCCCGTAAATCTGGACAAGGAAGTCCCGCGTGGGTGGGTCTGAGGCGGAGACGATCTTCTTGATCTTGTCGAGGGAATGGATCTTGTCTCCGGGATTGATCCGTTCGGGCGAATAGCCGACGCTGAAATCCCTTCCCAGGGCAAGGCGTGATTCCCTCTCGATGATCGGGACACAGACCTCTTCCGTCACGCCGGGATAGACCGTGGATTCGTAGACCACGCAACTGCCCTTCGACAAGTGCCTGCCGGCGATCGCCGAGGCGCTACGGAGGGCCTCGAGATCGGGAATGCGGGCGTGATCAATGGGCGTGGGGACGGCGATGATGACCAGCCTGCACCGGGAGAGGTCCTCTTCATCCGAGGTGAGCAGGAGACTGGGCGATGCCAGTTCCTGGGAAGGCACCTCGCAGGTTCGGTCGAGCCCGGCTCGCAGCTCTTCGACTCGCGACCGTTTGATATCGAAACCGACGACCGCAAAGTGTCTGGCGAGATGAACCGCCAGGGGCAGCCCCACGTAGCCTAGGCCGACGACGGCAATTCTTTCGGTGTGATCCAAAAAACGCATCAGCGGTGGGAGTTCGTGCATAGGACCTCTGCTGTTCGAATTTTCGCGTGCGGATGCAGCCACCAAGGCTACCGCAATTCGCCGCACCTGTCAAAGAAACTACAGCCCCTCAAGGGCCTTCTCGCATGCCTCTACGGTTCGGCCGACCTGTTCTGCGGTATGGGCGAAGGAAACGAAGCCGGCCTCGAACTGCGCCGGGGCCAGGTAGATCCCGGCGGCAAGCATTCCCTGGAAGAAACGGGCGAATCGCCGGGTGTCGCTGCGCAGAGCCGATTCGAAGTCGGTCACCTCCTTATCGGTGAAAAAGAGGGTGAACATGGATCCGATGCGGTTGATCTGAACGGGAATCCCCTTTCTCAGGAAGACTCCGAGCAGGGCGGTGCAAAGATCCGCGGTTGTCTTTTCAAGGGCCGCGTACGATTTTCCCTTGAGGATATCCAGGGTGGCGATTCCGGCCGCCATGGCCAGTGGATTGCCCGACAGGGTTCCGGCCTGATAGACGGGACCCGTGGGAGCGAGTCTTTCCATGATTTCCCGTCGACCGCCGAGAGCCCCGACCGGGAGACCTCCGCCGATGATCTTGCCCAGGCAGGTCAGATCCGGCAAGATGCCGCAGAGGGTCTGCCAGCCGCCATAGGCGACGCGGAATCCCGTGATCACCTCGTCGAAGATGAGCAGGATCCCGAACTCGCGGGTGATCTCCCGGAGGGCTTCGAGGAATCCCGGCCGGGGAGGGACCACCCCCATGTTTCCCGCCACGGGTTCCACGATGATGCAGGCCAGATCCCGGCCGTGGCGCCGGACTGCGTTTCGGAGCGACTCCGCATCGTTGAAGGGCAGGGCGATGGTCAGCTCTGCCAGCTGCCTCGGGATACCCGGACTTCCGGGGATTCCCAGGGTTGCCACCCCCGATCCGGCCTTCACGAGGAGCGAATCGGCATGGCCGTGATAACAGCCGGTGAACTTAATGATCTTGTCTCTTCCCGTGAACCCGCGGGCAAGCCGGATGGCGGTCATCGTCGCTTCGGTCCCGGAACTGACCATCCGGACCATCTCGATCGAGTCGAAGGCGGCGACGATCCTCCTGGCCATGCCGATCTCCAGTTCGGTCGGGGCTCCGTAGCTGGTCCCCCGGCCGGCGGCGGACCTGATGGCCTCGACGACCTCCGGGCGGCTGTGGCCGAGGATCATGGGGCCCCATGAGGCGACATAGTCGATGTACTCTTCCCCCGCGGCATCAACGATCTTCGCCCCGGACGCTTCACGGATGAACAGGGGGGTCCCCCCGACGGAACCAAAGGCCCTGACGGGGCTGTTGACCCCTCCGGGGATGATCTTCTGGGCCTCGCAGAACAGCTCTTGCATTTCCATGTCAAAAATACTCCATGCTGCTTTTTTTGAACTCCTCGATGCTCCTGAGGACCCTGAAGTCGGCGGTGCCCGCGGCAGCCGCCATCCGCCCGAGGAGGGCTTCATCCGCCTCATGGCGGAAATGGACCATCGTAAAGAGGTTGTACTTCCCCGCGAAAGGAGGGGTCCGCTCGTAACAGTGGGTAACCTCGGCAAAGGCTGCCAGTCGGCATCCTGCGTTTTCGCAGCGGTCTGGGGCTACCGCCCACAAGACCATGACGTTATGACGATAACCAGCCAGCTGGTGCCGGAGGATGGCCCCGAATTTGCGGATGAGCCCTTGGCGTTTGAACCCGTCGGCGATCTCCAGAACCTCCGCTTCACTCAGCTTGACGGTCCGGCCGATCTGTTCGAAAGGACGGCTCGTCAGAGGGATGTCGCCTTGGAGGCGTCGTGCGACCTCTGCCTTCTGCGGGCTGAGCTGCGAATGGGGGGAAGGCGCCCCTCCGTGTCCGATCTCCTGCGCCATCGGTACGAGACCTCGTGTTTCGCGTGAATTGGGATTCCTATACCATAAACCCTTGATGCGATACCAAATATTTCTTGACAACCCTTACGGGTGCCGTTAAGAATCTTACCATCGAGATTCAATTCGTCCGTGACCGTATTGCCCGAGTATTCCGCGTGAACACGCCGCCTGGGCGGGAGTCCCTTCAGCAAGCAGGCGACGAGACAGCGGTTCATGTGCGGGTATGCGGATGCAGCCTTTGCACCAGAATCCCTTCCGAAGGGTGCCTTCGGGCGGGATGCGGAATTCGGCAGGAGAGGAGGTGAATTGAGAGCAGGGTTATTGAACAGTCAACCCGAAAAGGAGGCGAACGATGACGAAGATACTGTGTACGGCTGTATGGGCGGCATTGGGGTGTCTGTGTTCGACGACGCTTGCATCGGCCGCCGAGGCGGCGGGTTCCGGCTCCGCCGTTGATTACACGAAGGCGATCGTGATCGGCTGCAGTCTTCTGGCCGTCGGTCTGGCGATGGGGCTCGGAACGATCGGAACGGGAGTCGGCATGGGCCACGGGCTCAGCGGTGCCACCAATGCCGTAGGTCGAAACCCGGAGGCGCAGGGCAAGATCCTGCTCACGATGATGGTGGGACTGGCGATGATCGAATCCCTGGCGATTTACGCCCTGGTCATCGCACTGGTGGTGCTGTATGCCAATCCCCTTTTGAAGGTGATCGGCCTTTCGTAGGGTTCGTTTTCATAAGGAACTTAGGGAGGGGAAGCGCTACCACGACTTCCACTCCCTTTTTTATGTCTCGTCGGATCCGATCCGCGAACGGAGGGCTTTTTTCTCGGACTGGAGATGTTTGGATTCCAGGACTTTCTCCTTTGCCCGCCGCGAACGCCGCCGCTTCTGCCGCCTGATCTTCTCGGCCTTCGCTTTCTTTGCGCTGATGAGCCCGGTCTGGAGCCTCTCGATCCGATCGAGAAGCAGACGCCGGGCTAAAAAACGATTCAGCGACTGGGACCGCTCCTGCTGGCATTTGACGGCCAGCCCTGTCGGCACGTGGACCAGATGGACGCAGGAAGAGGTCTTGTTAACCTTCTGGCCGCCGGGGCCTGAAGAACGGACGAACGTTTCGCGGAATTCCTCTTCCCTGACGCCCAGACGTTCCATCCGCTCGCTGAGAGAGGATTCTTTTTCCGTTGAAATGGTCATCTGGTCGGTAAGCCTCGACGCTTTGCCCGCCGGTCGAAGACTCAGAGGGAATAGATCTCGTCCTCGATCAGGTGGATCCAGTTCTGCTGGAGAACCTCCCGGGCCGCGTCGATCCTGTCGACGCCGAGGATGACAATGGTCTCCTGGCCGATCCGGTTGATCGTCGTGTAGAGGTACAGGATATTGATCTCCGCTTTGGTCAGCGGCTTCAGGATGGCGTTCATCCCGCCGGGATGGAGCGGCACCTCGGCCGCGAGGACCGGGGTGATCTCGTAGTTGAATCCGAAGCTTTCCAGGATTGCCGCTGCCCTTTCGGGGTCGTTGACCACCATCCGGACCGTGCTGCTCTCGGCGGCGCTGGCTGCCAGAAGCGCCTTGGCCGTGATGTCCTCCTTGTCGAGGATATTCGTCAGGCGGGAGAGCGTACCCGGCACATTACCCAGAAGCACGGAGATTTGTTTGACGGACATGTTTGCTCGACTCCTCACAGATAGTCGTAACCGGCCGAGAAGGCCTTGCGGTTGACCTCGATGATCGATTTCTTCTTGCTCCCCATCACCTCTCCGAGGCTGTTCAGGTAGGTGTCGGGAGGCACGAGGCCCGTTGTTTTCAGAAAAGCACCCATCATCACCGTGTTGGCCGTTCGTGCATTGCCCAACTTCGCGGCGATCTCCGAGGAGGGGATCTTGAAGATCCTGACATCGCGGCGGGAGGGTTCGACGGCGATGATCGAAGAGTTCAGGAAAAGGCCGCCCCCCGGAGCCACGCGGTTCTGGAACGTGTAGAGTGAAGGCGTGTTGAGGACCACCACATGGTCGGGTTCGGACGCGATCGGGGAGGCGATCTCGTCGTCAGAAACGGCGATGGTGCAGTTGGCGGTTCCGCCCCTCACCTCTGCCCCGTACGCAGGAAGGAAGGTCACGTGATACCCGGCGCTCATCGCACCGTGGGCCAGGGTGTAGCCCATCATCAGCACCCCCTGGCCGCCGAAGCCGGAGAATATGGTCTTGACCATCATGGTTTCTTACCGCTTTCTTTTTTCTCACCCGCGGGGATGTCCTTCAGGACGCCCAGGGGGAACACCTTGTTCATCACCTCGTCGATCCACTGGCAGGCCTCGGTCGGCGTCATCTTCCAGTTCGTCGGACAGGGGGAAAGGATCTCGACCAGGGAAAAGCCAAGGCCTTCGACCTGATACTGAAAGGCTTTGCGGATCGCCTTTTTCGCCTTGAGGATGCTCGCGGGTGAGTTGACCGTGCACCGTTCGATGTAGGTGGTTCCCGGCAGCAGGGAAAACACCTCCGAAACCTGGACGGGATGACCGTCGAGGATGGGTTTTCTTCCGGTCGGTGAGGTGGTGGTCTTCTGCCCCAGCATCGAGGTCGGTGCCATCTGGCCACCGGTCATGCCGTAAACGGCGTTGTTGATGAATACGACCGTGATGTTTTCCCCTCGGTTGGCGGCATGAAAGCTCTCCGCGATCCCGATGGCTGCCAGATCGCCATCCCCCTGGTAGGAGAAAACGATCCTGTCCGGCAGGACCCGCTTGATCCCCGTGGCTGTCGCCGGTCCCCGGCCATGCTGTGCCTCGATCATGTCGATGTCGAAGTAGTTGTAGGCCAGAACGGCGCAGCCCGCAGGCGGAACACCGATCGTGATGCCCTGAATTCCCATCTCATCGATCACCTCGGCGATCAGCCGGTGGGCGATACTGTGTCCGCATCCTGCACAGTAGTGAAAGATGTTGCTCTTCATGCTCTTGGGTCTGCCGAAAACCTTCTTCATTTGCCTGTCCTTGAGGTCCCTCGTCAACCGCCCTGACTGCTATGGTGTGGAAGCGGCCCTAATTGTGTTCGATGATCCCCTGTTTCCTGTCGTATTGCCGCATCACGACGTTTGCCAGCTCCACGGGGGTCGGAACCACGCCGCCGGGCCGTCCGTGAAAGCCGATCCGCGCATAACCCTGGAGGGCCAGCCTGACATCCTCCAGCATCTGGCCGGTGCTCAGTTCGAAGACGAGATAATTCTTCACGCTCTTTGCCAGATCGCGAAGATCGTTCGTCGGAAAGGGCCAAAGGGTGATGGGCCTGAACAGACCGGCCCTGATCCCTGCCTCGCGGAGTCTCTTGATGGCACCCTTGGCGATACGGGCGCCGGTTCCATAGGCAATGAGGATCAGCTCTGCGTCGTCCGCTCGGTAGAGTTCATGACGGGGCTCCTGCTGGGAGATTACCCGGTACTTGCGCTCCAGGGTCCAGTTGTGCTCCTCCATCTCCAGGGGATCGAGGATCAGCCCGCGGATGATCTTGCTCTTTCCGGAGCCGGCCCCTTTCATGATATAATTTTCGGGATAGACCCTGGGTTTGGGTTCCTTGAAGATGACCGGTTCCATCATCTGTCCCATCATGCCGTCCGCCAGGATCATCACGGGCGACCGGTAACGGTCGGCCAGATCGAAGGCGTCCATGGTCAGGTCGGCCAACTCCTGCGCGGTAGCAGGTCCCAGGACGATCACCCGGTAGTCCCCATGGCCGCCTCCCCGCGTGGCCTGGAAATAATCGCCTTGCGCCGGGCTGATGTTTCCCAGGCCCGGTCCCCCCCGCATCATGTTGACGATCACGGCCGGAAGCTGGCAGGCCGCCAGAGAGGAGATCCCTTCCTGCTTGAGAGAAATACCCGGGCTGGAGGACGAGGTCATTGAGCGAGCGCCTGCGGCACTTGCGCCGACCACCATATGAATGGCGGCAATCTCGCTCTCCGACTGAATGAACACGCCCCCTTCGACTAGCCGCAGCCGTTCCGCCATATACTCCGGAAGCTCGTTCTGCGGCGTGATGGGATAGCCGGCATAGAAACGGCAACCCGCCCTGATCGCGGCCTCCCCGATCACCTTGTTTCCCTGCATCAGCACTTTATTCACGGTAGACCTCGATGGCAATATCCGGACAGGTGATGGCACACAGGCTGCACCCCACACATTCTCCCTGCTCGTCCTTGAAACAGACGGGGCGGTATCCCCTGGTGTTGTACTCCTCGGAGGGGATGATCAGCCCCTGCTTGCAGGCCCGGATGCACAGGTGGCATTCCTTGCAGAGTTCTCTATCGATGACAATGTATCCCTTCAATGGCTGTTTCTCCTTGAATGACAAAGGATCTTCCCGCATACCCCAGGTTTAATGGGCTTTCTGGCGCATATCGGTCAGAAAGTCAAGATTAAATATGAAAATTGGGAGTGAAAAAAAGCTCCGAATCAGGCAGGGTGGCTGTATAGAGCCCCGACGATTCCTGACGGCGCAGAC
>Ga0153915_10005716_pt1 | contig 11580 bp, 1 predicted proteins | sample Opewatmetagenome_2_FD_107003 | JGI IMG/M metagenome (GOLD analysis project Ga0153915, IMG submission 107003) | Freshwater wetland microbial communities from Ohio, USA - Open water 3 Core 3 Depth 3 metaG | ecosystem: Environmental > Aquatic > Freshwater > Wetlands | place: USA: Ohio, Lake Erie...
CAAGCGTGAGACCGGCACCTCCTCGGCGGCGGTTGACGTAGTCACCTGCGTGGCCGAGAACGACATCTCGTGCGACCTCAACAAGAACGAGGCGCCGAACCTGGACATCGGCATTCCGGACACCGAGAACGTAGCGGTCACCATCAACAACGGCGTGGTGCCCGACTCGGTCGACGTCGAAGTGTCCATGGTTTCGCCCGTCGCCTGTGCGGCCAACTGGCTGCCGGCCTACAGCGGCTCGGTCAACTCCTTCACCGTGGGGCTGAACCACTTCAGCATCATCAGCTTCAGCTCCGACGACGTACCGCCACTGGGCCAGATGGCCAGCAGCGAGTCGCGCGTCGCCACCATCACCTACGAGGCAGTGTGCTCCGCCGGTACCTACAGCTACCAGATCATCAGCAACCTGTCGTCCGGCACGATTCCGCCGCTGCCTGAGCCCAACCCGTTGAACAACCAGTGTGAGAACCACCCGGCGCCTATCGCCAACGACGACGACGCCGACAACGACACCGTCGTCAACACTGAGGACAACTGCCCGCACGTCGCTAACCCCGACCAGGCGGACAACGACGGCGACGGCCTGGGCGATGCGTGCGACGACGACGACGACGACGACGGCGTTCTCGACACCGCCGACGCGTGCCCGCGGGTCGCTGAGGACTTCGACGGTGACCAAGACGGCGACGGTTGCCCCGACTCTGACGCCCACGACATCACGGTCACCAAGGAAGGGACCTACGATGTCGACGTCAGCCAGACGGTCACCAAGACGGTCACCACCAGCATCATCAACGGCAACTACGGCCTGTACGCGCCGGATGGGATGCACTTCATCGAACTGCTGAAGTCCAACGTGACCAACGCCAACGACAAGTGCGAGGCGCGGTGGGTCTGCCAGGCTGGCGACAACTGCGTCGAAGAGTACATCTGGGAAGACCTTGACAACGACACCATCCCAGAGACTCTCGAGCTGTACAGCCAGCTGGAAGTGGTGATCCCGAACGTGCCACCGCTGAACGCGGTGAGCAAGACTCGGGACTACACAGTCCACTGCAACGAGCGCTCCACCCACCAGATCTTCCTGGAGGAGGCGGCGGTTCCTAACGTTCCCGTTGTCGACCCCGACGTCCAGAACGGCAACGTGAACAAGTCGTTCATCACCGTCAACTCTTGGGACGTGGCCGACGTGAAGATGCTCAGCCTCGACGTGCACTCGGCACCGACGGAGCTGCAGGCCGGTGTGGCCGGCACCGTCGTCGTGAAGAAGGTACTGCACAACAACGGTCCTTCGGAAGCCGACGTGCTGATCACCGCGGGCGCCAGCGTCCCCGCCGACTGCACTGCCGTCCTGACCGACCACCAGAGTCCCTTCGGGACCCACCTGGCGGTCAGCACGCAGACAGTCGTCTGGGAGACCTGGAGCATCACCTGCGCCAGCCCCAGCACCCACAACTTCACGTTCTCCAACTCGGTGGCGACCGACGAGACTCACCTGCGCGACCCGAACACCGACAACAACGGCGGGTCGGTGGGCCTGAGCCTGCCGGTCATCGGCGAGGCGGACATGGAGGCCTACTACGCCGCGGTCGTGGGTCTGCCCGCTGACATCGACGTGAGCCAGAACGTCCCGGTGACCCTGCGGGCCAGCGTCCGCAACAACGGCCCCGCCGGCCCGGTCTCGGCCCAGGTGACGATATCCGCCACCCCACCAGCCGACTGCACCCTGGTGCCGAGCTCCGGTAGCCAACAGGTGACCCTGGCGGCGTCCGCCTCCGTCGACGTCGACATCGCGGCGATTCTGCACTGCACGAAGCCCAGCACGCACGCCGGCTCCATCAGCGCCAGCGTTAATGCCCCGACCGATGCTCACGTGGTTGACCCGAACTCTGGGAACAACACCGTGTCGAGCGGTTGGAGCGTCAACGCCTGGACCTACGCTGACCTGAAGCTTCTGGGCCTGACCGCGCCGGACGACATGCCTGGCGTGGTCGGCAACCAGGTCGTGATCGTTCCCGGAATCGCCGAGGACATTGCGGTCAACGCCACGCTCCACAACAACGGCCCCTTCGGTCCGGCGACCGCGACGGTCAACGCGACTTCCTCCAGCGGCGACCCGGCCTGCACCATCACCAGCATCGCTCCGGCGGCGTTCACGCTCAACGTGAGCAGCGACGTCGTGGACAACGAGAGCTTCAGGGTCGACTGGATCGGCTTGAAGAAGCCGCCGTACAGCTGCACGGTCACCATCGACAAGAGCGTCTCCGGCACAGCGGGCCACGTCATCGACCCCGACGGCTCCAACAACTCCGGCTCGGTCGAGGTGGTGCTGGTCCGTGACACGGACGACGACGGCGTCGTTGACAACTACGCCGGCATCCGCGACAACTGTCAGGACATCCCGAACCCCGACCAGACAGACTCCGACGGTGACGGCCTAGGCGACGCTTGTGACGCGCACCCGACCCACGAAGTAGTAGTGAAGCACTGCTACAAGTTCGGGCCAGCTCCGTCCAACCTGAGCGACGAGCAGGGCCGCTACATGTGGGCCGTGTGTGAGATCGGGAACCTCGAGGGCTACGTCGAGGGCGTGACGATCGGTATGGACGTCACTGGCGCTCCTACCGGTTGCGTGCAGCTCGAGCAGCTGGTCCTGCCTGGTCAGGAGACCTTCCTGATCAACCCAGGTGAGCAGAAGTGGATCCTCTACCGCATGCGGTACGAGTGCCACAACCCTGCGATGCCGGCTGTCTACAGCCTCGACGTGACGTTCTGCGCCGACCCGCAGCCGCTAGCGTTGGACGACGATGGGGACACCCTCGTGGATGAGGATCCCATCGACGGCATCGACAACGACGGCGACAGCCTGATCGACGAGGACCCGCCCGAGGGTGACGGCCCGACCGACTGCCACGAGCAGATCAGGCAGCTGATCGTTCACCAGCCGTAAAAGCGGCCATTCCTGCCTGCCGGCAGTGTGACTGCCGGCAGGCAGGGTTCCTTGAGGAGGAAACAGAAAGACTTAGAGCCAAAACAACAGAGGAAGCGAGTTAGCCAAGGGCGGGAGGGGGTTCGGCCCCCTCCCGCCCTGGATTTGGGGAGGAAAAGGGGAGGAGGCCCCCAGAATCGAATGCTCGTTTGGAGCGTTCTTGATAGTGCAGGCGGGAACTAATCAAAACAAGGGGGTGCGGAAATGAAGCGGCTGGCGTTTGGGGGTGCTCTCGGTACAGCTATTGCCGGCGGGTTGGCCCTGCTGGCGCTCTTCCTGGCCTCCGCCTGGGGCGGAGCCGCCGGGGCGAATCCCGGACTCTCGGTGGCCATCGACGGGAACCCTCTCGCGACGCCGGCCAACACTGCTACCTCGCTCGGCACCCGCGAAGCGTGCGTCACCAAGCCCGGTGTGGCTGCCGAGACCGGAACCCAGTGCACCAACGCGCTGGACGACGACAGCGACACGAAGGTCAACGACGGCTGCCCGGTCGTAGGGAGCCCCGAGACGGGCGCTCAGTGTAACAACAGCGTCGACGACGACAGCGACACGAAGGTCAACGACGGCTGCCCCGCCACCGCTCCCCCGTTCGACATCGACATCACCATCAAGGAAGTCACCAACCTTCAGGCCTGGCAGGCGGAGTTCGTCTACAATCCCGCTGTTCTGAAGGTCAACAACAAGAGCGTTCTCACCTGGTTCCTGAACGGGCCGGGGAGCAACGTCTTCGACGTGTCCGATGGGGTGCCTGACACGGACGGCAGCTACTTCGCCGGCGCCATCGACCTGAACGGCGGCCACAGCGGCGCCGGCGTGCTGGACCGGCTCACGCTGCAAGGTATAGGTAACGGCGTCAGCGACCTTTCCCTAAACCTGACCGAACTCGACGACACCAACGCTGACCCCATCGGAGACACCAACGGCGACGGCAGGTACGACGGGCCTCTGTTCAACGCCGCCATCGGTGTGGGCGCCACGCCGCCGGACGGCGACTCGGATGGCATCTGCAACGCCGGCGACAACTGCCCCGTCCTCTCCAATCCGGGCCAGGAGGACACCGACCAAGACGGCGACGGCAACATCTGCGACAACTGCCCTACGGTCTCCAACCCCGACCAGGCCGACTGGGACCAGGACGGCACCGGCGACGCCTGTGAGGACTCCGACTTGGACGGCATCTACGACGCCCTGGACAACTGCCCCGGCGTCGCCAACCCCACCCAGCTTGACACCGACGGCGACCACCAGGGAGACGCCTGCGACCCAGACGACGACGGCGACACCGTCCCGGATGCATCCGACAACTGCCCTCTCAACGCCAACGCCTCCCAGACCAACACCGACGGCGACAGCATGGGCGACGCCTGCGACCCGGACGACGACGAGGACGGCTTCCCCGACGTCAGGGAGTCCACCCGCGGCTCCAATCCCCTCGACCACAACAGCACGCCCGAGGTGTGTGACGGCGCCGATAACAACGGGGATACTGCTGTCGACGAGGGGTTCGACCGGGACCCCATCAACGGCATCCCCGACTGCTCTGACGCCTCCGCCGACACCGACGGCGATACCACCTTCAACCCAACGGACACCAACGACGATGACGACGGCAACCCGGACCCTGGCTTCAACGACTGGTACCTCGATTCCACCGAGAACTGGATAGGCACCGACTCCCTGGACGATTGTCCAGACACCACCTCTGACGATGCCTGGCCACCAGACATCAACAACAACAAGGCCGTGAACCTTGCAGACATCCTGTCCTTTAAGCCTGTCTTGGGTGCCGACCTCGGTGGCCCCGATCCCACCGATCGCAGGTACGACCGTCGCTTCGACCAGAATGCTGACACGCATATCACCATCCTTGACGTGCTTCTGATGAAGCCTGCCTTCAACAAGACTTGCACCTAGCCATGGAGGACACGGACCGAGTCGTCCAGTGATAGGACATGAATCGGGGAAGGGCGGAGGACAAGAGAAGATCGAAGTGGGGGGGGCTGCTTCTTGGCGCCGCTCTCGCCCTGCTCGGCCTCAGCGCCATCGTAGTTACGGTCCTCGGGACTGACGGTGTTGCCGGTCAGAGCTCCGCGGTGGTCGGCATCGACGCCGACCCTGCTGGCAACACCGCCACTTCCCTGGGCACCATCGACTACTGCGTCTCCGTGGCCCAGGGCCAACAGTTCTCCATCGACGTGTTCGTCGACCCGATCCCCTCGGGCTCTGACTTCGCCGGCTTCAACTACGACATCGCCTTCGACGACACGCGCGTTCAGTTCGTGGCCCAGAACCACCTCTTCCTTCTCAACTCCGCTCCAGGCAGCGCCATCGCCGACCTCAGCGAGGCCGTGCCCGATTCCGCCTCCCCCCACGGTGTCTACGTCGCAGACTTCGGCACCGACGAGGTGGGCCCCGTCACGGGCGTCCTCGGCCGCTATACCCTGGACGTCCTGTCAACTGCCCCCACCGGCACCTTCACGCTCACGCTCTCCAACCTGCTCCTGCTTAACAGCGCCGCTCAGCCCATTCCCGTCGGGCAAGTCCTGGATGGCAACGCCGCTCCCCGCTACGGCCTCATCTCCGTGGGCGAGGCCTGCCCACCCTTCGGCGCCACACCGACGCCTACACCAACGGCCACGCCGCCGCCACCGGACGCCGACGGAGACACCGTCCCGGACGCCATTGACAACTGTCCGCTGGTAGCGAACCCCGACCAGACAAACACCGACGCTGACAGCTTGGGTGACGCCTGTGACCCCGACGATGATGACGACACCATCCCGGACACGGCCGACAACTGCCCCCTGGTCGCCAACCCCGCCCAGACGGACAGCGACGGCGACGGGCTGGGCGACGCCTGCGACCCTAGTCCCACGCCTACCCCTACCTTCACGCCCACCCCTACGCTCACCCCCACGCCGACGCCAGCCCCCGTCACCCTGGGCATCGACGCTGATCCTTCGCAGTCGCCAGCCAACACCGCCACTTCGCTGGGATCGCGCGAGGCCTGCCGGTCGGTCGTCTCCACTGCATTCGACGATGACGGTGACACGCGGCTGGATGAGGAGGTGGTGGACGGCATCGACAACGACGGGGACACCCTGATAGACGAAGACCCACCCGGCCAACTCTTCGCCATCGACGTTTACGTCACCGATGTGGCAGACCTGCTGGCCTGGAGCACTTATCTCCAGTACGACGCCGCCCTCCTGAAGGTCGTTAGTGTCAATGTGAACATGTTCCAGGCGGCCAACCTGGGCAGCAGGGTGTTCAACGCCTCGGAGGCCACGCCGGACTCCGACGGCTCGTTCTATATTAGCGCCGCCGAGCTGACCGCCGGCTCGGAGGATAGCGGCAGCGGCGTCCTGGCGCGGGTCTCCTTCGCCCCTAAGACCACTGGAGTCAGCAATCTTATCCTGGCTCTGCTGCAGCTGAAGGACAAGAACAACAACTTCATCGGCGACACCAACGGCGACGGCAAGTTCGACGGCTCCGTCTCCAACGGCTACATCGCCATCGACCAGACCTGTCCCGCGGAGCCGCCGACGCCTACCCCCACGCCCACGCGGACACCAACGCCCACCCTCACGCCGACCCGTACGCCCACGGCAACGCCTGGGGTCCAGAACCCCGTGCTGGGCATCGACACCGACCCAGCTCACACACCGGCCAATACCGCTACCTCTCTGGGCTCGCGGCAGTCGTGCGTTTCCATTCCCGCCGGCGCATCCTACGACATAGACCTAACGGTCCAGAATGTGACGCTGCTCATGGGCTGGGCCACCACCATCGAGTATGACCCGTCGGTGGTCTCCATAACGGGCGTCAACGTGCGCCTGTTCCAGGCCGCCGACGGCCGCAGCAGCATTGCCAACACCTCGGATCCCGTGCCCAGCAACGACGGCACCTTCTACGCTTCGGGCGTGGACCTGACGGCGCCGCCCAACCAGGACTCCGGAACCGGGATCCTGGCCCGTATCACCATTACGCCCGTGGGCACCGGCATCAGCCCGATCAACATCACGAACCCCACCCTCGTTGACGTCACCGGTAGCGCCATACGTGACCTGAACGGAGACGGGATCTTCGACGGAGCGGTCTTCCAGGGCAAGCTCGCGGTGGGCGTGAGTTGCACCGGCCAGACCCCCACACCAACGCCCACGGCCTCGCCCACCATCCCGCCGATCGTCACCAACCTCGGCATCGACGCCGACCCGGCGCGGTCGCCCGCCAACACCGCCACTTCTTTGGGATCCCGCGAGGCCTGTGTCTCCATCTCTTCCCAGGCCTCGAAGGACATCGACCTTTTCGTGAGCGACGTTACGGACCTACTGGGTTGGGCCACCACCATCCAGTACGATCCCGCTCTCCTGACCGTTACCGCCATCGACGTACGCATGTTCCAGAATGCCAACGGGGGCAGCAATATCCTCAACGCCTCCGATCCCGTGCCGAACACTGACGGCACCTTCTATGCCTCCGCCATCGACCTGGCGGCGCCGCCCTACCAGGACTCCGGCTCCGGCGTCCTTGCCCGTATCACCGTCCGGGGCAAGGCGCCCGGCGTCAGCTCTATTCATGTCAACTCGCCGGCCTTGACGGACGTCAACGGCCAGCCCATTCACGACTACACCGGCGATGGCATCTTCGATGGCTCCGTCTACAATGCCCAGATCACCGTCGATCAGCTGGACAGCGACGGTGACGGGCTGGCCGACGTCTGCGACACCGACGACGACAACGACGGCTTCAGCGACGATGTCGAGGCGGCCGCCGGCTCTGACCCCTTGAACGCCAACAGCACGCCGGAGGTCTGCGACGGCGTGGACAACGACGCCGACACGCTGATGGACGAAGGCTTCACGGACACCGATTACGACGGCGCCAAGGACTGCGTCGACAGCGACGACGACGGCGACGGCATGCCAGACAGCTACGAGCAGTCCTACTCCTGCCTGAAACCACTGATCTACGACCGCAACTCTGACCCCGACAGCGACGGCCAGAACAACTACCAGGAGTACGTGGCGCACAGCAACCCCTGCAGCCCGGTTGTCGTGCCCATTACGCTGGCCATCGACGCCGACCCATCGCGCCAGCCGGCCAATACCGCCACGTCGCTGGGCAGCACTCAGGACTGCGTCAACGCCAGATCCGGCCAGCCGCTGGACATCGACCTTACCGCCACCAACCTGTCCCAGCTCCTAGGCTGGGCCGCCACCATCCAGTACAACCCTGCACTTATCTCTGTCTCCGCCGTCAACGTCCGCATGTTCCAGGCCGCCGACGGCCGCAGCAGTATCCTCAACGCATCGGATCCCACGCCCGACACCGACGGGGCGTTCTACGTTTCCGCTGTGGACGTGACGGCGCCGCCGAACCAGGACTCCGGGTCGGGCGTCCTGGCCCGGATCACGATCACTCCGCTGGCGTCGGGAGTAACCGACCTCATCCTGGTCAGGCCTGCCCTCACGGACGCCTACGGCCACTACCTCGGTGACTTCACCGGCGACGGATTCTTCGATGGCCCCGCCCTTAACGCCCAAATCCACATCGATTCCTACTGTCCGGGCACGGCGCCCACCCAGACGCCCACACCCACGCCCACACCACCCATCTCCACCACCCTGGGACTGGACGCCGATCCAGCACACACGCCCGCCAACGCCGCCAAGTCCCTCGGCTCGCGCGAGGCCTGTACGTCATCGCTCTCCGGCCAGCAGTTCAACGTCGACCTGTACGTCACGAGTGTCACCGATCTGCTGGGTTGGGCCAGCACGATCCAGTACAACCCGAGCCTCCTCTCCATCGCCGCCATCGACGTTCGCATGTTCCAGAACGCCAATGGAGGGAGCAACATCCTCAATGTCTCTGACCCCCTGCCCAACAGCGACGGCTCCTTCTACGCCTCGGCCATCGACCTCGCTGCGCCCCCCTGGCAGGACTCGGGCTCCGGCGTCCTGGCCCGCATCACGGTCCGGGCCCTGGCGCCTGGTGTCGCCAGCCTGAACGTCACCTCATCGTCGCTGACCAAGGTCGGCGGACAGAGCATCGGGGACACCAACGGCGACGGCCTGTTCGACGGAAGCGTGTACAACGCCCAGGTCTATATCAACCAGCTCGACACCGACGGCGACGGTGCGGCGGACGCCTGTGACGCTGACGACGATAATGACGGCCACTCTGACGACCAGGAGATCGCTGCCGGCTCTGATCCCCTGAACGCCGCCAGCACGCCCGAAGCGTGCGACGGCCTCGACAACGACCTAGACACCGAGGTCGATGAAGGTTTTCCGGACACTGATAACGATGGAACCAAGGACTGCACGGACACCGACGATGACGGCGACGGCATGCCAGACAGCTACGAAGCACCCCTCTCCTGCCTCAATCCGCTGGTGAATGACGCCGATGCCGACCCCGACGGCGATACGGTCAGCAATCATCAGGAGTTCATCGAGCGAAGCAACCCCTGCAGCCCCATTATCATGCCTACGCGCCTGGGCATCGACACCGACCCCGCGCGCACGCCCGCCAACACCGCCACCTTCCTGGGCTCGCGCGAGACGTGCGCTTCCGGCCTCTCAGGCCAGGAATACGCCATAGACCTGGCCATAACGGACGTCACCGGCCTGCTGGGCTGGGCCAGTACCATTCAGTACGACCCGGCCGTCATTCGCGTCGCCGCCGTCAACGTGCGCATGTTCCAGGCTGCCGACGGCCGCAGCACCATCATCAACGCCTCAGACCCCACACCCGACAGCGACGGCTCCTTCTACGCCTCGGCCGTCGACCTGTCAGCGCCGCCCAACCAGGACTCCGGCTCCGGCGTCCTAGCTCGCATCACCATCACCGCCGTGGGACCGGGTGTGACCCCGCTCACCATCGGCACCTCCTCCCTTGTCGCCGCAAATGGCAGCGCCATCGGCGACTACAACGGTGACAGCACCTTCGATGGGGCCACCTTCAGCGGCCAGTTCACCATCGACCAGCCGGACAACGATGGCGACGGCCTGGCCGACATCTGCGACGCCGATGACGACAACGACGGCTTCTCCGACGAAGCGGAGATAGCCGCCGGCTCTGACCCCCTTAACCCCGGCAGCACGCCCGAGGTCTGCGACGGTTCTGACAACGACGCCGATACGTTGGTGGACGAGGACTTCCCCGACACCGACGGCGACGGCGCCAGGGACTGCCAGGACCTTGACGACGACAACGACGGCATGCCGGACAGCTACGAGCTGGCCCACGCCTGCCTGAACCCGCTGGTGGCCGACGCCAACGTGGACAGCGACGGCGACACCCTCACCAACATGGAAGAGTTCCAACGCGGGCTGAACCCTTGTGTGCCGGTCCTTGTCACGCTGGGCATCGACGCCGACCCTACCCAATCGCCGGCTAACACCGCCACGTCTCTGGGCTCACTGGAGGCGTGCCGGACCACAGCGTCTGGGCAGCAGTTCAGCATCGACCTGTTCATCACCCAAGTGGCCGATCTCCTAGGCTGGGCCACGACCCTGCAGTACGACCCAGCCGTCATTCGCGTCTCCGCCATCGACGTTCGCATGTTCCAGAACGCCAATGGAGGGAGCAACATCCTCAACGTCTCGGACCCGGTCCCCAACAGCGATGGCTCCTTCTACGCCTCGGCCATCGACCTGGCGGCGCCGCCCTGGCAGGACTCCGGCTCCGGTGTCCTGGGCCGCATCACTTTGACCGCCGTGGGCCCCGGCTCGTCGCCGCTGGCGATAGGCCCCACCTACCTGACCGATGTAGCCGGACACCCAATCGGCGACGTCAATGGCAACTCTGTCTTCGATGGCAGCGAGTTCAACGCCCGCGTGGCTGTCGACCAGCCGTGCGTAGTGGACTCCGACGCCGACGGCGTGCCGGACGGGACCGACAACTGCCGCCTCACGCCCAATCCCGGCCAGGAGGACAACGACGCCGACGGCACCGGCGACGCCTGCGACCCTGACGATGACAACGACACCGTCCCCGACACCAGCGACAACTGCCCGTTGGTTGCCAACCCCAGCCAGACCGACACCGACGGCGACGGCATCGGCGACGCCTGCGACAATGATAGCGACAGCGACAGCGACACCGTCCCCGACATCACCGACAACTGCCCGCTGGTGGCCAACCCCGGCCAGGAGGACAACGACGCCGACGGCCTCGGCGACGCCTGCGACCCGGACGACGACGACGACACCGTCCTGGACACTGCCGACAACTGTCCGCTGGTGGCCAACGCGACTCAGACTGACACCGACGCAGACGGCCTCGGCGACGCCTGCGACCCCGACGACGACGACGACACTGTCCCCGACGCCACCGACAACTGCCCGCTCGTCGCCAACCCCACCCAGACCGACACCGACGCAGACGGCATCGGCGACGCCTGCGACCCCGACGACGACGGCGATACCGTACCCGACATGACCGACAACTGCCCGCTGGCCGCCAACCCCGGCCAGGAAGACGCCGACGCAGACGGCCTAGGCGACGCCTGCGATCCCGATGCTGACGGCGACACCGTCGCCAACGCCAGCGACAATTGCCCGCTCATTGCCAACCCCGGCCAG
>Ga0153915_10005717_pt1 | contig 11579 bp, 9 predicted proteins | sample Opewatmetagenome_2_FD_107003 | JGI IMG/M metagenome (GOLD analysis project Ga0153915, IMG submission 107003) | Freshwater wetland microbial communities from Ohio, USA - Open water 3 Core 3 Depth 3 metaG | ecosystem: Environmental > Aquatic > Freshwater > Wetlands | place: USA: Ohio, Lake Erie...
GCACCACCTGCTCCTGTCCCGTCTCGGCTTCCCGGTCGTGTGCACCAGCGGCAACTTCTCCGAGGAGCCGATGGCGATCGAGGCGGACGACGCGCGGCAGCGCCTGGGCGCGATCGCCGATGCGTTCCTCCATCACGACCGCCCCATCGTGCGCCACGTGGACGACTCGGTGGCCCGGGTGGTAGACGGCGCCCTGCTGGTGGTGCGCCGCGCGCGCGGCTTCGCGCCCCTCCCGGTGGAACGGCGAACCCCGTTGCCGACCGTGCGCGCGCTCGGCGGCCACCTCAAGAACGCGGTGGCCTGGAGCCACGGCAGCCAGATCATCGCGAGCCAGCACATCGGCGACCTCGACCACCCGCTCTCCCTCGATGCGCTGTGCCGGACCGTCCACGACTACGAGTGCCTGTACGGGCTGCAGCCGGTCGCGGTCGCCTGCGATCTCCACCCGGACTACGCCTCGACGCGCCTGGCGGAGGCCAGCGGGTTGCCGGTGATTCGGGTGCAGCACCACCACGCCCACGTGGCGTCGGCGCTGGCGGAGCACGACCTGGACGGGGAAGTGCTGGGCGTCGCGTGGGACGGGACCGGCTTCGGCCCCGACGGCACGGTGTGGGGCGGAGAGTTCCTCCGCGCCACGGCCGTGGGCTTCCGCCGGGTCGCGCGCCTGCTCCCGTTCTGGCTCCCCGGTGGCGAAGTGGCGGCGCGGCAGCCCTGGCGCTCCGCCCTGGGCGTGCTGCACGCGCTCGAGGGCGATGCGCTGTGGAGTCGCGACCTGGCCCCGGTGCGCCACGCGCAGACCTGGAGACCGGTGGTGGACTCGCTGCTCCGTGCCGGCACCTGCTCCGTCCGCACCTCGAGCGCGGGGCGGTTGTACGACGCCGTCGCGTCGCTGCTCGCGCTCCGACAGGAATCCAGCTACGAGGCGCAGGCGGCCATGCAGCTCGAGCAGATCGCGGCGCCCGGCGCCGCCGCGCCGTACCCGTTCACGCTCACGGAGCCGGGCGGCGAGGGCGCGGCGGTGGTCGAGGTGGACTGGCGGCCGGCGGTCGCGGGCATCCTGGAGGATCTCGGCCGCGGCACGGGAGTCGCGACCGTCGCCGGCCGGTTCCACCGCACGCTGGCGCAGATGATCGCGGCGGTCGCCGAGTGGGCGGGCCTCCCGCGCGTGGTGCTGACCGGGGGGTTGTTCCAGAACGCGTCTCTGGCGTCGCTGGCGGCGCGCGAGCTCGTCAGCCGGCGCTTCGAGGTTGTGACCCACTGCCGCATCCCGCCGAACGACGGCGGGCTCGCGGTGGGCCAGGCGCTCGTGGCGGCCAGCCAGCTGCTCGAGCGGGGGGACTAGTCCCGTGTGTCTCGGCATCCCGGGCGAGATCCTCGAGACGCACGTCGGGGCGGGCGGGCTGAGGTTCGGCACGGTGCGGTTCGGCGCGGCGGAGCGGGAGGTCTGTCTCGAGTACGTCCCGGAGGCACGCGTCGGCGACTACGTGATCGTGCACGTCGGCCTGGCCATCAGCACGGTGAGTCCCGAGGATGCCCAGGAGGTCTTCGGCTACCTCGAAGAGATGCAGGCGATTACGGATCTCGGCGAGGAAATGGACGCGCTCGGGCGCGCCGAGGTGCCGTGAGGTACCTGGACGAGTACCGCGATGGGGCCGCGGCGCAGCGCTACGCGGAGAGTCTCCGCGCCATGGTCACCAGGCCGTGGACCCTGATGGAGGTGTGCGGCGGTCAGACGCACGCCATCGTGCGCTACGGCATCGACGAGCTGCTGCCGCCCGAGCTCACCCTGATCCACGGGCCGGGATGTCCTGTGTGCGTGACCCCGGTCTCGATCCTGGACCGGGCGTTCCGCCTCGCGCGGCGGCCGGAGCTCATCTTCACCTCGTTCGGCGACATGCTGCGGGTGCCGGGGAGCGCGGACGATCTGCTGCGGGTGCGCGCCGAGGGGGGTGACGTCCGCATCGTCTATTCGCCCCTGGACGCGATCGCCATCGCGGAGCGGGAGCCGGACCGGCAGGTGGTGTTCTTCGCCGTCGGATTCGAGACGACGGCGCCCGCCAACGCGATGGCCGTGCAGCTCGCGGCCCGCAAGCGGCTCGCCAATTTCAGTCTGCTGGTCGCGCAGGTGCGCGTGCCTCCCGCGCTCGAGGCCATCCTGGTGGCGCCGGAGTGTCGCGTGCAGGCCTTCCTGGCCGCGGGCCACGTCTGCACCGTGATGGGGACGGCGGAGTACCGGCCGCTCGCCCGGCGCTACGGGGTCCCGGTCGTCGTCACGGGCTTCGAGCCGCTGGATCTGCTGCAGGGCGTGGCCATGGCCGTGCGGCAGCTCGAAGAAGGCCGCGCCGACGTCGAGATCCAGTACTCGCGGGTGGTGCGCCCGGAGGGCAACCCGGTGGCCCGGCACGCGGTCGAGGAGGTCTTCGAGATCGCGGATCGTGAGTGGCGGGGACTCGGCCCGATCGCGCGGAGCGGGTTCCGGCTGCGCGAGCGGTACGCTGAGTTCGACGCCGAGCGGCGGTTCGCCGACCCCACCGTAGCGTCGCGCGAAGATCCCGATTGCCAGGCCGGCCTCGTGCTCCAGGGGAGAATGAGACCGCAGGAGTGTCCGGCGTTCGGCGGCCGCTGCACGCCCGAGCATCCCCTCGGCGCGCCGATGGTGTCGAGCGAGGGGGCGTGCGCGGCGTACTACCTGTACCGCCGCCGGCAGGCGCCGCCGGTGCTGGCCGGGGCCGGGGGGACGGCGTGATGGCGGAGATTGTCTGCCCCATCCCGCTCACCGACGGCCGGCGGATCCTCCTCGCGCACGGCGGCGGCGGACGGCTCACCCGTGACCTGGTCGAGCAGGTATTCCTGCCGGCCTTCCGCAACGACGCGCTCGCGGCGCTCCACGATGCGGCCGTGCTCGAGCGGCCGGCCGGCCGGCTCGCGTTCACGACCGACAGCTTCGTGGTACGGCCGCTGTTCTTCCCGGGCGGCGATGTCGGCAAGCTCGCGGTCACGGGCACCGTGAACGATCTGGCCATGAGCGGGGCGCGCCCGCTCTACCTCAGCCTGGGCTTCATCCTCGAGGAAGGTCTGGCGGTGGCTGATCTGGCCCGGGTGGTCGCCTCGATCCGTGAGGCGGCGAGCGAGGCGTCGGTGGCGGTGGTGGCGGGTGACACCAAGGTGGTGGAGCGCGGCAAGGGCGACGGGATCTTCATCACCAGCGCGGGCGTCGGCGTCGTGGAGGTGCGCTCGCCGATCGCGCCGTCGGAGGTGCGCGCGGGGGACGCGATCCTGGTCAGCGGGCCCGTGGGCCAGCACGGGGTCGCGGTGATGGCGGTCCGCGACGGCCTCGCGTTCGCCAAACCCATCGCGAGCGACTGCGCGAGCGTCGCCGCCCCGGTGCTGGCGCTGCTCGAGGCCGGGATCGACGTGCACTGCCTGCGCGACCCCACCCGCGGCGGCCTGGCCACCGTGCTCAACGAAATCGCGGTGCAGGCGAAGTGCGGGATCGCGGTGCACGAGAGCGCCGTGCCGGTGAGCGCCGAAGTGGCCGGTGCGTGCGAGGTGCTGGGTCTGGACCCCCTGTACGTGGCCTGCGAGGGACGGTTTGTGGCCTTTGTGGCCCGCCAGGACGCCGAGCGCGCCCTGGCCCTCCTCACGGCTCGCCCCGACACGAGGCTTGCCGCGCGGATCGGCACCGTGGGCCTGGCGGACGCGCGCGGGCTGGTGACCCTGAAGACGCTGGCCGGCGGTGAACGGGTGCTGGATCTGCTGTCGGGCGAGCAGCTGCCGAGAATCTGCTGAGACACAAGCGGAGGGGTCGCCCCCCCTTACGCCTGCACGTTAGTCCCGTCATCATCCACGACCTCATGCATCCGGCTCCCGGTTCCAGCGCCATCAGGTGCCGCGCCCTGGTCAAGCGATACAAGGACGTGGTGGCCGTCGCCGGCCTCGACCTCGAGGTCCGCTCGGGCGAGTGCTTCGGACTGCTGGGACCGAACGGCGCCGGCAAGACCACCACGGTGGAGATGGTGGAGGGCCTGGTGCCTCCGGACGGGGGCGACATCGAGGTCCTCGGCATGCGGTGGGACCTCGAGGAGCGGGCATTGCGCCAGCGGCTGGGCGTGGCGCTGCAGGAGACACGGCTCGCGGACCGGCTCACCGTCGTGGAGATCATCCGCCTGTTCCGCAGCTTCTACCGCACCGGGCACGCCGTGGACGAGGTGCTCGACGTGGTCGAGCTGCGGGAGAAGCGGAACGCCTGGGTCGAGAAGTTGTCGGGAGGGCAGCGCCAGCGGCTCGCGATCGCCTGCGCGCTGGTGGGGGACCCGGACATCCTCTTTCTCGACGAGCCGACGACCGGGCTCGATCCCCAGTCCCGTCGGCAGCTGTGGGAGGTGGTCGCCTCGTTCAAACGCGGTGGGGGCACGGTCGTGCTCACCACGCACTACATGGAGGAAGCGGAGCGCCTCTGCGACCGGGTGGCCGTGATGGACCACGGCCGGGTCATCGCGCTCGGCTCTCCCCGGCAGCTCATCGCGTCGCTCGGCGCGGACCACGTCGTCGAGTTTGCCGTGGGCGATGGGCCGGAGCCCCTGCCCGAGGCCGTGCTGGCGGCGCTGCCGGGCGTGAAGTCGGCGCGGCGGGATGGGCCGCGCTACAGCCTGACCGTCACGGAGGCGCATCGGGCCGTGCCCGCGCTCATGGTCGAGCTGGAGCGGCGAGGGGCGGGAATGACCGAGCTGGTGACCCATCACGCCACGCTCGAGGACCTGTTCCTGAGCCTGACGGGAAGGCACTTGAGAGACACATGACGAGTGATGCGCGACGCGTGCGGGGTGATGACTGATGGGCGAGCGTAGCCCTCTGTTGCAGCTCACCGTGGCCCGGCTCCGGGAGCAGGTCCGGCAGCCGGAGGTGCTGTTCTGGGTCTTCGCGTTCCCGCTGCTGCTGGCCGTGGCGCTGGGCCTGGCGTTCCGCAACCGGCCGCCGGACGTGATCCGCGTGGGCGTCGAGCAGGGCGGGGGTGCGGACTCCCTCGCCTACTTCCTGGGGCGCACCCGCGGACTCAAGGTCGCGGTGCTCGCGCCGCTCGACGCGGCACAGCAGCTGCGCGCCGGCCGGATCGCCATCGTGGTGGTGGCGGGAGATCCGATTGTCTACCGCTTCGATTCCACACGATCCGAGAGCCGGCTCGCGAGGCTCGCGGCCGACGACGCGCTGCAGCAGGCGCTCGGTCGCAAGGACGTGCGCGCCACGGCTGACCGCAAAGTGACGGAGAAGGGCTCGCGGTACATCGACTTTCTCATCCCCGGCCTGCTCGGGCTCAACCTCATGGGCACGGGGATGTGGGGCATGGGGTACGCGGTCGTGGACGCGCGGCGCCGGAAGCTCCTCAAGCGCCTGCTGGCCTCGCCGATGCTGCGTAGCCAGTACCTGCTCTCCTTCATCCTGGCGCGCCTGGTGATGCTCGGGCCCGAGGTGGTGCTGCTGCTGGGCTTCGGGATGGTGGCGTTCGGCGTCCCGTTGCGCGGGTCGGTGGCGAGTCTCGCGTTCATCACGCTGGTCGGAGCCATGTGCTTCGCCGGCATGGGACTGCTGACGGCCAGCCGCGCCCAAACCGTCGAGACGGCATCGGGGCTGATGAACCTCGTCATGCTGCCGATGTGGGTGCTCTCCGGCGTGTTCTTCTCCTCGGCGAACTTCCCGGCGGCCATGCAGCCGCTGATCAAGGCGCTCCCGCTCACCGCCCTGAACGACGCGCTGCGGAGCGTGATGATCGACGGCGCCTCCCTGGCGTCGGTCTCGCTGCCGGTCGCGATCTGCGTGGGGTGGGGCGCGCTGTCCTTCTCGGTGGCGCTCGGCATCTTCCGCTGGCACTAGCTTCACGCCCGGGCCACTGCCTGCGCATATTGCAGCCTTCACGAGCGGGCTGGAGACCGTCCATGCCGGGTGCGTTCCTGATCGCGATAGCGCTGACCGCCATCCAGGGGCCACCACCCCCGCCGCCCGCCCCCTCCAGGCTCGTCCCCACGCTGGTGGTCCATATCACGGTGGACCAGTTCCGGGCCGACTACCTGAACCGCTGGCGCTCGCAGCTCACGGGCGGGCTGGCGCGCCTGCTCCGCGTCGGCGCGGTCTTCACCGACGCGTTCCAGGACCACGCGATGACGGAAACGGCGCCCGGGCACGCCACCGTGCTGTCCGGCCGCAATCCCGCCTCCACCGGCATCGTCGACAACAACCAAGGGGTTCCGGATACGTCCGACGCCGGTCGGCTGCTCGAGGTGCCGGGGCCGGGCGCCTCGCCATGGCGCTTCCGCGGCACGGAGCTGTTCGACTGGATCGCCGCGCGCTACCCGGGCGCGAGGGCGCTGTCGGTGAGCCGCAAGGACCGCGGCGCGATCCTGCCGATCGGGCGCGCCCGGCAGCAGGTCTACTGGTACCAGAGCGGGGAGTTCACGACCAGCCGCTACTACGCCGACTCGCTCCCCGCATGGGTCCGGGACTTCAACGCGGGCATGGTCGCCGCGCGCGCGCCCGGCCGGCGGTGGGAGCTGCTGCTGCCGGCGAACGACTACGCGGAGCCCGACAGCGAGCCGTACGAGCGCGGTGGGCGGAACTTCATGTTCCCTCACGAGTTGCCGTCGGACAGCGACGTCGCGGCGATCGCGGTGATGGCCATGCCGTGGATGGACTCGCTCACGCTGGCGCTCGCCCTGGACGGGGTGAATCACCTCGATCTGGGCCGGGGGCAGCAGCCAGACCTGCTGGCGGTCAGCCTATCCACGACCGACGCCGTGGGTCACGCGTACGGGCCCGACTCGCGCGAGATCCACGACCAGGTGCTGCGCCTCGACCGCTACCTCGGCGCGTTCCTCGATTCCCTGGAGCGCCTGCGGGACCCGCGCCGCATCCTGATCTCACTCACCGCCGACCACGGCGTGACGTCCTACCCCGCATGGTCGCGCGCGCACGGGTATCCCCAGGCGGGTCAAGTCAGCGCCGACAGCCTGATCCGGGCGACCCTGATGGCGCTCGCCGGGCAAGCGGGGCCGGGTCCCTGGATCCGTTACTTCGACAACGGTCTTCTGGCGATGGATCGTGCAGGTCTCACCGCCCGAGGGGTGAACGTGGATTCGGTCGTGGCCGACCTGGCGGATGCGATGCGGCGCGTGCCGGGGGTGCTGCGGGTGGACACGCGGCGCACGCTCGCGGCGGCGGATACGGCGTCCGATCCCATCGCGCGTCGCTGGCTCAACCTCCTGACGCCGGATCTGCCGGCCGAGCTCATGGTCACCCTGCAGCCGCGGGACGTGTGGGGATCCCTGTCCGCCGAGCACGGCCAGCCCTCGGACGACGACTCGCATGTGCCCCTGATCATCTCCGGCCGCGGCGTGAGGCCGGGGCGGTACTCAAGGCGCGTCAGCGTCGTGGACCTGGCGCCGACTCTGGCATACCTGCTCGGCGCGAGGCCCCTGGAGAAGCCGGATGGAAGAGTCCTCACCGAGGCGCTGCGCAGATAGAAACGAGGTGTCCTGTGGCCGGTAGCGCGTGAAGGCCGTCGTCATCACCAAGGCCGGCGGGCCGGAGGTGCTCAAGCTGCGCGAGGTTCCCTCGCCCCGGCCCGGGGTCCACGAGCTCCTGGTACGGGTCCGCGCAGCGGGTATCAATCGGGCGGACATCCTGCAGCGCATGGGGCACTACCCGCCGCCCCCGGGTGCGGCCGCCGACGTGCCCGGACTCGAGTACGCCGGTGAGGTGGTGGAACTGGGCGTCGGCGTCAGCGCGTGGAAGGTCGGGGACCGCGTGATGGGCCTCGTCCCGGCAGGGGGGTACGCCGAGCTCGCCGCCGTGAACGAGGCCGTCGCGATCCCAGTCCCGGCCGGGTGGACGTTCGAGGCGGCGGCAGCGGTGCCCGAAGCGTTCATCACCGCACACGATGCGCTGTTCGGCCAGATGGGGCTCCGCTCCGGCGAGAGCGTGCTCATCCATGCGGTGGGAAGCGGCGTCGGGACCGCTGCGGTCCAGCTCGCCAAGGCGTTCGGCGCTCAGACGTTCGGTACGTCGCGGATGCCGGAGAAGCTGGCGCGCGCACGGGACCTGGGTCTCGACGTGGCCATCGACAGCTTGCGCGAGGACGTGGCGGTTGCCGTCAAGCGCAAGACTGAGGGCCGGGGGGTGGATGTGGTCCTGGACCTCGTGGGCGCGCCCGCACTGGCCGGGAGCATCGCGGCGCTGGCGCGCGGCGGCAGAATGATTGTCGTGGGTCTCGCGGGCGGCCGGAGCGCGCCCATTGATCTCGGCGCCGTGCTGAGCAAGCGGCTCACGATCGTCGGCACGGTGCTGCGCGCCCGTACCCTCGAGGAGAAGATCGCCGTGACCGCCGACTTCATGCGGGAGGTGCTCCCGCTGCTGGAGGCCGGGATGGTCCGCCCGGTCCTGGAGCGCAGCTATCCCATGGCCGGCGCCTCCGAAGCGCACCGGCGCCTGGAGTCGGACGCCGTTTTCGGGAAACTGGTGCTGCGGTGGGACTAGCGCTGCGGCGAGACAGGTGGTAGGTGAGAGGTGAGTAGGCGTCGGAGGTAGAGCATGCCGGTGCAGAAGCTGTCCGCCAAGGCGCAGGAAAAACTCGAGTACCTCGAGGCGTTGCTCAAGGAGTGCCACCACTTCGAGGCACTGGTCGAGCAATTCGCCACGGGGCAGAAGGGCGGCGACGCGAGCGCGACGCAGCTGGCACGGGAGATGGGCCACCTGCGCCAGAAGGCGATGATGCACAACATGGGCTCCATCGCGGACGCCGCGGGCCAGCTTGGTGTCATGGCGTCGAGGGGCGGCAGCTGGATGATGAAGGGGCGGATGTTGCGCGACGCCGTGGCGGCGTTCAGGTCGCTGGTCGAGCGCAGCACCAAGGCCGTGACCGCGGCCGACGAGTCGGAGCAGAAGGAGAAGGCATTCCAGGCGCAGCGGGCGTCCAGGGCCTCGGCGGAGGCCGTCAAGGCCCGGGTTCTGGCCGAAGAAGCGCGGGAAGCGGCGAAGCGTGCCTCGTCCGCGTCGTTGTCCGGCGCGGCGCAGGGAGCGAACCAGGTGGTGCCCGGGCCGAAGAGCGCACCGCCACCCGCCGCAGCGAAGGCGGGATCTGCGCCCGCCGGCGCCGCCGGAACGGTGCCGAAGCCTGGTTCTGCTCCGTCTGCGCCCGCGGCCGGGGCGGCGGCGAGGCCGGGGACGGGACCGGCGGCGCCCAAGGCCGGGACTGCGGCGAAGCCGGGGCCCGTGCCAGCTGCCCCCGCAGCCGAAACGGCGCCGACGCCCACGCCGACTGCGCCCGCAGCGCGGGCGGTCGCGAAGCCGGGACCAGCGCCGACCACGCCCAAGGCCGGGACAGTGCCGAAGCCGAGCCCTGCGCCCGCTGCGCCCGCGGCCGGGACGGCGCCGAAGCCGGGACTGGCACCTCCAGGCGTTGGCGCTGCGCCCGGACCGTCCCAGCGGACGGCACCGGCGGCGCCTCTGGCCGGGGCTGCCGCGCCCAAGGCGGCGCCCGCTCAAACGACTCCGAGCCAGGGGCCCGCCGCCTCGCCGGCCGCTCCGAAGGCCAAGCCCGGCGACCCTGCGCCCGCCGAATCGCGCGAGAGGTGAGCGGACGAGGATGCCAAACGGGGGAGCCGACAGCGGCCCCCCCGTTCACGTGCCCTATCACCGAATCACTCATCGCCTGTCACGCCGTACCTGCGCTCTTCATCACTTCAGCACGTACGCGCTCAGCACCTTCACGTAGTTCGCCCGCTCGAACGCCTCGGGGTTCGCTGCCGAGCGCTGGCTGAGGCTCCCTCGCATCTGCCGCACGGACTCGTACTCGTGCTTCTCCATCCACAGCACGAGGTCGCGCTTGATCACGGTGAGGTGCTCGATACCGTGTTTCAGCAGCGCCGACGCCGTCATCGCGACGGTGGCGCCCGCCATCACCGCCTTGAGCACGTCGCGCGCCCCGTGGACGCCGCCGGTGACGGCGAGATCGGCGTGGATTCTGCCATACAGCACCGCCACCCAGTGCAGCCGGAGCAGCAGCTCGTACGGGCTGCTCAGGGTGAGGCTGCTCGTCACCTCGAGGTTGTCCGGATCGAGGTCCGGCTGGTAGAACCGGTTGAACAGCACGAGGCCGTCGGCCCCGTGCTCCTCGAGGCGGCGTGCCAGGTTGGCGAAGGCGGTGAACTGGTGGCCGACCTTGACGGCAAGCGGAATCCGGATCGCCGCCTTCACGTGGCGCACCAGATCGCAGTACTGCTGCTCGACATCGGCGGCCGTCAGCTTCGGATCAGTGGGGATGAAGAAGACGTTCAGCTCCAGCGCGTCGGCGCCCGCCTCCTCGATTTCCTTCGCGAACTCCACCCAGGCGCCGGGAGTCACGCCGTTGATGGAGCCGATGACCGGAATGCCGAGCGCCCCCTTGGCCTTCCGGATGTGCTCCAGGTACCCGTCGGGGCCCAGGTTGTAGCCCTTGAGATCGGGAAAGTAGCTCGGCGCTTCCGGGTTGCTCTCCGCGCCGGCCGTCAGCGCCCGGTCGAGCCCGTTGCTCTCCAGCGTGAGCTGCTCCTCGAACAGCGAGTGGAGCACCACGGCCGCCGCGCCGGCGTCTTCCAGGCGGCGCAGGTTGTCGAGGCTCTCACCCAGCGGCGAGCTGGAGGCGACCAGCGGGCTCGCCAGCCTCAGACCGAGGTAGGTCGTCGAGAGATCGATCACGACTCGACCTCCTTCTTCTTCCCGCCATTGCCGCCGTTCACCGGCATCGTCGCCCAGTGGGCATAGAGCCGCCAGCGATCGGCCACGTCGCGCTGCGCCAGCTCCCCCAGCGCCTTGGCCGCGGCGGGGTCGCTGTGCACCAGCATCGTGTAGCGCGTCTCGTTGTTGGTGTACTCCTGGAGCGGGAGTGACGGCGCCTTCGAGTCGAGCTGCAGCGGGTTCGAGCCGGCGGCCACCCGCGCCGGGTTGTAGCGGAACAGGGGCCAGTGGCCGGCCTGCACGGCTTTCTTCTGCTGGTCCATGCCGTGGACCATGTCGTAGCCGTGCGCGATGCAGTGGCTGTACGCCACGATGATGGAGGGCCCGTTGTACGCGTCGGCCTCCAGGAAGGCGCGCACGGTCTGCACGTCTTCGGCTCCCATCGCCACCCGCGCCACGTAGACGCTGCCGTACGCCATCGCCATCAGCGACAGGTCCTTCTTGGGGCCCGGCTTCCCGCCGGCGGCGAACTTGGCCACCGCGCCGCGCGGTGTGGCCTTGGACGCCTGGCCGCCCGTGTTCGAGTAGACCTCCGTGTCCAGCACCAGCACGTTGACGTTGCGCCCCGACGCCAGCACGTGGTCGAGGCCGCCGTAGCCGATGTCGTAGGCCCACCCGTCACCGCCAACGATCCACACACTCTTCCTGACCAGCGCGTCGGCCAGGCCCTCCAAGGCACGCGCCTCAGGGTCGGGCAGCTCGGCCAGGCGCATCTTCAGCTGGACGACCCGCGCCCGCTGCGCCGCGATGCCCTCTTCGGTGGACTGGTCGGCGCCCACCAGCTCGCCCACGAGCCCCTCGCCGAGCCGCCCGGCCAA
>Ga0153915_10005718_pt1 | contig 11579 bp, 7 predicted proteins | sample Opewatmetagenome_2_FD_107003 | JGI IMG/M metagenome (GOLD analysis project Ga0153915, IMG submission 107003) | Freshwater wetland microbial communities from Ohio, USA - Open water 3 Core 3 Depth 3 metaG | ecosystem: Environmental > Aquatic > Freshwater > Wetlands | place: USA: Ohio, Lake Erie...
GGCTTCGCCCAAATCGCGACGAGCACGGCTACGACTTTCAGCAACACCGGCCTCACGGCCTCGACGTCGTACAGCTACCGCGTGCGCGCGACGGATGCCGCGGGGAACCTGAGCGGCTACTCGAATATTGCGACCATGAACACACAAGGTGCGGACGTCACACCTCCTGCCGTATCGATTACCGCGCCAACATCTGGGGCAACTGTTGCGGGCACGTTTACATTGACGGCAACGGCGAGCGATGCCGCCAGTGGTGTGGCCGGATTGCAGTTTCAGATTGACGGCGTCAACGTGGGAACGGCCGATACGGCATCTCCGTATACGATGACATTCAACTCCGCGCAGTTCGCCAATGGCTCCCACACCGTAGGGGCGTACGCCTGGGATACTCTGCGAAATGTTTCGAGCGTCACGACGGTGCCGGTCAGCTTTGCCAACGCGACTGCCGGCGATCCGGCACAGACGGGTTATTGGTCCGGAACCTTTAATTGGCCGTTCGTTGCCATCCACTCGAGCCTGATGTACACGGGCAAGATCCTGATGTGGGATGGCCAGAGCTACGCCGGTCACGACGCGAAAGTGTGGGATCCCGTGACGAACGCGTTCGTGGACGTCGCGTCGAGCGACAACATATTCTGCGCAGGGCTAACGCAGCTTCCAGATGGACGTGTTCTGGTGACCGGCGGTCATGTCGACGCCCACGTGGGCCTAGCGGTCGCGAACATCTTCGACCCTGCGAGCCAGTCGTGGACCGCCGCGCCGCCCATGACATATGCACGCTGGTATCCCACGAACACGACGTTGCCGGACGGCCGAATCCTCGTCACTTCGGGTGAGACGAACTGCGACGGTTGCGACGTGCCGATCGCGGAAATCTACAACGCGACGACGAACTCGTGGTCAAGCCTGACCGATGCTCCGCAGGTCTTTCCGTACTATCCGCACATGTACGTTTTGCCTGATGGCCGGATCCTAGCGGCCGCGACATCCGAAGACCCAATTGCCAGTAAGGTCTTAAATCTCGCCACACAAACCTGGAGCACAGTCGATCCAGCGGTGCTCGACGGCGGCAGCTCAGCAATGTACCTGCCCGGCAAGATCATCAAGAGCGGCACACCCGAGGACGCGGACAAACCCACGGCGACATCGTCAAAGCTGACCTATGTGCTCGATATGACTGCAAATACGCCGGCGTGGAGGCAGGTTGGTGCGATGCAGTTCCCGCGTGCATATCACACGCTTACAGTGCTTCCGGATGGCAACGTGCTGGCTACAGGCGGTGGTCGAACGGGCAATGCAGTGGATTTTTCGAACGCCGTCTACGAAGCTGAGCTGTGGTCACCGGCCTCAGAGACATGGACGACCCTGGGGCGGATGAATAAGCCGCGTCTGTATCATTCCACGGCGGTATTGTTGCCGGATGCCCGTGTACTGATCACGGGGGGTGGGCGGTTCCGTGGGGATCCCACGCCGACGGAGGATCAGTTGAGCGCGGAGATTTTTGCGCCGCCGTATCTTTTCAAAGGACCGCGCCCGGTGATCGGTTCGGTACCCTCACAGCTTACGTACGGCCAGGGCTTTAGTGTGCAGACGGTCGACGCGAGTCGTATCGCAAAGGTTGTGCTAATCGGCTTGTCCAACGTCACGCACACTTTCAACATGAATCAACGCTACGTGCCGATGACGTTCAGCCCAGGCGCAGGGCTGCTGAGCGTTGTCGCACCGGCAAACTCGAACATCGCGCCGCCCGGGTACTATCTCCTCTTTATTGTGGACACGAGCGGCATCCCGTCGGTGGCGGCATTCGTGAAGCTCTGAGGCCTGGCCCCGTCGCTCGCATCTCGCGTCGCGTTCGCGTCGCCGACCGACTTGTCATAATCTCAGGGCGGGTGCGAGGCTCTCGCACGGGCCGCCCCCCTTGGGCTGTGCAGGCCACGAGTGACAGGCCCCGACTGAGATAGCAGTCACCGCAGCTTTGGCTCGACATCGGGACAATTCATCCCGTGGCTCAAGGCCATGGGTGGGCTATTAACAATTAAGAAGGGCAGGACTGGATGAAGGTTCTCGTGACTGGAAGCGACGGCTACATCGGCTCGCGACTCGTTCCCGTGCTGCTTGCGCAGAATCACGAGGTCGTCGGCCTCGACACGGGCTATTACCGGGATGGTTGGCTCTACAGTGCACCGGTGGCGACACCCCGCTTTGCCGCGCAGATCAACAAGGATCTGCGCAATGTTACGAAGGATGACGTGCGCGGCTTCGATGCCGTGGTGCACCTGGCAGAACTCTCCAACGATCCGCTCGGACAGAACAAGCCGGAAGTCACGTTCAAGATCAACCATAAGGGGTCGGTGAATCTCGCAGAGCTCGCCCGGCAGGCGGGCGTGCGACGTTTTGTCTATGCGTCATCGTGTAGCGTCTACGGGGTTGGGACCCAGGACATCGTCTCCGAGAAATCGCCGACCAATCCGCAGACCGCCTATGCCGAATGCAAGGTGCGAGTCGAGCGGGACGTTGGACCGATGGGTGACGACAAGTTCTGTGTGGTCTTCCTGCGCAACGCAACGGCCTACGGCGCGTCGCCGCGGATGCGGTTCGATATCGTTTTGAACGATCTCTGCGGACTCGCCTGGACGACCAAGCGCATCGCCATGACGAGCGACGGCAGCCCATGGCGACCCGTTGTGCACATCGGCGACATCTGCCATGCCATCAGCTGTGCACTGGCGGCGCCCGCGGCGGCCGTGAACCGGCAGATATTCAACGTTGGCAAGGACGAAGAAAATTACCGCGTACGGCAGATCGCCGAGATCGTCGCGGAGGTCTTTCCCGGATGCGAGTTATCGTTTGGGGCGAGCGGTGCAGACAACCGCAGCTATCGCGTTTCATTTGCGAAGATCGCGAGCATGTTGCCCGGATTTCATTGCAGCTGGAACGTCCGCAAAGGCGCGCAGGAATTGCGGGATCTGTTCGAGCGCATCGAAATGAGTCCCGAGACTTTCCAGTTCCGTGCGTTTACGCGTCTGAAGCAGCTCAAGTATCTGACGCGGACTCACCAGGTCGACGACGACTTCTTCTGGAAGTACTAAGCGTCGAGCGGCACAACGGCAAACGAACGTCGAGGAATCCGCCGGAAATCAACCAGTGAAAGTCGTTCTATTTTGTGGGGGGCTCGGGACGCGGCTGCGCGAGCACTCGGATACGATCCCAAAGCCGCTCGTCAACATCGGCTATCGTCCGATCCTTTGGCATCTGATGCGCTACTACGCGCATTACGGGCACAAGGACTTCATCCTCTGCCTGGGGTATCGCGGAGACCTGATTCGCGAGTACTTTCTGAAGTACAACGAATGTATGTCGAACGACTTCGTGATGAGCGACGGGGGCAGAACGGTCGCGCCCCTACACCGAGAAATCGCCGATTGGAAGATAACGTTCGTTGACACGGGTCTGCACTCGAATATCGGGCAGCGCCTCAGCCGCGTGCGGCAGTACGTTGAAGGCGAGGACATGTTTCTCGCGAACTACGCTGACGGTCTGTCCGACGTTCCGCTCGATGAGATGATCAGCGGTTTCACACGTGGTTCGGCCGTAGCCACATTCGTCACAGTGCGGCCGTCGCAGAGTTTTCACTCGGTCCACGCGGATGCCTCGGGCCAGGTTCAGTCGCTCAGACCGATGACCGACAGCGACATTTGGATCAACGGCGGCTTCTTCGTGCTGCGCAAACAGATTTTCGATTACATCGAGCAAGGCGAAGAGCTGGTAGAGAAGCCCTTCGCTCGTCTTATCGCCAAGGGCCTGCTCGCAACATATCAGTATCGAGGATTCTGGCAGGCCATGGATACGTTCAAAGACAAGATCACATTTGATCGCATGGAAGCTCAGAATCGTTGCCCGTGGATGGTGTGGCAGAGGGACGTGCGTTGAGACTTGCGCGGCGGAAATAATGGGCGCCGAGCGCGGATTGCATGCTTCATGATTGAATTGAACATTGCGCAGAGTTCCTCGCGCCGACGGCTCAATATCCTGTGTCTTGGGGCGCACTGCGACGACATCGACCTCGGCTGCGGCGGCTCGCTGCTCGCTTTGCTCAGGAAGCATCCCGCTGCGCACGTCACCTGGGTGACGTTCAGTGGATCCACGGAGCGAGAGCGCGAGCTGCGAGCTAGTGCGCGACGATTCCTGCGGAGCGCGGCACTTGCGAATGTCGTGACGCACAGGTTCCGCGACGGGTTCTTCCCCGGGCAATTCACGGCCATCAAGGATAGCTTCGAGGGCCTCAAACGCCTGCCACGTCCGGATCTGATCTTCACGCACGAGCGCGACGATGGTCACCAGGATCACCGCATCGTCGCCGAGCTCACCTGGAACACCTTTCGCAGTCACCTGATCTTCGAATACGAGATCCCGAAATACGAGGGTGGACTCACGACTCCGTCGGCCTACGTGGCGCTCGAGCGCACGGACGTGGAGCGCAAGATTCGCATTCTCCTCGCCAGCTACCGCACACAACGGGAAAAGACATGGTTCACGGCCGACACGTTTCGCGCCCTGATGCGCCTGCGCGGCATCGAGTCGGGGGCGAAGTCGGGCTGGGCGGAAGGTTTCCACATCGCAAAGATGCTCGTAACGTGAGATCGTCAGAAGTCTGGAGGCCGGATGATTTTTACTGAGACGCCGCTCCGCGGAGCATTCATCATCGACCTCGAGCGCAGGGAGGACGAGCGCGGTTTCTTCGCGCGCGCGTTCTGCCAGCGCGAATTCGAGCAGCACGGCCTGAAACCGATCATTGCGCAGGCGAATCTCGCGTCGAATCACAAACGCGGAACTGTTCGCGGCATGCATTTCCAGTATCCGCCCGCGGCCGAGACCAAGCTCGTCAGATGCACGCGTGGCGCCATCCTCGATATCATCGTGGACCTCAGGCCGGAATCGCTCACCTACATGCAGAGTGTGGCGGTCGAGCTGAACGATGAGAATTATCGTGCGCTGTACGTGCCGGAGCGATTTGCTCACGGCTACCAGTGTCTCGCGGATCGCACCGATACCAGCTACCAGGTTGGCGAGTTCTACACGCCGGGTGTCGAGGGCGGGCTGCGCTACGATGATCCGCGCCTCGGTCTCAAGTGGCCCTTGCCCGTATCAGTAATTTCGTCGAAGGATGGCCAATGGAGGCTGCTAGATGAGAGTGAGTCCGAGCTTCGCCACAAAATGGCAGTGATGGCCTGAGGGAGTGCCACCATGTACATCATCGACAATGCGCTAAGGGCCCGTGAGGCGGCTGGTAAACCCATACGAGTGGGGATGATCGGCTGCGGGTTCATGGGCCGCGGACTTGTCAATCAGATCTTGAATTCCTTTGTCGGCATGCGGCTCGTCGCGATCTACAACCGTACCGTCGAGAAGGGCGTGCAGGCCTATCGTGATGCCGGCGCCGCGCCGATCGAGGTGTCGACTCAGGGCGCGCTCGAAGACGCGATCAAGGCGGGTAAACCTGCGGTCACGGCGGATTGGAAACTGCTGTGCCATTCCGAGCAGATCGAGATCCTCATCGACGTCACCGGTGCGGTTGAGTTCGGCGCTCATTTTGTGCTGGAGGCGTTCAATCACGGCAAGCATGTGATCCTGATGAACGCGGAGCTCGATGCGACGGTCGGTCCCATCCTGCAGGTCTACGCCCGCAAGGCGGGCGTGATTCTCACGGCCTGCGACGGTGATCAGCCCGGCGTCGAAATCAACCTCTTTCGCTATGTCAGGGGGCTCGGTCTGATTCCGCGCCTGCTCGGAAACATCAAGGGACTGCAGGATCCGTATCGAAATCCGACCACCCAGATCGGATTCGCGAAGCGCTGGGGCCAGAGTCCGTCGATGGTCACGAGCTTCGCTGACGGCTCAAAGGTGTCGTTCGAACAAGCGATCGTCGCGAATGCGACTGGAATGCGCGTGGCGAAGCGCGGCATGTTCGGCTATGACCACACCGGCCACGTGGACGAGCTCACGACCAGGTACGATCTCGATATGCTGCGTGCGTCGGGGGGCATCGTCGACTATGTCGTCGGTGCCAAACCGAATCCCGGCGTCTTCTGCCTCGCGGAGCACACGGATCCGAAGCAGCGCCACTACCTCAATCTGTACAAACTCGGCGAGGGACCGCTCTACAGCTTCTACACGCCGTGGCACCTGTGTCATTTCGAGGTTCCGAATACGGTCGCACGCGTTGTGCTGTTCGGGGACGCGACGGGCGTCCCGCTGGGCGGCAGCATGGTCGAAGTCGTTGCAACTGCGAAACGGGACCTGAAAGCAGGGGAAGTGCTCGACGACTACGGACACTACATGACCTACGGCGAGGCGGAGAACGCGGATGTCATGCGCCGCGAGGCCCTGCTACCGGAAGGTATCGTTGAGGGCTGCCGCTTGAAACGGGACATTCCCAAAGATCAGGCGCTGACCTACCACGATGTGGACCTTCCGACCGGACGGCTAGTCGACCGGCTTCGGGCCGAGCAGGAGGCCAAGTTCGCTCCGCCCGGCAAGTCTGCGGCCGCGTAAGTCGCCGTTCGAGTGAGCAAGCGCCTGGCGCCGAGGCTCGAATGTCCCGCAGCCCGGGTGCTCGGGGGATTCGCGTGAATCTGCGCGTCATTGTGCCGGTTGCGGTCGCGGCGGCTATGGTCGGCGCGAGCATCGGATATGAATTCGCCGAGCGCACTGCCGGCGGGGCGGCGATCGATTCTGCAGCACGTACAGCCGCAGCAACTCAGTCGTCCGAGCCGGACGTGCTGTATTGGCATGATCCGATGGTGCCCGGCGTCAAGTTCGCAAACCCGGGAAAATCACCGTTCATGAATATGGACCTTGTGCCCGTTTACGCGGACAGCAAGCGCAGCGCGCTTGCGGCCGGAATCATGGTTGATCCCAACTGGGTTCAAAGCGGAGCGGTGCGCACGGCAATCGTTCGGCGCGGCGCGCTCGATCGTGAAGTGCGCGCGTCCGGCACCGTCGCTCAGGACGAGCGGCTGACTGCCGTCGTCCAGTCGCGAGTCGAAGGCTACGTGTCGCAGCTCTACGTCCGTACGCCGTACGCCTTTGTGAGCGCCGGCGATGCGCTGCTTGAGTTTTCATCGCCGAGCTGGTCCGAATCGATTCGGCAGTACCTGTATCTGCGGCGGGCCACGCAGACCGATCCAACGTCCGTTGCCTGGAGTCGCGATCGATTGCTCGTTGCGGGTGTGCCGCAAGGCACCGTCGAACAATTGGAACGTGACGGACGATTTGCGGGCAGCGTGACTTTGCGTGCGCCGCGCGCCGGCATCGTGACCGAAATCGCTGTCGCTCCAGGTGCCGTAGTGAGCGCCGGTGCCACATTGTTCCAGATTAATGGACTCGACAGCGTCTGGATCCAAGTGGAAGTCCCCGAGTCTCAAACGCTGGGCATCGAAGTCGGAGCTGCGGCCGAAATCATGTCCTTTGCGAGACCGGCATCGACCGTTCGTGGCAAGGTTGCCGCGGTACTGCCGGTTGTAAACCGCGTCTCCCGGACGCGGGTCCTGCGAATCGTCTGCGACAATCCGACCCATGAACTCGTGCCTGGCATGAGCGTAGCGGTCACCCTGCATGCCCGCGCCCGCGCCGACGCGGTGCTGGTGCCAAGTGCGGCGATCATCTGGGGTGGACGAGCGAACTACGTCATTCTGGCGCTTGCCGAAGGACGATTTGACGTCCAGCAGGTAGCGACCGGAATCGAATCAAGCGGAACCACCGAAGTGGTGGAAGGGCTTGCAGCCGGGCAGACAGTGGTCGTGTCTGGACAATTCCTCATCGACTCGGAGGCGGAGCTGCAGGGAGCTTTCGATCGACTGACGGCCACGCCTGGGACTTTGCCGTCTCCACAATGATCACGCGAGTCATCGAGTGGTCGACGCACAATCGGTCGATCGTGTTGCTTCTCTCGGCTGCGCTAGCGTTCGCAGGTCTCTGGGCTTCCCGCACGATGACTATCGATGCGCTGCCCGATCTTTCCGATCTGCAGGTCATCGTTCGGACCTCCTTCCCGGGACAGGCCCCGCGTGTGGTCGAGGACCAGGTGACTTATCCACTCGCGAGCGCATTGCTGTCCGCGCCAGGTGTGCGCACGGTGCGCGGGTACTCGCTCTTTGGAGAGTCGCTGGTGTACGTTCTCCTCGAGGACGGCACGGATCTCGCCACGGCACGCCAGCGGGTCCAGGAGTACGTCAACCAGGTACTACCAAGACTACCGCCAAGGGCGCATCCGGCCCTCGGACCGGATGCCACCGGGGTCGGCTGGATTCTGGAGTACGTGCTTACGGACCGCACTCAGCGCCGTGACCTGAGTGAGCTGCGCGCGCTGCAGGATTGGCAGCTCAAGGACGCAGTCCGGGCGGTGCGCGGTGTCGCAGAGGTCGCGACGATCGGCGGCATGGTGCGCCAGTACCAGGTGGTCCTCGATCCCGGGCAAATGCAGCTTAGCGGCGTGAGCTACGGGGAAGTCGCGTCCGCAATTGCCGCATCGAATGCAGAAGTGGGTGGCGGCGCGGTCGAGCATGCCGAAGCTGAATACATGTTACGGGCATCGAGCTACCTGAAAAGCGTTGCCGACATCGAGCAGATACCGGTCAAGGTGGCTGCGAACGGGCATCCAACCTTGTTGAGCCAGATCGCGCGCGTGCAGCTTGGTCCGGAAATGCGCCGCGGGATCGCTGAGCTCGACGGGACGGGAGAGGTGGTCGGCGCCGTCGTGATCATGCGCTCGGGAAGCAACGCGTTGGACTCGATCGCCGCGGTCAAGGCTCGGCTTGCGGCGCTCGCGAAAAGCCTGCCTGAGGGTGTGGGCATTGAGATCGTGTATGACCGCTCGGATTTGATTGGGCGCGCGATTTCCAATCTGACGCTGAAGATCATCGAAGAGCTCGTGATCGTCGCGCTCGTATGCTTGGCCTTCCTCGCGCACGCCAGATCGGCTGTCGCGATCATTGTCATTCTGCCGCTCGGGATGCTGGCGGCGTTCGTCGTCATGCGCTGCCAGGGCTTGAGTGCAAACATCATGTCGCTCGCAGGTGTCGCCATTGCATTCGGTGCGATGGTCGATGCCGCGGTCGTGATGATCGAGAATGCGCACCGGCATCTCGAGGCCGCGCAGGCGGGCAAGGATCTTGAAGAGCCGGATGCCGTTCGGCGTTCGCGCGTGCTGATCCGTGCGCTACAGGAGGTCGGACCGTCGCTCTTCGTGAGTCTCGTCATCATCACCCTGTCGTTCCTGCCGGTGCTCGCCCTCGAGGCCCAGGAAGGGCGGATGTTCAGCCCGCTCGTCTACACCAAGACCTATGCGATGGCTGCCGCGGCCATTCTCTCCATCTCGCTCGTGCCTGCGCTCATCGGATATCTGATGCCCGGCCGGGCGACGAGCGAGATGGCCAATCCCATAAATAGAACGCTGATCGCATGGTATCGACCGGTGCTCGACTGGGCCTTGCGGCGTCCTTGGCCGACGTTGGCGCTCAGCGTCCTGGCGCTGCTCGCGGCGCTATATCCGGCTTTTCGGCTTGGCAGCGAGTTCATGCCACCGCTTGACGAAGGCGATGTGCTTTACATGCCGACTGCGCTCCCCGGAATTTCGCCCGAGACGGCGCGGCACGTTCTGCAGCAGACCGACCGGCTCATCATGACCGTGCCCGAGGTGGCGAGCGCGTTCGGCAAGGCAGGACGCGCCGAAACGGCAACGGATCCGGCACCGCTCGAAATGATCGAAACAACCATTCGGCTGAAACCACGCGCTGCGTGGCGCGCGGGAATGAGCAAGGAGCAGTTAATCTCGGAACTCGACGACAGAGTGCGGCTTCCGGGACTGCAGAATGTCTGGACTCAGCCGATCCGGGGCCGCATCGACATGCTTGCGACCGGCATCAAGAGTCCGGTCGGCATCAAGATTACCGGCCCTGACCTTGGCGAGATCGAGCGCATCGGACTCGAGGTCGAGCACGTGGCGCAGCGGGTGCCCGGCGTATTCTCGGCTGTTGCGGAGCGCACGGCGTCCGGTCGGTATATCGATGTCGATATCGATCGGCTCGCGGCCGCACGCTATGGACTAACGGTCTCCTCAGTGCAGGACGTGGTCGTGGGACTTATAGGTGGCCAGAATGTTGGAGAAACTGTCGAAGGGCGGCGGCGTTTTCCAATCAGCGTGCGGTATCCGCGCGAGCTGCGCGACTCGATTCAGGCTTTGCGCGAACTACCCATGATTGCGCCTGCCGGCGCGCGGCTCACGCTCGCGGACGTGGCGCGGGTGACTGCGTCCGCGGGACCCTCGATGATTCGCAGCGAAGATGCATCTCCCGCGGCGTGGGTATACGTCGATGTGCGCGGGCGCGCTATCGCTTCTGTCGTGATGGACATTCGCCGCGCGGTGGAATCTACCGTCAAGCTGCCGGCCGGGTATCTGTTGGCCTGGTCCGGTCAGTACGAACAGTGGATGCGCGCGCGCGAGCGCTTGATCCTACTGGTGCCGGCCGTGCTCGTCGTGATTACGGGCCTGTTGTTCCTGACATTTCGGCGGCTCGACGAAACCCTGGTGATTCTCTGCTCCCTGCCGTTCTCGCTCGTCGGCGGGTTGTGGTTCACGTACCTTCTCGGCTTCAACTTCTCGGTGGCGGTTGCCGTTGGCCTTCTGGCGCTCGCGGGCGTCGCGGCGGAGTTCGGCGTCATCATGCTGCTGTACCTGAAGCAGGCATGGCAGCGCCGCCTCGCGAGCGGCGAGGCTCCATCTGCGGGAATGCTTGTCGATGCGATCCGCGAAGGAGCGCTCTTGCGCGTACGGCCGAAGGCCATGACGGTTGCCGTCATTCTGGCGGGCTTAGCCCCAGTTATGTGGGGACACGGAGCCGGTACCGATGTCATGCAAAGGATTGCAGCGCCGCTCGTCGGCGGCATGATCACGGCGCCACTGTTGTCGATGTTGATCGTGCCCGCGGCGTTCCTGATCCTGCGCGGCCGCGAGCTTGAGTAACGACACGCCGCGGTTCTAGGCCTGGCGCGCCGTCGCCGCGATGAGTTCCGCGATGGCGAGACTAGAAGTGAGTCCCGGAGACTCGATGCCGAGCAGATTGATCAGGCCCGCAATCGCGTGTTCACGCGGCGTCTCGATCAGAAAATCGGCCGCCGGCTGTCCGGGTCCAGCGAGCTTTGGACGGATCCCTGCGTATGCGGGGTCGAGTGCGCCGTCGGCCAGGCCGGGCCAATAGACGCGGATCGCGTCGTAGAAGCTGCGCGCCCGCGCCGGGTCGACGTCGTAGTCGAGCGCCTCGATCCACTCCACGTCCGGCCCAAAACGCACACGTCCTGCAAGATCTAGCGTCGCGTGCACGCCGAGACCCGCCTGGGCGGGCATCGGATACACAAGGTGTGTGAATGGCGAACGTCCACGAAGCGTGAAGTAGTTGCCTTTGGCATAGAAGCGTTCCGGGATCCTGGCGCGTGGATAGTCCGCGATTCGTTCCAGCAGGTCGACGGCATGCAAACCGCATGCGTTCACAAGCAGTCGGCAACCGAGTTCAGAGCTTTCGCCA
>Ga0153915_10005720_pt1 | contig 11577 bp, 12 predicted proteins | sample Opewatmetagenome_2_FD_107003 | JGI IMG/M metagenome (GOLD analysis project Ga0153915, IMG submission 107003) | Freshwater wetland microbial communities from Ohio, USA - Open water 3 Core 3 Depth 3 metaG | ecosystem: Environmental > Aquatic > Freshwater > Wetlands | place: USA: Ohio, Lake Erie...
CCGATCCGCGTCCGCATCGTCGATCAGCCGCACGGAGCGATCACCTCGGCCGGAATAAGGTTCGATGCGGATGGGAAGTCGATCGCATATTCCACCGATTTCAATGTGTTGACCGATGAGATGACGGCCTTGTTCGAAGGCGTCGACGTGTGGGTGGTGGACGCGCTGCGGCGGCGGCCGCACCCGACCCATCCGCATCTCGACCAGGCGCTCGACTGGATTTCGCGAGTGCGGCCGACGCGCGCAATCCTGACCCACATGGATAATTCGATGGACTATCGCGCCTTGCGCGCCGAGCTGCCCGCCGGCGTGGAGCCGGGCTATGACGGGCTCGAGGTCGTCCTGTGAACGGCGGCGACCAGGCGCTTTCGTTCGTCTATCTTGTCGGGTGCCTCGTGCTGGTCTTCAGCGCGCTGATGGTGCGGCGGATCCCGATCGCGAACGGGCTCAAGATGGCCCTGGCCTGGGTGCTGATCTTCGCGGCGGCCTTCATCGCATTCACGCTCAAGGACGATTTCCTCGATCTCGGCCGGCGCGTGGTCGCGGAGGCTCGCGGGGAGACGGTTTCCGTCCAGGACGGCAAGGGGTTGCGGATCCGGCAATCGCCGGACGACCATTTCTGGGTGAGCGGAACGATCAACGGCCAGCCCGCCCGGTTCCTGATCGACAGCGGCGCCACGGTGACGTCGATCTCGACGGCAACCGCGCGGCGCGCCGGCATCGAGCTGGACGGTGCGTTCCCGGCGATGGTGCAGACTGCCAACGGCACGGCGATGGTCGAGCCCGGCCGGGCTCGGGAGCTCCGGATCGGGGGAATCGAGCGGAAGGACCTCGAGGTGCACGTCTCGGACGGCTTCGGCGATACGAACGTGCTGGGAATGAATTTCCTGTCGTCGCTGTCTTCCTGGAGCGTCGAGAGAGGCTGGCTTGTGTTGAAACCATAAGCATATTTTACATAATGTATATTATCGGACTTAGAGATGCAGAATGAAGGACGGGAAGACGGCGCCCCTTCCGGGCTGGCCGAGCTGATCGAGATCATGCGCAGGCTGCGCGATCCGGTGGACGGATGCGCCTGGGATCGCGAGCAGACGTTCGAGACGATCGCCCCCTACACGATCGAGGAAGCTTATGAGGTCGCGGATGCGATCGCGCGCGGCGACATGGAGGATCTCAAGGACGAGCTCGGCGATCTCCAGCTCCAGGTCGTCTATCATGCGCGGATTGCCCAGGAAGCCGGCGCGTTCGCTTTGAGTGACGTCATGGCGTCGATCTGCGACAAGATGATCCGCCGCCATCCCCACATCTTCGCCGATGCCGGCGAAAGCCCCGGCTGGGAAAGCCTCAAGGCCGCCGAACGCGCGGCGCGGACCGATCGAAGCGCCGTTTCCGGTGTCGCCATGTCGCTGCCGGCGCTGAAGCGCGCCGAGAAGATCCAAAAGCGTGCCGCGCGCGTCGGCTTCGACTGGCCCGACGCCGACGGCCCTCGCGCCAAGATCAACGAGGAGCTGGCCGAGCTTGGCGAGGCAGGCAGCGACGCCGAGCGCGAGGCCGAGCTCGGCGACCTGCTCTTCTCGGTGGTCAATTATGCGCGCCACCTCGGCATCGATCCCGAAGCAGCGCTGCGCTCCGCCACTACCCGTTTCGAGGCCCGCTTCAGGCATATCGAAATGCTGTCGGATCAGCCGCTTGCCGCCATGACCATCGACGAGCTCGAAACACTCTGGCAGCGCGCCAAGCGCGACCTGCGCTAGCTTCGTTCACTCGGTGACGAGCGACATCGTCTTCCCGTCGGTCGCCCGCACGGGAACCTTAGAAATGTCGAAATCTTCGAGGCAGAAGACATTGATTCCGAAGCTTCTAGGATCGATCCGCTTGCGATGGAACGTATAGATGCCGCAGCGCCGGCAGAAGTGGTGCTTCGCCCGTCCGGTGTTCCATTGGTAGGTGGCGAGCATGTCCTCGCCGTCGGTGATGCGAAGCGCGGTTTCCGGCACACGGATCATCAGCGCATTCTTCTTCACGCAGAGCGTGCAGTCGCAGGTCGTCATCTCGACTGGATCGGCCACCACCTCGAACCGCACTGCGCCGCAGTGACACGATCCGAGGTAGAGAGACCCCTGCTCCAGTTGCTCCGTCATCCCTTTCGCCCCTTGCCAGCCTCAACCTAGTGATGATGGGTCTGGAAGCGGGCCCAGTCGGCGTCGGAGATCAGGACTTCCATTTCCGTATCGAGATTTTCGGCATGCTGCCCGACGACCTCGGCATTGGCATGCAGCCAGGCGATCGCCTGGCCGTCCGAGGACGACACGCGGACCTTCCGCAGCTTGTTTCCCGCGCGGAGCCGTTCGCCGACCGCGGCGAGCAGCCGGTCGACCCCTTCCCCCGTCGCGGCCGAGATCGGCACCATATCGGGCTTGCGCGCGGCTTCGGCGCGGATCCGTTCGAGCTGGTCCGGCGCAAGCAGGTCAATCTTGTTCCAGGCCTCGATCATCGGGGCGGCCGCCGGAGCCCCCTCTCCTGCCTGGCGAAGCTCCGCCAGCACGCGCTCGACGTCCTCGCGCTGCGCTTCGCTGTCGGGATGGGCGATGTCGCGCACGTGAACGATCAGATCGGCCGAGACGACCTCCTCGAGCGTGGCGCGGAACGCCGCCACGAGCTGGGTCGGAAGCTCGGAAATGAACCCGACCGTGTCGGACAGGATCGCCTTGTCGAAGCCCGGCAACGAGATCTCGCGCATCGTCGGATCGAGCGTCGCGAACAGCAGATTCTCGGCGGTCACGTTCGCCCTGGTCAACCGATTGAAGAGAGTGGATTTTCCTGCGTTGGTGTAGCCAACGAGGGCGATCACCGGCCACGGCGCCTTCTGACGGCGCTCGCGGTGCAGGCCGCGCGTGCGCGTGACCTGACCCAGCTCGCGGCGCAGCTTGGCCATCCGGTCGCGGATCATCCGGCGGTCCGCCTCGATCTGGGTTTCGCCCGGGCCGCCGAGGAAGCCGAAGCCGCCGCGCTGGCGCTCGAGGTGGGTCCACGACCGGACGAGCCGTCCGGCCTGATAGTCGAGATGGGCGAGCTCGACCTGAAGCCGCCCTTCGGCGGTCGCGGCGCGCTCGCCGAATATCTCCAGGATCAGGCCGGTGCGGTCGATCACCTTCGCCTTGGTTCCGGTCTCGAGGTTGCGCTGCTGGATCGGCGTGATCGCGCCGTCGACGACGACGAGCTCGGCACCCGCTTCCTGGACTGCGCGCGCTATCGCCTCCACCTGGCCCGACCCGAACAGGGTTGCTGCCTTGGGCGCGCGGACGCGGAAGTGCAGGCGCTCCGCCACGACGACGCCGATCGCCTCGGCCAGACCGGCCGCTTCGTCGAGGCGAGCCTCGATGTCCCGCCGATTGGCGTTGCCCAGATCCGGCAGGGCGATCACCGCCCTCGCCCCCCGCGCGAAATCGTCATCGATCGCTTGCGCCATGATCAGGCGGCCGACTCCTCGTCCTGTTCGACGAAGCTGACGGGGTTTTCCGGCTGAACGGTGGAGATGGCGTGCTTGTAGACCAGCTGGCAGATGTTGTCCCGCTGCAAGAGCATGCAGAAGAGATCGAACGCGATGATCTCGCCCTGCAGCATCACCCCGTTGATCAGGAACATCGTCACCGGTTCCTGCGCGCGCCGCACGGCGCCGAGGAATACCTCCTGAAGCAACGTCGCCTTCTTCTTCTCCTGCTGCTCGGCGAAGGCACGCTCGATGTCGGCGAGGTCGAGCGGCTGCGCCGGCATGATCGTCGAGATGGCATGTTTGTAGATGAGCTGGGCCTGGCCGTCGCGGCGCAGCAGCACCGAGAAGTTATCGAACCAGGTGATGATCCCCTGAAGCTTTACGCCCTTCACGAGAAACATCGTCACTGGCGTCTTCGAGCGACGCAGACCGTTCAAAAACATATCCTGGAGGTTGTTGACCTTCTCGGCCATTGGATTTTCTCCTTATTGGCAGGTCCTGGCCTGCAGGCGCAAAAAGCACGCTTTCCCTTATATCGACTGCGCCCGGGCATCATTCAATAACATGGACGCCGGGCGGGCGCGACTCAGCCCTTTTCACCTTCTTCACCACCCTTCACGTCGCCGATCCCGAGCGCCTTGAGCTTCCGGTGCAGCGCCGAACGCTCCATGCCGATGAAGTTCGCGGTGCGCGAGATGTTTCCCGAAAAGCGGCGGATCTGCACGCGCAGATATTCGCGCTCGAACGTCTCGCGTGCCTCGCGCAGCGGCGTGCCCATGATCGCCTTCACCGCCTCGCCGGGTGTGAGCTGCGCCTGGTCGTTGAGGATCTCGGCCGGAAGCATGTCGATCTCGATCAGCCCGACCCGCGCGCCCGGCGCCAGGATGATCGTCCGCTCGATCACGTTGCGCAGCTGACGGACGTTGCCCGGCCAGTCATAGGCCTGCAGCGCGGCGAGCGCATCCGGCGAGAAGTTGGGCGTCGCAAGCCGCTGCTCGGCTGCGTAGCGCGCCGCGAAATGCGCGACGAGCTCGGGAATGTCCTCGCGCCGCTCGGCGAGCGCCGGAATATGCACGGGCACGACGTTGAGGCGGTAGAAGAGGTCCTCGCGGAACCGTCCGGCGGCGATCTCCTCCGCAAGATCGCGCGCCGACGAAGAGACCACGCGCATGTCCACCTTGACGACGCGCTGGCCGCCCACCCGGGTGAAGCTCTGATCGGTCAGGACCCGCAGGATCTTGCCCTGGGCCGAGATCGGCATGTCGGCGATCTCGTCGAGGAACAAGGTCCCGCCGTGCGCCTGCTCGAGCAGGCCGGGGCGCGCCAGCTCCGAGCCATCCTCGACGCCGAACAATTCCTCCTCGACGCGCTCGGGAGTCATGCGCGCGGCACTGACCACCACGAACGGAGCGCGGGTCCGCGCGCTCCATTCGTGGAGGAGCCTGGCCGCGACCTCCTTGCCGACGCCGGCAGGACCGCTGATCAGCACGCGGCTCCCCGTTCCCGCCACGCGCTTCAGTGTCGCCCGGACCGAATTGATCGCGACGCTGGTGCCGGTGAGCTCGACCTCGTGGCCGACCTGCGCCTTGAGCGTCTCATTCTCGCGCCGCAGCCGCTCTGTCTCGGTCGCTCGGTTGACGAGATGGATCAGATGCTCCGCCTCGAACGGCTTTTCGATGAAGTCGACCGCGCCTTCCCGGATGGCCGCCACGGCGGTGTCGAGATTGCCGTGCCCGGAGATCATCAGTACCGGCAGGCTGGGATCGCGCCGCTTGATCTCCTCGAGAAGCTGGAGGCCGTCGAGCTTCGATCCCTGCAGCCAGACGTCGAGCAGCACGATCGAGGGTCGGCGGTCGGCAAGCGCGGCCAGCGCCTCCGTGCTGTCGGCCGCGGTCCGCGGCGCATAGCCTTCGTCCTCCAGCACGCCGGAAACGAGCTCACGAATGTCTTGTTCGTCGTCAACGATGAGAACATCTAATGCCATATCAACCGTTTACCGCCGTATATTAAGAGTTTACTTCTTCCGCTTCGCGAAGCTTTGCAAGCGATTCTGCATCTAGAACGATGCGAACCCGCGTTCCGCCCCCGCTTTCGTCATGGAATTCGATGCTGCCGAAATGCTCCTCGACGATTTTCTTGACGATCGCCAGGCCAAGGCCCGTGCCTTTGGCGCGGGTGGTGACATAAGGCTCGGTCAGCCGTCCGCGTTCCGCCGGCAGCCCGACCCCGGTATCGCTGACCTCGATCGTCAGGCTGCCCTTGGTCTCGGCAATCGCCACGACGACGCTGTCGGCTCCCGCCATGCTCCCGCTTTCACGTTTCTGCTGAATGGCTTCGACGCCGTTCTTGACCAGGTTGGTTAGCGCCTGGCCGAGCTGGCGGCGGTCGCAAACCAGGATCGGCGATTGATCGGGCGCATCGAGCCTGAACGCGATCTCCGGGTGCGCGACCTCGTGGAGGAACAGCGCCTGGCGCGCGATTTCCGCGATCTTCTCCTCGCGGAACACCGGCTTCGGCATCCGCGCGAACGAGGAGAATTCGTCGACCATGCGCCTGAGATCGCCGACCTGGCGGATGATCGTCGCGGTCAATTGCTCGAACGTGCCTGCGTCCGACTGGATTTCCTTGCCGTAGCGCCGCTGCAGGCGCTCGGCGGCAAGCTGGATCGGAGTGAGCGGGTTCTTGATCTCGTGCGCGATCCGGCGCGCGACGTCCGACCAGGCTGCCCGGCGCTGGTCGGTAATCTGCTGGGTGATGTCGTCGAAGGTGACGACATGGCCGCCCTCGACCTTCACCCGCTTCACCGCGAGGGTGCGCGGCTCTCCCCCGGACGTGAACTGGATGATGTCCTCGCGCTCCTCGCTGTCCAGCTGCTTGTCGAGCTCGGGCGCGAGATCGGCGAGAGGCTGGCCGACGGCGCGCCGGCTGGTCGTCTTGAGCAGGGCTTCGGCGGAGCTGTTTAGCAGGCGCACGTGACGCTCGTGATCGACCGAGATCACGCCGGCGCTGACGCCCGAAAGCACCGCCTCGATGAAGGCGCGGCGGCTTTCGAGCTGGCTGTTGGCGGTGACCAATGCGCTCGTCTGCTCCTCGAGCCGCCGGGTCATGCGGTTGAAGGCGTTGCCCAGGGTGCCGACCTCGTCGCGCGTTCGCGAATAGGGAACGCGCACCGAGAGATCTCCCCCCGCGACCCTGCGGGCGGCGTCGACCAGCTGGCCGACGGGACGCACCAGCCGGTCGGCAATCGCCAGCGCCGCCCAGATCGCCAGCGCGACGATCAGCAGCGAGATCAGGAACAATGCGGCGTTGAAGCGGAACTGAAGCGTGCGCGAACGATGGAGCAAGGCGCTGTAGTCCGCCACGACCGCCTTGGCGCGCCTGATCTGCGTCGTCATCTCCGGATCGAAGACCCGCGCGGCGTAGACGTAGGTGCCGGTCCCGACCGGAAGCCGCGTGACCGCGCCGATCCGGTCGTTGCTCTGCAGCGGCACGCTGGAATGGCCTGAACCGAGCCGGGCGAGCACATCCCGCGTCACCACCTTGTCGAGCGGCCGATCGTAGGGATTGACCAGGGCGAGCGCGTGGACCGTGCCGTCGGTCGAGACGTTGAGGATCACCGCCTCGGACAGGTTACGATAATAGACCTGCCGCGCGAAATTCTCGGCGAATTGCGGATTGTCGATCGGCCATTCGGTCAGATAGCGGCCGAGGTCCGCCGCCATCGTCTCGGTTTCCTTGCCGACGCGGTCGAGCTCCTGCTGATAGGTAGCCTGGGCGATGGTCGCGGCATTTTCCAGCATGCTGCGCGCCCGGTCCGAAAACCAGAAGGAGGTGCCGCTCTGGAACAGGAAGGAGGCGAAGATCACCACGAGCAGCGTCGGAACGCTGGCGATGACCGAGAAGAGCGCGACGAGGCGGACGTGCAGCAGGCCCCTGCCCCCCAGCGGCGAGGCTGCGGCGCGGCGCATTGCGATCCGCCGCGCGGCAAGCACCATCAGCGCCATCGCCGGGACCAGATTGGCGACGAGCAGCATCGCCACCATGAACGGCGTCAGCAGCGACTCTCGCTCCCGGCTGATGATGAAGTAGCTGATCGATGCCATGCCGATCAGGGCGATGACCGCGAGCCATTCCAGCATCGGCATGACGCGGCTGCGGCGCATCAGGATCGTAAGGCGCCGCCACCATGCTGGTCTGCGAGAGATCATGATCGGCGCTTCGGCATTCACGTTGCTGCTCTACCACAACAATGTGGCACTAAGAACACAACATAGATTGCCGTCGGCTCGGTTCATCGCTGCAGCCGATGCATTGATCGCTCAGGCGGCCGCACGCTCGAGCCAGGGCGCGTAGAAGTCGCACAGCATCCGGCGCGCCCGGGCGGCGTCTCCCTCCTGATTGAACCTGTTGCGGAATTCGGCGGAGCCGTGCAGCCCGCGCGTGTACCAGCCGATGTGCTTGCGGGCGATGTTTACTCCGGTGTCATGGCCGTAATGATCGAGCATCGCCTGATAATGGCCGAGGATAAGCGCGAACTGCTCGTCGATCGACGGGTCGGGCCTCCGTTCGCCGCTGTTGAGCCAGTGCATCACCTGGCCGAGCAGCCAGGGACGTCCGTAGGCGCCCCGGCCGATCATCACCCCATCGGCGCCCGACTGCGCCAGCGCCTCGGCGGCATCGTCGATCGAGCAGATGTCGCCGTTGACGAGCACAGGGATGCGAACGGCCTCCTTGACCGTGCGTACGAAGCGCCAGTCGGCGCTGCCCTTGTACATCTGGCAGCGGGTGCGGCCGTGGACGGTGATCATCCGGACGCCGAGATCCTCGGCGATCCGGGCAAGCTCGGGGGCATTGAGGCTGGCATGATCCCAGCCCATGCGCATCTTCAGCGTGACGGGGACCTTCACTGCCTTGACGGTGGCATCGATGATCGCGCCCGCCAGCTCCAGGTCCCGCATCAGCGCGGAGCCGGCGTCGCCGTTGACGACCTTCTTGACCGGGCAGCCCATGTTGATGTCGATGATCGCGGCGCCGCGATCCTCGTTCAGCTTCGCCGCTTCGGCCATTTCGCGCGGCGCGCAGCCGGCGAGTTGCATCGAGATCGGATCCTCAACCGGGTCCCACTCCGCCTTCTGCAGCGACTGGCGCGTCTCGCGGATCATCGCCTGGCTGGCGATCATCTCGGTCACGGTCAGGCCGGCGCCGTAAAGCTTGGCGATCCGGCGGAACGGACGATCGGTCACGCCGGTCATCGGCGCGAGCACGACCGGCGTTTCGATCCGGACGGGTCCGACGGAGATGGGGGCAAGACGGGTCATGAGCGGGGCGACTGCTTAGTCATCGCGGCGCTGGCGAGCAAGTCCGGGCCATTGCCGCGGCCCGCATTGCCTCCTAGGGCGGCCGCATGAAGCTGGCCGGCAAGACCATTGCGCTGATCGTCGCCGCCGGAAGCGGAAGCCGTTCCGGGCAGGAAACCCCCAAGCAATACCGCCGGATCGCCGGCCGTTCGGTGCTCGCCCACGCGCTCGACCGGCTGCGCCATCCGGCGATCGACGCGCTCCAGGTCGTGATCGGGGAAGGGCAGGAGCAGCTTTATGCCGATGCGATCGGCGAGCGGCCCCTCCCCCCGCCGGTGATCGGCGGGGCGACCCGCCAGCAGTCGGTCCGCAACGGCCTCGAGCAGCTCGCCGCGCGCGGGAGCCCGGGCGCGGTCCTGATCCACGATGCGGCGCGCCCGTTCGTCCCGCCGGACGTGGTCGACCGGCTCGTCGCGGCGCTTGGCGACGACGATGGCGCCGTGCCGGTGCTGCCCGTCGCCGACAGCCTCGCGTCCGCCGACGAAGCACTCGGCGATCCGGTGACGCGCGAGCGGCTCGTGCGAGTGCAGACGCCGCAGGCCTTCCGGTTCGACCCGATCCTCGCCGCGCACCGCGCCTGGAGCGGAGCGGCCGATGCCACCGACGATGCCCAGGTGGCGCGCGCGGCCGGATTGCGCGTCGCGGCCGTGGCCGGCGACCGGGCACTCGAGAAACTGACCTTTGCTGAGGATTTCGCCGAAGCCGAACGGCGGCTCGCGGCGGCGATGATCCAACGCACCGGCCTCGGCTTGGACGTCCATGCCTTCACCTCGGGCGACCACCTCTGGCTCGGCGGCATCCGCATCGCCCATCAGCGCGGCCTCGCCGGCCACAGCGACGCCGACGTCGTGCTCCATGCGATCACCGACGCCCTGCTGGGCGCGATCGGCGAGGGCGATATTGGCCTTCATTTCCCGCCGAGCGATCCGCAATGGAAGGGCGCGCCCTCCTCGCTTTTCGTCGAGCATGCGCTGCGCCTGGTCGAGCGGCGCGACGGCCGCATCGTTCACGTCGATGTCACAATCATCTGCGAAGCGCCCCGCATCGGCCCGCATCGCGAAGCGATCCGCGACAAGGTGGCGGCCTTGTTGCGGCTCCCCCGCGGCAGGGTTAGCATCAAGGCGACCACGACCGAGCACCTCGGCTTCACCGGACGCGGTGAAGGGATTGCGGCGCAGGCGATCGCGACAATCACCGAACCGGAGGGGGAATGATCAGATATCTCGCAGCGGCTGCCCTGTCGGTGGCGCCCATCCAGCAGGCCAGGGCGGCCGAGCCCGCCTGCCTGGAGAAGGCGCAGCCGACGGCCGTGCAGATGACTATGGCGCCGCCGTTCATCGAAGGCGCATCGGAGCGATGCAGCAGCTTTCTTCCGGCTGGCGCGTTCTTACGTACCGGCGGCGCGGCGCTTGCCGCGCGCCTCACGTGGGAGGCGAGCATTCCACCGGGGCAATTGATGGCTGCATCCACCAGGATCGCCGGCAAGGCGCCGGCGAAGCTTAGCGACGCGACCATGGCGCTGGTCTTCCATGACGTCGTGAAGTCGGAGCTGGTTCGGCAGCTCAAGGCGTCGGACCGCGCCATATTCGACGAAATGGCCGAGGCGATCGCGCCCTTGCCGGCCGCCAATGTCGCGCAGGTGATCGGAGCGATCATCGCGCTCGCACCGGATACGGGCGACAAGACCGGCCTCCGCATCTGCCGGGCCGACGCCCGTGGCTGAGCATCTCGATTTCTGCCTTCCCGCCGAGCTCGTCGAGGCGGCGCGCAAGGTCATCGAAGCCAATCGCGCCGCCGGCAAGCGCGTGGCGGTCGCGGAGAGCTGCACCGGCGGCCTCGTCAGCGGTGCGCTGACCGAGATTCCGGGGTCTTCGGACGTCTTCGAGGCCGGGTTCGTCACCTACTCGAACGAGGCCAAGCGCGATCTGCTCCGCGTCAGCGAAGACGTGCTCGACACGTTCGGGGCCGTCTCGGTCGCGGTCGCCTGGGCCATGGCGCAGGGCGTGCTCGCGCGGACGCAGGCCGACACGGCGGTGGCCATCACCGGCATCGCGGGTCCGGACGGCGGCAGCGAGAAGAAGCCGGTGGGCACGGTGGTGTTCGCGCGCGCCCGGCGCGGCGCGGATCCCGACGAGATCGTCGCCGATCGCCGCGAGTTCGGCGACCTGGGACGCGGCGGCGTGCGGCTTCAGGCGGCGCTTTGCGCGCTCGATCTGCTGATGCCGGTAGCGCCTTTGCCGTAGAGCGCGTGCGCGCGCTCCTCGAAGGCCGTGATCATCCGGCGCAGCGCGCGATCGAACATCTGCCCGGCCAGCGCCTCGAAGATGCGCGATTTGAAGGCGAAGTCGACGCAGAAGGAAACGATCGTCCCTCCCCTGCCGTCGGGTTCGAAGCTCCAATCGTTCTTCAGATATTTGAGCGGGCCCTCGACATATTCGACGGTGATCTTGCGCGGTCGCTGCTTGGTGACCCGCGAGGTGAAGGTCTCCTTGATCGACTTGAAGCCGACCACCAGGTCCGCCACCATCAGGCGGTCGCTGTCCGACTGGATCCGCGTCGCGGCCACCCAGGGCAGGAATTCCTGGTAGCGTTGCACGTCCGCGACCAGATCGAACATCTGCTCGGGACTATAGGGCATGTCCCTCTTCTCGCTGTGCCGGGGCATGAGCTATCCTCGTCTCACCGGCAGGCTCACTAGCCGTTCGCCCCGAGCTTCGCGTTGCGCGC